>Ga0074045_10006454_pt1 | contig 10073 bp, 11 predicted proteins | sample BogForMeECP23OM2_FD_94442 | JGI IMG/M metagenome (GOLD analysis project Ga0074045, IMG submission 94442) | Bog forest soil microbial communities from Calvert Island, British Columbia, Canada - Bog Forest MetaG ECP23OM2 | ecosystem: Environmental > Terrestrial > Soil > Wetlands ... | reverse complement strand
CCGCTCGCACGAGTATGTTTTTCTGCTGAGCAAAAGCCGCCGCTACTATTACAACGCCGATGCGATCGCCGAGCCCGCGGTCAGCGACCACCCGAGCGCCAACCGCTTTCGCGGCCGCCATCAGCCAACTCACGGCAACCGCGGCAACAGTACCTTCTGGACGGACGTGGGTGGCCGCCGCAACCGCCGCGATGTCTGGCAAATTGCGAGCGAGCTCACCGGCGCGGCGCACTACGCCACCTTCCCGACCGAGCTCGCGCAGCTCTGCGTTCTCGCCGGCGCCCGGCCGGGCGATTTGGTCCTCGATCCGTTCGCCGGTTCAGGCACCGTCGGCCAGGCCGCCGAAAAAGCCGCGCGGCGCTGGGTCGGCCTCGAGCTGGCGGCAAACTATGTCGCCCTCGCCCGCCAACGTACCGCCCAAGTCGGTCTGCCCTTCTGATTTGCAGCCGGGCCGCGAAGCGGCCCTTTATCCCGCCGGCCCTTGGGCGGCGGTGCGGTAATGGGTTTGGGTTAGTGGCCCGGAGGGCGTTCCTTATGGGGGTAAGGCGGGTTGGGTGGGTTTGAGGCGCCAAGGGGGCGGGAGCCCCCTTTTGAGCCGGCGTGGAGTTGACTTGTACGATTTTGAGGGACAATACAGGAAGAATTATAGGTAACTATAGGATTGTCCCGTAAAGTGACCGCGATTTTCGGGGGTATTCCCCGCAAAGTGACCGTGACTCTACCGCAAAGTGACCGTGGATAACTTGGCTCATCTTGAGGGTTTGACCGCTAGGGCGGATATCGCCGCCCCCGCAAAGTGACCGTGATTTTTACGTCTAAACCTGAATGTAAAAGCGGGTTTTTCAGCCGCGTGTCTTCGCGACGAGAAAGATACGCTTAGTAACCGGTGGCGGGCTGTTGCGGGCTGTCATGCCCCTATTGTCCATCTCGATATTCGCCGATTGGTAACGACTCTGAACCTGCCTGAGCGCCTTCCGGAAGGGGGCCTTGAAATGGTCCATCCGTCCATAGTCTGGCCCGAACTGGTCCTTGAGGGCCGTCCACGGGATGAAAGCTGGTTTCCGTGGGTCGACGCGGTGCAGCCGCTGCGCCAGCCATGCATAAATGTCGAGCCCCATCGCCGTATGCGCCAGGGCGGCGAGGTCAGCCTCGTTGAGAGGAATCGCGTGCTTCTGCAAGCTCTCGAAATACTCATGGGAGAGCCGAATAGTCGAGGGCCACAGGACGCGCTGTCGTTCGTCTTTCTGCAGCCACAGCTCAAACGCGGTAATGACGTGGGTATTAATCGCGTAGGCATGCCGCTCTTGAAACACCGCTAGCCGGATTGTCGCCGTGGAGAGACAGGCCAGCTGGTGCTTGAACATCTTGATTTCGCGTCCGCCGTCGAAACCCCGGATGCGTTTGACGAACGCCGACAGGCTGGCCTCAATCTCGATGTCGGGTGAACCCCGGCGCAGAGCTTCGGCATTCAGATGGGCCAGAATCAGCCGCGGCTTGGCCCCCCAGGGCAGACCGACATTGACGTGCTCCCCGGTGGCGGGATCGGGGATGCGGCCCGCCTCGATCTCAAGGGCGGCAATTCCCTGCTTGCGCTTCCATAGCCGCACGTCGTCGCCGGGATCGCGGTAAGGTAGCCCGGTCTGACACAGGACCGAATGCTGAAAGCAGATTTCGCGGTCATGCTCAGGACACGGTTCGAGCAAGCGATTCTGGACGCGCGTCAGTCTGACCGGCTTGGTGGCGGCTTCGAACTCGGCGTGAAGCTTCGAAAGCGTGCTCTTGCCCCCGGGCGCGGTAGCCTGCTTCAAAATATCGCCGAGGGGCAACAGGCCGCGCTCGTCTTTCATCGCTGCACCCTACCCGCTTCGCCGAGCCTTTTTCTGGCGGGACTGGCAAGGTCTTGCCGACTTGCCTTGTTGCCAGCAATTTGGCAATTATCGCACGCAGGACTGCCCTGCCCTGTTGCTCCTGGCGCTGTCGGTGCGTGAGGACGCACCGCCTTCATGCCGCTTTGTCTCTTATGCTGTACTTAGCGAGAAGATCCCCCACAGCCTCTGAAAGAAGCGCTTCGGTCGTGGTTTCGCGCTGCACGGCAAGCGTCTTGAGCAGTTTATGCGTGGAAGGTGGAAGATTCCCGGTGACTTTCTTTTTTCCCGCGCGAGTCGCAGCGTGGAAGCGGCCGGCGGCGCTGGTTTTGCCGGTCCGTGCGGAGCGGGGCTGTGGTTGGTCAGCTTCGCCGAGCAGCGCCGGCTGGCTCTGCACCGCTTGGCGCATGGTTTCCGCGAGGCTGGGGCGTTTACTCATAATAATTCGCTCCTCTTGCTGCATTGCCACTTTGCCAGCAATTCGGCAACTTGGCAATCAGTCAGGCGATTAATTGTGCCGTTCGACATGCTACTACCGCACCCGTCAGAGCGTTGCCTGATCCAGCGAGCGCAGCTCGCGGCGCGCCGTTGGAGGTCGGGCTGAACGTGACTTATTTCGCGGCGTGCTCTAAAGCATGCATCACCCCTTCAGGGTCACGCGCGATGACGGTCAGATAGGCTCGCGCCGGCTGGTCTGGTTCACAGCGCCCTTGCTCCCAATCGCGCAGGGTGCCGAGGGGAATATGATAACGGGTGGCGAAGTCTTCCTGGGTGAGCCTGAGCGCCCGGCGCAAGGTCTTAATCCGCGGCACCCGCTTCATCCGCGCGCTGTCTGCGGCGGTCAGGGGTTGGGCATCAGGATCGGCGAGTGCGGCTGCTTCGACTTCTTCTTCGGTCATCGCAGCGAGACGTGGCCAGTCCGTCTTGTCCGCGAGCGCTCGGGTAGCGCCGTCAGGCAGTACCTGAACGAGCGTCCCGTCATTCTGCCGTCTGGCTACGATAGTATTCTTTTTGCTCATGTTTCGTGGCTTTTCTCGCTGAGATTATGCGTATGCGTTCCCCGCGCTCGGTATAGACAACCGTCAACACGACACCGTTGGCCATACCCGTCGTGATATACCTGACCTCGGCGCGTTCGCCGCCTGTATCAAGCCGCTCCAGCGCAAACGCATCGTCGAACACCAGCCGCGCGGCCTCAAAGCTGACCCCGTGCTTTCCGAGATTGCTTTGCGCCTTGAGCTCACCCCATTCGAACTCATCCATGATAGTACGGTCTACCCGTAGTTTTGTCGAGTGGCGCTGTTGCCTCCGCCGGCTGGCCTCTATGACTGCTTTGGGATTCTTGCCAGCAATCCAGCAATGCGGCACTTTGGCAATCGACCACGCCCTTTTGCCTGCACGACACTGAGCCTATTGCCGCCACTTATCCGGGGTCAGTGCGCCGGCCGGCCATGCGTTTGCGGCGACCGGGTTCACTGCGGGACGCTGTCATCCGCAGCGGGAGCGCCACCCTGCCTACTCACTTTGCCGGATTGCTGGCAAGTCGGCAACCCGGCAATTCAGGCCAGTTCCTTCTTGAGCCATCGATAAAGGCGGGCTACTTCGTCGGCAGCTTTGCCATCTGGTTCATATTCCTGGGCCGTCTTCCCCACCGTTAGGGCGTGCACATAGGAAGCTCGCTGCTGAAGAGCTACAGGCGCCACTTTCAGGTCGTGAACCGCGACAGCCTTACAGGCGTCGTCCAGAATACGGGTCGCACGCGGAGGCACCGCGTTGAGGACTACGAAGGCCGGTTTGCCGGCGAGCTTGGCAATACGGGCTGTAGTCGCAATCGCGCGTAAGTCCAGAATAGCCGCGCGACAGGGAATCAGAATTAGGTCGGCGGCTTCGGCGGCGGCGAGTGCATCATCACCAGAGTGGGGTGCGGAGTCGATCAGGACGAGTGCCGCACGGCCTTTACGGGCTGCCTCCAGTGCCTGGGACAGTCGGGTCGAAGGCGTCGGCACGACAACCGGAGTGTTCTGGGGGCGGGTATCTTTCCATCCGGCCGAGCTGGCTTGGGGGTCGAGGTCTATAACGACCGCAGACCGGCCGTCTTTCTCCGCTGCAACGGCGAGATGTAGGGCGAGGGTGGTTTTCCCGGTGCCGCCTTTTTGACTGAGGATCGCTATTGTGTGCATTCGGTCTCACGGAAATTGCCAGCAATTAGGCAATCGCCTTTGCCTTATTGCTGGCAACAATATCACGCGCGGCTTTGATTTCCTAGCAAGAACCGTCGGCCTGGAGAAGCGAAGTGCATTGCTGGCAATTAGGCAACTCGCCTTGCCTTGTTGCTGGCAAGCGTTATCATAAATGCGTGCTAGAAGGTGGGGGAGGGGAGTCATGGCCGACAAAAGCACCATAGAGTGGACAGACGCGACTTGGAATCCTGTGACCGGTTGCACAAAGATCAGCGCGGGCTGTGATAACTGCTACGCGGCTAGATTCTCTGAGCGCTTCCGAGGGGTGTTGGGTCATCCTTTCGAAAAGGGCTTCGATCTGACACTGCGGCCGGAAAGGCTCTCGCAGCCGTTCGAATGGAAAAAGCCTCGGATGATTTTCGTGAATTCCATGAGCGATCTCTTCCAGAAAGAAATTCCGAACAGTTATATCTCCAGGGTGTTCGACACGATGGAGAACGCCGATTGGCACATCTATCAGGTGTTGACCAAGCGCAGTTCGCTCCTGCAGAAATTCATCAATGAACGCTACCGCGCCCGTAAAGCACCGCCGAATATGTGGTTTGGTGTTTCAGTCGAAAACGAGCAAGCGACATCACGGATCGCACATCTGCAGCGGGCGAACGTGGGCATTCGTTTTCTCTCGGTTGAGCCGTTGATTTCACCGATCGGAAAGCTTGACCTTCGCGGGATTGATTGGGTGATCGTGGGAGGTGAAAGCGGCCCGCGCGCGCGGCCTATGAACCCGGAATGGGCGACTGATGTCCGCAACCAGTGTGTGGCCAAGCGCGTGCCGTTCTTTTTCAAGCAATGGGGTGGACGTTCCCCTAAGACCGGTGGGAGGCTTCTCGAAGGCCGGGAATGGAACCAGTTCCCGAAGAAGACGCGCGCTATACAGCGGCAGCCTGAATTGCGCACAGTCGCATGACCGAATTGCCGTTCAAATTCGACGAGATCGGTATTTGGTCGGAACTCAAGCTGGACATCATCGAGCAATATGGAGCCGCCTACACCAAGGCGTTTGCGCACTTCCCGAACCTCAAAAAATACTACATCGACGCGTTCAGTGGTGCCGGCAAGCATGTCGCGAAGAAAACGAAAGTGCCGGTCGACGGAAGCCCGGCGCGTGCTCTGAAGGTGCGACCGGTGTTTGCAACGCTTTAATTGTGAGCCAGGCGACGCTGTAAAACTGAGCCACCCCCGGGTTGGGTTAACGGGATAGGGGTTTTGCGGTTTCAGTCCTCCTTTTTTCCGCCGCCGGTCTTCGCGGCGGTGGCGCGGTAATTGGGTTGGTCGTTACTCGGCGCGGCGCTGGCGTCATCGGCGGTTTTGCGTTTGTGGCCGCGATACGAGTCGCCCCGGGTAGTCAGGATATGGCTGTGATGGGTGAGGCGGTCGAGCAGCGCGGTAGCGAGCTTCTCGTCGCCGAAGACCTTGACCCACTCGCCGAAGGCCAAGTTGGTGGTGATGATGGTGGCGCGCCGCTCGTAGCGTTGCGCGAGCAGGTTGAAGAGCAGCTCGCCGCCCGTGCGCTCAAACGGCACGAAGCCCAGCTCGTCCACGACTAACAGCGCGACCTTTTCGTAGCGCTGCTGCAGGCGGGTGAGGGTGCGTTCGTCGCGCGCCTCGAGCAGGCTCTGCACCAGATCGGCGGCGCGGACAAAGAGCACGCGGAATCGGCGCCGGGTGGCTTCCACGCCCAGGGCGATCGCGAGCATGGTCTTCCCCGTACCGATGGGCCCGGCGACGATTACGCTCTCCGCGTTGGTGATGAACTGGCAGCTCGCCAGCTCCAGAATCTTCGGTTTCGCCACGCCCTTGAGCGCCTGCCAGTCCACCTGATCGAGCGTCTTGACGTCGGGCAAGCGCGCCTCGCGCAGCAGCCGGCGCGCGGTGCTCTGCCGGCGGCTGGTGACTTCGGCTTCGAGCAGCTCGTGCAAAAACTCTTCGTAGGGCCGACCGCCGTCCTGCGCGCGCCGGCACAGCGCCGGATACTCGCGCACGACAGCCCCGAGTTTGAGTTCCCGGCAATGCTCGCGGATGACCGCCTCCAACGCGGGGTTACTCATGGGCGCCTCCTGCGGCGAGCAGCAAGTGGTCATAGTCGGCGGCCCGGCCAGCCTCGACCACATAGCCCGCCAGCGCCGCTGGCACGGTGATCGCTGGCGGTGGCAGATCATCGTCAGCGGCGAGATCGAGCAGCCCGACGCGTTGTTCGTTCAGCGCCGCGGCCAAGGCATGGGCGACCTTGTCTTCACCATGCTGGCAGACCGCGCCTAACAGCCGCGCCAAGACCCGCGCGGCCTCGCGTTCGCCGTGGGCGCCGCTCAACAACCGCCAGACGCCGCCCCAGGGCTCGCCCAGTTCGGCCACCAGTTCCGGCGCCACCTGGCGCACCGCTTTGGGCTTGCGTGCCAGCTCCGGCAAATAGTCGCGGTAAAACACCTTGCGTCCGCCAGGCCGTATCCGGGGATGGGTCACCGTCTCGTTCAGACAGACGAGGCGGATCTGATCGACGCCGATGTAGGCAGTCGCCTGGAGCCGGGCCCAGCGTGACGGCGTCGAATAGCAGGCGCCTTCCACCTTCACTAACGCTTGCGAGCTGACCTCCACCGGCGTCATCCGGCTCACCACGAAGGGTATCGCCGGCAGCGGTAAAAGCCGCGCGTGTTCCTCGCCCCACAGCTCGCTGGCGCCCTTGCCCGCGCGCTTGCGGCGCGCGCTGAAGGCCCGCTCCAGATCGTGCAGCAACGCCTGCGAGACGGCGGCGAGACTCTCGCCGCGCGGCACCGGAGTCAGATGCTGAAGCCGAATCGCCTTGCCACGGCTCTCCACGCCGCCCTTGTCATGCCCTTCGCCCACCCGCGCAAAGTCGGGCTCAAACAGATAGTGGCTGACCAACGCTAAAAACCGCTCCGACAGCACGCGTTGCGCGCCGACGATCCGGCGCACCGCCGGCTTGAGATTGTCGTACACCGCGCGCCGGACTACGCCACCCAAGTAGGCGAAGGCCCGCACGTGGCCGTCCAAAAAGGCGAGCTGGTCGCAGCGCTCGTAGAGCCAGGCGAACTCGCGCCCCGAATACATCAGGCGCAGCAGAAACTCCCACGCCTTGACCCACTGGCCGTTCAGTTCGACCGTTACCTCGAAGAAATCGACCTGCGCTTCCTCGCCCGGCCGGTGGATCAGCGGAATGTAGACTTCCTGTCGCTGGCGGCGCCGTTCGCGTAAATACTGCCGCACCAGGGTCGTGCCAATCGCATAGCCCTCGGCTGCCAACTGCCGTTGCAGCCGGGTGCCCGTCAGCCGCTGCTTGGCCGTCGTCCGGGGCTCCCACTCCGCCAGGAGCTCATCCAGCCGCGGCTTGATCCGCTCCCACACCGGCCGCGCGCGCGCCCGGCGCGTGCGGACCGGCTCCGCCTGTCGCAAATACTTGCCGATCGTGTTGCGGCTCACGCCCAGTTCGCGCGCCACCTGCCGCACGCTTCGACCTTCGCGCAACACCTTGTGCCGTATCACGTGCACCTGTTCCATTCGCAGCATCCTCGCCCCTCCGGCTCCTCTGCACGGCTCGCCGGAGTCTAGGGAGGGTGGCTCACTTTTACAGCGTCGAATGGATCAGTTTCTTAGCGTCGTCTCCAACCGCCGTTCGACGAATACTGCTTTATCGACCTCGACGGCAAAAAGACGGACTTCCTCCGCGTAACTTGTGGCGACCGGCAAGACGTTGACATTCATACGGGGGACTCGAACGAATATCTGACCAAGACGGTCTTGCCCAAAATCCAGTATAAGAAATTTACCCGAGCGCTGTGCCTCCTCGATCCCTATGCCCTTCACCTCAATTGGGAGGTTATCTGGCAGGCCGGGCAATCTCAGGCCGTTGACCTGTTCCTCAACTTTCCGGTCATGGACATCAACCGGAATGCGATCTGGCGCCACCCTGAGCGAGTCCCGCAGGATGGCATCGAGCGCATGAACAGGTTTTGGGGCGATGATTCATGGCGTGATGCGGCCTATGTTGAGAGTAAGCAGCAAAATCTCTTTTCCGAGCCTGATAAAATCAAACAACCTAACGATGCCATTGTGGCGGTATTTCGCGACCGCTTGAAGAAAGTAGCCGGATTCACGTTCGTCCCTGAGCCCCTGCCTATGCGGAACAGCAAGAGAGCTGTGGTCTATTACCTGTTTCTCGCATCGCCCAAGGCTGTGGCAGAGAAGATCATCACCGATATTTTCAACAAATACAGATAGCTGGCCGGGAGGTGCCGTAATTGCTGCATTGCCGAATTGCTGGCAACGCGGCAATTGGTCGGGCCGGGTCGGCAGGGCAGGGCCGTAGTAAAGCAGAGAGCCGCCGACTCGGCCAAGGATGATTAGGTAGGGCACGAGCGCGGAGCTAGCGAAGTGCGAGCCGGCAGCTCATTAGGGGCCGCATCTTTTTGCGGGGAATGGCGGGCAAGATACGCGAGCGAAGCGAGCAGAAAAATACTGCCGAGGACCCCTAGCAACGCCTCGGCAGCACTAATCACTGCAAGTTGTATACGTGGCTACATGTGTACACTCTTCTGGTTCAGGATGTAATCGGCAGCCTGTTGGGCCTGAGCGGCCGCCGTCACCACCATACGCTTATCGCCCCGCAATTTTCCCAACCAGCTTTGGACATACGCCACCTGGTTATCGAGGACCACGGGCGAGATTCCCGCCTCGGCGCATAAATAGGCGGCCGACATTTCCGCGATGAGCTCCTCAAAACTGTAGGTGGCTGAGCCGAACGGCGCGGCTTCGGTGATCGATTTGCGGTTCAGTCGCTTCGGCGAACCCGAGGCGTGGGCGAGCTCGTGAAATTTTGTGGCGTTAAGTTCTTCGGCGCTAGCGAAAAGCTCGGGGGAGGGGAGGGTGATCCGATCGGTAAGCGGGCTGTAGAAGGCCTGGGATCCCCCATAGCGGATTTCGGGCCGGTTGGGCATTCCGGCGATGATCTTTTCGGCCGCTTCGATGGGGTCGTGCTGGTGCGTCTCGATTGGCGGCAGCTTGTCGAGCACCGCTTGCGGCAACGCACACTGTTCGACGTTCCACACGCGATAAAATCGTAAAAGAAAGCGCCGGCGCGCGCTCTCGTCACCTTCACTACGCCCCGTGTCGGGATTCTTCTGGTCAGCGTCTTCGATTTTCCAGAACACGACGATTTCGCCGTGCTCGCCTTTGCGCACCGCGCCGCCCAGCTGGTTGGCCTGCTTGAGGGTGAGCCAATAGGGCGAGACGTATTTGGTGGCCCCCAGCAGAAATGAATTGATGCCCCGGTAGGTTTTCTTGCTCACGAGGTTGCGCGGCAGACCGGTCGCGGCCCACGGTCGACGCCACGGTATCACGCCTTGCTCCAGCAGCTTGATAATTCTCTCGGTCACGATTTCGTACGTGGTCATTGGTTCCGCTCCTTTTGCGCGCCCGCGTCCCGGCAAGGGCAGGGCGCTTTGGGCTTTGGTCTGGTTCCCTGTGAAACCAGCCTTTCCCCTGCGGGCCTTCACCCCGATCGGAGGCCTGCGGGCGGAAAGGACCGGAGGCGCCGCACAGCGGCGCAACCAATGAGCGGCGCAGAGCAATTCAAGGCCGCCGTGCCAGAGCGACAGCGGTCCGTAGGACTGGCGCGGCGGGCTTGAGCGGCGCGGCGCAAGGGGTGGGGTAGGGCGCTGGCGATGGTCTGTGGTGGGTGGATCGCATTACCGCGCCGGGCACTGCGCGCGCCAAAAAAAAGCTGGCGGTGAGCCGCTCGCTATCGGGCTCCCCACCTCGATCAATGATTCATATGGTGCGTTGATGGTGTTGGCGAATAAAAGACGAAACTGCTATTAAACCGGCGTGAGCCTGCGCACTTGCACGGTGTCGTGCCGCGACCTGAAAGGGATCGAGCACGCAATTGAGGTGACGGCTGATTCGCTCTACGAAGCAGTCGCGCAAGGCTTACGGGCGTTTCGCGAAAACGATTGGG
>Ga0074045_10006453_pt1 | contig 10073 bp, 11 predicted proteins | sample BogForMeECP23OM2_FD_94442 | JGI IMG/M metagenome (GOLD analysis project Ga0074045, IMG submission 94442) | Bog forest soil microbial communities from Calvert Island, British Columbia, Canada - Bog Forest MetaG ECP23OM2 | ecosystem: Environmental > Terrestrial > Soil > Wetlands ... | reverse complement strand
GTCCGCCGGTGAGTTTGAAGCTGAATTTTCCGTTGCTGTCGACCTTGGTATTGGCGGCCACCTCCATGCCGTTGGCGAGGTTAATGAGAATGACTTCATCGCCGACGGCGGGTTTGCCGGTGGTGCCGTTGGTGACGGTTCCGGTGAGGGTCTGGGCGGCAGAGGCGAGAGTCAGCGAGAAGACGGCGGCCAGTAGTGCGGACTGTGCGAGTTTCTTCAAAACAACTCCTTTTGGATTATTGGTTCCTAAGGGCCCGTTAAAGGATATTCTCTTGTCCATTCCGAGGAGCCGAAGGCGACGAGGAATCTGCAGCGTTTTCACGTGCGGCAAACTGCAGATCCCTCGCTACGCTCGGGATGACAATTCACAAATTTCTTCAACAGCGCTATAGGTCGTTATTGCGGCTCCTCGACCGAAGCCTCAAAAATCTTTTGAGCATGACCATTCAAATCAACCCGATACTTTAGGGTGAATCTGGCCGGGAAACCGCGCGCAGGAGATCCGTCGAAGTGCCCAAACATGGCCACAAGCAACTCGTGCGAACTGAGCCACTGCTTTGACCTAAGGTATGAATGCCCGGCTCCTAAGAACTGGGTCGCTTTTGCATCGCTGCCCACGATTATCGCCCTGAGGTCGATGGTCTTCAGCGTAGCTGGCTCAATGACGTAGGAAAGTGAGCCATTGCTGCCATAGTCATCGTTGACAAAGAATCGTTCGCTATCGGGGGCCCACGCGATTGCCAAGCTCCGCTCATACTCCTTCACAAGCTTCCGTGCGTGCGAAGAGCTATCCTCAACCCAAAGCTTTCTCTCCTTGCTAAGGTCTGGGCACTCAAAAATCAGGGTCCAGTGTCGATCAGGGGAGGGAATGCGAGTTATCGGTCCTCGGGGGAGTTCCACAACCCCGGCGCGAACCGCTTCGACTTGAGCCTTCGCAAGGTAGGTAGGTTGCACGAGAAGCGTGACCGCCACAAGTGTGCAGCAGCCAACATAAATCATCTTCGAGTTGAATTTGTCACGCATGTGGAAGAATAGCTGCCGGGGTCACACCACCTGCCCGGCAGTCTGCTCCAGCCGCGCGATCTCCGCCATGATCGCGGCCGCTTCTTCTTCGAGCGACGCGCGCATGGATTGATAGTCGACGTCAGGCACCTTGCCGGCCTTGTATTCGAAATTCAGATCGCGCAGATTCTCGTAGACCGCTTCCTTGCGCTCGCGGAGATAGCCGAGGCGCGTCTTTTCTTCTCCGGAGTAGACTTCGCCGGGGAAGAAGAAAACGTAGTAGAGACAGGCGAGGGTGAAAACGGCGCAGACAAAAAGGATCATTGGGAGCAGCCTCCCGCAGGGGCTAAAGCCCCTGATTTTCGCGTACGATAACGGCCCGGCTGAAGCCGGGCCCCTTCAAAGCCCTCAATTGTGAAGCCCGTTTCAGAACACGCCATTTCGCGGGCAGGGGTAGGGGTGCTTCGACTGCGGTTGAGCTTCGCAGTTGCGAAGCTCAATCCTCGCTCAGCATGACACCATTGTGGAGATGCCAACAAAGGAATCATAGGTCGGTCTCCTTGCGGGCCTTCTCGCGGAATTCGTCTAGCTCGCTGCCTTGCGGGATGGTGATGCCGTCGGCTAGGGCGGGTGCGGGCCGATTCTTCCACGAGCGCACCACGTAAATGACGAAGGTGATGCCTAGCGCCAGCGCGAGGAAGGGCATGATCCAGGCCACGCGATTGAAGCCGCTGGCGGTGGGAGCGGCGATTACGGTCGGTCCGTATTCCTGCACGAAGCCTTGCAGGATGAGGTCGTCGTTATTGCCTTTATCGAGCGCAGCTTGCAACTGGTCGCGCATTTTGTCGGAGGACTGGCAGCCGACGTGATTGCATTCCAGCAAGACCTGGCCGCATCCGCAGGTGCACATCATGCGATGGCCAAGATCTTTGAAGCGGGCAGAATCGTCTCCGGCGCCCATGAAGAGGAGGACGGCGGAGGCTAGCGCGGCGGCCTGCAAGCAGCGGCGAAGCGAGTTCTGCATCTTGCGGCAAAAAGCAGGTCCTTCGCTTCGCTCAGGATGACAATTCATAAGGGGGCTGGAGATCATGGATGATTTCATCTCAGTCTCCCGCTCCCACCTGTGCCGGAGTTCGAGCGGGCACGGTTGCGGCTACCTGGACGGCGGCGGCATTTGGCACCAGCGCGACTATGGTGCCGAAGACCATGATGATCAGGCCAATCCAAATCCAGGGTACCAGCGGATTCAAGTGCGCCTTAATGATGGGGCGTCCGGTGGTGTCGTTCTTGCCTTCATAGACCAGATAGACGTCAGTCACCAGAAACAAATCTTCGCGGAAGCTGGGGTAAATGCGGGGCAGGGTCTGCGGCTGTCCGCTGGCTTTGTAGAAGCGGCGCTCGGGATACATGGTCGTGATCTGCTTGCCGCCGCGGAAGACGTTGATGATGGCCCACTCGTTGGCGTAGTTGGGATTGTCGTCCTGCGTGTAGGACTGGCAGACCAGAGTGTAGGGGCCGATGTTGATCTTGTCGCCGAAGCCCATTTCTTTTTCAACTTCTTTATTGAAAGGCGTGCCGAGGATGCCAATCACCACCAACGCGACGCCAAAGTGGACTATGTATCCGCCGTAGCGGCGTGTGTTTCGGTGGCACAGGTGAGCCATGGCGGAGAGCAGGTTCTGCTGGCTCTTGCCGGCGATGACGCGGCCTCCGCGGAGGAACTCGGAGATGACGGTAAAGATGACCAGAGCCGAGAGAACGGCGGCCATGGTGGCGTAGAAATAAGAGGGATCTTCCCAGGGACGGACGCCGAACAAAATCATCATGCCGCCGACGGCGACCGAGCCGATGGCAGGGGAAAGGAAATTCCTTTTCAGGCTCTCGATAGACGTCTTACGCCAGGCCAGCAGCGGTCCGACGGCGGTGAGCAGCAGGAGCAGCAAAGCAACCGGAATGGCAACACGATTGAAAAAAGGAGGCCCGACCGTGACTTTGTGTCCCTGAACGAACTCCGACAGGATCGGGAAAAACGTGCCCCACAGGATGGTGAAGCAGACGACCAGCAAAAGGAGATTGTTGAACAGGAAACTCGATTCGCGCGAAACCAGCGACTCCAGCTTGTGCTCGCTCTTGAGATGCGACCGGTTCGCCACCAGAAAAAAGCTGCAGACCGCCAGGGTCAAAAAGATGAAGACCAAAAACCACGTGCCAATCGAGGACTGCGCGAAAGCGTGCACCGAACTGATCACTCCCGAACGCGTGAGGAATGTCCCCAGCATCGAAAGCAGAAACGTCGCGAAAATGAGCGCCATGTTCCACACTTTCAACATGCCGCGTTTTTCCTGCATCATGACGGAATGCAGAAACGCGGTGCCGGTGAGCCAGGGCATAAGCGAGGCATTTTCCACCGGGTCCCATCCCCAATAGCCGCCCCATCCGAGGACAGCGTAAGCCCAGTGCGCGCCTAGAAAAACGCCTATGGTGAGGAAGCACCACGTCACCATGGTCCAGCGGCGCGTGATCTGAATCCATTTTTCGCCGGGATACTTCATGATGAGCGCGCCCAGCGCGAAGGCAAAGGGAACGGTGAAGCCAACGTATCCCAGATACAGCATGGGCGGATGGATGACCATCTCGGGATATTGCAGAAGAGGGTTCAGTCCGGTGCCATCGGCGGGGAGCGCGCCCTGCATGATGGCGAACGGGTGCGCGGCAAAATTCAGAATCAGCAGGAAGAAGACCTGCACTGAGGCGATAATCACGGAAGCGTAGGCGAACAGGCGCTGATCGGTCTTGTAGCGCAAGCGAAGAACGAATCCATAGCCGGCCAAAAGCAGCGACCAGAACAGCAGTGACCCTTCCTGCCCGGACCACAGGACGGCGAACTTATAGGCGGCGGGCAAGTCGCGGTTGCTGTGATGGAAAATGTAGGCGATGGAGAAGTCGTCATTGAACGCGGCCAACACAAGCACGATGCCCGCCAGCAGCACGGCGGCGAAAGTTGCGATTCCGGCGCGGCGGGCGGTTTCACCGAGACGAGCCGAAGCGGCATCCTTACCGAACAATGCAACCAAGCCTGCCAGGAAAGAGTACGCACTCAGGCCGAGCGCCAGCATCAGCGCAAAGCTTCCTATTTGAGACATCAAGGGAACCCCAAAGTATCTTTATGTATTTTTTCAGAGAAGTGGGTGCTATGCAAACCGCGAGAAACCCGGGAGTTGTTTGCTTGCGAGCTGCGCTTGCCTGGACAGCCGAGGGCGGCTGTCCCTACGCGAGCTACTTCTCCAGCGGATAGCCCCGTTCGCGCCAATCGCGGATGCCGCCGTCCATGGAAATGACATTGGTGTATCCCATCTTTTGCAGGTTATCGGCGGCCAGTGCGGAGCGGAAGCCTCCGCCACAATAAAGTACGAGCTCAGTCTGCAGGTCGGGAACCTTGCCCTCGATGTCGCGCTCGATGACGCCCTTGCCGAGGTGGACGGCTCCGGGGAGGTGGTCGGCGGCGAATTCGCGGTCTTCGCGGACGTCGACCAGAACGAATTTCTCGCCGCGATCGAGACGGGCTTTGACCGCGTCAACGGTGGTTTCGCGGACGCGCCGCTTGGCGTCGTCCACAATCTTCAGAAAGCGCGGCGGATGCTGATGAGCCATGGGGAATCTCCGGGTACGAATATTAGCCGAATAGCTCTCGGCTGTCAGCTCTCAGGAAAATCTTGTGGAGTCTGGAGTTTAGAATGCCTTCAAACTGAGAACTGAGAGCTGACACTTGGCGCTTGCCTCCCCCGGTGCCTGGTGTGCTAAAGATAAGGGACGCATTATGACGCTTGTCCTGCGCCAGTCTCGCATTCACTCCTTTGGTTGCTACACCACACGGCCGATTCGCAAAGGGACGCTGATCGTGGAATACGTGGGCGAGTGCCTCACCTGCGAACAAGCCGAGGACCTGTACGACCCCTTTCCGAATACGTATTTATTCGGCCTCGATGGCGGCAAACGCATCATTGACGGCTATGGGGTGGCCGCGTTCGTCAATCATTCCTGCAAGCCGAACTGTGAGACCGATCAGATCCGAGGCAAGATGTGGATCATCGCCATGCGCGATATTGAGGCGGGAGAAGAATTGACCTACGACTACAACCTCTACGACGGCGATGATGACGCTCCTTGTTTATGCGGGGCGCGGCGCTGCCGGGGAAGTTTGTATTCGGCCACGCACCTGCGCAAACTTGCCAAGAAGAGAGCCAAGACCGCGGCGGCTGCGGCCTCTGGCGCATGGTAGAGAGACACAACATTTTCCGATGCTACAATCAAGTCTTCCCCATCGCGTTTGCGAAGCTGGAGTCATGCCTTGAACCGCGCTTCCGCTGGCCTCGAAACCATCATCGCCAAAGCTCTTCATCGCGCGCCGGCCAGCGAGAGCGCGCTGCTGGCCTGGCCTATCGCATGTGGCAGCGCGGTGGCTGACCGGACTCGGGCGCTGAGTTTCTCCGACGGCATTCTGCGAGTGGAAGTGGCCGACGCGGGATGGCGGCGGGAACTCGTCGAACTGGCGCCGCGTTATGTGGCCTTGATCAATAAATACTCCGCGACTTCGGTGAAGCGGATTGAGTTCGTGGTGAAAGCGTGAAAGTCACCGACAAAGACGTTGCCTATGTGGCCGATCTGGCAAACCTTGAGTTGACCGACGAAGAGCGCGTTCGGATGCTGCGCGACTTGAACTCCATTCTGGAATATATCGAACGGCTCAGCGAACTGGAGACTGACAAGGTCGCGCCCATGGCTCAGGTCTCGGACCGCTACGGCGTGGACGAGTCGCGGCAGGGAAGCGACCGCTTTGCTTATGCCATCCGCGAAGATGTGAAGGACGGCTTGCGGGAATCGTTGCCGCACGAGGCTGCCGTGAAAAATGCTCCGGACACGGACGGGACGTTTTTCGAAGTGCCGAAGGTGATTGAGAGATAGCGACGAGAGAGTTACGAAAACAAGAATGCCGGCCTCGACCATTGATGGGATCCGAAGCGCGATCGCAGAACAGGAAACGACCGCGACGGCTCTGGCTCAGGATTTCTACACGCGCATCCGGCGGGAAGATTCCGAGATTGGCGCGTTTCTAACTCTTTGCGAAGAACGGGCACTGTTGCAGGCCGGGCGTATCGACGCGCTGGCCGCTGAGGGCAAGCCTTTGCCGCCGCTTGCGGGAGTTCCGGTTGCGATCAAAGACGTGATGGTGACGAGCGGCGTGCGCACCACGGCCGCTTCGAAAATTCTCGACAATTTTATTCCACCGTATGACTGCACGGCTGTGGCTCGACTGGAAGCTGCGGGCGCGGTGATTCTGGGCAAACTCAATTGCGACGAGTTTGCCATGGGCTCTTCCACGGAGAACTCGGCCTATGGAGCGGTGCATAATCCGCGCGACAAGAGCCGCGTGCCGGGTGGATCGTCGGGTGGATCGGCGGCGGCGGTGGCGGCGGAGATGGCGGTGGCGACGCTCGGCTCCGATACCGGCGGATCGATTCGCCAGCCGGCGTCTTTTTGCGGCGTGGTCGGATTGAAGCCGACCTATGGACGGGTGTCGCGGTACGGGCTGATTGCGTTTGCTTCGTCGCTCGACCACATCGGGCCGTTTGCTAAGACGGTGAAGGAAGTCGCGCTGGTGCTACGCACGATTGCGGGACGCGATCCCATGGACTCGACTTCTGCGGAAGTGCCCGTTCCCGACTATGTGGCGGAACTGGAAAAGCCGGTGAAGGGTTTGAAGGTTGGTGTGGCGAAAGAATATTTTGGCGCCGGGCTTGACCCCGAAGTTCGCGCCGCGGTTGAGGCGGCGATTCAGAAGCTGGCTGAGTTGGGATGCGAGGTCGTGCCGGTGAGTTTACCGCACACCGAGTATGCGATTCCCACCTATTACATTGTGGCCACGGCGGAAGCGTCGGCGAATCTGGCGCGCTATGACGGGGTGCGCTACGGCTTCCGCGCAAAATCAGGCACGCTTTCCGAAATGTACCGGCTGAGCCGTGACGGCGGCTTCGGCATGGAAGTCAAGCGCCGCATCATGCTGGGCACGTACGCGCTGAGCGCTGGATATTACGATGCCTACTACCTGAAGGCGCAAAAAGTGCGCACGCTGCTGACGCGCGACTTCGATGAGGCGTTCAAGAAAGTGGATGTGATCGCGGCGCCGACTTGCCCGACTCCAGCGTTCCGGCTGGGCGAGAAGGTGAATGATCCGCTGGCTATGTATCTCGCCGATATCTACACGGTAACTGCGAATCTGGCGGGCATTCCGGGGATTTCAGTTCCTTGCGGCGAGAATCACGAGAAGCTGCCGATTGGACTGCAGTTGTTTGCGCGACACTTTGATGAGGCTACGCTGCTGCGGGTTGCGCATGGGTATGAGCAGACGAGAAGACCCCGTAGGGACGGACGCATTCGTCCGTCCAGCGAGCAAGGCGAGCCTGTCTAGAGAATTGCGTAATACGGTTCTCCAGCGCAGGCGCGACACAGCACTCTGCCATCGCGCAGGACTTCACGGCGGAAATTGATGCCTTCGCCGCACTCGGCGCAGACTATGCGCTCGCCTTTGTAGCCGGGGAACTCTTCCGCGGGGAGTTCGACCTTTACCCACTGCTTCGTGAACAAGTCGTCTTCTGCCATCTCGCGGTAGGCGAGCATCTGCTGCTGGTTCTTGCTTTCGATTTCGGGATGCATCGAGCGCGCCAGCGCTTTGGAGGATTCTTTGGCGGCGATGCGGATGGCTTTGCCGGTGCTCACGTCTTTTATCCCTAGATCGACGAAGGTCGCGGCCATTTTTCCCCAGTCGCGAAATTTCAGGGCGCGCTTGCCGAGGCGGCATCCGGTAACCAGGACAATGGCGTCGGTGGCGCAGCGGTCGATTTCGACGAAGGTGACTAGACGCTTGCGATCTTTACCTCGCGGATCTTCGATACCTAGTTTCTCCAGCCCCAGCATGGCCAGACGCACACCCAGCACCTGGCCGGCGCAGAGGTGGCCGTGGGCTTGTTCGGCTTCGCGGAGATAATCATCTAACGACAGCATGTGGTCTTGTAACGTCTTGAAGTCTGTCATCCTGAGCGAAGCGAAGGACCTATGCATTCCGACGCTGCGAGCAGATACGTAGGTCCTTCGCTTCGCTCAGGATGACATTGAAATTATGATACTCACTTTCTTCTCCACCGAACGCCATCCTTCGTATTCTCGACGATGATGCCCTCGGCGGTCAGTTCGGCGCGCAGGGTGTCAGAGGCTTTGAAGTTTCGCGTTTTGCGGGCAGCTTCCATCTGGGCCAGCTTCTGATTGACTTGTTCGTCGCCTAGCTGCGCGGAGCCGGCGATTTCCAGTAATTCGGGGCTGATTTCCTTTTCGCGCCCTTCGGCTCTTGCCCAGTCCAGGATGGCTTTCATCTTGGGCTGGTCGTCATCTTTCAAGACGCCGAAGATTTCGTCGAACTTTTCGAGCGCCGCTAGCAGGGGCTCTATGTCGCCCTGGCGGACTTCCGTGGCGTCGAGCGCGGTGTTGGCTTTGCGTAACATGTCGAACACGGCGGCTTGTGCTTCGGCGGTGTTCAGGTCGTCGTCGAGCGCGCCCTTCATTTTCGCGATGGTCTCGTCCGCGAGTTGTGCCATCTGCGGGGTTGCGCCGGCAGGGAACTTCGTGCTCGTCAGGCGGAAGCGGAAGTTGCGCAGTTTCTCGACCGAACTTGCCGCCGACTTCAAGCCATCAAAGGTGAAGTTCAGCTGATTGCGATAGGGCACCTGCGTCAGCAGCCAGCGGATCGACGAGGGCTTGTGGCCGCGCAGCACGAGATCGCGGATGGTGAAAAAATTTCCGAGACTCTTCGACATCTTCTGGCCTTCGACCAGCAGAAAGCGCGCATGAAACCAAAAGCGCGCAAACTGTTTTCCGCTGAGCGACTCGGACTGCGCGATTTCGTTCTCGTGATGCGGGAAAATCAGGTCCTCGCCGCCGGCGTGCAAGTCAAAACTCGGACCTAGCTCCTCCATCGACATTACCGAGCACTCGATGTGCCAGCCTGGACGCCCCGGTCCGATCACTGTATCCCACGAGGCCTCACCCGGCTTGGGAGCCTTCCAGAGGGCGAAGTCTCGGGCGCTATCTTTCTCGTATTCGTCCACGTCGACGCGTGCGCCGTCGGTCATGCCGGCAAAATCTTTCTTCGAAAGCTTGCCGTACTCGGGAAATTTCGCGATGCGGAAATAGTAAGAACCGTCGTCGGTGCGGTAGGCAAAGCCTTTCTTTGCCAGTTCGGCAATAAAATCGGCCATTTCGTTGATGTGTTCGGTGGCGCGCACGAGAAACGGTTGTTCAATGCTCAATGTGGCCGAATCTTCGAGAAAGGCCTGGACAAACTTGGCGGTGTATTGCTGCACGGTCACGCCATCGCGGGCGGAGTTGCGGATAATCTTGTCGTCCACGTCGGTGATGTTCATGACGTAGCGAACGTCGTATCCGCTCTGGCGCAGAAACCGGTAAAGAAGATCGACGGCGATGAAGGTGCGGAAATTTCCGATGTGGCCGTAGTCGTAGACGGTCGGCCCGCAGGCATACATGCGGACGCGGTTCGCCTCGAGGGGGTGGAAATCTTCGATCTTCCCGGAGAGAGTGTTATAGAGGCGCAGTGACATGGATGATGGCGAGTTCGCGAGTGCCCTGCGAATCTTTCATTCTAGGGGCGCGTTGGAAAGCGGGTCAATGGGCGCGTTAGGCATCGACCGCTAAGACTGGAGCGCGGGGGGCGGTGCGTGCGCATGCAGGCGGTGTTGGACCAGGAATGCGTAGTGGACGGCGGAAACGATGGTGAACCAAAAGGTGGCGCGCAGGAAGGTAATGCGGGCGATCCAGACCCAGCGTACGGGTTCGATGAGCAGGAGCAGCACGAAAAAAATCGCGGCCACTTGCGCGAAGGTGTTGGCTTTGCCGAAGATGCTGGGGCGAAAATCGCGCAGGCCGGCAATCATGAAGAGCACGCCGCTGATCAGCAGGATGGAGATGTCGCGGCTGAACACCACGACCGTATATTTCCAGGGAAT
>Ga0074045_10006452_pt1 | contig 10074 bp, 8 predicted proteins | sample BogForMeECP23OM2_FD_94442 | JGI IMG/M metagenome (GOLD analysis project Ga0074045, IMG submission 94442) | Bog forest soil microbial communities from Calvert Island, British Columbia, Canada - Bog Forest MetaG ECP23OM2 | ecosystem: Environmental > Terrestrial > Soil > Wetlands ... | reverse complement strand
GATAGAGCTCCTTGCGCAACACCCGTGCGGTGATGGTGTAGGTCGCGCGCTCGATGAAGGTGTATCCCTTGGCCTCGAATCGCGGCGGCGGATCGAGGTTGACCTGCACCGGTTCTTGCGGCGCGATGATCCCCGGCGGCCGTTGCACCGGGCGCTCGCTCGTCAACCAGTGCCAGCCGCCGAGTGCGGCGAGGACGATTCCGATCAGCAGCCAGCGGCCCACGGGTTTTCGACGCCGCCGGCGCTAGCGGGCGAGGGCCAAGTGCTGCAGGACGTCGAAAATGCCCGGCGCGGCGGCGATCACCGTGCCGCCGGCGAGCAGCCCCCCCGGCCCGGGATAGGGATGGATACGCCCTCCGGCCTCCTCGACGAGCAGCAGGCCCGCGGATGCATCCCAGGGATGCATGTGCGGCTCGACAAAGGCGTCGAACCGACCGGCCGCCACATGGGCGAGCATCAGCGCGCCTGCACCCATGTCCTTGACTGCCGCTCCGGCCTCGTGCAGCCGGCGCTTCAGCGCCAGGTGCTCGTCGAGCGAATGCCGCGGCACGTAGCCGGCGCCAAGCAGCGCATGGTCGAGCCGGTCGCGCGGGGTGACGTGCAGGCGGGTGTCGTCGGACCACGCGCCGCCGCCGCGCGTCGCCCAGAACAGCTCGTTTTGCGATGGGTCAAAAACCACCCCCAGGCGGCGCTCGCCGGTGGCGATGAAGGCGATCGAGATGCACCAGTAGCGCACGCCGTGAACGAAGTTGAGCGTGCCGTCGATCGGGTCGATCACCCACAGGTTGCGGCCCGCCTCGCCGCCCCCTTCCTCGCCCAGGATCGCATCGCCGCCGAATTCGCGCTGCAGCCGTTCCCGCAGCAGGGCCTCGACCGCGTGATCGGCCGCGCTGACGAAATCCTGCGGGCCCTTGGTCTGCGCGGTCCAGGCGATCTCGCGGCGAAAGTAGCGCCCGGCCAGCGCCCCGGCTTCGCGCGCTATCTGGCGCGCGAAGCCCGCCCGTCTCTCGAGGTTGGCGGCATTCATCCGGTGGCGGCGCGCAATGTCCCCCGCGCGCCGTCGCGGCGCGGCGCGAAGAGGCTCGAGCGCGCGCCGACCCTTGGCGACGCCGTCCCGGCCGCGCCGCCACGGGCGAGAAGGGCAGGGGCGGTGCGGCTCGGCATCGAAGTGCTCAACTGTCTTCGCCTGTCCTTGCCATCATCGGCCCAACGCGCGCACCGCGTCAATGGTCGCCAGGCACGCCGCCGCGCGGCCTCCAGTACAATTGATCACAGTCTGCTCGGCCGACAACATGGTTAGCATTGGCATCGACCTCGGCGGCACCAAGATCGAGATCATCGCCCTGGCGCCGGACGGGAGCGTGCTGCTGCGCCGCCGCAGTGCCACGCCCAAGGCGGATTACCACGGCACGCTCGCCGCGGTCGCCACGCTGGTGCGCGACGCCGAGGGCGAGCTCGGCACCCAGGGCACGGTCGGAATCGGCACGCCGGGCTCGATTTCGCGCGCCACCGGGACGCTGCGCGGCTCCAACTCGGCCTGCCTCAACGGCATGCCGATCAAGGCCGACCTGGAAGCGTTGCTCGGCCGGCCGGTGCGCATCGCCAACGACGCCAACTGCTTCGCCCTGTCCGAAGCCAGCGACGGCGCCGGCGCCGGCGCCGAAGTCGTGTTCGGCGCCATACTCGGGACCGGTGTAGGCGGAGGCATGGTCGTGCGCGGCGCGCTGCTCACTGGCCCGAATGCGATCGCCGGCGAATGGGGACACAATCCGTTGCCGTGGCCCAAGGACGACGAGCGCCCCGGCTTCCCCTGTTTCGGCGGCCATCGCGGCTGCATCGAGACCTTTCTGTCCGGACCGGGAATCGAGCGCGACCACCTGCACGCGCACGGTGAGGCGCTGACCGCGCAGCAGATTGCCGCCCGCGCCGCGATCGGCGAGGCGGCCTGCGACGCGACGCTGCGCCGCTACGAGGAGCGGCTCGCCCGCGCGCTGGCGCACGTGGTCAACATCGTCGATCCCGACGTGATCGTGCTCGGCGGCGGCATGTCGAATGTGGAGCGCCTCTACGCCAGCGTTCCGGCGCTCTGGGGGCCCTGGATATTTTCCGACCGGGTCGACACCCGGCTTTTGCGTCACCATCACGGCGATTCGAGCGGAGTCCGGGGCGCGGCCTGGCTGGGCGCCGCGCGTTGATCCGCCGTCACATGCCCGAATAGTTCGGTCCGCCCCCGCCTTCCGGCGGGACCCAGACGATGTTCTGCCGCGGATCCTTGATGTCGCAGGTCTTGCAGTGAACGCAGTTCGCGGCATTGATCTGCAGCCGTTGTGCCGAACCGCCCGTGGCCTCGTCGGCGACGAATTCGTAAACCGCGGCAGGACAATAGCGCTGCTCCGGTCCGTCGTAGATCTTGAGATTGACGCCGACCGGAACGGCCGGGTCGCGCAAGCGCAGATGCACCGGCTGGTCTTCCTCGTGGTTGGTGTTGGAGAGGAAGACCGACGAGAGCTTGTCAAAGGTGAGCACGCCGTCGTATTTCGGGTAGGCGATTGCCGGCATGGCCGAGGCCGGCTTGAGCGTCTCGTGATCGGCCTTGCGGTGGCGCAGGGTCCAGCCGACCAGCGCGCCCAGGCCGAGATCGTTGAGCCACATGTGCACGCCGGCGTGCAGCATGCCCCGCCAGAGGCCCCACTGCAGGCCCGGCTTGACGTTGCGCACCTTGTAGAGGTCGGTGAACGACCATGAGCGCCGGAAAGCCTCCGGATAGGCGGTGAGCAGGTCGCCGCCACGCCCTTCGGCCAGCGCGGCGAAGGCCGCATCCGCGACGAGCATGCCGGTCTTCATGGCGTTGTGGCTGCCCTTGATGCGCGGGACGTTGAGAAAGCCCCCGGCGTCGCCGATCAACGCCCCGCCGGGAAAGGCGAGCTGCGGGATCGACTGCAAGCCGCCCTCGCTGATGGCCCGCGCGCCGTAGCCGAGGCGCTTGCCGCCGTCGAACGTGCCGCGGATCGCCGGATGGGTCTTGAAGCGCTGGAACTCGTCGTACGGCGACAGGTGCGGGTTCTCATAGTCGAGGTGGACGACGAAGCCGACGGCGACCAGGCCATCCTCGAGGTGATACAGGAACGATCCGCCGCCGGTGCGCCCTTCGAGCGGCCAGCCCTGCGTGTGCACGACCAGGCCCGGGTCGCGCTTCTCCGGCGCGACCTGCCAGAGCTCCTTGATGCCGATGCCGTATTTCTGCGGGCAGACGCCGTCGCGCAGCTTGAAGCGGTGCATGAGCTCCTGCGACAGCGAGCCCCGGCATCCCTCGGCGACCAAGGTGTACTTGGCGTGCAACTCCATGCCCGGCTGGTACTCCGGCTTGTGCGTGCCGTCTCTGGCCACGCCCAGGTCGCCGGTGGCGACGCCGCGAACCGCTCCGGCCTCGTCGTAGAGCACCTCGGTCGCAGGAAATCCGGCGTAGATCTCGACGCCGAGCGCCTCGGCCTGCGCGGCGAGCCAGCGGCAGACATTGCCGAGGCTCACGATGTAGTTGCCGTGGTTGTTCATCAGCGGCGGCAGCATCCAGTTGGGGATGCGATAGGCCTTTCGCGCCGTGAGCAGGAGCAGGCGGTCGGCGCGCACCGGGGTGTTGAGCGGGGCGCCGCGCGCCTGCCAGTCCGGGAGCAGTTCGCCAAGCGCGCGCGGGTCGAGCACCGCACCGGACAGGATGTGCGCGCCGACCTCCGAGCCTTTTTCCAGTACGCACACGCCGATCTCGCGCCCGGCCTTAGCCGCGAGCTGCTTGAGCCGTATCGCCGCAGCGAGCCCGGCAGGACCGGCGCCGACGATGACCACATCGTAGGCCATGGCTTCGCGCTGCAACATCCGTCCCCCGGGCGCTCTGGCAGGGTAGCCATTATAATTAGCTTTCTTCTTCGGCACTTCCATGCATCAGCACTGCAGTGCGCGCCAGCTGCGCGCACGCCCACGCCGCTCACGCCGACCATGACCGCGCCCTTGTGGCAGCCCTCGCCGGATCGCATCGCCCGCGCCAACCTGACGGCCTTTGCCGACCGTGCCGGCGCGAAACACGGTGTCGAGTTGCCGGACTTTGGCGCGCTCTACCGCTGGTCAATCGACCAGCCCGAGGCTTTCTGGCGCGAGGTCTGGGATGACGCCGGCATCATCGGCGATCGCGGCGCGCGCACGCTCGTCGACGCGCAGCGCATGCCGGGCGCGCGCTGGTTTCCGGATGCGCGGCTCAACTATGCGGAAAATCTGCTCGCCCGGCGCAGTGCCGACGCGTCCGGCGACGCGCTGGTGTTCTGGGGCGAGGACAAGGTCAAGCGGCGGATCTCCCATGCCGAGCTCCGCGCAGTCGTGTCGCGTGTCGTCCAGGGCATGCGGGCGGAGGGAGTCAAGCGCGGCGACCGCATCGCCGCGTACACACCCAACATGCCCGAGGCGATCATCGCCATGCTTGCGGCGGCGAGCCTCGGCGCCATCTGGACCTCGGCCTCTCCGGATTTCGGCGTGCAGGGAGTGCTCGACCGCTTCGGCCAGATCGAGCCGACGCTGCTGTTCACCGTCGACGGCTACTGGTACAACTCCAAGCCCCAGCCGGTGCTGGAGAAGCTTCGCGCGATCGTCGAGCGGCTGCCCACGCTGCGGCGGGTGGTCGTGACCCCGTACCTGCAGGAGCGCCTCGGCGCGGGCGAGCTCTCCGCCATCGCCCGGGCGAGCTCCTGGGACGACTTCGTCGCGCCTTTCGCGCCGGCACCGCTCGCCTACGAGCGCCTGCCGTTCGACCACCCGCTCTACATCCTCTATTCGTCGGGCACCACCGGCGTGCCGAAGTGCATCGTCCACGGCGCCGGCGGCACGCTGCTGCAGCACGTCAAGGAGCAGCGGCTGCACAGCGACATCCACGTGGGCGACCGGCTGTTCTTCTTCACCACCTGCGGCTGGATGATGTGGAACTGGCTGGCATCGGGCCTGGCAAGCGGGGCCACGTTGCTCCTCTACGACGGCTCGCCGTTCGTCTCCGACGGCAGGATCCTCTGGGACCTGGCCGAGGCGCAACGCATGACCCACCTGGGCACCTCGGCTAAGTACATCGACGCGTTGAAGAAGACCGGGCTGGTGCCGCGAGAGCAGTACGCGCTGTCGACGCTGCGCGCGCTGCTGTCGACCGGCAGCCCGCTCGCACCCGAGGGCTTCGACTACGTCTATCAGAGCGTGAAGGACGACCTGTGCCTGTCGTCGATTTCCGGTGGCACCGACATCATCTCCTGCTTTGCCCTGGGTTGCCCCACCCGCCCGGTCTATCGCGGCGAGCTGCAATGCCGGGGCCTGGGCATGAAGGTCGAGGTGTACGACGAGACCGGCCACGCGGTGCGCGAGCAGAAAGGCGAGCTCGTTTGCAGCGCGCCGTTCCCGTCGATGCCGCTGGGCTTCTGGAACGACCCGGACGGGGCGAAGTACCGTGCGGCGTACTTTGAGCGCTTTCCGGGCATCTGGTGCCATGGCGACTGGGTCGAGCTCACCGCGCACGACGGCATGATCATCTACGGCCGCTCCGACGCGACGCTCAATCCCGGCGGCGTGCGCATCGGCACGGCGGAAATCTACCGCCAGGTGGAGCAGCTCGATGAAGTGATGGAGAGCATCGTAATCGGCCAGAACTGGCCCCCGGGAGCGATCGGCGACGTGCGCGTCGTGCTGTTCGTGCGCCTGCGCGAGGGCCTTAGCCTCGATGCGCCGCTCGCCGACCGCATCCGCATGCAGATCCGCGCCAACACGACGCCGCGCCATGTGCCGGCGAAGATCGTCCAGGTGAGCGACATCCCGCGCACCAAGAGCGGGAAGATCGTCGAGCTGGCGGTGCGCAACGTGGTTCATGGCGAACCGGTCAAGAACGTCGAGGCGCTGGCCAATCCCGAGGCGTTGGAGCAGTTCCGGGAGCGCGACGAATTGAAGTCCTGACGCGGGCGCCGGACCGGCGATGAATTTCCTGGCTGTGGTATTGGCGCTGGCGCTGGAGCAATGGCGCACCTTCCGCTGGCGCGGCGGCTTGCAGCGCGCGTTCGTCCGCTACGCGCGCGCGCTCGAGCAGCGCTTCAACGCCGGCACCAAGCGCCAGGGAGCGATCGCCGCCACCCTGGCCCTGCTGCCCCCGGTGGCGATGGCGGCAATCGCCTACGGCGTGCTCGACGCGCTGCAGCCGCTGCTTGGGCTGTTATGGAACGTCGCGCTGCTGTTCGTGCTGGTCGGATTCCGGCACTTCAGCCACGCCTTCAGCGCGATCAGCGAGGCGCTCAAGGCCGGCGACGCCATCCTTGCGCGCCGGACGCTCGTCGCCTGGCGCGGCGTCGACGCCAGCGGGGCTACGGCGGAAGAGATCCCCAAGCTCGCCATCGAGCGGGGGATCGAGGATTCGTACCGGCACGTCTTCGGTACGCTGTTCTGGTTCTTCGTTCTCCCCGGGCCCGCAGGGGCGGTGCTCTACCGTCTTTGCGTGCTCCTCGCGGAGTGCTGGCCGGCCGACGCGGTCTCTCCCCCGAGCCACGAACTCTCCGAGTTCGGCCGCCCCGCGCAACGGCTGCTGTACTGGCTCGACTGGGCCCCGGTGCGCCTGACGGCGCTGACCTTCGCCATCGTGGGCGACTTCGAGGACGCGATCTATTGCTGGCGCACCCAGGCGAAGGCCTGGCCCTCGCCGCAGGCCGGCATCCTGCTCGCCAGCGCGGCCGGCGCGCTCGGCGCGCAGATCGGCGGCACGCTGAACGGGCCGGCCGGCGAGCCCGAATTCCGGCCGGAACTGGGCTTGGGCGACCCGGCCGACGCCGACCTCATGCCGAGCGCGATCGGCCTTGTCTGGCGCGCCCTGTTGGTGTGGCTGGTGCTAGTCCTCCTGCTCACGCTCGCCTACTGGGCTCCCTAGCCGGGCGCGACCAGGTTCGCTCGCGCCTCTCGCTCTCCGCGAGCAGGCGCTGCAGCAGGGCAACGCGCCAGGGCCTGACCTCGCCGCGGGCGACCGCCGCCTGCACCGCGCAGCCCGGCTCGGACCCGTGGCGGCAATCGCGGAACCGACACTCCCCGATGAAGGCTCGCAGATCGACGAATCCCTGCGCGATCGCGGCGCCGGAAAGGTGGGCCAATCCGAATTCCTTCATGCCGGGCGAGTCGACGATCCAGCTCTCCGGGCCGAGCGCGTACAACGTCGTCTCCGAGGTCGTGTGGCGCCCGGCGCGCAGGGCGCCGGAGATCTCGCCGACCCGCGCCTGGGTGCCGGGCAAGAGCGCGTTGACGAGCGTCGACTTGCCCATCCCCGACTGCCCGACCAGAACGCTTCGCTGCCCGGCGACGAGTGCCTGCACCGGGGCGAGGTCGGCCGCATCGCCCTTCGCGCACAGCGGTACCACCGCATAGCCGAGTGCGCGGCAGGCGTCGAGGCGGGGGCCCAGCGCGGCGAATCCGGGCAGGTCGCGCTTGTTGGCAAGCAAGGCGAAGCGGCAGCCGTTGCTCTCCGCCGCAACGATCCAGCGCTGCACCAGCTCGTCGTCATACGGCGGCATCGGGGCGACGATGCCGAGCACCTGGGTGACGTTGGCGGCGAGCAGCTTCTGGCGATGCGCATCGGAGCGAAACAGCAGCGTGCCGCGCGGCTCGAGCGCTTCGATCGCCCCCTCGCCGGGCGCCGCAGGCGCCACCCGCACCCGGTCGCCACAGGCCACCGCGAGGCTGCGGCCGCGCAACACGCAGTTGATGGTGGAGCCGTCATCGAGGCGCACGGCGAAGTGCCGCCTCCAGGCAGCGGTGACAAGCCCGGCCGTCGCGGCGCTCACGCGTTGAGCGCTTCGACCCTGGCCGCGCAGATGCAATCGTTGAGCGTCACGCCGCCGGCATCGTGCGTCGAGTAGGAGACGACGACGCGGCCGTAGTGAACGCCCAGGTCAGGATGGTGATCCTGACGGTGCGCGACATGCGCCACGGCATTGACGAACGCCAGCGTCTCGTAATAGTTCGCGAAGCGGAAGGTCTTGGTAAGCCGGTTGTTCTCGTACTCCCACCCCGGCAGCGCCAAGAGGCGCTGCGTGAGCGCGGAGACCGACAGCAGCGGCGCGCCGGGGCGGCAGTTCAGTGCCGACAGGGCGGCTAGTTCCGGGGTCATGGCGAAGCGGCCACGGTGCGCCGCTGGCGCGGTGCGGGCTCCAGGCGGGCGATGCGCGCCGGCGCGGGCGGATGCGAATCGAAGAACAGCGAATGCAGCGGATCCGGCGTCAGGGTGCTGGCGTTGTCCTCGTAGAGCTTGACCAGCGCGGCGACGAGCGCCGTTCCGGAGGCGTTGCGCGCGGCGTAGCAGTCCGCCTCGAACTCGTGCCGTCGCGAGTACATCGCGGCCAGCGGCGAGGCCAGGAATGTGAACGCCGGCAGGGCGAGGATGAACAGCACCAGCGCCACGCCGTAGCGCGGCGCCGGGCCGGGCACGCCCAGGCCGGCGTAGAACCAGGGCTCGCCCACCAGCCAGCCGAGGAGCGCGAGCAGCGCGAGGCTTGCGGCCGCCGACCAGGCGGTCCGCTTGAACACGTGCCTGAGCTTGAAATGCCCGAGTTCATGGGCCAGCACGGCCTCGACCTCTTCGGGCGCCAGTCGGCTAAGCAGCGTGTCGAAGAAGACGATGCGGCGCGCGGCGCCAAACCCGGTGAAGTAGGCGTTGCCGTGGGCCGAGCGCTTCGACCCGTCCATCACGTACAGACCGCGAACCGCAAAACCGCAGCGTTGCAGCAGTCGTTCCACCCGCTCCTTCACGCCAAGGTCGGTCAACGGCTTGAAGCTGTTGAACAAGGGCGCGATGAGCGTGGGGTAGAGGGCGAGCATGAGGAACTGGAAGGCAACCCACGCCAGCCAAGCGTACAGCCACCACAGCGATCCGGCGCGCTCCATGAGCCAGAGCACGAGGCCGAGCAGCGGCATGCCCAGCGCGGCTGCGACCAGCACGCTCTTGACGATGTCGGCGACCCACGTGCCCGGGGTCATGCGGTTGAAGCCGAAGCGCTCCTCGATGACGAAGGTGCGGTACCACGCCACTGGCAATGCGAGCGCGCCGGAGATGAGCACCACGGCGATGATCAGGGTCATGTCCTGCAGCAGCGGCACGACGGGCAGGGTGGCGGTCCAGGCGGCGATGGCCGAGAGCCCGCCGCCGAGCGTGAGCGCGAGCAACACCGCCGTATCGAGCAGCAGGTCGATGACCGCGACGCGGGTGCGCGCCGCGGTGTAATCGGCTGCCTTCTGGTGCGCCGCGAGGCCGATCCGGTCGGCGAAATGCGCCGGAACACTTCCCCGATGCGCCAGGACATGCCGCACCTGTCGCCGCGCCAGCCACAGCTGCAGCGCCAGCGAGACGCCCAGCGCGAGCAGAAACAGCGACGTGAACAGGCCGGCGGTCATGAACGCAACGCGGACAGATGGCGAAGCAGGCGCGAACCGGTCAGGATCAATGCAGGCGAGCGGAGGGGTGTGCGAGAATACGAGTTCGTCACCACGCCACTATTCTACGCCACGCCGTCGCACATGCCGCAAGACGCCAATCGCCTGATCTGGATCGACATGGAAATGACCGGCCTGAAGCCGGAGTCCGATCGCATCATCGAGGTCGCGCTGGTAATCACCGACGCCGCGCTCGCCGCGGTCGCCGAAGCGCCGGTGCTCGTGGTGCACCAGGACGACGTGACCCTCGCCGGCATGGATTCGTGGAATCAGGCTACGCATGGACGCTCCGGGCTGATCGAGCGCGTCAAGACCTCGAGGCTCGACGAGGCGGAGGTCGAACTGCGCATGCTCGCGTTCCTGCGCGAGCACGTGCCGGCGCGCGCCTCGCCCATGTGCGGCAGCTCCATCTGCCAGGATCGGCGTTTCCTCGCGCGGTGGATGCCCGCGCTCGAGGATCACTTCCATTACCGCAACCTCGACGTGTCCACGCTCAAGGAGCTGTGCCGGCGCTGGAAGCCCGATGTCGCCAGGGGCTGGGTGAAGCAGGGCAAGCACGAGGCGCTGGCCGATATCTACGAGTCGATCGACGAGCTC
>Ga0074045_10006451_pt1 | contig 10074 bp, 8 predicted proteins | sample BogForMeECP23OM2_FD_94442 | JGI IMG/M metagenome (GOLD analysis project Ga0074045, IMG submission 94442) | Bog forest soil microbial communities from Calvert Island, British Columbia, Canada - Bog Forest MetaG ECP23OM2 | ecosystem: Environmental > Terrestrial > Soil > Wetlands ... | reverse complement strand
GCCGTCGTCGGAGACGGAGCCCGGCTCCCACAGGCTGATCCATTGCTCCATCGCAGTGCCCTGACCGCGCACGAAGTCGTCCAGATTGACCGTACCCATGTGTCGCGTCCAGATAAAGGGTCCGGGGTTTAAACTGAGGAAGGGGTTGCCACTGAAGCCAACCATCACGGCGCCGTCCCTTGACATCGCAAAGGGCTGGGCGGGCGCGGCGTCGCCGGGCAGCGGCTGCACGAACTGCATGGGCCCACCTCGGGCATGCCGGCGGTAGCCGTCGCCGAGCGGAAGCTGTCCATCGAACAGATCGCCGCCGATCAGTGCGCCATCTCCGCTGACCGCCGTCACTTCATCGACCGGCTCGCCGTCGGAGGTGAGCACGAGACTTGGGACGCCCGCGTTCCATACCACCCCGTACCAAATGCCCTGCAGTGGATCCTCGATCCAGCCCACCAGGGTCTCCCCGTTCGCCGAGACTTGATTGATGCGCGTATTGGCGGGAGCTCCGTCGGGTTTATTACCCGGTGACGCCAACTGGACGCCGCCCTCACGTGGGTTCCACTTCCAGGCGTGGTAGTCGGTGCAGCTGTTGTAGGTAAGTCCGTACACCGAACCCTGGTTGTCGACGCCGAAATTGACAGTCGATTCGCCGTCGCAGGAGCCGGTCGGCGCGGTCGGCAGCCAGCCGTGGGAGGCGTCCCAGCGATGGGCGCCGAGCGAGGCATCCGCGTTGACGTCGAGCAGGTCGCTCGAGATGTAGGTGCCGTTGCGGGAGATCGAGGTCGTTTCTCCGGTGCTCGGCACGTTCATGGACACCAACCCGGTAGCGGCAGTCCAACGAAACACGGGGCCGCCGCGCCCAAGATTGCCGACGGCGACCCGACCGTCACCGGAGAGGCCGCTGACGCCGGTGCCATAGCCGAGCTGATACAGGACCGGCGCTCCGGGCATATGATCGAAGCGCATGGACGCATGGGTGGTCACTCCCGCGCGCGCGGTGATCACAGAATAGGCACAGGGGTCGTAGCCGTGATTGCGGTCATTCGAATCCCATTCCTGTTCGTCGCCGTCCGCGGCGCGAAAGAACTTCTCCGCACCCGGCAGGAACCACTGCGGCGGGGTCGGAAACCCCCCGGCGACGATCGCATCGACATACAGCACGTAGCGCTGGCCGGGTATCAATCCATGAATGACGAAGCTGCCGTCGGGCCCGAGCAGCCCCTGAGTCAGCTGGCCGGTGATCGCCGAGGTTGCCCCGGCATAGGGGTTTGTGAGATTGCGCGCGATGACGTTGACGCCGGTGAGTTCAGTCTTGCCGTCGACATCGTAGACTTTGCCTTCGAGAGTTCCATAGTCGTTGGGCCATCCTCGCCCTGGATACAGGTCCGAGATTGCCGCCATCGAGTCCAGAGTGTGGATGTTGCCCTGGGCCGCGCCGGTGCCGGTTCCCGGGGTCGGATCGATGTAGGGATACATGGTTTCGACATCCGCCCGAGTGGGACCGAGCGCATAGGGCAGCGCCGCGCAGCTGTCGGGCCCGGCCGCATCGCCGTAAAACACGGCCGCTCCATTGACCTGTGTGTGCGCGAGGCCGAGCGAATGCCCAAATTCGTGCGTGGCGACGCCTTGGAATGCCGCTGCCCCGACGTCCTGGGGATCTATCGCGGCACCGTTGAGCACCGTCCAGCTTTCCGTGATGATGGTCGTGCCCTCAATCGAGTATTGCGGCGAGGACACGCCCAGTATGCCGTCGGGCGCACCGATGTAATCCTGCAGGATGCTGCCGTCGGTGTCGAAAATGACATAGATGCCGCGACCATTGGACCTGCCGATGATCAACGACACATTGGTCGCATCAATGTTTGGAAGATCTTTCTTCGAGAAATTACCCGCGACGAAGGCGCCTACGGCAGCGGTCGGGACGCTGGACCAATCTGCGTAGCCCTTGCGCACCAGGTGTGCGCCCACCGCGTTGTCGAACACCACCTTTTGCGGCGTCCCGGTGGAGTAGTCCGTGACGACGCCGAGGTCGCCCAGATCGTAATACACCGGGATCGGTTCGGTGCCGAAATGGTAGCCGGTGCGGGTGTTCGGATCGACGATCAGGGGACCGTCGGCGTATGCCGCGGGCGACAGCAGCGCGAACAGCGTCATTGCGGAGCACAGACTCAGCGCCGCAGAGCTACTCATTGCGCATGCTGCCCTGTTCGATCCAGCGGTCTTTGACGGTCTTACGCACCAGGGAAACGAATGCCTTGGTGTTCACGGGACCTTCCTTCGTGCTCATCACCCGGCGGTCCGATTCGACCAGCAACTGCGGCTCGACCATTACGTGCGCAAAGAGTCCCGAGTTGTTTGCACCGTTGGTTGCTCCCGCCATGGATACCTTGAATTTCCCGTGGCTGAGACCTACGGTCGTCTGCAGGCCGGTGTATCGGGCGTGCCGGTTGAGGAACAGAATTGCTTCCTCACCGTGGGCGTAAGTGGTCCAGCCCGCCGGGGTCACCATGAGGTTTACCAGGCCGTTGCCCATGCTGCGCGGTTTGAGCAAGCCGAACTGCCGGAACGTGTACTCGGTCCCGACGTCGCCGCGAATCGCCTCGGCAACATGCAGGGTGACTTCCGTGTAGGGCACTCCCTGATCGTCGACGCCGTCCGTCACGCTCTTCACCGTGCCGCGCAGGATGAGCTCGGACTTGCCCACCAGTTCGACGAGATTGGATTCGCGCTGCTGCACGGTGGCGAATGCGTTGGCACTCGCGAGCAGCAGACAAAGACCCGCCATCCCAAATTGAATTGGGCGTCGTATCGTTTTCACGTAGTCCCCCAGCCGTTTATGTGTGTTCGAACGTGTCTGCCTGTTATCCGGCAGTTGATCACTGTCTTAAGCATACCAGGAGTTCTGTGTCGTATCCGAACGCCGACAACAAACGGCTCATGGCGCCACGGATTCTGAGGTTATCGTCGACTACCGCAACAGCTTTACGCTTCGTTGGCATGAATAAGTGGTCCAGAACGAGGGCGCACGGCTCGGACGCTCGGCGTCGTCGCAGGTTCGAAGTGCCGTCTCGAGCTAAGGTTTCTAGTGGGCGGCTTTATAGTTGATAATTCGCATGCATGTCTTGTTATGACGTGCCAAAGCGTTGTCGCCCCAGGCCAGTCGCAACCGCAGCCATACTATCGCGCACATTTTCAATTGGCATGGGTGACAAGCTCGATGAGACAAAAGGTCACGACTTCAAGGCGGGCGGTTATGCCGTCGCGCCTGCGCACATGAATCACTTCGCCTGGGCGAAAGCAGGCGCGAAGTCCGGAGTCGGCACCGAGCGGTCTCGACGTCGTGCCGACGTCCAGCGATGCTATTCCGCGCGTGGCTCCCCAGCCGCCACTGAGCTTTTTCCTCGCTCTTGCGTTCGATGGGTTTCATTTCATCTTCTCGATGTCCGGCAGCTTCCATGTCTTCCGTAAGAGCGGGTCGTCTGGGCCGTAGAACCGGAAGAAGGGAAACCAACCTTTGCCGGCCACCGTGGGAATCCAGTTCACTTCGTGACCTTTCGGCGGCTTCGGGCCGGTGTAGAGATCCACCGAGCCGTCGGGGTTGCGCTTCATCTGTTCGTCGTACGAATCCAAGCTGGCACGTGCTGATTTGCGGATGAAGCTGCTCGTTTCGTAATCGTAAACAGTGAATGCCCAGTATTGTTTGGCAGGCACGTCGGCGGGCACATGCAGTCGGTAGGTGTTCTCGCCGCGCAGCCGTTGGCCATTCGCGTCGAGAAACGTGTCGAGATAGAATCCGGAGGCCTCTAGTTTCGCCGGCGGCGCGAAAAAGCTGAAGAAGCCGATGCCGCGCGCATCCACGTCGAAGTAGTCGGCAGCTTCCCATTTGAATCCCGTTTCAGACGCGATTGGGGGCGCCGGGATATCCCACTTGCGATCTGGCCAGTAGCGTTGACCGTAATTTGCCAGCTGTTCCATGAGCCAGGTGTGGACTTCGCGGCTGGCCTGCTTCAACACGACCCGTGTGGCAGCGCTGGGCCTGAACTTCTTGCCCTTCACAATGCCAAGCGGGCGCAGCAGCCCCAGCATCTCCAAATCGCGCGCCTGCGCCAGCTCCTCGTTTACCATTCTGGCGAGGCTCGTGTAGAAACTTTCATCGAAGTGCACAATTCCATCCCAGAGCGTGTCGGCCATGTCTATATAGCGCTGCTCGGGAGGCGAGTTCGCCACCGCAAGCGGGTAGGTTTTGAGCTGCCTCACGTAGGCGATGGCGTTGCGAACGTCATCTGCCTGTTCGGTCTTTGAGATCACGCGCAGCGCAACGATTCCATTATAGGTATTCGAGGGTACCGCGATATAACCCGACGGCGTTTCACCTTTGTAACGAGGGGGGAGGAGCAAGTATTTGCCGCCGTTTCCCAGGTCCTCGCCCGTGTTGCCGACATCAACCAACGGCACTTGCCACGCATTCAACAACGTCCCGGAGAGCGCGGCGTCGCCCACCGGCGGCACGTCAACCACGACCGGTCCATCCTTCGTGTTGGTAAAGAAAATGACGTATCGGGTAGAGGTATTGGGCGTGGTCGTTTGGTTCTTCCAAGTCGAGAATTTCGACCAATACATGATGTCGCCGTAATGCGCCTTGGCGTCGCGGAAGAAACCCTGCCGCATCGCATCGAAGCTGACGACGGGCATGCCCCAGATGGCGGCATCTATGGCGCGGCGTTCCACCATGCGTTTCATCAGTTCAGCGGGACTGAATTGGCCTACCGCGTTTTGCGCAAGCGCGTCGGACATGAGTGCGACAAAGGCAATTGCAAGCGAAATGTTCAGTCTCTTCACTTGGTTACTTCCTTTTCGAGATAGGGTGTTTTTCGAGGCCGGTATGCGTGGGTCGCTCCCCCGGGTTCGTTGCGTCTGCAGCTGACGGGCCGCATTTCCGCCCGCTTTGGCCTAGGCCATAGGGTACCCATAGTTCTCACATTATTACTGCGCCTCTCGACGCAATGACATATCACATCTAAATATGAGACCAGCCAGCCGCACCCTCAAGACGATGCGTCAAACGTGACGCGCGTCACACTTGCGACACAGATGAAGAGGTCTGCGGCTATCGATCACGTGCGAAGATCACGCCCCGAAACGAACGCACCGTCACGCCCGCCACATAAGGAAGTGCAGAATGTTCAGCGCGGCGCTCGAGGCAATCACGCCGAATTGCCGTTGCTCCGGGGTACCTGCCGCCGATCGTGCTGTCGCGCTTAGGTCGAGCGGCCATTATGCCGGACTCGATGGCCGTCGGTGCCTCGAGGAGCGAGTCGTGGAAGAGGCTACACTTTAACGGCTGGGGAGCCGCCGCCGCCGTCGAACATCTCACCGAACAGCTCGCACATTTTGCTTTTTGCATCCTCGAGTGCGCGTCGGCCAGTCGGCGTAATCTGGTACATCCGTCGAGCCGTGCGCCCGAGTCGTCGCTCGTTAGAGCGAAGGTACCCCTTCTTCTCCAGCCCGTGCAGGATGGGGTACAGCGTGCCAGGGCTCAGTTTGTACCCGCGTCCTGCGAGTTCTTCGATCATCGAAAACCCATATATAGGACGTGCGGCAGCGTGATGCAGAAGGTGCAGGTGAATCAGGCCACCGTACAAATACCGATGCGTCATTGGCGGGTCTTATTAGCGCAATGGGACGGGATTGACGCACGGTGCAATTCTACGGTGCACATCGGTGTCGTTACATGCGCGAAGGTGATCACATATAGCCTATCGGTATGCAACTGCAGCTCACGGTGCTTGATGCCGGTTCACTTGGCGATGCAAAGTACACGCAAGTGCGACTATAGCGCAAGTGTCAATTCACTTTCCGTAATCCCCGAAACCTGCATGCGCGGCGGTTTCGGTAATTGCTTGATTTACATGCCTGTTTTGCAACTTCGCGCAATCAAAGAGTTGCGATTGTGCCTGCAGCGTAGCGGCAGACAAAGCGCACATCGCGCGACGGTACCGCGATTCCTGGGCGGCATGTTCGCCATGCCGCTGCTCGCGACCGTATTCACCTTGATCGGCATCTATGGCACGCAGCTCGTGGGCGTGCAGATCGTGGCAGTCGATGCCAGCGGTTTCTGGTCGCAGATGCGCGCCAGGGTCAGCTTGGCCGACGTCAAGGAAGCCATCGCAAAAAAAGCTGTATTTTTGGTCTCACTTGCAGTCTGATCGCCGTGTACGAGGGCCATTACGCGACACCCACAGCGGAGGGTGTCGGGCGAGCGAGGACCCGAGCGGTAGACACCTCATCCGTAGTGGCTTGGTTTTTCGCCTATTTGCTGACCGCCGTGATTATATAGGAGAGCATTCAGATCTCACATACCGCTGATACGCAAAACCGCTCAGGCGACGGAGCGAACTTCATGAGCCGACGGTTCCGAGCGCCTGTGCGCGATGGTAATCGCTTCACGCTGCTCAGTGACGCACGCGTGTTTTTTGCTCGGATGCTTGCCGCGATCGATGAAAGCAAATATTACGTGCTCGCAGAGTTCTATCTTGTTGAATCGGGTCGGGTCACCGACCTGTTCATCGCGGCGTTCGCCCGTGCGGCCGCGCGCGGCATCCGCGTACGCGTACTATTCGATGCGTTCGGTGCGCGCGGTCTCAGCGACGCGGATGGAGCGCGCTTGCGAGCCGCTGATGTTGATCTCGTCTTTTTCAACAGGCCGCGCTGGCGGGCCTTTCCACGCATGTTCGTGCGCGATCACCGCAAGCTGTTGGTGGTGGATGGTGCGGCTGGCTTTACCGGCGGAACCGGCCTCACGGACATGTTCAGCCCGGACGTGCACCCCGACAGGTATTGGTGGGACTGCATGGTCGATATCGCGGGTCCGGTTCTCGACGACTGGCACGCGCTCTTCGCTAGAACTTGGAAGCGATGTGCACATCGGGAGCTCGATGTCGTTGTGAAGCCGTCTCCGGCTCTGCAACCGGGTGAACGCGGACGTGTTGCCGCCAGCGCCGGCCTCGGCACCAAAGAAATCGGCCGCTCGGTCATCCAGCGGGTCCGCAAGGCTAAGATCCGGGTGTGGATCGCGACCGCCTACTTCTGGCCGTCGAATCGGCTACGCAGGGCGTTGCGCCGGGCGGCGCGCCGCGGAGTTGATGTGCGACTGCTCCTCCCAGGTGCACTTACTGATGCTCCGGTGGCTCGAAGCGTCGGGCGTCTGTTCTACGCTCGACTCCTCTCAAATGGCGTGGTGATCTACGAGTATCAACCCAACTTCCTGCACACCAAGCTCGTCCTTTGCGACGACTGGGTCTCGATCGGCTCAAGCAATCTGGATCGTTGGGGAGTGCTGTGGAATCTTGACGCCAACCAGGAGATCGACTCGCCCGCTTTCGCCACGCAGGTCGCAGGCATGCTCGTGCAAACCTTCGACCGCAGCGTCGTGTTGCGCCGTGCGAGCGATGTGGAACACCACTGGAGCGTGCTCTTCTGGCGGTTGCTGGCGCAGGCGATCTTGGCGTGGAGTACGCGCGCAGTTTCGCGCCTGCGCCGGAGGTTCACTGCCGGGCGGTTCTGATGCATCACGGCATATTTCTGTTGCATCGATGTATTGAGTCGGCCGGCCACTTGCCGCAGCAAAGTGCGCAAAGTCACGATGTGACTGTAGAGGGGTAAGTACTATTCTCCGCTCGATGTTGCTCCGGCAATTTAAGGACTCGTAAGGTATGCCTAAGCCGCTTCTCGGTGTCTTTGCTGCGATCTTTTGGTCTACCATCGCTATGGCGCAAGATGCGACTGCCTCGTCCGGTTCGCCAGTGTGGCTGGCAGGCCGGCGATTGCAAGGGTAAATGCGCAGTGAATACCAATCGTTCAATCATTCGACTACCGTGGACTTTCCAGCGCAGGATTGAAGCTGCAGCGAGGAGCCTTTTGGCTACGCAGCAAGGCCATACGTTTGATTTCGCCCGGCCCTTGGGAGAGCCGGCGCTACTTCCGACAGACTCAATATCGTGGCGCGTCTTCAAGAATCCTATAGCACTTTTCATTGGCGGCATGGCCGCTGTCATTCTTGAATTGGCAGAACCGACTGTACGTACGGGCGTATGGGAACACTCTTCTTTTCGAAAAGATCCGATCGGTCGCCTGCGACGGACGGGGTTAGCGGCGATGGTGACCGTGTATGGTGCGCGCAGCATCGCTGAGCCCATGATCGCAGGGGTTGTGCAAATGCATGCCAAAGTCGCAGGAAGAACACCGGCGGGCGTATCTTATTCGGCAAACGACGCGCGTCTCCTAACCTGGGTGCAGGCTACCGCGGCATTCGGCTTCGCCGAAGCATACAACCACTACGTGCAGCCGCTTAGCCAAATGGAATTGGATGCGCTGTATCACGAGGGAGCGTTGGCCTCGCGGCTCTACGGTGCGCTCGATGCCCCGAGGTCCAATGCGGAATTACTGGCGTTATTCGACTCCATGAAAGGTCGGCTCGAGCCATCTCGCATCATATTCGAATTCTTGCAGATCATGTGTGCAACGCCGGCCTTCCCGCAGCCAATTCTATGGATGCAACGAATATTGGTGCGCGCGGCCGTGGAGATAATCCCGGATTGGATGCGCGATTGCCTCGGACTTACTGCATCCTTCGGACTGCGTCCCGGGGAAAAATGGCTCGTGCGATTGGCTGGCGCTCTGTCGGACAGGATCGTTGTACCGCAAAGTCCGGCGCCGCAATCGTGTCTCCGGCTTGGATTGCCGATAACTTATCTTTATGCATGAGCGAATCAAACGGGCGGTGACTGATCGCTGCGGTGCTGCAGTTCGGCTATCGGGACGGGAATGGACAAACGTAACGGAAAGGCCGGTTCGCGCCGATTCGCCTACGACGGATTGGACCGAATCATTCATGAACGAGCGCGGCTGAGTGTGCTCACCTCCCTGGTCACGCATCCGCAGGGGTTGCCTTTCACGGATCTGAAGCGATTGTGTGCAGGGGGGGCGCAAACGCTGTGCCGCATAACGGTGACCGGTCGCCACGTTGCGACGAAAGCCGGACCGGCGGCCGCGCCGCAAGGCGTGCCGTCAAGCAAAGGAATGTTTACCTACGATGGCGGCAATGCACCACCAAAGGAATCAGATCGTTGTAACCTCGCTCAAGCGCCGCGTTCTATCGGGAAATGCAGGGGCGGTGATGTTGGCGTCACACGACGCATCAGTGCAACAGAGCGAACACGAGGCAGCCGACCCCACCGACGGCGAGCAACGCATGCAGCAAGACGATCACCCAAGGATGAGGTTTGCCACGCAAATGAAAGCTGAGGAGGAAGAACCCTCCCAGAGCGGCTAGAACCAGTGCGGCGACACCGTACTTAATCTCAGGGACGCCGGTCGCGATCGCTACCAACAGCGCCAGCACGAGCGCCGTTGCAGCGAGAACTCCGTGCCCCAGCGAAAGAGGCACCCAAGGCGTCGCACCTCTGAAAATGCCGACTGCCATGACGAGTCCGCTGAGCACAGCGTACAGAAATAGAACTATAGAAGCAGTTAACACTTACTCACTCCCCGTAGCGCATGGCGCGCCGGGCGGCGGTATGGGCGGTATGGACATGTAGCACCGGGTTCGCCGCCTACAGTCAAAGGAGAGCGGGCTTCGGCGTGCTCATTTTTGGCATTCTCTTGATTTGCGTGCCGAAAGTGCCGGATGTGAATGCCCAAAATAATAGAGTGCGGCTGTAACCAATTCGATCGCCAGTCTCAACGAGAAAAGCACGACATCAACGGTGCGAAAACCGGTGAACTGTACAATACAAAGTACATGGGTTCATAATAACTGGCAGGTGCCGTGCGTTGCCGGCGATCGTGAACAGTGATTTCGCGCGATGGTGAACAGTGCGTGGAGCGGGCTCACGTACCGGATTGCCCCCGTCCCGCCAGATGCATGTGACTTATCGATTTTGTCCCCTCGATCCGACTCCTATCTGCAAGGCGATGGGCGGGGTGGTCGGGCCGCCGAGCTGGAACCATTAATGGACAAGGCCGGTTGAAAGTTTTGGTTGTCGGCGCGGGTGGGTGGACGGCATCGCGCCGCGTTTGCCG
>Ga0074045_10006450_pt1 | contig 10076 bp, 13 predicted proteins | sample BogForMeECP23OM2_FD_94442 | JGI IMG/M metagenome (GOLD analysis project Ga0074045, IMG submission 94442) | Bog forest soil microbial communities from Calvert Island, British Columbia, Canada - Bog Forest MetaG ECP23OM2 | ecosystem: Environmental > Terrestrial > Soil > Wetlands ... | reverse complement strand
GTCGGAAAGCTGCCCAAGATCATGATCGAAACGCCTGACCGTGTTCTGCAGATCCGCGAGCGCTTGGCCGGAATCGGCGCGAGCCTCGAGACGGTCGCACAGTGCACTTAGCTGACCGGAGATTTCCTCGGGGTAGTTTTGCAGAGCGCTCGCGGCCTGCAGTGCATTGATGCTCGCACGGATGTGCGTGACGAGCCGATAGCCGAAGAGCAGCACAAGGCCCATCGCGAGAGTTAGCGTGAGACCGATGGCGGCCGTCACCAGCTGGCCGCGACGCTCGCTCCCGGAGCGACTCACGTGAGGTTTGTCCGGCTTTCCTTGAGCGGCTCGAAGCGCACCATGTCTTGATCGCGAAGCGCTCTCCACGAGCGGGTTCAAGACCGTGATGGGCGCGTGAACGCCTGCAGCCGGCGCGGAGTCAGGGCTTGGCGCGGTGCCATGCTGCCGCAACGGCTCAGCGCTCACCGCTTCCTCCTACTTCTTCGTAATGCCGTAGTCCGCACTGATATATCGACCGCAAGATCCAAGAGGCTGCAGTTCGCATACACCATAATATGGTTTGTATCACTATGTGAACTGTGAACCCGGATTACGTTTTTTAGAACGAGCTGTGACGCAGATGCCATTTCGGCTTCCTGACTGCGTAAGCAAGCGCTATAGGCCCGGGATGTTCAATTATCCAGAGTATCTCGGGACGCATTTGGCGCTGACATTCGGGCGACTGCGCCCGGTGCATGTCCGTCTTCGTGCTGGTCTTCCTGTTTCACGGTGCGCCTTTGCCGATGGGTGTAGGTGGCGTCCCGGTCACGTTCTTCGGATAGTCCGGGCTCAGGCTCTGTATGAAATGCACCAGATCCCAAGCCTCGGCGGGGCTTATTGAGTCGGCGAACGAAGGCATCGGTGTGCCGTTCAGGCCGGCAATGAACACTCGGTAAATGTCGGATCCGTTGTTGCCGCATTTGACGTGGCCTTCGGTGAAGTCATACGGCACGATCTCGTTTCCCCAATCATCCTTGAGATCATCTGCAGACGGACCATCACCATGACCTCCGTTACCATGGCATTGGGCGCAGTTGAACTTTTGGTATACGGCCTCGCCGCGGGTTACGGATTCGGCCGTGTACGGCGGCTCAGGCGGAATGGTAATCGGCGCCTCGGGCTTCTCGGTCGCAAAGCGTGGCGAGAAGGTCTTGATGTAGGCGATGACATCAAGCCTTTGCCGGTGGGTCAACGAAGTAGAGAAGCTCGACATGGATGTGCCAAACAGACCATTGACCAAGACTTTTTCAAGGTCTGCGTCGGTCGGCAACGAGCCCGACGGCGTGCTGCGCCACTTAAATGTGCCCTGTCGAAAATCGCGCGGCACTGGGGTGGTATCTTCGCTATAGTGACCCTTGCCGTCGCCCTGTTCTCCATGGCAGAGGGCGCAATACTGCTCATAGACGACCTTCCCCTGATGCACGTCTCCCACGTCGTCCTGTGCCAAAACCACGCGCGCTATGATCAACAGCGTGACCAGGGCCGGAAGCAGCGTCGCTATACGGACATCAGGGCGCAAGTTCCCGCCAAAATCGTTAAGCTCGAGTTAGGATTCATGCCAAGTTGTGCGCACTACTACCCTAAACAGTCGTCGGGACATCATGGCACCTCGAACCGTTCAGGGAGTCTGTGTGGCCGCGAGTTGGATGGCTACGGTCGCCGTTTTGCCAGCAGACACCGTGACCGAGGTCGGTTTCTCACCGGCAGCTTCGTGCCAAGCGACGAGTGTGTAGGTGCCTGGCGGCACGTCTTTGATCGTGAAGCGCCCGTCATCCCCGGTCGTCGCGAAGTAGGGATTGTCGAGTTCCCAAATCCATGCGTGCATCCATTCGTGCGCATCGCATTTGACTTTGATCAGTTCCGGGATTGCGGGCAACGGCTTGGTTACCGAGAATCCCTTAAAAGGCAGGGCAATATTGTAGATGGTGGCGTTGGTTGACGCGTTTTGCGGATGCGTACTGTGCAAAACCGGATCGTTGGAGGAGATCTTGATTTGCTGGCCAATGTTCGCTCCCTGCACCCGCGGATTGAACATGCAGTGCTCATTGACGAGCGAGATCGTGTCGGTCGAAAGCGCCTTACCCTTGGTGATGCCCTTAAGGTACACCTCGACATTCTGTAATCCGCCGTCCTTACCGACTGAGTACACGGGGCTTGGAATGGACTGACCGCAATAGTCCTGGTTCTTGGTGACCTTGATGGGCGCGATTTGGAGCGCCGCACCACTGAGCTTTACAACTCCCTCGATGGTGCCGCCATTTGAGACGGTTTCCACCGTGTAATCTGCGAGAACTGGTCGCGCAAGGAGCAACGCGCCGCTGATGATTGAGGCGCTGAGAATCCTAAGACCATAACGCATTGGGATTTTCATGGCGTGATTCCCCCGGGAGTTGCAAGCACAAGGATTCACCCGCGGCTTCTAATGGGCCTACTTGGTGGAAATATATTCAACTAAAGCGGCGATTTCATCATCGGTCAGTTCTTGGGTGACGTGTTGCATGACTTTGTTTTCGCGCTGCCGACTGCGGAACTGCAGCATTGCAGTTACAATATAGTCTCGATTCTGCCCGGCGACCCGTGGATTTGTGTTGACGCCCTCTCCGTTGTGACCGTGGCAGACAATGCAAGCCAGAACGTCACGCTCCTTCGCCCCGTTCTCGTAGAGCAACTTGCCCTGGTCAGCTAGCGCGGGATTGCTCGATACCGTGCCTCTCACCGGTGGTTGGCTCGAGAACTGCCGTGCGACCCCTTTGATTTGCTGATCAGTAAGACCCCGAGCTATCCCCCACATAAAGGCTCGCGCGGCGGGATCGCTGCGGCGACGCTGCCGAAATAGCTTAAGTTCAGTCTCGATGTAGACGGGCAGCTGCCCTGCGAGATTCGGGAAGAGCCCGCATATGCTGACTCCGGTAGCACCATGACACTTGGAGCACTCGTTGCTCACCAGCGTCTGAGCTTCGAAAGCCGATGGATCAGGCGGCACGACGATGGGCGCCGCAGGTGCATCACGAACGGTTGTGGCCGCGAGCGCAATCGCAGCGACGATGAGCGAGGTTATTGGCAGCTTTCTCATTAAAAGTCTCACGATAATACTCGACCGTTAGCATCGTCTGATCCAGTTGATCCGTTGGGTTACTAGAATACGTCGGCACCAGGTGAGTGTCGTTCTCTTGCGTTTCGTGGATGCGCGAGCCGAGGAACCCCAAAATAGTGTGTCCACCCCGTTGTATTGGTACTGCCAGTCGACACCAACATCGGTGTAACTGTTGACGTATCCCGGGTTTACGGTCTGTCCCGCGAATTCGTACGGCACAGACTGAGCGTACAGGCCAGAGGTTCCGATTTCAACCGAGTGATAGCCCCCTGTCCGCTCGTAGGAGAGCATCTAATTCCTGGGGGTGTGCACCCCAACGGCGGTACTGAAACTGGCGGTAGTGATCCCTGCTACCTCACCGCTGGAATTGATAGCATGCCGGCGTGGATGCCGATGTCGGTGGTGGTGGCGAGAAGTTCGGTGAGGGTGATGCACCCCTGGATCACGAGCAGGGTTGCGGCGTGGATTACGGGCGGCGGTTCGATTTTCGCGCCGGAGTCGCGGCGCGCGCAGCTCACGTGGGTGTCGCCGTGGCCGTCGGCGAGCGGCAGGAAGCGTACGCCTTTGGAGGCGAACGCGGTCAGCGGGTCGGCGCCGCCGTAGGTGAAGTGGATGACGTCCATGTGATCCTCTCAAGCCCATTATGGAGTGTGCGCCCGGGGACGCGGGTGGTCAAAAATCAGTCAGGTTGGTTAAGTGGTTGATGGACATTAGATTTGGCGTAGTGCGCTGCGATGTGCACAGGGTTATTCACCGGCAATGTGGATAGAGGGGATGGTACCAGCGATGAATATCCAGCGGCGATTGGTCAAGTTTCGGCCAATGCTCGGGCGGCGCGGCTAACAAAGTCCGCCATCCTTCCATGCACGGCGGCTTGCAAATGGGGCGCGTCGACATAGAAGGCGTCGCGAAGGTTCTTTATTCCGGCTTCAATTGTATAGGACCAACAACGAAAATAGGGTGCGGTGAATCGGGTGCGCGGCGAAATACGTCGTGATCGTCGACATTGTTGTGACTCAATTCGAGCCAGCTTAATCCCGCCTTATCTATGGTCACGTCAACCATTTGCTGTATGGCCGCATCACCCCCGGATCGTATGGTTCCGGTAAGCCGGCACGGCCGGTCGAAAAATACAAGTTCGCGTGTGTTTTTCGAGTCTGCATCGACAAATTTGATCTGCAGCCCGGGCCGCCGCGCACCTTCATAAGTGAAACTGGTGGCGACCCTACTGAAGCGTGTTTCCGCCGGAATAATCTTGTATCCATGTGCCACCGCATCAGCGGTCATGGTGGCCGAGGTCCGGCGATACACCGCCTGCAACTTGTCTAGATTAACCGCGAAAGCCGGTCTCGTGCCGATGAGGTTGGGTTCAAACGGAGGGCGTACGGTACCAAAGAACGCGCCCGGAATGGCTCCGAGCCAAGCGATCCCGTTGGCGGGCCTATCTTTTTCAGAGACCGCGTCGCCGTTGGCGTCGACGAACAGCACAGGGATGCTAGTCGATCCTGGCTCAGCGTCGGCATGACGTGTAGCAGTGGCGCATCCGTTCATAAAGATTGCAAGCACGAGCAAAGATGCCGCGACGGTATTGCGTCGTTTCAACATCTCGCGCTCATCCTTTAGTCTTGCCGTGGTCAGCTACCCCGAATATCGCCTTCGCCAAAGCGTCCTTTTGTGGTGTTGGGAGAATAATACCCGTGCATCCATTTTGGAAAGCGGTTAGCTAACTAAGGCGCGCTTAGGCTCAAGTCAAATTGAATGACGATTGCATCGGTTCGTGTCGTGATGTTCACGATACGAAGCTGGTCGAGATGCACCGGAGAACCTCCGGTCGCGAGCACTTGCTTGCGTACGAACTCCAGTACGTCAATGCTGGCCGTCCGAGACATGGCTTGCGGGGCGAGTTGCAATGCAAGATTCAAAGCATTGCGCGTGGCTTCGTCGTCGACTTGATCGATGCGTAGGTCATCGAGTATCAGTTTGTGTTCCGTGCCGTGCAGTCTCCCTGATAACGTGACATTGGAGGCGAAGTCCGCACCGATGCAATTGTTTCCCATCCGTTGGCCGATCCGTGACGACAAATGCGCATTTAGGACAAGCCGATCGGTCTCGAGTCGCGCATGGGGTAACTCCAGATAGGTGTAGCAAATTCCACCGTCATCAATTAGATACCAGCGACCCGCACGGTTAAATAACTGTTCTGCGATCAGGGTTTGCACGCTGCGAGGACCCAGAGACAGCGTAGACATCGCTTCCGCAGGAGTCATGAGTGCAAATGCGGTTAGAAACGCCACGACTTTTAATTCAATGGCGCACCGTGGCCGAATGGTCAGGATATTCATTATTGCGTTGGTTGCTGCTGGCTTGCTGGGCCGAGGCAGCCGCCGCGCCGTTTGGTGGAACCGTTTTTGGCCACTCTCATTACCGATCCGGAAACTTGCTGTGCAATATCTCGATAAGAGTCTCGACAGCCAACAGCCGGCTGAGCTGACGGCTTTCGTCGTCGAACACATCGTGCTGAATGTCAAACCTCTTGCCGATCTCCAGCAACATTCCAATGATTTTGGTCGTCTCGCGTTCAGTCAGCAAGTTGATCTGAAGATTCAGATGCGCGCGCCAGTCCGCCAGTTTGCTCATGCGATTTTGCTTCATCAGCACGAATGCGGTTATGAGCACAGCCTCCAGCGCGATGATGTGGTTTAGGATCGGAAAAGGGAAAGGATCGAAGGGGCGCACAGTGGGAATTAGGGCTGCATTGATCACCACCCAGAGGGTCACGCCGATCAGCTGAAGGACAACGAAGGTCAACGTGCCGATAGAGTTACCGATGAATTCGTAAATGGTCTCGCTACGAGACCGACGCCGGTTCGTAGCCTGCTCTGCGCCGATGATGGCCTGGATGTTCTCGGAAATGAACGATGGAAGCGAGTCTTCCAGTTGCTCCGACATAAGAACTCCTTTGCGGGTGATCTGACTTGTCTCACCCTTTTCAATTACCACAGGTATTCCACGTTGATCCTCCTACAGACGCAAAGGTCCCGCAACAACAGGTAAGGCCAACCACATTGCCAACACTAGGTGTTCGGGACTTTTGAGCCGTGGACGCCGAAAAAGGGCAACCACCTGGTCGAGGGGTCAAAGCCTGGCGGCGACCGATGATCAATTGCTGGTAGGAATCCTGGAAGAGGTATCAGGCGTCTATGTGGGCGAGTCTTCCCACTACGGGGTTCGGGTTTTGTTTCGGCAGGATGGCGAGAATTGGCGGTCGTTCCCGGACGAATGCCGGACCGTTGATTGTCTGGCGTCAATCACATCGCAATATCATTGCAGTCGCGCCCGAATTGTGTTGTTTATCTCGGTGGGATATATCTATACCCTCCCCTCACTCGAAATCGGCACAAAGGCGCATATGGACGCGCACCAAACGCCACGTGTTCGCTACGGTGTCGATCTGCCCGTTTTTCGTCGAAAGAATGACCTACGAGCCGACGCGCGCCCCTTTGACGCGCCGGTTCACACTTCAGCATCAGGTAAGGTCATTCCGGCTCGAATTCCCCCGCCAGATTGTCCATAAACGAGTCGAGACTACTGTACGTTACCTCCAATGAATCGAAGCGTTTGGTGAAGGTCCTGTCCACGTCTTGGGCCACTACAAAATGTCGCGCCTTGGGATAACGGGTGGCAAAGGCCTTGAGCGATTTCACCTCGAAATCGTTGGCGCTCCATTTGCATTCAATCGCAAGGGGCGGTTGACCGCGTCGAACGAGCACAAAATCCACCTCGTGCCCTTGTTTGTCGCGCCAATAGTGGATTCGGCGCGTCTGCAGGCGAGCATGAAGTTCGTTCAGAACGTAGTGCTCCCACAACAGGCCCATGTCGTCGCGGCGCGGCTCGTGCCAACCACGGAAATAACACACGAAACCGGTATCGAAGCCGTAGACCTTCGGCGCCGCCACAATTTCCGCGATCTTGCCGGTCGAATATGGTCGAACCACGTGCGCCACAAAAGTTGTCTCAAGAATCGACAGATAATTGGCGATCGTAGTGCGGCTGACTTCGCTTGGGCGAGCAAAACGGGTCGCCTCGAAAATCCCGCCGCTCGACGTCAGCAACAATTCGACGAACGTCAAAAAAGACCGTCGTCTATCGAGGCGGAATAGTTCCTGGATATCCTTCGCCCAATACGAGTCCATCCATTCTTGGAAATCGCCTTCCCTCGGCTGGTCCGCGAGCAGAAACGGCGGCAATCCCCCTCGATAGAGACGGTCTTTCAGCTTCTTGACATGCAGTGATTCCAGATCACAGCTCATAGCCGGTGTCAGCCACAACTCTGCTTTTCGACCCGTCAAGGAGTCCCGAAATTTTCTCGTGGCTCCTAGAGTCGAAGAACCGGTCGCAATAATTCGTACCTTTGGATAATGATCCGCCGCGATTTTCAAGAGCTCCGATGGGTTGCGGAGTCGATGCACCTCATCGAGTACGACTCGCTTACCGTCCAAGCTTTTTAGGAAACCCTCCGGGTCATCCATTTCCCGGCGTTGCCGCGGCAACTCGCAATCGAAGTATTCGATACTCTTCAGAGACCGGCAAATCGTTGTCTTTCCTGCCCGTCGCACGCCCGGAAACCAAATTACGGAGCGGGCCTTCCACAGGCGCTCCAGTCGCTCGGTCCAAAAGGGACGTAACCACATGCAGGTAGGGTTGCATATAGTAATACCAAACGCAAGTATACTTGCGTTTGGTAGTTGGCTATCAAGTAAAGATCAGATAGGCGTGTCATCTTCCTTAGCATCGCCGAACAAGAATGATCGCGATTGAAACCAGCGAAACGAGGCGAGGCCATAGTGGACTTCGCATCGCTCTGCCGGTCGCGCGCGAACGATACTCTCGAGATTGCCATCCAAGAATTTCGCACGATACTCGACGAGTCCGAATGCGTTATCTCCGGATGCACGATCCTTGGGGTATCCATAGAACGTGATATACCCGCTCGGCTCGAGATCATTACCATCCGCATCAATGAAGCGCCCCATTGCCGTAATCCGATAGCGGCACATGCACGGGTCCGGCAATGACTTCGTCTGGAAACACGTCCCCGCTTCGCAGGCGTCGTCCGGCAGCGCAGCGTCACAACGGATCTCGTCGAACATTCCCATGATTCACCTCAGGTGGACGTGCGGCGCGGCAGCCGGTGCGTCGTCGATCATTTTGTAGAACGCTGCCAAGGAGATAGAGCGCAGTTCCGTCGGTAAGGACACATCCGCACCCAAGCGCGCTGCGAGTGAGGCAGCTTCGCCGAGTTCCAGGGCACGGGTGCGCACCACCGCAAAGCAGCGCCCCGGCCGCACCAGCGCATCATCGATGTCACCCACGTTCGGCAAGTTCGTGGTGAAGATGATCTTTCGTCCCTGCGCCCGCACCACGCCGTCCGCGATCGCAAGAAAACGGTGCAAATCCACATTGCCGTTGGCGCGCGCCATCAGCAGGTGATCGGCGTCTTCGATCACGAAGGCATCGTGGCTGCCGGTAATGAATTCGACAAAGATCTCGTCATTGTCGAGAGTTCGCTGATCGGCCGTGTAGAGGACCCGCGCGCTATCGCCCTTGCGAGCGGAGAGCGCCGCCAGAATCGCACGCACGAGACGAGTCTTGCCCGTGCCTGGAGGGCCTTGCAGGATGAGCACGGCCTCGCGGGACGCGAGATAACGCGCCACGAAAGCCGCCACCGGTTCACCGAGCGTCGGGTAGGCTTCGCTGAAAGGCTGCGGGTCGGCCATTTCATCGAAGGAAGCGCTGGACAGTCCCGTCGGCAAGTAGAAATGCCAGTCGATGGTGAACATCTCTCTGCGCGACAGCTGTTCACCGACCAATCGCAACATGCGATCCCGTGCGCACTCGAGCCGCTGGAGAGTGTCCGCCCAGAAATCAAAGGTCAGCGAGCCGTAGTCGATTTTGCGCCGCCCACGCGCCGAGACGAATACGCCAGGCGCATCGAGCAGCAGGGACGTTGCATCCACACGGTGTGCGGTCATTCCCATGTGCAGCGCAAGATCGTCGAACAGCTCGTCGATCGGACGCCGGGCGGCGCAGCGCACCGCGCGCTGGATCGCGTAGCTCATCGCGCGCGTATCGAAAGTCTGAATCGCGCGCAGCTGGATCAGCGTCTGCGCGAGGTCGCCCTGCAGCGACAAATGCAGTGGAAGTCCGTCATCGAGCGAGGAAATACCTTCGAGATCGTATCTAAACCGGTTCATGAGCGTCACCCAATAAAAAAGCCCCTGTTTGCTCTGCCAGGGGCTTTTCACGAAGGGGTCGCCGCCCGGCTCGAAACTAACGCTTCGAGCCGAACCCGAAGCGGTCAAATCAACATATGACTACACGTCGTTTGCAGTGACCGTAAGGTCATTGGCCTTCTCCGAAAGAACGGTTGTTCGCCTGCGGCGAATTTAGGGCCGGGTAGAATATCGCCACATTCGCAATTGTCAAGAGTCTTTGCCGGCCGAGCCACGGTGCTTGCGGGCGATATATCGCCGCTTCGCGGCGCTGTCGTCGAACTCGTCCTGTTGTCTGTCAGCGGTTCGAACTGCTCGTTTCTGGCCCAGACGCCGGAGGCCGCCGAATTAACTTCTTATAGCGAAGCGCCCGGAGAGATTGCTCCCGGCTTCGCCGCTCGTCCTCCGCTACGCTACGGACCGCCGTCGCTCGCGCTCCGGCGTCCCAATCGCCTACGGCGATTAGTGGAACTCGGCTTATCTTCTGTCGGGAGTTCGAATTAGTACCGCCCGACGACCCACACCGAGCAGCACCCCCCCAACAGTAAAGCGGTGCGCGCCCGGACGGATTACTCGGCGCTGCGCACCTCGCCCCTTCGGATCGGGTAGGGGGCGGGCTTGCGCCCGCCGCCCTCCCACACCACCGTACATGCGGTTCCGCATACGGCGGT
>Ga0074045_10006449_pt1 | contig 10076 bp, 3 predicted proteins | sample BogForMeECP23OM2_FD_94442 | JGI IMG/M metagenome (GOLD analysis project Ga0074045, IMG submission 94442) | Bog forest soil microbial communities from Calvert Island, British Columbia, Canada - Bog Forest MetaG ECP23OM2 | ecosystem: Environmental > Terrestrial > Soil > Wetlands ... | reverse complement strand
CTCGGGACCCAGGTCGGGCAGGCGCCGCCGCATGTGGCGTTGTTGCCGAACGGGCTCGTATCGGGAGTGTCGCTCGGGTCGTTCACGTCGAACTGGTATGAGACGAAGGAGCCGTCCCCTGGCATCGTGATGTTCGTGCCGTTCCAGTCGAAGATGCCGAGCGCGATCGGGAATGTGGTCATATTCACGCTCACGTTTATCGGTATCAGGCCGTTGCCCGTGTCGTCGATGGGAGCGAAGAGAATGGTCGTATCGTTGTCCGGGGTCGGAGGCGCGAAGGCGATCTGCGGCGCTGTGATATTGTATGTTATGTCCCTGGTCTCGGTGCAGTTCTCGCTGCCTCCGGTGTCCAGCGCGCATCCGAAATAGGTGAAATTGTAGTCGCCCACCGGGAAGCTGCCGAAGGTCTGGTTGGATATGAAGTCCCATTCCCCTGTGCCGTACTTGTTCAGGTTGGACTGATAGAGCAGCTGGATCTCCGATGGCGAGAGGACACGATCGTAGACGCGGAGTTCGTCTATCGTGCCCTGGAAGTTCTGGGAGAAGCCGGGGAAAGCCATGCCGCCGATGATGTAGTTCCCGCCGCCGGAATTGAAGACGGGATTATACGACGACACGTTTCCGGACGCCGCGCCGTCTATATAGAAGGCCGCGGTGGTGCCGTCGTATGTGACTGTGAGCTGGTGCCAGTCGTTGTCCGCGACCGTGCCTGTCGAATCGCCGAGCACGACGTTACCGGCCCAATCGAAGAACATGGTATTATCAGCGGCTATGCCAAGGCCCCAGCCCCCGATGTTTTGGGTATATATGATGGCCTCGCCCCCAGGGACGCTGGTGCGGTCCCTCTTTATCCAGGTCGAGACGGTCATCGGAGTGTGGTCCAGGTTGCCCAAGGTGAAGTTGTCGTTGACGCCGTCGAAATGGAACGCGCCGCCATATTTCCCGTCCGAGGTCCACGTGGGGCAGTCCGGGTCCGTGCAAGTGGCGTTGTTATGGTACATACTAAGATCGGTCGCTTGGGTTGCGTTGTCCCCGATAGCGGGGATATTATCGAAATTGTACATCAGCACGAGGTTCGGATTGTACATCGTGTCGTTCGGCACGAACCCGCTGCAGGTCAGGTTCAGTTGGCTCGGCTTGTTGTTGCCCGGGCTGCAGTCGCCGCCGCAGTAGCCGCCGAGCCCATAATTGACAGTGCATGAGGCGTTCCCGAGCGTGCAGGTCCCGCAGTCGACGCCGTTCCCTCCGCCGCATGAGGTGCCTACTCCCCATTTGGATGTGTACGATGAGATCGTGGTTCCGGAAGGGCAGCTCAATGATATCGTCCATTCCTCATTGCCATTCTGGGAGAGGTTGAACTCCTCCGGGAGCGAAACTGAACTCCCGTTCCAGTCGAGAACGAATGAACTCATGGGATAGGTGGTCTCGTTGATGGTGATGTTCAGCGGGATGCTGAAGTCGGATGTGGTCGTGGCGTTATCGGGTGTCGGAGGGACGAAGGCGATGGCCGGCGGCGGGAATGTCATGTTTTCGAGGATGCCATAATCGCTCTCCGGATCCAGGTTCGTGAACGAGAGCGTGTTTCCGACTGTATCAGGAGTGGTGTTGAGCAGGAACCATCCGCTGGAGTTGTACTCCCAGAGCTGGAACACATGCTCGTCGTATCCCGGCAGCTCGGAATCAAGCCAGTTCCAGATGATCCTGTGGATCGTAATGGGAGCGGAGATCGGGCTTATATTCACGAACTTCTGGGCGAATGAAGGGTGCGGGGGTGATGATGGCGCCTGGGTCCAGTTGATGAAGAAGCCCGTGTCGTTTCCGGTGTCGCTGAGGGAGAGGTTGGTGTAGTTCGTATAATTCCCGAACGGGTTGTCGAATATGACGCCGGACAGATTCAGGATGCTGTAATTCACGGCGCGGAGGTCGTACGTGTTGTTGAAATAGTGGTCTCCAACTATCACGTCGTTGTAGGACTGGTTTATGAGGATCCCGTACATCAGATTGTCGGAGATCGTGTTCTGGCTGAAATTGATCCTTTCGGCAAACGGGCCGAGATAAATCCCGTAGGTGTTGTTGTAGATGCTGTTATTGATGAAATTGGAGTCGTTGAATTGGATGCCGGAGAAGTAGTAGGGGTACATGAATATGCCGTAGCTGTCATTGGACATGGTGTTGTTGGTTGCCATGACCCCGCCCCCCCAGTAGGTGTCCATGCCGTAAGTGGTATTGGTGATGATATTGCCGGACAATGTGTCGTTCGTGCCGAGCAGGAAGCCGATCGAGGCATTCGACACGTTGTTGTAAAGGAAGGAGTTGTTGAATCCGTCTTCGAAACCGGTTCCGACGTTGGATGCCGTGTTGTTGGAGAAGTAATTATCCACCAGCAGTGAACCGAGATAAGAGATAACGTAGCCGGCACCTGCCCAAGACACATTGTTCCCCGTGAAGTTGTTGAAGCTTGTGGGGGACGTGTAGTCTATGAGTGTGAAACCGTTCTGGTACCCGTACGCGGTGTTGTTCGCGAATATGTTATAGTCGCCTGGACCTAGATGGTATCCGAAATCTGAGCCGGGGTTGTATCCGTAAGATGGGGAAATGGGAAACGTGGATATGCTGTTGCTGGTAACGTTGTTGTAGGAGCCCACGAATAGGAAGCCGTTGACTGTATTATTCACCGTGTTGTTGGCCAATGTGTTGAAATCGCTCTCGATGTCGAATCCGTAGTTCAATATTCCGGTATCGTTGGATACGGTATTGTTGGCGAGGAGATTATCATCGCTTTGGGAGGTGAGGTATACTCCTGATTGGCTGGTGCCGCCGTAGACCTGATTGTTATTGATGACGGTGTAGGAGGACCCATAGAGCCCCATACCGAGATGGTTGTCCGACGCATTGTTATTGGATATATTGGTATAGTCGGTCTCCCATAGCCAGATTCCGTTGTTGGTATTGTTTGTCGCATTGCTGTATGAGATCAGGTTGTACCAGCCGCCATAGACCGTTTCGAAGCCGTTGTTGCTGTTGTTGATGCCCTGGTCGTGATCCAGCACGTTGCGGGTGGCGTCCTGGTTGAACAGGAAGCCGTCGTTGCTGTTGTTCGAACCGTTGTCGTAGCTCAAATTGTTGCTGTCCGAGTAGCTGATTTCGAAGCCGTTTTGCGAGTTGTTATAGGCGCTATTGTCGACCAGGCTGTTGTAGTAGGATCTATAGAAGAGGACGCCGTCGTTGCGGTTTGATTTGACCGTGTTGTCCGTATAATTATCAGATGATGCGGTAGCCTGGTATATGCCGTTCAGGTTGCCGCTCGCCAGATTGTTGCTGATGGTAGAATCGGTGCAATCCCAGGAATTACCGCAATAGCTGCCATCATCAGAAACGAAATCCAGGCCGTCGAGATTATTGTTCAGGATGGTGTTGTTGGAGATGTACGTGAAATTCGCGGCTAAAAGGTCATACTCGTCCGTCGTATCATTGAAAACCTCGAATATTGAAGGCAGGAAGTCGTACGCATAGATGCCGTCCGCCCCGTTGCCCGCTACATAGTTATAGGTGATATTGCATCCGCTTGTCTGCATGAGGGCTATCCCGTCATTCTGGCTCGATTTCACTGTATTGCTCATGACGCTGTCGCTGTATGCAGACAGATAAAAGGGATAGGCAGTACTGTAGAGGTTGCTGTAGGGGAACGGGTAGTAGTTGGTCTGGCTGGATCCGGCGGTCAATATCCCCGTGTCGGTGCTGGATGACACCACGTTGCCGGAGATGATGGTGTCGTTCGTTCCTTCGAAACGGATTCCCTCCACGTCGCCTATCAGCGAATTGCCCGTGAGGTTGTCCCCATCCGAATAGAGAAGGAAGATGCCGCCGTTGTTGTAGGACGAATTAGACCTGTTGACTATGGAATCGTCGGTATTCACCAGCACGATACCGCCGTTGTTGAGCGTGGCCGAGCCGATGACAGTCACATTGTCCAGCACGGAGCCGTCGGCATCGCAGAGAATGATCTCGGAATAGGTGTTGTTGTTCCTCAAGGTCACGGGCGCATTGGTGAACAGGATCGGCTTCGATCCTGAACCCGTGAGCCCGCTTATCGTATTGTGGCACGAAGATCCGGAGCTATCGGTGCCCGGATGCACGAAGAGGTCGTACTGGTTGTTCTCCTGAGCATTGCCCGCGATCGTGTTGCCGGAGGTGTTCGTGAGCATGATGCCGTTGTTATTGCTGTCCGCGGTGTCGTTCAAGACAGTGTTCGAAAAGGTGCTGACAAGCGAGATGCCGTTCTGGTCGTTATCGAAGGTGCTGTTGATTATCGTGTTGTTGCCGCCGAGATGCACGTAGACCCCGTTGAAATTGCCGGATGAGGCCGAGGAGCTGATCGTGGCGTTGCTGGTGCCCTGGAGGAGTATGCCGTCATTGCCATTCCCACCCACCGTGATGTGATCGAGCACCGAATTGTTGGCATCGCAGAGAATGATCTCGGAGAAATTGCTCATGTGGCTCCATGACACGGTCGTGTTCGTGAAGACGATGGGCAGGTTCGCGGTGCCGCGTTCGTAATAGAAGGAGTTGGCGCACGAATCTGACTCCACGAAAAGGTCGTACCACCCGTTGTTCGTCAGGTTGTTGTTGTTGAATACGCTATCCCTTGTTGCTGATACGGATATGCCGTACTGGGAGTCACTGCCCATGGCGTTGTTCGTCACGTCATCGTCTTCACCTGTGATCGAGATGCCGATTCCGTTGTTCGAACCCCTATTAAGATACACTTGGCTGTCATACAAGGTGCAATCCAATCCGGTATAGGTGTTGTGTGAGACCACATTGCCGATGACTGAGGAATCCGACCCAGAAAGCGAGACGCCGTTCCGATTGCCATAAACAGTATTATTCTCGAATACGAAAGAGCCCCCGCCTATTTCGTTAAGGCCGTTATACATCATGGTGTTGTTAGTGATCGTGGCTTCGTCACCAAAAACTTCAATCCCTTGGTCGCCTCCGGATGCGGTGTTGTTCGCGATCGTGGCTCCGTTGCCGTTGACGGCAATGGTACTATAGCCTCCGGATGCGGTGTTGTTCGCCACAATCGCGTTGTCGCCGTAGACATTGATTCCATTAGAATCGACAGTGCTGTACACGATATTATTGAAGATGAATGCTCCATCCCCGTAGTCATCTATTCCTGCCCCAAACCACCCAATCAAGCTGACGTTGTTGTTTTCGAACGAGCTATAATTCGTATCAGATGCCGAGATGCCGTGGGAGAACCCGGAGAGGCTGCAGTTCCTGACGCTCACGCCGGTGACGTCTGAGGTTTCGACGTCTGCGCCGAAATAATACTCGGGAACCTGGTATCCATCAAGAGTGATGCTGTGCCCCATGCAATCGAGCACGACATTCGAAGCGTTTATGTTGATGCATTGGTCTGGAGAGTCATAATAATCGGTCCGGTCGAGGGTCAGGTCGTTGGTCAGGGTGTACAATCCGGATTCGCTTATATTGACGCAGTCTGACACGGTGTAGCTGGGGCCGAAGAGGTTGCCGTAGGATTCAATGATGTCGAGCGGAAGGCCGCCATTGCCTGTCTCCGTATCGCCGCTAAGGATATTGTCATTGCTGCGATAGAGCAGGATGCCATCCGCGGCATTATTATCCGTTGTGTCTCCGCTGATAATATTATTGCTGGAATACAGGAATGATATACCCAGGTAATTGCCTGATGACACGGAATTCGTTATGTTCGAATAATCCGTCAGGTCTATCAGCATGCCGTCGTTGTTGATCGTATTGGAACCGTGCACCACCGCATTGTCGATGGATGAGTTGCTTGCGTCGCACAGTATTATCTCGGCATGGCTGTTATCCCCGCTCAGCGAGACCGGATTATTGTAGTAGGCTATCGGCTTGTTGGCCGATGCTATGGTATTGTTGATGATGTTTTGGCATTGATATGGCGTTGATGCGTTCACGAAAACATCGTACTGGCCGTTCTCCTGCACAGTATCGTTGTTTATAGTGACTCCACCGCTGCCATCAAGGGATATGCCGTCGACTTGGTTGTTGCTGAAAGTATCATTCTTGATGGTCGCGCTGGAGTCGGATATCATGTCAATGCCGTAGGCGTTGCCGCTCGATGAGGAATTCTCTATATCGGAGAAGGATGCACCCTGGATGAAAATACCGTTGTTGTTCAATGTATCCGATCCGTCGGCAGTGACGTTATTCAGCGTCGAATAGTATGCATCGCAGAGTATGAACTCCGAAGCCGTTATGGATGACCAATTGACGCTCTGGTTGGAGAACAGTATTGGCCGGTTTCCGGAACCGGTGTTGTTCGTAATATTGTTCGCGCATGAATCCGCACCCACCCAGAGATCATAGATGCCATTTTCCAGGAGAGTATTGTTCGCGATGGTGATGTTGGTTCCGCTGAGCGAAAGACCACCCACCGGGTTGTTCGAGGCCGTGTTGTTCAGGAATACACCGGAAGACATATCTAGGATGAAGCCGCTGTTCGTGTTGTTTCCGGCCGTGTTGTTGATGACGTTATCATCATAGCTTTGGTCATAGCCGCCATATCCTTCCGAGCCCAATATTTGGAAACCGTCATCGGAATTGTTCAGCGCGGTGTTTCCGGTGATATTGCTCTTTATGGCATATTCAAACTGGAAGCCTTCGATATCGGACGTCGCATTGTTGTTCATATACTGGTTCATTCCAGCAATGGAGGATTCGTCATCATCATACACATAGAAACCTGCTCCGGAATCGTTGAAGGCGGTATTATTCGTGATATTAGAGGAATCGGTAAGTTCGATAGAGAACCCGCCATTACTGTTATCGTTGGCGATGTTGTCGTCTATACTGCTCCCAGAGACCTGTATGGAATACCCCAGGATGTCGTTAGTGGCATTGTTATTGGTTACATTTAAACCATTGCCACTGAGAGAGAAACCGCTGCCATCGTTACCATAATATGATAAGGCGCTATTGTTGGTTATTGTAATGTTCGTGGAAGAAACATCCATTCCATCGTAATAATTGCCGGATGCTGTGTTACCGCTAAGGATATCGTAAGAACCGCCGGAGATCGAAAAACCGGTCCCGCCTCCGCTGGCGATATTATTGGTTATGCTATTATCCGTGAATGCGTTAACAGGAAGCTGGAGATTGAAACCGGAATCGATGATATTTGTCGCGGTGTTGTTGGAGAGATTGGTATATGATATATTTCCACTGAAATCGAAACCGTTATCATAAAAACCGTCAGCGGTATTGTTTGTCACCGTCACATTGAAAACGTCTGTCAGACTTCCATCGAAATAGAAACCATAATCAGCATAGTCGCCAGCGGAAGGATTTGCGGCTGTATTGTTAGTGACCGTGCTGTTCTCGACCCCTCCCATATAGACGCTGTAGGAATAGTCCATTATGGAGCAGTTCTCTATAGTGATGTTATTGAACACGGTCCCGGATGAATCATCAGCGAGTATTCCTATGGGATACAGGGATGGATCATCGCTGGTCAGGGTATGGCCGTTGCAATCCAGGGTGATATCGGATGAATTCAGCCTGAGGCAGGCGTTGGTAAGGCCGTTTGGGAGATCCGAGGTATTGAGAGGCTCGCCTACCAGATCGGTCGTCAGTTGGTAGTAGCCTGGAGATGTGATGTTCTGACAGCTAGACACGTCTATAGCGAAAGATATGGTAGGGAGAAGGAGAATTAACAGTAAGGCTACTGCGTATACGATGTCTCCCTTCATGGAACCATTTCCGAAGCGATTATTTATATTCTATGCGGAGGGGGCGGGTTTTCGTTATGTGCATACTAATATTATAGCGGCCAGCTGGTGAGCTTAAAAGAGGGCATGAGAAATAGACAATTCATGGTGGATTTCAAGGCAGTAATATTCGATCTGGATGGCACTCTTTATCTTGGCAAAACGCCCATTCCCGGAGCGAAGGAAGCCTTGGAAAGGCTGCGCAGGTCCGGAAAGAGGATCTTTTTCCTGACGAACGCGGCCACGCGGAGCAGGGCAGGCATCGCCGCGAAGCTGGAGAAGATGGGCTTTTCCGCCAGGAAAGAGGAGGTCATAGGAGGGGCCTACCTTCTCGCGAGGTATATCTCCACGAATTACAAGGGCAAGAAGGTATATGTCGTCGGAGAGCGGGGCATCGGCGAAGAGTTCGCTGCTGCCGGGATACCTATCGCGGAAGACGCCGACATCGTCGCGGTGGGGCTGGACCGGGACTTCACATACGACAAGCTCGCGAAAGCGTATCTCAACCTGAAAAAAGGCGCGGTATTCCTCGCATCGAACCTTGACCACGTCTTCCCGACCGAGACTGGAGATCTGCCTGGTGCCGGGTCCATAGTGGAGGCGATAGTCTTCGCGGCAGACCGGCGGCCGTATGTCGTCGGAAAACCGAACACGCTCGCATTCGAGATAATCAAGAAGGAGACCCGTCTAAAGGAAGACGAGGTGCTGCTCGTGGGGGACAGGCTGGATACCGATCTGGCGTTCGCCAAGGCATGCGGAATCAAATCCTGCATGGTATTGACGGGGAACGCCAAGAAAGAGGACCTGGAAGGCGCGGCATTCAAGCCCGAGATGGTATTGCCTTCGGTCGCTGACCTCAATCTTCCATGATGTCTTTGAGCGTGTCGCTGGGCATCTCGGAGCCGAACAGGCTCTCATCGATATTGATGTCCGGCATGGGCGAAGGCGGTTCCGGAGTCTTCGGAGGCTCGTACGGAGGCGAACCGGTAGGGGACACTATGTTATAGGTCGCCTGGATCGTGCTTCCGCACCTGCATTTCCCTGATAGCACCAGTTCCTTGAGCTCGAGATCGCTGGTAACGTTGAAATTCGCTTCTCCACCGCAGTTTGAGCACTTCACGGTTCTATGAAACTCCATCTGGACACCTCTGTATCCGACTCTCATGCTTATTTTATAAGGTTATTACCCGCTTCTCGGTGATTATCTCGTCCATCCTCTCGTCGTTCTCGTGGGTCGGAAGGCGCTCCACTATCTGGAAGTCGAAGCACACGCCTATGCGGTATGCCGGCGATTTGGAGAGATACCGGTCGTAATATCCCTTGCCATAGCCGAGGCGGTGCATGCATAGCCCGAACGAGATTCCCGGGACTATAACGATGTCCGGGTCTAATTTGAGCTCCGGGTCATGCGTTTTCGGCTCCGGGATTCCGAATTTTCCTGGAACGAGCTCCTCGAAGGAATGGAAACGGAAGAATTCGATATGCTGGTCCCCGGTGATTGGGATGACCACCTCTTTCTTCAGTTCGAGCGCTTTCATTATGATCGCGCGGGTGCTGACCTCGCTGCCTTTGGCGATATAGAAGGCCACGACTTTCGCTTCCTTGAAGCGAGGGTGCGATGCTATGCGCTCCGCGATTGCGTGGCTCATCGTATCCGCTTCGTGGGACTGGAGCGAATCCCGCTTGAGAAGCATCTCTTTTCTCAGTGCCGCCTTCAACTCGTGTACCATTCGCATTGTAATCAGCTGGAGGAGTTAAAAAAGATGCGCGGGAGTTCAGCGCATGGAATCCATCGCGAGATATGTATTCGAGGCAGGCATGCTCAAACGGGTGAAAAGAAGCGGATGGTGGGCCGAGAAGGTCGAGACCCCGGAGAGCGTCGCGGACCATTCGTTCAGGACCGCCATTCTCGCATTCATGCTGGCGAAAATGGAAGGTGCTGATGAAAACCGGCTCTGCACGGCGGCTGTCTTCCATGACATGCAGGAGTGCCGCATAGGGGACCTGCACAAGATTGCCGCGAGATACATCCATGTAAGCGATGAACTGGGAAGAAAAATAGAGAAAGAGCAGGCTGCGGACCTGCCCCCTGCGCTGCGGAACTCTGTGCTAGGTACTCTTGAGCTTTCCGAGAAGGAGCATACGATATTGAAGGACGCGGATTATCTGGAGTGCGCTTTCCAGGCTAAGGAATACGCTGATTCCGGATACGCTGGCGCGAAAACCTGGATAGCAAGCATAGGTGAGAAGCTAAAAACAAAAAGCGCGAAGAAGCTGCATGCGCAGATGGGCAGGATG
>Ga0074045_10006448_pt1 | contig 10076 bp, 8 predicted proteins | sample BogForMeECP23OM2_FD_94442 | JGI IMG/M metagenome (GOLD analysis project Ga0074045, IMG submission 94442) | Bog forest soil microbial communities from Calvert Island, British Columbia, Canada - Bog Forest MetaG ECP23OM2 | ecosystem: Environmental > Terrestrial > Soil > Wetlands ... | reverse complement strand
TTTAGTGATTGCAGCACCCTGAGCCCCCATTGCTATTCTCGGATCAAGTAACGAATATGCTACGTCCGCAGCAAAATTGGCCGCTATCACTCCGACCGTGAAAACTACAACCACCGGAATCAGAACCGGATAGTCATTCGCATAAATTGCCTGATACGCAAACTGCCCCAAGCCGGGCCAAGCGAATAACTCCTCAACAACAACCGTACTCGTCAGAACCCAACCAAACAATACGGCACTCAGGCTTGTCGCATCAATCAACGCATTCCTCAGAATATGTTTCCGTTTCACTTCTCCCTCCCTCAAGCCCTTAGCTCGTGCAGTTTTAACATACGTCGACCATCTCACATTCAAGATCGAAGACCTCACCGCCCTCGATACCAACCCGAAGTTAACGAAAGCCAGCACACAAGCCGGCAGGATAAGATGTTGAAGCCCTGACAGAAACGCAGGTAAGTTAAGCTCAAGAAGAGCATCGACCAAAAAGAATCCTGTAATGCTCTTCACCGGCGATACTGACAACGAATACATTCCTCCGGAAGGAAAAATTGGAATGTAATGCGCAAAAAGCAAAATAGCCAAAATCGCCGCGAGATACATTGGAGCTGACCAAGACGTTAGGTAAATCACTCTAATCACGGAATCTCCGAAAGTGCTGAAGCGCATTCCCGCGAAATATCCCAAGCCGACGCCCACAATGACTAGTATAACGAATGAGAACAGGACAAGCTCAAGTGTGTTAGGTAAATAGAATCGAATCTCCGATAGAATCGTTTGTCCAGTTAACGGGTCGATCCCAAAATTTCCACTGATTAAATCCTTCATGAAGTAGTAGTATTGTAAGTAGATCGGCTCGTTCAAATGGTATCTCGCTGCAACAGCAATAATCGTTGACGGACGCGCTCTAGGGCCCGCCCAAAGCCTAGCCGGATCCGGGTTGAGAACATGCGAGATGAAGAAAATGATCGTGACTGTGCCAATCGAAACTAGTATGGATCCAACTACTCGTCTACCTAAGAGAGAAAAAAAGTCCTTGAGGTAAACCAGAACTCTTCATCTACGAACTATAGTGTATTGTATTGTAAAACATGAAGTAACCCATGCCCGATCCTGCCGGGTTGGGAATCATTCCGACAACATTGCTCCTATTCGCTGCCATGAAGTAAGGCACGTACAACCAGATGTCCGTGTAATCATAATACATGGCTCTCGTAATTTGCTGAAAGTTTGCTACTACTGTTCCTTGATCGAGACTAGTCGCGGCCGCAGATTCCCAACCCGTAACAGTCTGATTACTGAATCCGCTGAATCCGACCTGGTCGGTTGTTATTAGAGCGGACACGTAGTCGATGCTTGCTGTGTAGTCTTCACTGTAGTAGCTAATGCCAAATGGATAAGACGTGCTGTTCACGTCGTCCGTTGCAGTTACCACGTTCGCGTACTGCTTGAAGGTTAGCGGCGTAAGCGTAATGGTGACACCTACAGCCTGCAACTCCGATGATATGATCTGCGCGACTTGGCTTTCAGTTGCCGAGTCGGCATCGTAAAGGAAATTCACGGACGGAAACACTTTCCCTCCCGAGTTCAGCATTGTGCCGTTTGGCAAAGTGGATTTGTAACCGGCCTGGGCGAGCAAAGTCGCAGCCATGATCGGATCGTACTGGTAAGGCTGCAGGCCCTGTATTGACTCATTATACTCCGGGAACCCCGGTGGAACTGGACCGATCCATTGGGTTGCCAGATCGTTGAAAACAGAATGAATTATGGATTTGTAATCGATCGCGTAGGAGATCGCTTCTCTAACTCGCCTGTCCTGGAACGGTTGGAACGCGTATGGGTCCATGTAAACGAAGATAATGCTCTCCGCCGACCCAAATACGGGCGGCAGAATAGTTGTAGTAACACCTGCCGTTTGCTGCAGAACACTGTATTGGGTTGATGGAGCTATGATCATTTGAGCAGCATTCGATTGCAGATCCGCAATCATGGCAGATGCCGCCTTGTAATAGATACTGATCGTGTCAAGTATAGCGGGCTGTATCGCTTCATTGAGTTGCGAAGCCGGAACATTCGCTCCCCAATAATTCTGATTCCTGACTAAAGTGACGCTCTGCCCCTGCACCCAAGATTGTAATTCGTAGAAACCTGTGCCCAGAGCATTAGTTTCCATATAGTTGTTCGGTTGACCAGATACAACTCCTCCATTCGCCTCGACCACCTTCGGATCAACAGCCATAGCCATTGGTGTAATGAACGTGGCTAGAAATGCGGAGTAGGGAGCTTGACCATTGTAACCGTATCCGAGATGAATCACCAATTCGTTAGGTTGAACTACCTGAACAGATTGGTTCGCGTAGCTCATGTAACCTAAATCTGTCGAATTCGGATTAACATAATTTATTGAGTTCAACATCTTATCCGTAACGTTGAAGCTCATCCCATTTCCTGCAGCTAGATTCTGGCCTAGAATCCAAGCCGGTCCCTGGTTCATCACTAGCGTCCTGTAAATCGAGAACCACATCACGTAAGCGTTGAACGGATCACCATTACTGAACGTAATGTTTGGTCGAAGCCAAAACGTGTAAGTCATACCGTCGGAAGACACGGTCCAGTTTTGAGCTAACGCGCCAACGAAGGTGCTATAGCTTGTCCCGTTCGGTGCAAGGAGTCCCTGATAGATCTGCTCAACAACCTCCCACCCTGGTGTTGTGTAGGAAACAGCTGGATCCAATGAATCCGGCTGACTCTCCTCTTCAGCAACGAGTGAGGTTGGCAGTTGACTTGAACTCGAACTACTTGTAGCTACGCTCGTCTTGCTTGCTGAATAATAGTAGATTCCCGACGCTACGGCGACAACTAAAACTACGATTATAACAACGGCCTGAACTTTCCCGATCGCTCGACTGCGTATCAATTAAAATTTCACTCTAAGTTCGTACCAAAACGTTGCTTGAAAATCAGTTTTAACGCTTCCGGCGCTACTCGCAGGTTAACTCCTTTGTATTCATCTACCTGCGGAAGATTAGCGATGTTCAACTCAGTCTCGGTTTAAGCAAAAAATTCTCATCATATTCAGACCATTACCGGTCAGTCTGGAATACAATCTTCCGCCGCGAGCCTACTTACTCGTAAGTAGGTACTAATCTCCAACAGGGTTTCTCGCAGTTACCGCTTGCATGCGACTAGAATAGCAAGTCTTGTCCAATCGAAATTTGGCTCCCCATGAATGACACTATATAAAGACCCCAAGATCACGGGGTTAATCTGCTGTCCAAAAGCCGGTTTTACTGCACCTAAACGTCTAGGGCTTAAGAAGTTTTTAAGCGAATTATGCAGTTTTCTGCCACATTAATGTGAGAAACGAGTTAATATACCAGGATACTAAAATATATGGCAGATTATGGTAGATATAGTCAATGAGGAGTTGATGGAAACGCTAGCCCTAGAAGAGCGAGACGAACCGAAACTGCTCGGCGTCATCGAACCACAATCCCAAAGGAACCAATCAACCGAAAGATCCAGGTTACTCAACGAAGAGGCAGCAATCTACCTTCCATCCGGAGCATCATCGAACGTTCGAGTTCACTTACACGAACCATATCCGATCCTATTCAAGAGCGGCGAAGGACCGAGAGTCACGGACGTCGACGGGAATAGTTACGTCGACTACTTGATGGCATACGGATCCCTGATCCTGGGCCACAAGCACCCGAGGATTATTGCGGAAATCCAGAAACAGCTCGAGAAGGGGACAATGTTTGGAACGACAACGGAACTTGAGATCGAAGTCGCCAAGCTCGTAACCAACGCAGTTCCCTGCGCTGAGATGATCACATTCTCTAACACTGGAACCGAAGCTACGATGGAGGCTGTCCGGATAGCTAGAGCGATTACTGGGAAAGATAAGATAATCAAATTTGAAGGACACTACCACGGACATCACGATTCCGTTCTTTTCAGCGTCGACTCACCATCACCCGTCTCAGGCTTGGAGACAAGCCCAACAAAACTACCCTACTATCCAGGCATTCCCGAAGGAGTTTCAAGATCAGTCATTGTTGCTCCCTGGAACAACACTATCTCACTAGAACGAATCCTCAAGAAACACAGCGGAGACGTAGCCGCAATAATAACTGAACCAATAATGGCTAACCAAGGCATAATTCCCCCAGAACCAGAATACCTGAAACAACTCCGGGAACTCACCACAAAGTATGATGTGCTCTTGATATTCGACGAAGTCTTGACAGGCTTCCGAGTTGCGAAGGGCGGAGCACAGGAACTCTACGACGTAAAACCTGACCTCGCATGTTACGCAAAAGCGCTAGGAGGAGGAGCCCCCTTGGCGGCCGTTGCAGGCAAAAAGGAAATCATGAGCATGATCGCACCTGGAAGAATCAGCTTTGGCGGCACATACAACGCCAACGCGCTATCACTCTCAGCGGCACACGCAACCTTGCAAATCCTTCTAGAGAATGACGGCGAAGCATTTCGCAAAATGACCCACATGGGTGCGAAGCTGAAACAAGGCTTAGCGGAAGTATTCCGTGAATCGGGTTACCACGTAATAATCAACCAAGTAGGTCCGTTGCTCTCAATCTATTTCACTAAGCTACGCAAGGTTTCAACATACAGACAGGCTATCCAATCTGACCTAGAGAAATACAAACGCTTCCGAGATGAAATGCTGAAACACGGAGTCTACATGCATCCAGACGGACTAGAGCGACTACTACTCTCAGCGGTTCACACCGAAGACGAAGTTCGTGAAACAGTCGCAGCTGCGGAGAAGTCACTGAAGGCTCTCCGCACCCAAACACTTCTCTAATCAAGATTTACGAAGTTTTCTTATCTCGTAACTTCCAAATTCCAAATTCGCCGACTGTTTGCGTCGTCTCAACCGGATTATACCATTGCTTCTTAGCTCCTATCATCGATCGCATCTTCCAACCTCCGCTCTTCGGCTCTTCATCGATCGTTTTCAGAAGTAAATCTGTTTTAGAAGTCAAATCCTGTCTATCTTCAGCTGAGAATGCCTCCATAGCGCCGACGTGCTCTTTCAATCCACGCAAGTTATTCGTTACACTATACCAGAATCCCCAATCGCCGGCCAAGAGTTTGGCGACGTACTTTGCGTTTATCTTATTCTTCTCCTCAGTCATCGAAATCTCATGCGCTCGCATAAGCAGCATAATGTCTGTCACATCCTTCATGCCAGGGAAGACAATTTGCACCTTCTCAAGGAGAAGATCAGTTGGAGTTACCGTGGGCGAGTCGTACTCAAGACGGTTTCTAAAGTCTATTGGGTGATTAGCAGCCAGTAGCTTGTCGAAAAAGACATCGACATGAAACCACCCTTTTGGATGAAAATAGATTTGGCGCTGAGTTGCAGCGCTTGATAACGTAGCCTGTCGTTTATCGTAACCCACCTGTTGAAAGAATTTTTTCATGTCATTACGGAATTTTGTGTAAGACACGAAATCGAGGTCCGTATACTCTTGCTGTCCTTGACCAACCTGACGACCGAGCTTATTTGCAAAATCCATGTGTTCAATGCAATGGTAGCGAATAGCGACGCCACCCAGCAACCTTAACGGGATATTGTTCTTGGAGGCATCGTCTACGATGCGTTTGCCCTCGTCAAGAAAAACTTGAGTTGGAATTATTCCTCCCCATTCAGAGGGTATCTCTATTACGCGATCCGAAGCCATCCGATCTCCTCGGTTAGATTGATGTTCGTTAGATAAGAAATTTCGCATGCATGATGGTACTTACTTGATCTGAGGACCGAGGGGCCTATAGGGATTCGAGTCCTCAGCGAGCTGCACTTACTGTTTGGGCAGGCCAGGATCTGGTACATCGTAGATGACTACGCTTTCCTGCTCGTTTGGGTCTGTCCGAGCAATGACCGCCTTACACGACGTCGTGTCACTCAAATTGTATGGGAGGTGAGGGATATTCGCTGGGATATATAGAAAATCTCCTGCTTTCACAGTCAGATGCTGCCTAAGTTCGTTCCCATACCACATACCAGCTTCACCGGAGAGCACGTAGATGATCGATTCATGACGTCTGTGGTAGTGAGGAGTCGAACGGCCACCCGGAGGAATGGAGAGAAGATGCATGCAGAGCCCAGTTGATCCCGCGCTTTGCGTTGAGATGCCTGCGAAATATTCAAGACCCTGTTTTCCGCGGTACGCATTGCTTGGACGCATCACAACACAAGTCCTCTTCCGTATCACCCTTTGTTGTTTCCGGCCGTGCCTTCCAACTGATTTCGTTAGCGAACGAGATTGTTCGTTGCGTCTCCGCGTCATGACTTCTGTTCTCGGTTTGACGTGTTTAACCCTATTGTACTCGACTAATCGAATCTACGGATCTACGGGAGACATTGAGGCAAAATGTAAAGTTGGGAAATGGTTTCTGGTTTGCTGTTCTACGAAGGCTGATTCAACATGTATTTACGCTTCTTGGATCGGTGTCGTACTGGTTAGCGGCTGAGGGGTGAATTTGCATTAGAAAGAGAATGGTCTTGGTTGTGTCGGTTGTGATCTGCGTGATCGTAAGCATTATGTTACTCTACATGTCACAGTCGCCTTTCAGTCAACCAAACCCTAACTCAGTTGTAGTAGTGGTTATTCAGCCTGGAGCTAGTGTTAATGCGAGCCTTGGTTTTCAACCCGCGGTAATCACGGTTGTGATCGGAGTCAATAATACGGTGATCTGGAAGAATGAAGATTCTGATTTGCACGATGTTCACAGCGACACGGGTATGTTCTACTCAGGGATGATTCAGCCGGGCGCGAGCTGGACTTACACGTTCACGACGCCAGGAACCTACCCGTATCATTGCGACCCACATCCATGGATGACGGGAATAATAATCGTGGACCCAATTGCGTCCTAATTCATCGGAAATCTACTTATTAGGACAATGGTACCGATGTTTGGCGTAAACGATTGCGAAGAGTCAACAGGGACGTCGGTGAATGGATATGAAAACGAAATTTGCGTATACTGGCATCCGCGTAAATGACCTAGAGAAATCTTTGGACTTCTACACCAAAATTTTGGGAATGAAAGTGATAAGCAGAACCAAGATTGAGCAAGCGAAAGGTGAAGTCGTCAACTTGGCAACTGAAGAAGACGGACAAGTTCTCGAATTGAACTACTACGCGCAAGACAGTAAGTTCAACACGGAATATCAAGTCGGAGAGGGAATAGACCACCTTGCCTTCCAAGTGGACGACTTAGAGAAGGCCACGTCAGAAGCTGACAAAGCGGGATTTCCAGTAATTCTGAGCATGAAAACAGCATCGAGCAGATGGGCGTACATTAAAGACCCTAACGGAATCTACATCGAATTATTCGCCTAACAGACTACATACGCGGCAGATGTCTAGCAGAAACGCTCATAATAGAAAAGGATTTGACGAATCCTACAGAAGCTAGTCTGCCACGAGAACAGGACGACTCCGAAAATGGTTGAACAAACAGATAAGAAAGTAAAACTTAGAGAACGTAAAGCGGTCATGGATTCGGCCGTACCGCTGATCCTGGGCTTCGTTGCGTATTGTATCGCTGCGGTTTCAACATTCTCAATCCCACAACTCACACATGTTCACCTCGATCAGATTGCAATCGCACTATTGACGTCAGCAGCAGGGCTTCTGGTCATAGGTCTAGGCTATGGTTCAATCGTACTCCTTGGAGGCGTATGCTCGCTACGCATAGCAGGATTGTTTTCGAAACTCACTAAGACGAGACAGTTGTTCGACCCTAAAGAGGAAAAATCCTTGAAACTGAGAAGAACCCTGATCGAGAAATCTCACTTAATCTACCTTCCACTAGTATTGTTCTTCACGTCAATTGCAATCGGATGGGACATCTATAGCATTATTCCAGCAAGGACATCAACCACCGCAACAAAAACCGCAACCACAATCTTGCCCACAACCAGGCACACTGTCCTAGGCGCGATACTGCGCTCATTGAACTTCTTCGCTACCCCGCAGCATGCGAACGCTGTTCTATTTTCACTTCGACTGACACCGGGGTTAATCGCGATCACTTTAATCTCGGGTCTCGTTCCTTCGATCGCGCTTCCATATTTCAGGCGCTTCAAGATTGTCGGCATCAATTCAGGACCATTTCATTCAACTATTCTATTCACTGTACTGGGATCGGTTGTTGGTTTCAGCATAGTGATCAGCCTACTACAAATCTTCTACAAAGTTCTCTACGCAGGCGCGCCTACCTCCTACCATTACGCCCTCATAGTCCTCGTCGGATTTAGTCTGCATTACTCAGCAGGCACCTACATCGGCCGTAGCAAGTCTGAGTCAATTATTCTTCGAAAAATCGCGAACGGCCGCTACGATCGGAACCGAATAGTAATATTAGATCGAAAATTAAACCCGAATGCAGAAGACATCGACCTGCGATCGTTCCTCCGGCCACAGCTTGACGGGGGTTAACTCGCAACTATTACGCTAGATTCGCGCCACCATGCGCAATGGCTCTTTCATGTTTCTTGAGCCAGTCCTCAACCGCTTCAATAATAGCAGCTGACAAGCCTCCCTTCTTACCGCCCTTCACGTTCATGGATACTATTGCGAACCGAAGTTTGCGCTCTAAGTCGTCAGGAACAAGGACCAATAATCTACCTATGCATTTCACCAGAGAATGCTACCGTACAATGTGGTGTGGTATTTAGCTCTTTAAGTTGATAAAGAGATATCTACCCAAGTGTAGAGGTTAACAGCCGCTGGTCTTGACGCCTAACTGATTCAGGTGTGTAATGCGATTTGGAATTGGCTGATTTCCCGGGTGTGGAGGCGTATTTCCACCACCGCCTCCACCGTGACCACCATTCCCATTTCCTCCACCCCCACCGACGCAATCATCTATCCCTATCCTTCCCCGGCCGGTGGAAGCATACGCATCTGATGCACAGGTTGCCATCGCAATTGAAAGAATCAGAATGACCGAAAGCACAGAGCGCAAACGGAAACGTGCAGCCGCCATGATCGGATCTACTGTGCATGAGGCTATATAATTGTGAACGTTACCCTTCGGCTATTTCTCTTCGATGACTGATCCTGATGTAGAGCATATGATTCACCAGAGTACGCCTTAATTACTACGACGTATGTAGTAGGTTGCAGATATTGAGAGTGGTGAAAGCATGAGTCACATATTCGTAATCGTACAGCCACTAATGTCCTCGGGACATGCCGGAGTGTACGTTCATACTATCCATACCATTATTGGCGCCCTGATCGGCCAATAATCACGCAAACGGGTTAGGAGCACGCAACCCGTCTCCCTTTTTCCTGCTATGCTACTAAGACCCACAAACTAATGCTATATTCAAAGACTTCTCGAGGGCCGAGAGCATTCGGCTAAAAAAATCATAAACGCTCCAATGGAAAAATAGTTAACAATTGTTGTGTACACATTCGGTAATCCTATAAGTCGTCGACAGCAGCACGTTATTGTGGGATGAGAAAATGCCTAACGAAGTGAAATTTAGTTGCGACATCTGCCACAAGCCGATTAGTGTGTATCCTCCAAGCAGCGAATACATTGAAGTCATTGAGAAGCCATGCACCGGAGGAGACGGAAAAGAATTCAAGGTGAAATGCCAGAATTCGAGCTGTGGAGCCGAAAATATTCGATACTGGCATCGTCATCACATAACCCTAGGCTAGCAGGCGGTGAATTGAATGATAGAGAGATGTGGTGCTCCGAGACGAACATCAGAGAATCCAGAGCGAGCAGGTCATGTGTGTGGTTGCATGAAACCTAAGGGTCATTTACCGCCGCATGAATGCGGAGCACCTGATTGCCCTTATCGTTCTAAGTACTACGAGTGATAGTATAGCTGAATCGAGTGGTGCAGATAGCCGGTGAAGAGTGGGATAGATTTCTACTCGAACGAACGGAATCAAACGCTACTAGGTGCTTTAGTTCTTGCGAAGTAGGTTAACCGTCTTCTGAACCGGGTACGATCTCAGCTAGGAGGGGCCAGGTTTGTCTTATGGTGGGCCGAGCCGGATTCGAACCGGCGACCT
>Ga0074045_10006447_pt1 | contig 10076 bp, 6 predicted proteins | sample BogForMeECP23OM2_FD_94442 | JGI IMG/M metagenome (GOLD analysis project Ga0074045, IMG submission 94442) | Bog forest soil microbial communities from Calvert Island, British Columbia, Canada - Bog Forest MetaG ECP23OM2 | ecosystem: Environmental > Terrestrial > Soil > Wetlands ... | reverse complement strand
GACGGGAAACTGATCCTAAAGGAAGTGCCGGGCTCGGCGTTCATCGTCAATACCCCCTTGAGCTGCTCGACCAGGATGTTCACAATGCGCAGGCCCAGCGTGGAAGGATTGCGGATATCGATTTCCCGCGGAAAGCCTATGCCATCGTCGCTGATCGTGAGCGTCACCCTGCCTCCTTCAACCCGGTGCAGAGAGACGGAGATCGCGCCTTTCCGTCCGCCGGGAAAGGCATATTTCAGGGAGTTCGAGAGGAGCTCGTTGATGATCAGGCCGCACGGGACGGAGACGTCCATGCTCAACGTCATTTCCTCCACGTCCGTTTCCAGCTCGACGGACCCCGAGTTGCCCGCATAAGAATGGCGGAGGTGCGCGGCCAGGTCTTTCACGTACCCCGCGAAGCTGATTCCCTGCGCGTCCCCCGACGGATAGAGCTTTTCATGGATGAGCGCCATGGACCTTACCCTGTCACGGCTCTCCGTGAGCAGGGCCCGGGTTTCCTCGTTGTCCGTGGATCCTGCCTGCAGCGCGAGCAGGCTTGAGATGACCTGCAGGTTGTTTTTCACCCGGTGGTGGATTTCCTTCAATAGTACTTCCTGGCCCCGGATCTCTTCCGCCTTTTTCTGGGCCGTCACGTCGCGGACCAGCACGATAGCCTCGTCCTCCCCGCTTGCCACGAACCTCTCTTCGAAGTGACGCCTTCCCCCCTCCGACTCGACGTGATACGAAAGCACCTGCGGGATGCCTGTGTCCAGCGCGGCTTCCGTGGCTGCAATTGACCTGTCGAAGTACTCGGGAGAGATGAAAGAGTAAAGGGACAGTATCTGCTCGGCGTCCTTTCCCACGAGGTTCCGCGCCGTCTCCATGAGAGGAAGCTTTGCCGAAGAGCGGGCGTCCAGTATCGTTCCATCACGCGTGACCCGGAATATCACGTCGGGAACGGCATCGAGGAAGGCGACGTTCCTCTGTTCGCTCACGCGCAGCTCTTCGGTGGAGCGCTCCAGGGCATCCAGCATCCCGTTGATGGCCGCCCCCAGGTACGCGATCTGGTCTTTGCCGTCGGCCGGAACACGCCGGTCCGGGTCTCCACCGGTGCCGACAGCGAGCACGCCCGTGCTCAGGCGCAGGAGCCGTGAAAGTATTCTCGTCTCTATGAATACCAGTACGACGGCACCGAATATGACAACGATGACCAGGAGCCACGCATAGAAGTAACGCATCGTCTTCTCGGCCTGCAGATGGATGTCACGCGGTGCAGTCACCCGGAGCGCGACTGCCGGCCGCCCGTCCACGTCGCGGAGGAGCGCGTAGGCCGAGACCAGGTCTTCCCTGCTGCGGTCGAGGTAGGGTGGGGAGCCGGGCTCCATTGCGCGCACCACGTCCGCCGTTTTTCGTTCAAGCCGGGGATTGTCAAGAGGCAGGACCTCAAGGGAGATGCGCAGCCGCCCCGCGAGCACTGCTTCTTCCCTGTCATCGAGGAAACGCCCCATGAGCAGAGCGCCGCGGACTGGTCCCAGGCCAAGGCTGTTCCGAACAGGCCGCGAGACAGCAAGAAGAGGGCCCTCGGGAAGCTGGATGATGCCCCGCGCGGAGGCATTGAGGTCCGCGAAGCGCCAGAAGTCCGGGCGCGTGGAAAGCCACGAGACGAGCCCGGCGGGGGCGTCTGCCTGCGCCCGGCGGGCGGGGTCGAACGAGCGCCCGAATACCACGTGCCCCTGTCCATCAGTGACGAGGACGACGCTCAGGCGCATGTTCTCGAAGAAATCCTCGTCGATGTCCTTTTCGGCGATGCGCCGGTTCCCTTCCCGGACGAACCCGTACATGTCGTCCCACGTGGCCCAGTCATTTGCGGTCCCGCCGAGGGAAGACAATTCCTCCGAAACGGCGTTCGTCGCCCTTTCCACGTCCCGTTCCACGTAGCGCCGCTCCAGACGGGCAAAGCTGTCCAGGAGCAGCCCGCGCGTGACGGCGACGATGATGATCATCATCACCAGCAGAGTTCCACCGATTACGAGGAGGATGAGCCTGCGCATTGTGTACCATTCACCCTATACCCGGCAGCGTGCGGTCGTCTATCTCCCTTTCCGCACAGCAAAAAGATAGAGCTCCTTTCGGCTCCCGGCTCCCGTCTTCTGAAAAATGCTGTAGACGTGGTTCTTCACCGTGTGAGGGGAAATGTCGAGATCCCGGGCGATATCGGCGTTGGCCTGGCCCTTCAGGATGGCGACCAGCACTTTTCGCTCCCGCGGAGTCAGGGGGGAGCTCTCGCACTCTTCCGCGACCGAGAGGGCCAGCTTTTCGTAGGATATCTCGGATGCCGAGAGAGCTGTCTCCGCGCCTATCTGCCGCATGCGGGCGAGGAGCTCCGCGGTGACGAAACAGTAGAGAGCAAGCGGCGCCAGGGGAAGAAAAGGCGGCCAGGGAAGATCACGAAGCTTCGTGGCGCGAAGAATCTGATCGGCAAGAAAGACAAATCCAAGGGGAAGGAACACGCGGAGAAAGCGATGAAGTGTTTTCCGATCTTCCGGTGCAAGGTGCTCCCGCTTCCTCAGCACGACGATGAGGGCCAGGGCGAGGGCCGAGAAAAGGTAGAAGGAAGTTGCGGCATAGGTTCCTCCGATGTAGGGGAAGAAGAGGTCACTTTTTCCCTGCAGGGCAATGAAAAGGGTGGCGATGTAGGCCAGGACCGTTGCCGCATAAAAGATGACCTGGATCGGCCGGGTCAGGACCGAGCCCACGGCGAGGAGCGCCGTCTTGACGGCGAAATAGGCGACTGCCGTCAGCGTGAGGAAGGAGAGATTCCAGACGACGAAGTAAAGGGCAAAGTCTTGGGCAATGCCCGAGGCGCGGAGGAATACACCGACCGCAGTGAAAAGAGAGACGCCCGCCGACGGCACCAGGAAGCCAAGGAGGGAATACCGCCATGCTGCGCCGGACGACCGGGCATGGAGATAGGCCACGGCGACACTGGGGGTGGCGAGCAGCAGAACAAGGGCGGGGACGAGCAATTCAAGCCAGGTCATGGGAGAATACCTCTGCCGGACCCTTTCTCATTATGTTCCTATGACACTACTACCCTTTTCCCATTCGTCACAAGCTGACTGAGCGCTACATTCAGCTCCTGTGAAGAACTCAATGAAACTCGCCTCCATCGGCGCTTTCGTCGTCCTCCTCGCGTTCCCTGCCTCGGCCTTTGCCGAAGGCGCGCCCGCCGATGCATCAGGATCCGCGCAGCCTGCTTCGTCGTTTCCTTTTTCACTCGATCCATTGGCGGATGGGGCGCTCCTTGGGAGCGGCCTTGCGCTCTACGGCGGGAGCCTGTACCTGGAGTCAAAGAAGCCGAAGCCGGACAAAACGGCCGTCGATCCGAATTCGATTCCCCTTTTCGATCGGCTCTACCCCTCGGCGCCGTCAGCGGCCCTGAGCACCGCAGGTGATGACCTGGCACTTGCCTCTTCTGCCCTCCCGTTGGTGCTCCTGTTCGGAAGAAGCGGCAGCGAAATGCTCACCCTGGGGGTCATGTACCTCGAGACCCTCGGGCTCGCCTATGGCGTGGATTCCATGCTGAAATCGGCCATTGTGCGCTATCGACCCTACGCCTATTCCACGTCCACGCCTGCGGACTTCTCGAACAGCGATATCACCGCCTCCTTTCCTTCGAGTCACGCCACCCTTGCCTTTTCCGCAGCCGTGTTCACCGGGTACGTCTTTGATGAGCTCAACCCGGATTCGAACATGAGGCCCTGGGTCTGGGCCTCAGGACTTGGCGTTGCCGCTTTGGTATCGGTCCTTCACGTTGCATCGGGGGACCATTTCCTGAGCGACGTAATGGCGGGCGGGGTCATCGGCGCGGCGAGCGGCTTCCTGGTTCCATTTCTCCACACGCAATTGCGCGCGATAAAAACACAACCGACTGACGCGGTGTCCAGCATCGAGCTCGAGCCAACCGTAGACGGGATCGTGCTGAGGCTGAGCCTCAGGCCCTGATGCCCAGGGCTGGAAGTCCTCGTCGAGATGAATGCCACGGAATACCGTGGCCGGGCTATCGCGAGAGCAGCACCACGGTGGACCGTGGCTCGAGCCTGTATGTCTCCCGATTCAGGCGCTCCTCTTGCCCGGGCAGGACAATATCGCCCGGCGAAGGAAGAGCGGTGTCGATGGCCCTGTGCCATCCTTCCTTGCCCTCGGGGATCGGCGCGAGGGTGAAGAGGACCTCCTCCGTCGATGCGTTGAACATGATGAGGATGTCGTTGTCATCCCGGTCTGCGTCGATCTCGGATTTGTTTCCGTCGATCAGCAGGGCGAGGGTCTGATGCTCGGGTGCCCAGTCCGCCGGTTCCGCCTGGTCGGTGAGCCATGTGATGTCGGGAATTGTCGTATGGGGCGAGTTCTTTCCATTGTAAAACTCGGGCCGGAGGAATGCCGGATGACGCAGGCGGAACCTGATCAGCTCCCTGCAGAAGCGGTGGATATCCGCGTGCTGCTTCAGGAATCGCCAGTCGTACCATGAGATCTCGTTATTCTGGCACCAGGGGTTGTTGTTTCCGCGCTGCGTGCGGCGGAACTCGTCGCCGCCCAGGATCATCGGGGTGCCGAGGGAGAGCAGCAGGGTGGCGAGAAAGTTCTTCACTTGCCTGTTCCTGACCGTCTCGATCCGCGGGCTCTCCGTGGGACCTTCGACCCCGTAATTGGCGCTCTGATCAGGGGTGGAGCCGTCCCTGTTTCCTTCCCCGTTCTCCTCGTTGTGTTTCCTCTCGTAGCTCACGAGGTCATTGAGGGTGAAGCCGTCGTGGGAACTGACGAAGTTGATGCTGTGAAACGGCTTCCTGCCGTCACGGAGGTACAGGTCGGAGCTTCCCGAAATGCGCGTGGCCAGGTGAGACACCATCTCCGGGTCGCCGCGCCAGAACCTGCGCACGTCGTCGCGAAACTTGTCATTCCATTCCGCCCACCTGCCGCCGGGGAACCATCCCACCTGGTATGCGCCAGCCGCATCCCACGCTTCGGCGATGATCTTCGTGTGCCGGAGCACCGGGTCTTCCGCGATCCGCTCCAGTATCGGGGGGTTTTCCATCAGGTTGCCTTCCGGGTCCCGGCCCAGCACCGAGCCCAGATCGAAACGGAATCCATCCACGTGCATCTCTATGACCCAGTAGTGCAGACAATCCATGATGAGTGAGCGCACGATGGGGTGATTGCAGTTCATGGTATTCCCGACCCCGGTGAAGTTGCGGTAGCGTCGCGGGTCCTTTTCGTCGAGCATGTAATAAATCGAGTTGTCCCACCCGCGGAAGCACAGGGTGGGTCCGGTTTCGTCGCCCTCCGCCGAGTGATTGAACACCATGTCCAGAATGACCTCGATGCCCGCCGCGTGCAGTGCGCGGACCATTTCCTTGAACTCCGTCACCTGCTGTCCCATCGCACCCGCGCTCGCGTAACGGCCCTTGGGGGCAAAGAACGTAATCGTGTTGTAGCCCCAGTAGTTCTGCAGCCGCCCGCCGGTGACGGGATTCACGCGCGTGTTTTCAAGCTCGTCGAACTCCTGCACCGGCAGGAGCTCCAGGGACGTGACTCCCAGCTCTGTGAGATACGGTATTTTCTCCGTCACACCACGGAATGTGCCGGGAGAAGCAGCTCCCGAGGTGGGGTGCATCGTCAGGCTGCGCACGTGGGTCTCGTAGATCACGCTGTAGCGCAGCGGCCTGTTCAATGGCATGTCTCCCTTCCAGTCGAAGTCGTCCGAGATGACGATGCCTTTGGGCATGCCTTCCATGTCGGAGGTGGTGGAGATGCGGGGTTCTTTACCCCGCGCGGCCGGGTCATCACCACGGGCGTCAGCGAGGTTCCACGTAAAGTTGCCCGTGACCGCCTTCACGTACGGGTCGAGAAGGAGCTTGTTGCGATTGAACCTGTGGCCTTTTTCCGGCTGGTAGGGGCCGTCCACGCGGTACAGGTAACATGCGCCCGGACCCAGGCCGTCCACCTGCGCGTGCCAGACGTCACCGGTCCTATTGAGCCGCGGATCGAACGCGATTTCATGCGCTGGAGTGGAATCGAGAGGATCGGTGAAAAGCAGCAGAGACACCGCGGTGGCATGCCTGCTGAATACCGAGAACAGCGTTCCTCCGCTGTTCGGCGTGGCCCCGAATGGGAGAGGCTTGCCGGGATATACGTGGATATGCGGCGCTGCGATCACTGCCCCCGCTTTTTCAGCGCATCCTCACGCCTGCGCGCCGGTGCCGGCCAGTCCTGAGCCCCCAAGGCCGATCTCCCTCGCCGCGGTGCGCATGCCAAGGATTGTCTCGGTGATAAGCTCACCGAGCTCGACGCCCATCATTGCCGCGCCCTTTTCTATTACCGATCTGTTGACCCCGGCAGCGAAGCGCGCGTCCTTCCATTTTTTCTTCACCGAGGAGGCCTCCATGTCCAGGACGCTGCGCGACGGCCGCATCAGCGCCGAGGCCTTGACCAGCCCTGTCAACTCGTCCACAGCGTACAGTACTTTCTCCATGCGTTCACGCGGCTCGACATCCGAGCAGATCCCCCAGCCATGGCTCACGACGGCGCGGATGTAATCCTCCGGCCATCCTGCGTTGCCGAGGATTTCGGGACTCTTGCGGCAGTGCAGCTCGGGAAAGCGCTCGTAGTCGATGTCGTGGACAAGACCGATGATCCCCCACTTTTCCTCGTCCTCCCCGTACTTGCGCGCCATGTGGCGCATGACGGCTTCTACGGAGAGGGCGTGGGAAACAAGGCTCGCCGTGGAATTGTATTTCAGAAAGAGCTCCAGGGCTTCCGGCCGGGTCGGTACGTGTGTCTCCGAAGGCATGACGGGGATTGTAGCGGTCCGGCCCGGCCCGGGCAAGAGCGTGAGCATGTGCGGCAGCGCCTTGCGTCATACCCGGTGCGCGATGAGGAGCGCCGCGTGATTGCTTGGCAGGACACCGGTGAGTATCTTAGAGACCAGAAAGGCACATCGTGGGCATGCACGCGGGGGGCGAGAATCATCTTCCCGGCTCTTTTTTCGAGCTCATCCGCGTCTCGGATATGCCCGTGCTCGTCGATTTCTGGGCGGAATGGTGCGGCCCCTGCAGGACGGTTTCTCCGGCAATCGAGAGGATTGCCCGGGAATACGCCGGCCGGGTCCTCACCGTCAAAGTGAATGTGGATCACAAACCGAATGTCGCGCAGGCCTACGAAGTCCAGGGCATCCCCACCATCATGCTGTTCTGGAAGGGAGAGTGCCACATGAGACTCACCGGCGCGTATCCCTATGAGGCAATACTGCAGAACATCCAGGAGAACTGGCCCCAGGAGGCGGGCCCGGCCTCCTGACCCCCGTCAGGTGATCTGGTTGACCTCCACCAGCGCGGCGCGTGCCGCGCCTCTCCCACCGGACGACTGCAGCCATTGCCCCAGTGAAAACTTCGGCCCGACAACCAGATCAAGGATCCACTTGTTTCCGGCTTCCACGCATCTGCCTTCCCGCAGCATTCTTTTCTTCAGCGCTTTTTCCGCGGGCACAAGCCTCTGCGCAGCGCCTGCGCGGGAAAGGGTGACCGGCGCGTGCGCGTCACGAAGAAAGGCTGCCAGGTCCTCGGGGGCGCGGGGAAAAAGCGACGAGGGAACCTCCACACGCATCCGCATTGATTGAAAGACCCCCGGCACCCACTCTTGGTCGATGGAACCGAAAGTTCCGCCGTCGGGCTCCTGCAGCTCCGCCAGTGTGTCCGTATCCCATGCGGTGATGGCAGCGACTGTCTGCCCGTACCAGGGCGTCTCTTCGCCGAGCACTCCCGACGCACCGGCAAGGGCTTCCCTGACTGCGAGGACGTTCTCGAGCTGGGCCGGTGATTTTTCAAGCAGCTTTCTCATGAGCCAGGCCTCGGCCCAGCGAGCGCCCAGACCAGCGGCTTCCCGGGGGATGCGCACTCTCATGTGCAGAGGCCGCAGGTGATGCTTTCCGCTCATGAGTGACGCGAGTCCGGCAACGGCCTTCGTCACCCCCGAGCCGCCCGCTGCCCTGCGCGGACTGCGCGTGCAGCCGGGGCACGTGGCGCATTCGTGCGACCCTTCCGGCCCCTTGCGGCAATAACCGGGGTCGCGTCCTGCCTTTGCCTCCTCGTACTGCGCGTGGAGGGACGCGGTTGTCTGCTCGTCTTCGAGAAACGGGAAAGCAAAGAGCCGGTTGCGCGCCTTTTCCCCGCTGCCCTCCGCGTTGTGCGCGGTGAGCCATTGCTCGACCCAGGGGCCTGCCTCCCGCGGCAGCCCCCTTCCCGCAATACACCCTGCACGTGCAATCCGCTCGAGAAGGGGATGCAGGGTGTGCCCGCCGAGCGCGAGTGCCTGTGTGGCCTGGTACTCGGACCAGGGCATGGCCAGCCTGAACTCGAACCCATTGGTCTCGCAGATCGACTTCGCCCTTCCTGCCTCCTGCCGCCACGCCTGCTCGTCCAGTACGGGCGGATCATAGCGCAGGGGGGTGAACGGCATCCGTACGAGCATGCCGAAGCTGAAAAGAACGCGCGGGGGTGCAGAGGCTTTCATGCGGAGCTGTTTCAGCCATTTCACGAAATCGGTGAACTCTTCGAGGTCCCGCGAATCTTCCCTTCCGGTCAGCAGGTAGAAGAGCTTCAACTCGCGTATCCTCCGCGCGTGAAGGGCTTCCAGCACGCTTCGAATATCCGCGTCCTCGAGACTCTTCCTCAAGAAGCTGCGGGTCCTCCCGCTGATCCCTTCGATGCCGAGGGTGAAGCTCGTCTTGTCCGCGGCAATTTCCAGGTCCAGGAGCCCCGGCGTGCGCGCCAGGATGTCCACGCGCTGGCTCATCAGGTTCACCCGGTGAAAAAGCAGATTGAGGTCGCGAAGGAGGACGGCAATCTCCGCGTGCGTGTTGAAATTGAAGCTTTCGACCTCGAGGGTATCCGCGCCTGTGCTCAGTTTCAACTCACGCGCCGCGCGGAGGATTTCGGCGGCGGGGACCTGGCGGAACGGTTTTCTGTCGTGGCCCTCGTAGCAGAAGGAGCAGAAGCACGGACACCCCCGCGTGATGGAAAGCCGGGCAGTGGCGGATTCGGGGCCCGGCAGGATCGGCGCGGACATGCCTTCGCCGGCGGTGGAATCGAAGCAGGTGGTCCTGCCCACTCTTACCGCGAAGCTCCCTGCCGGCCAGAGCCCCGGCACCTCGGCGGCGATGCGCCTCATGCGCTCCTGCGTCGGCACGCCCTTCAGTGCGCTGCTCATGGCTGCGATCCTTCCCGCGCTTCCTTCACCTTCTCCGAAGAAAATCGCGTCCGCCATGCAGTCCCCGGTTTCGGAAACGAGCGCATGGGCGGCGGTACTGTTCGATCCGCCGAGGATGAAGGGGGGCCACTTCCCGCTGCGCGCGCCGGCCCACAACGGGATTCCCGAGCGCGCCAGGAGGAACGGCAGATTCACCTGCTCGAGGAGCCATGCGTTGGAAACGAATACCAGGTCGAAGTCCTCCACGGCCCGATGAGACTGGGTCCCGATGAGCAGGGGGAGCCCTGCCTCTTCGAGGACGCGCGCGTCTTCATCCCGGGGAAGAAATGCCATGTCGATGTACGCGTCAGGCAGCGCAGCGCGGATCTCCCGCGCCAGAAACACGTGGGGCGTGGAACGCTCGACATCGGCAAAGGGAGAAAGGCGCACGATGAGCGCGTGAAACTTGCTTTCCTCCCACGGCATGTTCCCGAATGTGGGGTTGGCAAGGAAGAGGCGGAAGTCCCTCAGCCGGCGGAGTAACGGGTGAAAGTGTTCAACAGGCGCATGCAAGCTCCCTACAGTAGCCCGGAACCTCCGCGCGAGGGAAGGGGAGCTTGCAGGATGCATGAAACAGGACTATGCTCGGTGATCTTTTCGCAAAAAGGAGACGCGATGAAAAGGCTTCTCTCGCGCCTTGCGCCCCTGCTGATGATGCTGACAATTCTCGGCTGCGGTCCGGCAGCCGTGGTGGACAAGAAGATCGTGCAGATGAACTACAAGGGAACACTCTCGGATGGGACGGTTTTCGGACAGTCGCAGCCGGACAAGCCCATCGAGTTCATGATCGGCGCCGG
>Ga0074045_10006446_pt1 | contig 10077 bp, 7 predicted proteins | sample BogForMeECP23OM2_FD_94442 | JGI IMG/M metagenome (GOLD analysis project Ga0074045, IMG submission 94442) | Bog forest soil microbial communities from Calvert Island, British Columbia, Canada - Bog Forest MetaG ECP23OM2 | ecosystem: Environmental > Terrestrial > Soil > Wetlands ... | reverse complement strand
GGCAGCGTTAGGGCGGCAACTTCCAAGTCATCGCCAAAGACGGCGACGATAGCCGCCCGCAAGAGCGCGCCGGACGCCGATGACGAGGACTTGCCCAGTCCCGGTGGAGCAGGTGGAAAGACAAGCGCGAAGGCCACGGCGGCCCCGACTGCGGTGACGGTTGCGCCGGACAAGAAATCCCGCAGCAGCAAGAAGACGGTGGCGGCATCGGCGATTGAAGCGCCGACGATCCATGAAGCGTCGCCCACGGCGGATGGCGACCGGAGCTTGATTCGGGCGCTCGGGCTGAAAATTGGCCGCATCGTGATTGACGCCGGACATGGCGGGCATGACACCGGAACGATCGGGCCGAATGGACTGCTGGAGAAAGACCTGGTACTGGACGTGGCGTTGCGGCTGGGGAAGCTGCTGGAGTCACGACTGGGAGCCGATGTCATTTATACCCGCGACGACGATACGTTCATCCCGCTGGAGACGCGGACGGCGATTGCCAACGAACATCAGGCGGACCTGTTCATTTCCGTACATGCGAATTCGAGCCAGGATGCGTCGGCGCGAGGGGTGGAGACTTATTACTTGAATTTCACGTCGAATCCCGAGGCGCTGGAGGTGGCGGCGCGCGAGAATGCAGTTTCGGAGAAGTCGATCCACGAGCTGCAGGACCTGGTGAAGAAAATCACGCTGAAAGAGAAGATTGAGGAGTCGCGTGAACTGGCGAGCGATGTGCAACTGTCTCTTTACACCGGACTGTCGGCCAAGAACCCGACGCTGCGCAATCGTGGAGTGAAGAAGGCCCCGTTCGTGGTGCTGATTGGCGCGAATATGCCCAGCATCCTGGCGGAGATCTCGTTTGTCTCAAATCCGACGGATGAGAAGAAGCTGGAGACGCCGGAATATCGGCAGAAGATTGCGGAGTCGCTCTATAAAGGGATCGCCAAATATGCCGGGGGATTGAGTGGGGTGAAGGTGGCTGCCAAGTTCAATAAAGAAGCGGGGCAGTAGGAAGAAGTGGTTAGCGGATAGTGGCTCGATCAGTTGCCAGTAGCCGGTTGCCAGTCACCAGTTAGATCTCCTCAATCAATCTGCTACGCAGATGCGCTGGCGCGGGCCAATCGTATATCCTGCCTTCGCGGTTTTCATTGCTCATGCCGGCAGAAAATTCATCCTCGCAGAAGGGACTTGGTGTCGCCCGGCGCGTGGCGAAACGGTTCGCTGCCCTGCCCCAGGTTGAGGCGGTGGCGCTGGCTGGGTCGCGAGCGGCAGAATTATCGGATGCGGGGTCGGATGTCGATCTCTACGTTTATGTGAGCGAGGACATTCCACTTGAGATGAGGGCGAAGATTGCGGCGGACGCGCAGCGGGCGGAGATTGGCAACAACACGTGGGAACCGGGGGACGAGTGGACCGACGGGGCGACCGGCATTCGGGTTGATGTGATGTACCGGCACATAGGCTGGATCGAGGAGCAGCTCGACCGGGTGTTGGTGCGGCACCAGGCATCGGCTGGGTACTCGACGTGCTTTTGGTACAACGTGTTGCACTCGCGGATCCTGTTCGACCGCACGGGTTGGTTCGAGGGGTTGCAGCGACGGGCCAGCCGGGGTTATCCCGAGGAATTGAGGCGGGCGATCATCGCGAAGAATTCTCCGCTGCTGCGGAGCAATCAGTCTTCCTACCTGCATCAGATCGAGCTGGCGGCGATGCGAGAGGACGTGGTCAGCGCGAATCATCGGGTGGCGGCCCTGCTGGCGAGTTACTTTGATGTGCTGTTTGCGGTGAACGAGTTGCCGCATCCGGGGGAAAAGAGGTTGCTTCAGCATGCCGGGGCGAGTTGCGGGAAACTTCCGGCGGAGATGGAGCGGCAGGTGACGGAGCTGGTGGCGTCGGTCGGCAAGCCACAGGGCCGCACCGTGGACAGAGTCAACGCGCTACTCGATGGGTTGGATGAGTTGCTGCGGCGCGAGAAGCTGATTACGTCTGGTGGAAACTTTGCAGCCGAAACGTAGTCTAATGAGTTAGCTGCGTGGAGCGCACTGCCCCGCGGCATCCTCGTAACATGAAGCAATTGTTCAAATCGATCCTACTGATCACGCTGCTGGCGGCGACGGCGTGTGCTGCCAGTGGGCAGAACATCCTTCCCAAGACGTTTGCGGGATGGACGCAGAGTGGAGCGGTTACGTCCGCATCGCGACCCGAGAAGGCCGACGCCGGTAATCCGGCGGTGCTGAGTGAATACGGATTCAGCGGGGCGGAAACGGCAACCTACACGCGTCCTGACGGACGAACGATGACGGTCAAGGCGATACGGTTCAAGGATGCGACCGGGGCTTATGGAGCGTTCACCTTTTATCGTGACCCCACGATGAAGGAAGAACTCATTGGCACCCAGTCGGCGTCGGATAATGAGCGCATCCTGTTTTTCCGCAGCAATGTGCTGGTGGACGCGAAGTTGGACCGCGTCACGGGCATGTCGGCAGCCGAGTTGCGCGATCTGGCGGGCGTGTTGCCGGAGGCTCCGGCCAACGCCGCGAACCTGCCCAACCTGCCGGAGTATCTGCCGAAGCGGGGTGCGGTGGAGAATTCAGCGAAATACGTTCTCGGGCCGCAGGGGTTTGCCGTTGGCAAGAGTCCGGTCTCCGCGGACCTGGTGAACTTCGCAGTGGACCCGGAGATCCTGGCGCAGAGCTACACGACCAGCGATGGACCGGTGAGCTTGATGCTGGTGCAATACCCGACTCCGCAGATTGCGATCGAACGGCTGCGGGCGTTCCAGGCGGCGCCGGAGTCCGGGAGCGGGTTTGTCGCGCGCAGGACGGGACCGATCCTCGTCGTCGAAAGTGGCGCGGTGGGAAGCAGCGATGCCAAAGGTTTGTTGAACTCGGTGAACTACGAGGCCGAGGTCACGTGGAATGAAGCGACTTCGATCAGCAAGCGCGACAACGTCGGCAATCTTTTGATCGCGGTATTCGGGCTGATCGGGATCCTGCTGGTGTTCGCGCTTCTGTTCGGGCTGTTCTTTGGGGGGATTCGGGTGCTGCTGACGCGGTATTTTCCCGGGACGGTGCTGGACCTGCCGGAGAACGTGGAGATTCTGCAGCTTCATCTACGGGAGGGTCCAACTTCGGATAAGTGATTGAATCGGCGGTGTTTGGTGGGCTGATACGGCGAAATTGAGCGTTTTGAGCCGATTTCCGCCGGCCGCAGGAAATCTACCTAAATTGTTGAAAACACAGTAATTTAAGTCCTAGAAATTGCTTGACACGCTGGTAGCGTGACCCTACTATTTGTGCAGAAAGTTTTGACGGTCTAGCCTCCGTTGGAACTATTCTCCCTTGAAGAGAAGGCCGCCCTGTTGCCGGGTGGCCTTTTCGTTTGCGCGTGAAAATCGAAAACCTTCGTTTGAGGACGATGTGAAGGTGATCGCATGGAAGATTTGGCCCCGATGCGGTGCAACTCCGCTCGCTTCAGTACGGATGGATCACTTCAGGCAATGAGCGATGCGGCTGCGCATCCGCAATTGCGTATTCCGAACCCAAGCGCGGTCGGGCCGAATCTAACTGTACTTGGCACACTCATCTGACGATAAGTACTTCACGCGCATGAACCGCGAGCCGTTGAAGGCTGCCAACAAGACTCCTGTCTTCAAGGCCCTGCCCGAAGTCTGGCAACTCATTCACCCGCGGCGCGGACTGTTGGCCCTCGGACTTGGGTTAATGGTGATCAACCGTGTGTCGGGGTTGGTGTTGCCGGCCTCCACTAGGTACCTGGTGGATGACATCATCGGGAAGCGTCATATCCAGTTGCTGCCGATGCTGGTTGGCGTGGTGCTACTGGCGACGATTATCCAGGGCCTGACTTCGTTCGCTTTGACGCAAACGCTCTCGAAGGCGGCCCAGCGGCTGATTACCGAGTTGCGGCGGCGGGTACAGGAGCACATCGGCAGGCTCTCGGTTTCCTACTACGACAGCAATAAGACGGGCACCATGGTCGCTCGCATCATGAGTGACGTTGAGGGCGTGCGCAACCTGGTGGGCACCGGACTGGTGGACTTCGTCGGCGGCCTGCTCACTGCCGTCATCGCGTTTGCGGTTCTGATGGGCATCAGCCCGATCATGACGATGATCGCTTTTGGGTTCCTGCTGGTCTTCGGCGTCGGTTTGCGCAAGGCGTTCAAGACGATCCGCCCGATCTTCCGCGAGCGATCGAAGATCAATGCCGAGGTTACCGGGCGACTGACGGAGTCGCTGGGCGGGGTGCGGGTGGTGAAGGGCTATCACGCGGAGGCACGTGAACATTCGGTCTTCAGCGCAGGTGTGGAGCGTTTGCTGCAGAACGTGTTCAAGACGCTAACTGCGACGTCGGTGATGAGCCTGACTTCCTCGACCTTGATGGGTGTTATCGGCGCGATCGTGATGTTCATGGGAACGCGTCAAATCCTGGCGGGCAAGCTGACGCTGGGCGGATTCTTCACTTACACGATGTTTCTTGGATACCTCGCTGCGCCGCTGTTTCAGGTGGTGGGAATCGGTACCCAGATTACCGAGGCCATCGCGGGGTTGGAGCGGACGCGCGAAGTGCTGACCGAGACTCCGGAGGACGAAGACCCGAACCGCACCATAACCTTACCGGTCATCCACGGGGAGGTTACGTTTCAGGGCGTGACCTTCGCCTACGAGGCGAAAAAGACCGTGCTGCACGATATTTCGTTCCACTCCGAGCCCGGGACCGTGACCGCGCTGGTGGGTTCGTCGGGCTCCGGCAAGTCGACGATCATCGGGCTCATAGCGGCGTTTCATAAGCCGAATTCGGGTATGGTGCTGGTCGATGGGGTCGATCTGGGGACCGTTCGGCTGGATTCCTATCGCACTCAACTGGGCATGGTGCTGCAGGACTCGTTCCTGTTCGATGGGACGATTCGCGAAAATGTGTCGTTCTCGAAGCCGGATGCGACGGAAGAAGAAATCATGCGGGCGTGCGGGATCGCGCGAGTCGATGAGTTTGCGGAGAAGTTCGAGCAGAAATACGACACCATCATTGGTGAGCGGGGAGTAAAGTTGTCCGGCGGTCAGCGGCAGCGAGTGTCGATTGCGCGGGCGATCCTGGCGAATCCACGAATCCTGATTCTCGACGAGGCGACGTCGAGCCTGGATTCGGAGTCAGAGCAATTGATTCAAGCTGGTCTGTCGTACTTGATGCAGGGGCGTACGACGTTTGTGATCGCCCACCGGCTGTCGACGATTCGGCGGGCGGACCAGATCCTTGTGGTAGAAGCGGGACAGATTGTGGAACGCGGGACACACCAGTCGCTCTACGCATTGGGTGGGCGATACTTCGATCTCTACACCAAGCAACACGGCATCGAGCAGAACCTGTTTCTTGCGCCGGGAGAAGGTGATGTGGCGGAAGAGGTTCGCACGAATGGCAGCGTCGTGGGCGAGAATGACGCGGCGGACGTGCTGGATCGGGAGACGGTGTAGCGCCTGGCGGAGTTATCATTGGTCAATTCCCTGCCCCGAAGGAGGGTATTGTGTATCGACTTCGCAATTCCGTCGTGCTCGTGCTGGCGTTCGGCCTGTGCGCATTCGGTCAGAGCGCCAAGCACAAACGGCCACCCGGTGATGGCGAGATCGTCGCCCAGGAAGTTGTCTTGTCTGGGACGACGACCCTGAATTCCACTCAACTTACGGACATCAGTAACGCTCTTTCATCCGTGACCATGCACGATGACGATCAAGAGGTCGAGGAGCGAATCAAATATGAGTTCCAGCAGCACGGCTACTTCGACGTCGATGTAACGAACCTTAAGGTCATTCCGCTCGATCCGCTGGCGAAGAAGAAGCCTGTGCGCGTTGAGGCGGAGGTTGACCAAGGACCGCTGTACCATCTTGCCGAATTCAAGTTCACGGGAAATACGGCCTTCGGCGCGGACGAGTTGCGGCAAGGATTTCCGCTCCACGCGGGCGAAGTATTTGACGCCGAAAAGGTGCGCCTGGGCATCGAAAGTGTGGCCAAGAAATACTGGACCACAGGTTATCTTGAAACCTCTCTAGTGCCCGATACGCAGAAAGCGTTCAGCGGGCAGGTAACCGTGACCTTCGCGATCGAAGAAGGCTTTCAGTATCGGATGGGAGAGCTGAGAGTCGAGGGTAAGAATGAAGCCGCGGAGAAACTGAAGACGAAGTGGGAGCTAAAGCCAGGCGAACCCTACGACCTCGACTACCTCGAGAAGTTTCTGACGCTGAACCGAGAGTTCTTGCCAGAAGGGTTTGATAACGACCGCGACGTTCTGTGGCTGCGCGATTGCGCGGACAATACGGTCAATGTAACCGTCGCGCTGGATCCGAAGCGTCCGTGGAAGCCGAAGCCGCAGGACCAGCCCTGCGAGAGTGAGAAAGATGAGGCGAAAAAAGCTGGACAGTGAGCGCCGCCAGCGGCTGCGTTCAGCCTGGCGAGATCCTGCACAGCAGGCTAACTCCCACGTCTGGCAGTTCATCACCGCGTTGCGGCTCGGAGAGCGCGGGCTCCCCAGGTCAGGGCTCCAGGGAAGAGCGCCAACCTGGGGAGTTCAGGTTTCGGAGCTTACTTGTTGATGTTCTCTTTCGCCTCGAGGCGATTGATGAGGCCCTGGATCTGGGCTTTCGCGTTTTCCGGTGCGGCGTCTTTGGCGAGTTTCATGTCCTTCACCGCTTCATCGTAATTTCCGTCTCCGACGGCGATTCGAGCCAGTCCGGCATAAGCAAAGAGGTTGGTCGGATACTTCTTCGCGAGGTTGCGATAGATGGCGAAGGCCTCGTCCTGCTTGTTATCGCGTTGCAGCTGGCGGGCATACTGGTACGACTGGGGAGCGTCGGCCTTGGCGAGAGCCTGAGTGGCGAAGGTCTTGGCCTCGTCGGTCTTTCCCATGGCGGCGAGTATGCGCGACTTGGTCATGAGGTTGTCATAACGCTCTTCGGCACCGATGGACAGGTCGGCGTACTTGAGGCCCTCGGGCAGATCAGTCTTGGCGTCGAGGAAGTAGTTGGCTGCGTCATCGTAACTTACCCAGGTGTACTGCACGATGCCACGGAACTGCTTCTGCAGGCTCGCCTCCACAACCTGGGGAACGTTGACCGAGACTTTGAACGGCACGGCGAGCTTGTCCCAGCGCAGGGTCACTAGGGCTGAGTCGGGCTTGAGGTCGTCGAAGTCATAGCGCAGAGCGTCGTTGAAGTCCGACGCCGCGGGCTTCACTGTCACGCGGAGCACGTCTTCGTCCTGCTTGTAAGTGAACGCTCCCCAGGCGGTGTTGATCTTGGAGAAGATGATGGTCCATTGGTCCGCGGTTGGGATCATGAACAGGCCGTAGGTTCCCTTATCGAGGGGCTTGCCTTCGATGCTAATCGGATCGGCGAAGGTGATCACGGTGTTCTCGTTGGCACCAGCGCGCCAGACTTCACCATAGGGGACGAGTGCTCCCCAGACTTTTCGGCCGTTTGCGACCGGACGGCTGTACTTCAGAGTTACGTTGGTGATGCCGATGGTTTGGATTACTTCGGCATTCTGGCTTTTGCGCGGCAGGTCGAGCAGGGCCGACTGCGCCTGACAGAAGCTGGTTACGAACACGATGGATACAGCGAGAAGCAGGAAGCGACGTTGGGACATGCGCAACTCCTTTGAGGACTGAGATTCTGCGTTTGGCTGAACAAGCAAATGCGACCACCAACCCCGGAGGTGGTACGCGACGGTTGGACGAGCTATGGCGCTCCTAGTTTTCGTTTGGGGACACGGGGCGCACCGAGAAGTGCGAAGCGTCGAGTACGGGGGATGAGTCTTCGGTCGCTATCCCTCGTCGGTTGGCGCTTTTCTAAAGGACCCACACAAGCAAAACCGGCTTGTGTGGGGCACCCGACGTGCTCTGGCTCAATCCGACCAGGGGGTGGGCTTGCGGTCCCAGCGGTGCTGGCGCAACTCGGAGATGAGATCAGGCGGCAGCGGGCCTTTGTCGCTGTAGGCGATATTGGTGCGTACGTGGTCGGGACTGCGCATGCCGACGATGGTTGTTCTGACTACTGGATTCGATAACACAAAGCGCAACGCCAATTCGGGTAGAGTCATCCCTTCCGGCACGACTTTCTTCAGTTGCTCCACGCGCTCGATGGTCGGCGTAAGGTTTTCCAGAGTAAAGTAGCGGGCGCGCCAGTCGCCCTCCGGGAAACGGGTTTCGAGGGTCATCTTGCCGCCCAGGCTTCCTTCGTCGAGCGGGACGCGCGCGATCACGCCGATGTTCATTTCGCGGCAGAGCGGGAACAACTCGTCTTCCGGAGCCTGGTCGAAAATGTTGTAGATCACCTGCACGGCATCGACGAGACCGGTGCGAATCGCGCGTATGCCGTTCTCCGGCTCCCAGCGGTTCAGGCTGAGGCCGAAGGCGCGGATGACGCCGTCGCGCTTGAGCTTCTCCACGGTGGTGCGGAAATCGGGTTCGTCGGTCCACGCGTCCTGCCAGACGTGAAATTGGAGCAGATCGATGGCGTCGGTCGCAAGATTGGTGCGAATCACATCCGCGTATTTGAATACGTGCGCGGGAGGAAAGACATCGCGGTAGAGATAAGTGGGCGACGCCGGCCACTTGAGATTTTTCGGCGGCACCTTGGAAGCCGCGTAGAGGCGCTTGCCCGGGTTGCGCGCCAGGAGCCGGCCAAGAAGTTGATCGCTCTTGCCTTCGCCGTATCCCCACGCCGAGTCGAAGAAGGTGCAACCGGCGTCGGCGGCAAACTGGAGAGAGGCGGTGGACTGCTGGTCGTCGGAGCCCGACCATCCGCCCATGCCCCATAAGCCGTAGCCGATGTCACTGACGGTCCAGCCGGTGCGTCCGAAGGTGCGGTATTGCATGGATGCGGTGCCTCGTTCCTCGAGTTTCGATTTCAGCCTAACGAGATGGTACCAAGAGAGTTTGTCGCCCAGGCTAGCGCCCAAGAAAAGGGCGCGAACCTGGGGCACCCATCAACGGTTGAGCCCGCTCGCACGCGCGAGTATTCTGAAGAATGCAGCCGGAGCCCGGACGCTGCGCCGGGCGGTTGCGGAGGAAGAAATCTTGTTCGCTGCCTTATCACGCGGTACCTCACTCATACTCATTCTGTTGGTGATAGCCGGTGCGTCGCAGGTTTGCTGGGCACATGCCATCCTGAAGGAATCGACGCCGGCGCCGAATTCGTCGATCAAGGGGCCCGATTTCGACATTACTTTGCGTTACAACGTGCGGATCGACGGCTCGAGATCGCGGGTGCGCCTGGTCGCGGCCGACGGGACCGTCTCCACGCTGACTCTCGCCGCACAAGCGAGTCAGGATACCTTGCAGACCCATGCTGCCGGGTTGAAACCGGGCGTCTACATCCTGCAATGGCAGGTGCTGGCGTCGGATGGCCACATGAGCCGGGGCGAGATTCCCTTCACGGTGATCTAGGCCGACATGATCCTCAAACTTGTCGATCTGTTCGCGTTTTTGTCGGTGATCCTTCGGGCCGGCACGCTGATGTTCCAGTCGCTGCTGCTGGGAGGAGTGCTGTTCGTGCTGTGGGTGGCGCGAAGCTCGCCGCATGTTTCCAGCGACAGCATTGCAAGGATCCAGGCTTCTTCGTGGAGAATGCTGCGAATCAGCGCGGTTGGGCTGGCCATCTTCCAGTTGCTCTACCTCTATGTGAATTCGGCCGTGCTGATGGCGACGGCCGAGATTGGATTCGACGGCGTCGTCGGCGCAAACTTTTTCATCTCCGGTTGCATCGTGTTGACGGCTGCGCTCATGACTGCAGTCGTCGCCAGTGGCAGCAAGAATGTCGCCAAGTTTGTGTTGCCGATTGTGGCGGTGATCGTGATGGGCGCATCGGTGATGACGAATCATGCCGCGTCGCGCATGGAGGGAAGACCGACGCTGATCGCGCTGTCGTGCGTTCACGAACTGGCGACCGGCTTCTGGATTGGCGGATTGCCGTTCCTGGTGCTGGGACTGTTCCGCGCTAAAGACGTCAAAACGCAATGGTATGTGACCGAACGATTCTCGCGTATGGCGCTGGTATGCGTGGGATTCCTGGTGCTCAGCGG
>Ga0074045_10006444_pt1 | contig 10079 bp, 4 predicted proteins | sample BogForMeECP23OM2_FD_94442 | JGI IMG/M metagenome (GOLD analysis project Ga0074045, IMG submission 94442) | Bog forest soil microbial communities from Calvert Island, British Columbia, Canada - Bog Forest MetaG ECP23OM2 | ecosystem: Environmental > Terrestrial > Soil > Wetlands ... | reverse complement strand
TAGGTTATGTTCTCGCGTACTCTCATATGGGGAAAGAGGCATGTGCTCTGGAATACGTAGCCAATATTTCTCTTCTCTATGGGCAACGGGTTAATTACAGAATTGTCCTTGCTTATTGTTCCTCGGTCAGGTCTCAGTATTCCAGCGATCAGGTTTAGTAGTGTTGTCTTTCCGCTGCCATTATCTCCGAGGAATACCAAAACCTCGTTTCCAACTTCAAAATCCATTGGGCCGAGATAAAACGTTCCTAGCTGTTTAGTGAGTCCCTCTACTTTCAACATGTCAAATCAGCCAATGTTTCCTTGCATTTTGTAATCTCGATAGCCAAAACCATACTCCAAGTGCCAGACATGACACAGTCAAGACAAGCAAGACGCCGGGCAGCATCATCGACAGACCGCCGATGGAGTTATCCTCCCATAATTGGATTGAAATGGTCTTGGGATTGTAAGCCATCATGACAGTTGCACCGAATTCGCCAAGAGACCTGACCCAAGCAAGCACTATACCAGGTGCGATTCCTGTTTTAGTTAGGGGCAAAGTGACCTTGAGCAAAGTCTGTCCCGGTCCCTTGCCCAAGGTCCTTGATACATACTCGTAGGTGGGATCAAGTCTCTCAAACGCGCTCGCGGAAGTTAAGACTACGAACGGTGAGGCTACAAATATTTGAGCAAGAACTATTCCCGTCGTATTCTGAGTTAGAACGAGACCGGCTTTTCCGAGAAGCGAGGCGGCACCATAGACGTTTAGCAGGAGAGCTCCATCAATCAGCGGAGGAATGGTCAAAGGTACTGCCATGACAATCCGGAGGAGGGAGGATAGCTTTGGGGTGCTCTTCGCAATTACGTACCCAAGCGGAATCCCAGTCAGCGCACAGATTGCGGTAGAAATTGTTGCCGTTTCAAGACTGAGCAGCAAAGACGAAAGAAGTTCAGGCCGATTCAGTGACTCGAATATACTCAACGAGCCCATTCTAGTTGCTACTCCAAGCAGAGGAAGAAGTACAAAGAGGAATAGGAAGCCGGATAGAATTACTAAAGTGACGCGGTATACGCTCAAATCTTTTCACATGTCAGAGTTAACGAAAACCGCGATGTCGGGTGGAATTCCATTTATGACGTACTCAACGAACTGGTTTAACGCTTCGCTTGTTACTGGTTCTTGAACCCCTTCTTCTTTGAATCTTACGTCTGCGTTGGTGACGGATCCGTTCTCGTCCTCTGAATCCTATGACAACGGCAAGAATCAATGTACTGGAGATGAGTATTGGAATTAGAGGAAAGGCATTTACCATCATTGTTTTCTTGTCGAAAATTATGAAAGTACCATTTCTTAAAGTGCCAAAAACCGTACTTTCAATCTTGTATGGCCCAACGTGGAATCGTGAATCTACATGCAGTACAGCGGAATACGTGCCATCTCCCAAATTATCTCCCTGAACACATTGTGTTGCGAGATCATTTTGGTCGTAGATACATAATAGATAGCTTGCGTTTCTTACAGGTTGTCTATCGAATAATATTGGTGAGGAAGAAATTCTTACTTCGCTTGTTAGTCCTTCGAAGGCCTGAATGCCACCTAAGCTCTCTGCCGGCTTGCCGAAGTATGGGTTGTTTAGCTGCATGTACACACCATCTCTTTGCGTAAATTCTCGGAGGACAAATGGGCCTGAGGAGACTAAGAGTTGACTTCTAACCGGATCCAGTGGGGACGGATTGTTACTCAACCTACCCTCAGGCAATACAAAGAGTTCCGTAAATTGATTAACCGCAAGTTTGTCGGGTCTAGACAGTATGATTCTCACCGAATTCTGGTCGAGGACATACGCTCTTGAGATTTCTTTTATTGTGAGGTAGAGAGCGGATGAGGACTTAACATTACGAATTAGCCAGTTCAGAGTTGCAGCAAGGTCATTGACTGTAATAGTCTGTCCGTCGCTAAATTTAGCGTCTTGTCGAATGGATATAGTTATCACTGTTCCGTCGTCGCTCACCTTCCATTGTGTAGCGAGGGCGGGCCCTAGTCTGCCTTGATGGTCTATGGAGAGCAAGGGTTCTGTAAGTAGGTGCAACGCCGTCCAGTCGGCTCGATTTGATGACGTGGTTGGATCTAGGTTATCGAATTTCGAAGTGAATCCAATCCGCAACGGTGGCGAAAAACCTGGATTGTTCACAATGTTGACGACAGTGCCGCGTACGGAATCGCTTATGCTACCTACGATTGTGGAGACAGGGATCATCGAACTGGTTGCTAAGAGTAGATTTTTGGAGAACACGGGTATTACTGGTAAATCCTCGGCCAGCGTGTCCTCACAGTTCCTTGCAGCATTCTGAATGTCATCTTGATTTTTAGCAGTCAAGACGCCTTTAACATAATTGTCAAATTCTGGGTTCTTGTATCCGACCAGATTTGTTCCAAGAGGAATTGGTGCGATATTGTTCTTTGTAGCAAACAAATCGTAAAGCCAAGTTGGCGATGCGTTAGCAGATTGTGTATCTATGAATATGTCAAAGGAATAGATTCTCATGGCCTGGTCGAAGTCTCGATCTGACATTGGAAGACTCAATATGGGAAGACCTATGGCTTGCATGTTCTTCGCGAATAGGTCAGCAGCAGTCACTTCAGCAGGTTGGCTTAGTCGACTGATGATTTGCATCGTTCGCAAAGTATCTCCGGTTGAAGGGTCAATTCTGAAAGGGGAGGATTCGATGAATCCTTCAGTCTCTAGAATCATCTTGGCTTTGACAGGGTCGTATCCGTAGAGGTCGACAGAGGTTGGCCATCCCACGGATGAGTAGGCAGAAGAAAAAAGACTTGGTTGCAGGTTCTCGCCTAATCCACCTAAAGCTTGGTACAATGCTTTAGGTCGGTTAAACGCGTAAAGCATTGCTTTACGAAGATAGGTATCACTTAACGGCCAGTTTCTAAGATTAAAGCCAATGTATGTGAAGTCAAAACTTGGAATACTTACCAGGTTAACTTGTGTGCTATTCCTGAGAGGACTTAGAGTTTGAGGATCAATCTGGTCCAGTGGGAGTAGGTCTACTTCTCTTCGCAAGATACCCTGTACAGCATCAGGAAGGGAGTTGTATGATTTCAAAATAATACTGTCAGGAATGGGTTTTGAAGTTGTCAACCACATGAATGTAAATGCGGAGGATAGGATCATCAACAGCAGGAAGATTGCGAACAAGTGGCGTTGTTTCAAATCGTCTCATCCCTTATCAGAGGAAACTTACGTCTACTGTGTACGCTTCTGGGTAAGCGAACGTTCTTGCTCCGAAGAGAGTGTTGTGGAGAACTAGTAGGTAGACGCCTGGAGTTGAATCCGTAGTGTAAATGTACTCGCGGGGACCGCCCGTGCTTGTGCTCCAGTAGAATTTACCACTCTGGAGATGTTTTGTCGTGGGATAATCTGAGGAGGCTACCAAATAGCCTGAGGGGTTTGTGAGATGTGCTTGAATGTCAGTTTCAGAATCAGACCAATTTACAGTGATGCCAATCCTATGAACGCCTGCTGGAACAACTATAGCGAAGGTGCGCCAGTCACCTGCCTCATAACGCCAACCCCAGTCGAAAGCACCATAGACGGCGAAGTTATCATACGGAGCGCCGACGGAAGCATCATTATACCTTCCCGACGCAATTATAGGAACGACAACCGATACAGGGACTACGGTCGCATAATCTCCGTCCGTTACAGTAAGTAGACCTGCGTAAACGCCTGGGGATGCATTGTTAGGGATGCTGAGAGCTGCCGTGAGAACATCTCCATTGATATCGAGTTTAGTAATCCAATTCCAAGAGGTCTTCTTGTAGTAACGAATTGCCAATTCGAAAGGTATAGAACTCTTGTTACCTGGAAAAACAACCCGCACTTTCGGAATCCCTGAAAACTTTTCCAGCGGCCTACTGACGACAAGTTCGGAAGTTGTACCTTGAGGTGCAGCATTCGTTATCCTCGCGAGGGAACCATCACGATACGTGTCGTATAATTGAGCAGCCAACTGGTCTTTGACGTCCCATGTGGATGTGTTAGCGAAATCCGAAAAGTGATAGACGAGGGTAATCTTCATCAAATCTGTTCCAGCAGGAATCTCATTCTTGGATAAAGTAACCCAAGACACGTTACCAGAAGTTTGGTTGGGGTATAATTTTGAACCGACTAACTGAAATGTGTACGCTGAGGCTTTCGGGTTAGCTGCATGGAACAGGTTAAAGGAAGCTGAAGCTGAGCCTCCAGGATTTACTAGACCAGCGAACCAATTGGTTGCACCAATGGGGTTATCTGGTGGCGCTTCTTTCATGTTCAATTCCCAAGAGTTCTCGATGAGTTTGCGGGCTGAGTCCCACGAATTCGTTGATTGTAAGAAGAACCTTCCAGGAAATCGTTGATCTCCTCCTTCAGCAGATGCCGCCACGGCATGGTAGATATCAACTCGCCCAGAGCCTTGCGTAAAGGGATCATAGTCCAGATCAGTAGTGGTACTTGATAGAATTGACTTGGTCACATCCGGGCGAGGAGTCACTCCGTTGTGTGTGTCTCGATATTCTTGTAGTAAAAGCGCTATAGCGCCAGCAGTTACTGGCGTTGCCATGCTGGTTCCTCCAAATACGTTGTAAGCCTTCGTACCGTTCCCGTAACCTGTGATCAAAGATTGATCCGCAAAACCGAACGCTCCCACGTCGACTACATCTGGCTTGGGTGCGCCTATCGACGTTGGACCACGACCACTCCAAGGTACGACTTCATCATAACCGCCTGACACTTCATGCTTTATGGCTAGAGATGGCTGAACACGGTACGCGTAGCTGGTAGAAGCACCCACGGTAATCGCTAAAGTAGACGCTGCTGGAGAGGTGGTTGTTCCGTATCCGAAACCGCCGTTCCCAGCCGCGACGGCCATCACGGTACCAGGATAGGCTGGGTCCAAATAATTCGGAAGGCTGAATGCGTCTGCAAGCTGACTCATGTAGTCAGCGCCGAAAGTTGAGCCTTGATCCCATATTACGTTTGAATCTCCCCAACTGTTACTTATGATGTCGGCACGATGTCTTCCCGTATACTTGAAAGTTGAGTCTATGGAGTTCCAATCGAATCCTGCTGCGTAGTACCAGCCAAAGGTTACCTCGCCCAACCATAGAGCCTTTATTCCCATCACCTTTGCATCTGGTGCGACGCCTGGTAACGAAATTAGTGTGCCGTTCCGGTAGATGTCGCGTTTTATGAGACCACGTGAAGCAACGTTCGAAGCAGTACTAGTTCCATGGCTCTCATAATCGAAGAAGACGTTAACGAAGTTTCCATTCTGATCAATGGGAGGAAGGAGTGACATTTGTTGTCCCGTTCTACCGCTTAGATCAATTCCAAACGCCAGCAAACCCGCGCCGAAGGCTGGCACCCCGTCGCCATTAGGGTAGAATGCAATTATGTCATTAACACCTACTTTGTGCGGTAATTCGTTCGCGAAACTGTGAACATTCCAAGACGCGTTTGGTTTAGGCCATTGAAGGCCAATTCCCAACGACTGGGTCGCTTGACTATTCAATCTCGTTCTATAGGTATTCAAGAAATTGTAATAGGCTGTGGACGTATCAACCACAACAGTATCGTAAACGTTAGGAAGAGTAGAATCCACAACGACTAATGGAAAGTTAATAGTCACAGTCCTACTGGAGACTACGTCTTGAACTGTCTCTCGAAGAATTCCGAAATGGTAATCTCCAGACTTTGAAACCACCTTCGGCGCTCCATAATCATAATTGAGTTTAACTTTTTCAACTGCTGGAACTGCGGAACTAGTTTGAACGTAGCTGACGGCGTTCCAAACGTCCACCGACATGTTTGAAGTTTTCAAAACATTGCCCACACGGTGCACCACGAGAGTCGTTATTACCAACCCCTGCCCGTCAGAATCAAACGAGACTGCTCGACCCAAATTATCTCTAGCAACAGCCTGCTGCAGATCAGGGATTGTAAAGTCAGTACCCGAATCAACTATAGCGACTGTGACGCCTTTGCCCGTCACTCCGAGTTGATTGACGCGGTCCGCTCCAATAATTTCTCTAACTCGATACATATCACTTGCAAGCTTGTCTGCATAAATGTCCTGATCTGCTTTCACTCTGTCGAAGCCTATTCGCACGTCGGGGTAAACGTATGACACTCCCAGCCTCGCTCCGAGAGAGAGCAGCGCGGACTTTCCTATTTCTCCGTAGAGAATGTGAGGTGAATTAGGTTGACCTATGGGATACTTGATTGACAAGAGGTCGGATACAATGGATGGTCCATATCCAGGTTTGAGGGCAACAAAAGCATAAACCGAATCACTATTAGCGTGAAGACGAGCGTCCGTTTCTCCAGCAATGTAACTGAGAAGAAGCGGATTAAATTTTGAGAGCTCGTTTGCACCCAGCGACGAGTATGCACCTACAACGGATCCTAACAATAGCACGAGAATCAGGAAACCGAGAATTTTCGCTGAATACAAATGGATCTTACCTTCGACCTTCTCATGAATATTTCAAGTTTGTTACAACGTAATCAGATAGAGGAAATTCACATCAAGATCGGTTCCCAAATCATTTCAAGTGAGAATTCTCGGTTGATTCCCGACGTGATCTAGCAAGATAGGACAATATGCCTGAGACAGAGATCAACAGAGGAATCATTAAACTTGCTAATTGGAATTCTGGAACTGAAGTTGAATTCTGCGAAACAAGAGTGGGTTCCTGTGTCCATAACCAAGTATACGCTGGGGTTGTACGAGTCACATTCTTTCCCGCATCAGCCCGATATGCACCACCTCCGAGGTATTGTACGTTTGAGTCTTGACAGGTAGAGTTTCCGTAAGTCACTTGGGCTTTAATGGGTGCATGATTTCCCGCACTGTTCATGGCGTAAGGAGAAGAGAAGATTGCACTAGTGTATGTAGTATCGCAAGACGAGGCTGTTGAGTATTCATCCCAAGTTGATGAGGGTGAACTGAGTTGTCCAAAAGCTGGTGGGACCAGTAAGCTACCTATTATCGTGTTAGATTTTGTCGAGTAATCATATACACTTCCCTGCCATTGTTCATTCCCGTTCTTATCCGATAGTTTTGAAAATTCCAGACGATAGTTGAAACCAATTTTCCAATTATAGACTAAGAAACATTGCCAACCATACCCAGTTGTCGAGAACGGGACCCCAATGTCGCAGCCGCCTGTTGAATTGTACGGAATGCCTGAGGCTGCATCAAATACTGCAACCGTGGCAATCTTAACATTGCCACCAATTCCGAACCCAATATAACCTCTCTCCCCATTCACGAATAAGAATTGGTGCCCCCAGAAAATCGTCGCTTGCGATTCTGGCGAATGGAGAACTTGCAGATCAATGCTCATCGAGTAACTGTTATTCAAAGGCCATTGGAATTGAACATCAGTATCGGGTGCTAGTATATTGAAGTGCTCAACATGAAATGAGCTGGGACTCAAATTAGCAAAGGCCGGCTTTAATGCAACTTGCAATAATAGTATAATCAGAAAAACTGTGATAGTGAGCGACAGTCGTTCGTCTTTCAAGAATAATTCCTATTCCAGAAAGCGCATCCGGTTAGTAAAGTACCTTTAGCAAGCTTAGGAGACTTATGCTCTCTTTCGCATCCTTCTCTGACCGAGCACGAGAACGATGGGGACTGCGAGAATTATTATTGCTCCCAAGATTAAGACGACCTGAGTCAATGTGCCAGAATTAGAGTTTGATTCAAGCTCGAGACTGGATGTTTTCGGTACAAGAACACCAAGCACATTGGAAGCTGGCAGAGTGAACCACACATTACCTTGACTGTCAACTGCAAGCAATTGCACGTCCGAGGTCGGGTTAGGAATTGGAAACGCATCAAATCTTCCAGTAGTCAGGTCGAGAGTGGCAATTGAATTTGCAATGTGTTCTACAAACCAAACTCTATCTTTTTGATACAAAGCTAATCCGAACGGGAATGCTTTATCATCAGATAACTGAAAACTCTTGAAAGACTGATTTGTCGGATCAAACATTGTTATGCGGTTTCCGCCATGCTCAGTAATCCAAACTCCACCATCCGGCCCAATTGTAATGCCGATTGGACCAACAAGTGTAGAGTTGACAGGAGCGAATTCATTCATGTTACCATTTAATGGATTAAGACGACCTAATTTTCCAGCCTTCGCTTCGGTAAACCAGACAACCCCATGAGCATCTACAGCCAGCTGAATAGGAATTGAATCCACCGTCGGAATTGGAAATTCACTAATTACTCCACTGCTAGGAGTTAGACGCCCAATCTTTCCCGCTATCTCCTCAGTAAACCAGACGTTACCCTTCGCGTCTGTGACTACTCCTCCAGGAACAGCACCAGCAGTTGGTATTGGATATTCATTGAACATATTGGTCTCCGGATTGAAACGAACAATGGAGTTGTACTGCGTTTCCGAAATCCATACCAACCCATTCTGATCGGTTGTCAAATAAAATGGCCTAGATCCCGTACGAGGAAGTTGAAAATGCTTTAACGCCTTAGTTGTGGGATCATAACTCGCTATTTGACCTGTTCCCGTCTCTGCAAACCAGACTGTACCCCGATTATCTACCGCTATGCCGTACGGTTCTGAGCCGGCTGATAATGTGAGTTCTGAAAATCTAAGCGAGAGAGAAGGTACAGTGACATCAAAGCTGGTAACTATATCATAACCGCCAGATCTTTGGGCGGATACTTCCAACTGCCATTTCCCAGGAAAACTGAAGTAGGTTCCATCAAACGAATACTGAGCCGTATTACTCTTAACAGCCGGCGCAGTAGCCACACCAACATTTCGATCTAAGAACCTAAACTTTACACTAACTTGAGTGATATCGTTAACAGGATTTCCTCGAGAATCTGAAAAGTCTGTCTCAAAATGGTTGCTTCCAACTTGTAGCGGAAATACTTTCAGCGTAACATTAACTCCCTCCTCCGATAACCCTGTCAGAACCACTGGTACAGGTGCATAACTGGAGGCCGCGGTTGCAGTTTGGGCAACAGGAGCGCTATTTGTCAAAACTCCCACTATGATCAGAATGAGCATGCCTAACGCGACTTCCGACCGGAGGGTAACATTGATTCGTCTTGGTATCGTGAACAAACTCGAATCAGTTGGAGCAGCTGTATCCCTCTGCGTCAGTCTACCGTGCCCTTTGAACCGATTTGTTACAACCCGGAAACAAGGCAGTACATACTTGGCGAACACTCCGTTAAGAGAAGCACCCAGTACAACCATAGGTGTAAAGAGCACTATCTTTGCGAGCACAAGAGAACCGTAGCCAGTTGAAAAAAGCGCGGAGAACGTCCCGACCTCAAGCAGAAGATTATAGAGCCCGGTTAACCCAATCACTCCTACACTCACTACAGCTAGAGATGAAAATCTCCGAATTAGTTCGGCTAGCGGCCTCCGATTTTGCTTCAAACCTTTCAGACAGGTGAGAATGAGGGTAAAATTAACGAGGCCTCCAACCCAAACCGATACCGCCGCCAAGTGCAACCAATCAGATGCAATGTTGACTAAAGGTACATACTCGGTCGATGCTGCGTTGTGACTGGTCAAGGCCGTTGTTAACAGGAGAAAACCTCCTATCGCCAGAGCACCGACCTCATATCTCTCCCCTGCAAGAAATATGGCAGCACATATCGCCGCAACACGCACAACCCAATACGTTCCGAAATGCGTGGACGTGATTATCGTGACAATGGATGAAAGAAATTGATTTGGTCCAGCAACCGTAGCAGCCTCAATGAATAATGAAATGATGGTGGCAACTAGAGCAACGCAGCCACTAATTCTAAGAAGCTTAGTTGTTCCACGAATAATTCTTCGGTCAGTCTCAGCATCGATTTTCATCGATTCATTTCGCTTAATTGGTCTCCAAACCAATAATACGAATACGATCCCACCAAAATAGACTACCTCAGAAAGAATGTTCAACCACTGGTCAACAACTTCGATCGGTGAAGGGAAAATGAAAGTTGACCCACTTGCCTGCGCGGTTGGAATGCTTATGCTAACGCTCCCGACTCCGAAGG
>Ga0074045_10006441_pt1 | contig 10085 bp, 8 predicted proteins | sample BogForMeECP23OM2_FD_94442 | JGI IMG/M metagenome (GOLD analysis project Ga0074045, IMG submission 94442) | Bog forest soil microbial communities from Calvert Island, British Columbia, Canada - Bog Forest MetaG ECP23OM2 | ecosystem: Environmental > Terrestrial > Soil > Wetlands ... | reverse complement strand
CGCTCCAGCTTCTGTAGCTTAACTTCCAGTCTCAAACTGTTCCATTTCTGCTGAAGTGTGACCAGGCGAGCCCTGGCGGATTCTGGAGCGCAAGTCGTTGATTTGCTGGTGCCGGGAGGGGGAGTCGAACCCCCAAGGGCCGAAGCCCGGCGGATTTTGAGTCCGCTGCGTCTGCCAGTTCCGCCATCCCGGCTGAGGAAATCAATAACTGCGGGAGAGCAACCCGCTGTGCACCAGCCGTCCTTGGCTCAGAGCGCTCCAAACCACCGGTGCTGGTTTTGCTGCCAGTTGCCCTGTTCCGTGCCGCCTCAGTATCGCACACCCGCCGCACGGCTTCCAACTGGCGCTGTGCGGCAACTTGCACTCGAGATTGTCAGAGACGCCTGATTTGGTCAACTATACTGACAGTTGAGTCCCCAATCATCATGAACAGGAAATTTCCCGTCGGCAAGAAACTGCAATTACCGCAGGGCTCATTTAAAGCGTATTTATTCGACTGCGACGGCACCATCGCCGATTCCATGCCGCTGCACTACATTGCCTGGAAGAAAGCGCTCGGAGAATGGAATTGCGAGTTCGATGAGAAGCTTTTCTATTCGTGGGGTGGCATACCCATAGCTGAGATCGTATCTACGCTCAACCAAAGACACGGGCTGCGTATGCCCGTTGAGGTTGTGGCCCATCGCAAGGAAAGTCTCTATTTCGAGCTCCTTCCGGAGCTCAAGGCCGTTCCGGAAGTGTTCGAGCATATCGAGGCCCAGCACGGGCGGATTCCGTTTGCTGTCGTTTCGGGAAGCACCAGGGATTCGGTGACGGCGTCTCTGGATTCGCTGCACCTCCTCGATCGTTTCGACACCCTGGTCTGTGCCGGAGACTACCAGAAGAGCAAGCCTGACCCGGAAGCTTTTCTGCTGGCAGCCGCCAAACTCGGAGTGGCGCCGCAAGACTGTCTGGTTTTCGAAGACACCGACATGGGCATTCAGGCAGCCACGGCAGCAGGGATGGCCTCAGTTAAGGTTCCCCCGCCGTGGGAAAGATGATGACGGCTGCGGTTGCCATCGCCGCAGCCATCGTTTTAACCCTTCAAATTACATGTCACACGCTCAGGGCAGCACTGCCCTAATGCCGGTCAGTTCGCAGAAATCAACCAACGCGGGATACAAATCGCTGCCATATCCCAGGCACGCATATTCGTTGGTCCAGCTGTCGAGCATTTTGTCGACGTCGCAATGAACCGTCACAAACCCATGGGGCCAGAAGGGGATACCGCACTCATCCAGACGCTGCAGGATTTGTTCCTTCGGCGGCTCGAAGATGCTGGCGCGAGTAATCACCATCTGGAATTCGCCATTCACCCGGCCCACACGTGCTATCACGCCTTCGCCGACTTTGCAGATGAGTTTGACGGACATGCCCCCAGCCTCGCCTTCCGTGGGGATGCCATGTTCGGAGAAACCTGCCGGGCCTAACTTGCAAGCGAGCGACGGCGGACAGGCTCCGTCGCCGATGATCTTGATTTCCTTCTTCTTCTTATCAAGATGTTGCAGATCGCCGTAGTACACGCGCTCTTTGCTCAGCTTGGTCAGCAGCCAGACGGTGAGAGCCGTATTGAAGTCACCGAGGGTGGAAGTTCCATAGCCGTCTTCCAGCATCATGCTTTGGGCGAAGCAAGTTGCGGCATAGTCGTTGGCCAGGCCAGGGAACGACTGGATCGTATAGAAATCAAATTTCTCTTTTGCGACGATTTTCCTGAGCGCCAGATAAAGGCGGATCGAGTGTTCGTTGACCACGTTTTTCTCCGGGGCAGCGCCGAAGAGCTTTCTTAAACGAGGCTGAAGATCGGAGATTTCCTTGGCGGAAACTTTCTCCGCGGCGTGGATGAGTTCGGTGGTATCGCGCGAATCGATATCCACGCCAAACATGCGCATCCACTGCGACGGATCGGCAACGCCGCAGGTTTGCCCCATGCCGCGGCCGCCGAACGTCCCCAGGGTAGACATGTTCAGGGAATTCTTCAGATGAGCGGCACGCGCGTAGCTGACAATCTTAAGAATGGTTTCCGGGTCGCCGGCTTCCCCATAGACAAGCTTGTGGGGAACTCCGATTTCCAGCAGCCCGCCGTGCATGACCAGTCCACCTACGGGACGCCAGCCTTGTGAACCGGGGTGCGTCCACAGGAGCAGAGCTTTGCCGCTGGCGGCGTAGTCGCGGATGGCTCCAACCAGATGCGCAGCCCAGACCCAGGTTCCAGAGAAGAGCACAATCATGTCGATCTCCTCGTTGGACTTCATCTTCTTCATAGCGGCGCGAGCTTCTTTCTTAGTGGCCACCACAATTTCGTGCTCCACCACTCCCAGTCCGGCTTTCACCAGAGCTTGCTTGGAACGTTTCACGATGGCGTCATCAATGAAGGGCACACCCATGGGGTCTTTCAGCCCATCCTTGTGAACACCGTAGACGATGAATCCGATTTTAGGTTGAATCAACGCTCCTCCTTTTGAGTAAGAAAATCATGACGCGCCATCATGGCCGCGCGAAATATCCGGTACTCCTTCATTTGATCCGCGTAACTCGCGGCCGTAGCCTGGTTTGGGGCCACTACGGCAGTCTCATGGACAACCAGATCGACCGCCTCCCTTGCATCGCGGTATTCGCCGACGGCTACCCCGGCCAGGATCGCGGTGCCTAGGCACACGGCATCCGGCGACGCCGTGACATGGAGGCGGCAACCGGTGAGGGCCGCGCGCAACTGGAGTCCAAGCGCTGAACGCGACCCGCCGCCCGTCACGTAGATGTCCCCGATGTCCCCGGCAGCTTCTGCCAACATTTCGGTCATCAGGGAGAGCTCACAGGCCAAGCCTTCCAGGATTCCCTTGTAGAGTTGAGCGCGAGTGGTTGCTGGACTGAGTCCGGCAATCACGCCTCGCGCAAACGGATTGAACTCCGGATTGCACGTGCCGATCAGGTGCGGAGTGATGCATAAACCGGTGGGACCCTCGGGAACGTGTGCCTCCAGGAAAGAATAGTGATCGGCTTCGAGACCGTCGGCGCTGGTCTCCACGCTGGCGTGGCCCGCTCCATTGCTGTACAGCAAATCATGAAACCACTTGACCATGATGCCGGAGGGGAAGTAGGCCAGCGTCACGAAGCTCTGAGGCACCACGTGGCAGTATGAATTTAACGAGGCATGCAATGCCGCGTCGCTGAGGCACGGCTCGTTGGAGCCAACGACGATGCACTCGTAGGTTCCAATGGAATCGTAGACGCGTCCCTTCCCGATTACTCCCACACCCAGCGCACCACAAGGCTGGTCGTGACCTCCGAGTACAACCGGCGTGCCCGGAAGCAGACCGAGATCGCGTGCTGCTCCAGAATTCAGCTTTCCCGTGATGGAGCCAGCCGGGACAGGCACCGGCAACTGGTCCTTGCGCAATCCAACGGCAGTCAAAATTTCGTCGGACCAGCAGCGCTTCCGGATGTCAAACGCCAGGAAGCGTGAAGCTAGAGAGTCGTCAACATACGGAGGAAACCCCATTCGTTGCAGGAGGTATCCGATCAACGTGACAAAGCACGCGGTCGAAGCGAAGATCTCCGGCCGGTGCTGGCGCAACCAGATGATCTTCGGGATGGAATACATGGGATGCGTCACCAGCCCGGTGATTTGAAACAGGTGTTTGCGGCCGATTGCTTCCTCGCACCAGGCGGCTTCGCTGACCGCGCGGTTGTCCTGATTAAGAATCGCCGGGGCGACCGGCCGGCCGTGTGCGTCGAGCGCCACAAAAGTCTCACCATGCGAGCTAAGACACAGGGCCTGTACGGGATCAGCTACGTCCTTTGCGGCTGCCTGGCTGGAAGCGCAAACTGCGTGCCAGAATTTCTCCGGATTCATCTCCGCCATTGACGGGCCAGGAAAATCAGGAGCGTACGCCGAGGTGTGTTGAGCCAGAATCTCTCCGTCGACCGCGAAGCGCACGGCTTTGCACGCGCTGGATCCAACGTCGATGGCAAGCAGGCTCATGACAACCGCGTCACTCCTTACAGGAAATTTCCCACTGGGGCCGTCAGTTCGCGCTCTCCAGGCGCTGACTCAACAACACGAGCGACTCCTCCGCTGACGGAGACTTCCTTGACTCCTGAAAATGCATCGGGAGTCTTGAACAACATGATCAGGAAGCGAACTGCCAGGCGCGACTTCGCGGGAAGCCATCGGTAGGTCCGTTCACCGAAGAGCGTGCCCTGGTCGATCGACTCCCGGCGGGGAATCGCGTCGGGCGTGGTGCTGAACTCGAGGCCTCGACAAAATGTTCGAGCCTTCCACGGGGGCTCGGTGCGATTGTTTCTCTCTTCCCAGTTGCCAACCCAGGGAAAATCCGCTCTCCGAAACGCATATACGACCAGGAAATTTTGCGACGGGTTGCAGGCGCTGATGAATGCAATCTGCAGGCTTGGATCCAGCAGTTGCATAGTATAGTGCCCGAATCGCTGGTCCGGAGTCCGGCGCAAGTCAACCGTTGTGCCTTGTTTTGTCGGACCGTTCGGCCACATGAACTCAGCATCCGGCTGCAGAAAAATCCGTTCGCTATAGCCAGGGGCGCAGACCTTGGCATGAGTTGCCGGCATATCAAAAACGGTGGTCCCACATTCCAGGAACGGCGGGCCGAAGGTTACATGCTCATTCCAGGAAATCGGCCGGTCATAAACGCTGAGATTCGTCGCCTGCTCTTCGCAATAGATAATAGGATGCGAGCGGTCGACTGAAATGGTCCTGCGGAAATCGATTTGCGCCCGGGGGAGGGTCTGGCCGTAATGGAGGGTTGGCCGGGGAGAGTCGGATTTCTTCACCACGTCCCAGTGCAACGATGGGGCTTCTCCGTGCGTCGTCAGTCCCGCGGCCGTTTCCTCTTTGGACGGCGGCCCAAAGTGATCGAAGCTCAAACTGTGTCCGGCGATGCCAGCCAGAAGCTTGGCGTCCGGTGGAGGGCCGTAAACTCGCCGGTGCTTCTTAGGTGAGTAGTCATCGGGATCGATCGTCGTCCATTGCGGACGCCACAGAGGATTTACTCCCGGGACGCTGTTGAGGCCCAACTCGCAAATGTGGCCTCCGCCTTCAAGGACGGAAACGTGCCCCCAATCAGCACTTATGCGATAGCCCGCACGGCCGTCCAATCCATTGCTCAAGCGTTGTACCGCTTTGGTACGGCTGCTATGGGGCATTGTTGCTTATCTCCTGGTCTCAGGAACCTCGAGGCCCTCTAGAATGGCGCGTGCTGGTTGCGGAAAGAAACTCGAGGCTCCCCCCCTGGCTGGAAGAAATCCGTCCGATTGGAAGGATCAATCTAGTGCGTATTCGAGCGATTGTCAATCTTATTTGTTTGTATCGGATCGATTCTTCCGAGCAGGCGACACCGGCTGGGTTTCGGCGACGATCACTTCAATCCCCGCTTCACGCAACTCAGTGATGTACTTCGGGTCCGTTCCATGGTCGGTCACCAGGGTGGTTATATCGGTGGCCGGCCCGACATAAGCAAAGGACTGCTTGCCGAATTTGCTGTGGTCGGCCAGGGCAATACAAGTCTTGGCCGCCTTCACCACCATTTTCTTGATTTGCGCTTCGGCATGATTGGCGGTGGAGACTCCATAACCAGGATCGATGGCGCTCACTCCCAAAACAGCTTTGTCCAAGCGTATTTCAGAAAGGGCGCGCTGCGCCCACTCTCCCGAAAAATAGAACGTGTCTTTTTGCAGGTCGCCGCCGGTGCACAAGACAGTCACGCCGGCGCTGTGTTGCAACTGGCAAACGATGGTGGGAGAGTTGGTCACCACGGTCAACCGGTTGCGGTTATGCAAGCGGCCCGCCAGTTCTAATACGGTCGTGCTGCCCTCGAGAAACACCGTATCTCCATCCAAGATCAGTTTTTCTGCTTCGCGCGCAATGGCATGTTTTTCTTCGCTATTGCTGCGGGCCAGGGTTTCGTAAGAAGGCTGGAACTTTGTGCTCGACATGCGAGACACCGCGCCGCCGTGGGAACGGACCAGCACACCCTCGTCTTCGAGCGTCGCCAGGTCGCGGCGAATGGTTGCGGGCGTCACCGCTAACGCGCTGCACAGCTCGGAAGCGCTGATGGTGCGTTGCGTGGTAAGAATTTCGCGAATGCGAAACCTGCGCTCTTCAGCAAGCATGGCGATGGTTGGCCCTCCTCTGCGCGCGGAACCGAACCGGTACGGTACCCGCTATACACCCGATTCATCCAGTGCTAATAACAAACTACTACACAATGAATCAAAAACGATCATACTATCATCGCACGCGCTGCGTTCTGGTTTTTCGAACCAGGTGAATGTGCCGGTTGGCATCAAGGATCTGTTCCAGGTGCGGAGACCCAGCTTCTTCCTCGCCTTCCCACACGAATCGAATGTTTGCCCGTAGCGGGATCTTGGCAACATGCAACGCATCAAGCGCCGTGAGTTGAAAGGTGGCTGCCTTGTCATCCCAGCCGACCTGGCGTAGATGCGCGGCTCGCCATCAACCTCGCGAATCTCCGGTGTGAAAGGCGAACCGCCCTCCCACTCTGACGGAGTGACCGGCTGGCCGTCGTAATGCGCAAAGAACACGATGGTATGTTGCGCGCCAGGAACAGTAATTTGTCCATAGACGATAGGAGGCGCACCCGGAATCGACAATAGTCGAGACTCGACGCTTCGAGTTCTCAGCATCTCGATCAAGAGGTCGGCATTGCGCCGGAGATTCGCAGGATCAGCTGCGACATTCGGTATCGATAGGAATTCGCTGAACTCTTGCGTCAACTTCTCGTGATGAGCCGTTGTGTATTGGCGAGCAGCTTCCACCGGCGTTTCCGCCGCAACCGCACAAGCGAGCATCGACACCGCCAAACATAGAATGTGGAGCTTTCTAACCATGCCACACTATACCGTTTCACACGGCAGTGACGCACGATCGAGTAAGTTGGTCACTTTACTTGGACGCGGTAGGAACGCCGCTCGGCACGGTGCAATCAATCCTCGGGCACGCTTCTCCGGAGATCACCCGAGGGATCTATTTGCATTCGTTACCTGCATGCGCAAAAGAAGCGTGCAGAAGATGGAAGATTTGTTAACTGGGCCCAAACGGACCCAAATCCGAACTTTGGGATCGACCCTAATTCAATGAACTGCTTGGGATAATTGGTCGGGGAGAGAGGATTTGAACCTCCGACCCCCTGGTCCCGAACCAGGTGCTCTACCAGGCTGAGCCACTCCCCGACTGACGGCCACCATGGGAACGACGTGGCCAGTCGAACTCAGACAGTATAGCATTCTGCGCTTGCTGATTTGCTCGCGTTGGCGGTGTCTCGAAACGACGCCACTTCTTTAGTTGTTGTTCTCTCGAACTCGCATTGAAGAGATAGTTTTTCTGGCTCCCTGTCCCGTCGCGCCAGCCCAGTGGGCGCGCGAAGACTGCTACAATCTTGGTCGTAGTCATCCTTTTGTCGCCATTGAAACCTTTTTATGCTGGCTTTTACCGCTGGAAGGCTGTTGACTCCGACCGACGCTGTCGAGCATCCTCTCCTACTCGTCGAACAGGGACGCATCCTCGAAATTTCCGCACGGAGCAGCCGGCCGGTTCCCACCGGAGTCTCAGTGTCCGATTTCGGCGAGGGCGTGATGGTGCCGGGGTACATTGATCTTCACATCCACGGCAGCGCCGGATATGACGTCATGGACGACACCGCCGAGGCGCTGCCAGCGATCGAACGCCTGCTGGCGCGGCATGGGGTCACGAGTTATTTCCCAACCACCGTCACCGCACCCATGGATACGACTTTGCGGGCACTCGAACGGCTAGCCAATGCCATCGAAGAACGCGAGCGAGATTGCGAACGAAAGAACAAGAACGAGGACGGCGAGAATCGAGCCCTCCCGCTGGGAATTCATCTCGAGGGACCCTTCATCAGCCATGCGCGTCGTGGGGTGCACCCGCCGGAACTTCTGCTGGCTCCGACGCTGACCTTGTTCGAACAGATCTGGCAAGCAGCCCGCGGCCGTATTCGCATGATGACCATTGCGCCCGAATTGGACGGCGCGCCCGAAGTGATTGCCGAAGCCGCGCGGCGCGGAGTTTGCGTTAGCCTGGGACACTCCGACGCCGATTTCGAGACAGCTGGGGGCGGAATCAAGGCGGGGGCGCGACACGCTACCCATACGTTTAATGCCATGCGTCCACTCGACCATCGCAGCCCTGGAATTTTGGGTGCGGTGCTCACGGATCGCCGCGTGAGCGCGGACATCATCGCCGACGGCGTTCATCTTGATCCGGCAATCGTAAAGCTGTTTGCCAGCGCCAAAGGCCCGGAACAAACTGTCCTCATCACCGATGCTACGTCCGCCACCGGCATGCCGGATGGCCGCTATCGCCTGGGCTCCTTTGAAGTCGACGTTCGCGATGGCAAGTGCATGTCGAATGGCAAGCTGGCCGGAAGCGTGTTGACCATGGATCGTGCCGTGCGCAATCTGGCGCGTTTCGCGGAATGGGAACTGCCCCAGGCGGTGGCGGCTGCCAGCCGGAATCCGGCGCGGGTGGCGCGAATCTCGAATAAGGGTGTTCTCGCGGCGGGAGCTGACGCCGACTTCGTGGTCCTGAACCCTGTGGGCGACGTGTTGCGTACTTTTATCGGCGGCGTCGAGTGTTTCTCCTAGAGACGCGGCTTGCCGCGTCTGAGACGGGGCTAGCCCCGCCTCCACATATTGACGATGAAGGAGAGTAATGGCTGAGACACGCAAGTTTCCCCATCATCTGATTCGAGAGATATTTGAGCAGCCTGACGCTTTGCGGCGAACCATTGAACCTCGCGTCTCGCTGGCCGAGGGACTGGTTCGCCTGGATGAGATCCATATCTCGCGCGAGGAATTGCGCGCAGTGCGGCGCATTAACATCGTGGCCTCCGGAACCAGTCGTCATGCCGGGATGACGGGCCAGTTCATGATGCAGGAACTGGCCGGAGTGCCGGTCGACGTGGACTACGCGAGCGAGTTCGAATACCGCGACCCTCTGATTGGACGCGGCGAACTCAGCATCTTTATTACTCAGTCGGGAGAAACCGCCGACACCACAGCGTCGCAGCGTGAAGCCCGTCAAAAAGGATCGCGCACCATTGCGATTTCAAATGTCGAAGGCTCGACGATTGCGATCGAAGCCGACGGCATCATCTACACCCACGCTGGTCCGGAGATCAGCATCGCCTCGACCAAGGCATTCACCGCGCAGATGGCGTGTTTGTTTTTGTTTTCCCTGTACCTTGGTGAAATCAAAGAAAAGGTCTCGCGGGTGCTGGCCCAGCATTACATTCGCGAACTCCTCGCGTTGCCGCAAAAAACGGAAGCGATTCTGTCTGCGGTCGATCGAGTGGAGGAACTGGCCGAGCTTTACTATCGCGTGGACGATTTCATGTTCCTCGGCCGCGCCATCCACTATCCCGTAGCGATGGATGGAGCTCTTAAGCTGAAAGAAGTTTCCTTGGTTCACGCCGAGGGCTATCCCACCGGAGAAGCCAAGCACGGACCGAACGCGCTGATTGATTTCCGCCTGCCGCTGGTCATGATTGCGACCTGCGACCCGAACGATGCGGGTTCCGTGGCGCGCTACCAGCAGAACCTCAGCAACATCGAAGGGTTCAAGAAGCAAGGTGCAACCGTGATCGCGCTGGCGACGGAAGGAGACACAACCGTGCCGCAGTTAGCGGACAACACTCTCTTTATTCCCGCGGCGCCGGAACTGCTCTCGCCGATTCTTGAGATCGTTCCCTTGCAGTTGTTTGCCTATTATGTCGCCGCCAAGCGCGGCCTCGATGTAGACCGTCCGCGCAATCTGGTGAAGGCGGTGACGCTGGAGTAGAGAAGCAGGTCTCAGGGAAGCAGGTCTCAGGTCGTAGGTGTCAGGTCTTAGGAAGACCGAAAGCAGATGTTAGCTCTCGGAGAAAACTGAGTACCCGCCACTCCCCCCCCCCCCCCCCCCACCCCACCCCCCCCCACCTTTTATAAAAACATATTAATTCGGACAATCAACCACCAAATAAAAAATCAAAAAAAAT
>Ga0074045_10006440_pt1 | contig 10087 bp, 10 predicted proteins | sample BogForMeECP23OM2_FD_94442 | JGI IMG/M metagenome (GOLD analysis project Ga0074045, IMG submission 94442) | Bog forest soil microbial communities from Calvert Island, British Columbia, Canada - Bog Forest MetaG ECP23OM2 | ecosystem: Environmental > Terrestrial > Soil > Wetlands ... | reverse complement strand
CATTCGCTGCCGTCATCGGCCCACTCGTCGAAGTGCCCGTCATGATTGCACTGGTCAGCGTGGCGCTGTACTTCCAGCGGCGCTATTTTATCAAGGCCGCTACTTAGAGACCGCCCTCGAACGCGCTGTGCGCGTCGCAGAAACTTCCGTCCCGCTTCTGCTGAAAGTAAACTGCAGCTTCCATTCCCTCGCCGCGCTCTGCTCACCAGCCTGTACCGGAGAGAATTTCCAACCTTGAGCAGCTTCCAGCGCAATGCGCGAAAAATACTTGCTCGGCCCGGCGGATTCGAGGGTCGCGTCCGCCACGTTGCCCGCTGCATCCACTCCGACTTTCACACGAATCTTGATTTTGCCTTGGATGGTGCTGCGCGCGCTCGGCGAAACTTGCGGCATCACCCGCTGCACAACGCCGCTCTGATTGTCAGGGTTCGTTGGGACAGTGGGGGGCTGTGAGCTTTCGGCCGCCGTACTCGGCGGCGCTTGCGTCGATTGCACTTCCGCCGGTGGGCTCGATGGTTTCTGTCTCACAATCAAAAAGAACGCCACCGCAACCAGCGCCGCCAACCCCAGCCAGTAAGGCCATTTCGCAGATTCCTTCCGCGGACTCGCGATCGCCGACCTCGGAGCTGGCGGCAGCGCCGGTTCCACTCTCGCCGATCCCAGCCGATCGCTGATCTCCGCAATCGTGCATCGCTTCGCGGGATCCACTTGCAGGCAGCGCCCTGCGATTTGGCGGAACGGCTCGGGGACCGTCGCCGGTATTTCCGGCGGGCTCATCCTCGCACGATCCCAAACCGGCAAGAACTGCGTCAGCACCTCGACCAAAGTAATCCCCAACTGCCAAACGTCGGCGGCGGTGGAAACCGCACCGGTCGCTGCTTCTGGCGGATCGTACGCGCTTGCCGCCCGTGTGCGACGAGGCCTCTCGCCCGGCACGCTCATAGCGTCGCTCGACAGCTTCACCTGGTCCCCAATGGCCAAAATATTTGAAGGTTGGATGTGTCCATGCACGAGGCCCTTGTCGTGGACAAACTGCACAGCCTGCAGAACCGGCGGAAGCATAGCTCGCGCCTCTTCCGACGTCAGCGCCCGCTCTGGAAGAATCTGGGAAAGATTCTCTTCCGCGTACTCCTCCACGACATAAAGCAGAACCGTGCTGTCCAGTTGGCAGCGGCCCGCCTCGAAAATACGAATCAAATTCGGATGGTTCAGGTCCCGGGTAGCCTTCCATCGGTGGAGTTGCTTCTCCGCGTCAGCCGCGCCGGCAGAGATCACCTTGATGGCGGCTTTCTGGGACCCCCCTGCGGCGCTTTGCACAAGGGTAAGGAACACAGCACTGTGATCGGAACCTCCCAAATAGCTCTGTAGCGGAAATCTCCCATCGAGGGTGCGGCCTTCCCATTGCTTCCATGTCTCGCTCATATACGGAGCCTCAACCGTTCGCTATTGTAAGTGACCTGGCGTCAAACTGATTATTCATTTGGGCTATTCCTCAGCAAACTCTCCTGGGCCTCTCCTCGAAACTGCACCTGAAAATGGCCTGCCGCTGTTTACAATAGCCCAATGGCTACCATCCCCGCAGAAATTCACGGTCAGCGTTACATCAGCCTTGCCACGTTCCGGAAGAATGGCGTTGCGGTGTACACGCCCGTCTGGTTTGCCGAAGACAATGACAAACTCTACTTTATGACGAACAGCAAGCTGGGGAAATGCAAACGCCTCCGCAACAACCCGCAAGTTAAGATTGCCCCCTGTACCATGCGCGGAAAGATCACCGGACCGGAATTCCGTGCTACCGTCCGGATTCTGCCGCCGGAGGAATTTTCCCGCGTACGCCGGTTGATCAACGCAAAATACTGGCTCGCCCGTGTCCCATTCCTTTGGCGCAACACCGACACTTTCCTCGAGATCACACCAGCATGAATCTGGGCGCATGACATTTACGCTGGCTCCTCGTCCCTGTTACCATCGAAGGTTGTCCTAGAACTTCTGCGTATTTCTTAACGCAAGAAAATTCCTTTTTGGAGGCACCATGGCCGTAAAAGTTGGCATTAATGGATTTGGACGCATCGGACGCAACATCCTTCGCACCGCGCTCGCGGACAAAAATCTTGACTTCGTCGCTGTAAACGATCTCACCGATCCCAGGACGCTGGCTCACCTGCTCAAGTACGACTCGATCCTCGGCAACCTGCCGCACAAAATCACCGCCGGTGCCGACAATATTTCGATCGACGGCAAGATCATCAAGGTCTTCAAAGAGAAAGATCCCTCCGCCCTGCCCTGGGAATCCGTGGGCGCTCAGGTGGTCATCGAGTCCACCGGCAAATTCACGGACGCCAATGAAGCTAAGAAGCACCTCCGCGGCACCGTGAAAAAAGTCGTCATCACCGCCCCTGCTAAAAATGAAGACTTCACGGTCGTGCTGGGCGTGAACGATGAAAAGTACGATCGTGCCAAGCACCACGTCGTTTCGAACGCTTCCTGCACCACGAATTGTTTGGCACCCGTGGCCAAGGTTATTCACGACAACTTCAAGATTGTCAGCGGCACCATGACCACGATTCACTCCTACACGAACGACCAGGTGATTCTCGACTTCCCGCACAAAGATTTGCGGCGGGCCCGTGCCGCGGCGCTGTCGATGATTCCAACGACAACGGGCGCAGCCAAAGCGTTGAAGCTCGTCATCCCTGATCTGGCAGGCAAGATCGACGGCTTCTCCATGCGCGTGCCCACACCCAACGTCTCGGTGGTCGATCTGGTCGTCTGGGTGGAAAAAAAGACGACCAAGGAAGAAGTGAATGCCGCGCTGAAGGCGGCTACCGAATCCGGACCGTTGAAGGGTTATCTCGGATACGAAGAGAACGAACTGGTCTCGTGCGATTTCAAAGGCGATTCCCGCTCCTCCATCGTCGATGCGCACATGACCCTGGTGGTCGGCGGCAACTGCGTCAAGCTGATCTCCTGGTATGACAACGAGTGGGGATACTCCTGCCGTGTCCGTGATCTGATCAACCTGATGGCGGCCAAAGGACTGTAAACTAACTCGTCATTAGTCGTGAGTCGTCGGCGTTCGCGGTTCGCTATTTACCGTCCACCAATGGCCAAGCCTGCGTGGCGTACAGCGAACCGCGGACACCTAACGACGAACAGCGGCCCAGCGACACACGCCGAACGACTGACGACCAACGACAGGTGCCCCATGTCTAAGCTTTCGATTCGCGATCTTCCTCTCAACGATCACCGCATCTTCATGCGCGTGGACTTCAACGTACCACTTGACGACGGCCGGGTCATGGACGATACCCGCATCCGCGAAACCCTGCCCAGCATCGAGTACGCTCTGCGTCACGGTGCCCGCCTCATCCTGGCGTCTCACCTGGGCCGTCCCAAGGGCAAGCCGAATCCCAAGCTGAGCCTTAAGCCCGTCGCTGAGCGTCTGCGCATGCTACTCGACAAAGAACTGGCGCGCGGTGAAAACGTTGGCTTCTGCCCCGAGTGTGTTGGACCGGAAGCCGAAGAAGTGGCGCTCAAGCTGGAGAAAGGCCAAGCACTGCTGCTCGAAAACCTCCGTTTCCACGCCGAGGAAGAAAAAAACGACGAGAACTTTTCCAAGCAGCTCGCCAAGCTCGCCGAGTTTTACGTCAACGACGCCTTCGGCACCGCTCATCGTGCCCACGCTTCCACGGTGGGCATCACGAAGTTCGTACAGAAATCGGCCGCCGGTTTGCTCATGGAAAAAGAATTGGTATATCTCGGCCGCGCGCTGCAGAACCCCGAGCGCCCCTTCGTCGCCATTCTCGGCGGCGCCAAAGTGAGCGACAAAATCGGAGTCATCCAGAACCTGCTCGGCAAGGTCGACGTCCTTATCATCGGCGGCGGCATGGCCTACACGTTCCTCAAGGCACAGGGCGAATCTGTCGGCAAGAGCCTGGTCGAAGTGGACAAGATTGAACTCGCCCGCGATCTTCTGCAGCAGGCAAAGACGCACAAGCTCAAGTTTCTGCTGCCTACCGACCACCTCATCGCCGACCGCGTCGAAGCCGGCGCTTTGACGAAAATCGTTGGCCAGGGCGAACCCATCCCAGACAACATGATGGCACTCGATATCGGCCCGCAATCGATTGAAACTTTTTCCGATGAAATTGCAGCTGCCCGTACCGTCGTCTGGAACGGCCCCATGGGTGTTTTCGAAGTGCCGGCCTTTGCCAGAGGCACGTTCAAGATCGCCCAAGCTATCGCGGAAAATGCCGGAGCTGTAACCATCGTAGGTGGCGGAGATTCCGTGGCCGCTGTCAAAGCTGCCGGCGTAGCCGACAAGATCACCCATATTTCAACCGGCGGCGGCGCGTCGCTGGAATTTCTGGAGGGCAAGAAGTTACCGGGAGTAGAAGCGCTGACGGATAAGAAATAGGTGTCTGGTCGTTATGTCCGACTTCGCAGCCCGACTGACTTTCTCGAACGGCAAGACGCTCGAACTCCACGGCCCGGCCGACATCACCAAGGAGACGACCGAAGCCATCGTCAATGCCGTCAACTCATCGCTGCTCGGTGGCGGAGGCGTGGATGGAGCGATTCACCATGCTGGCGGTCCCTCCATCCTTCAGGAGTGCAGGCGCATCGTCGCCAAGATTGGAACTCTCCCCGCCGGCAAAGCTGTGATTACCACGGGCGGTCGATTGCCCGCCAAGTATGTCATTCATACCGTCGGCCCAGTGTATCGAGGAGGCGGGCAGCGCGAGGCCGAAACCCTTGCCAGTTGCTATCGGGCTTCGGTTCAGATCGCCGATGACCACGGAATACGCTCGCTGGCGTTCCCTTCGATATCGACCGGAGCCTTCGGCTATCCTGTTCACGAGGCTGCGGAAATCGCAGTGCGCACCATCGCCGAAGCTCTGCCAGAATGTGCCCATATCGAGCAGATCCGTTTCGTGCTTTTCGACCTTGCCACCTGCAAAGCCTACGTCCGAGCCACCGAAAAATTATCCCAGCAACAACTGGCAAATTCCGCTATCTTCTATCTTCAGCATTAGCATTGAGAGGGGTCCTCATGAGAAAAAAACTCATCGCCGCCAACTGGAAGATGTACAAGACGCCTGATCAGGCCCGCGACTTCTTCCGCGACTTCCTGCCCCTGGTCCATGGCCACGACCGTGACGAAATTATCGTGTGCCCGAATTACCTTGCGATTGATGTAGCCGTTCACGCCGCCAAGGGCTCGAACGTCGCCATCGGTGCTCAAGATCTCCACTGGGAAAAAGAAGGCGCCTATACCGGCGAGATCTGCACCAGCATGTTGCTGGCCGTCGGCGTCACCCATGTCATCATCGGACACTCCGAACGCCGCCAATACTTCGGCGAGACCGATGACACGGTCAACCTCAAGCTCAAGTCCGCCATCGAAGCCGGTCTCATCCCCATCGTCTGCGTGGGGGAAGTTCTCGAAGAACGCGAAGCCGGGCTCACCGACGACGTCGTGCGCCGCCAGTGTCTCCGCGCCTTTCACAAGGTTTCGGCCAAGAAAGCTGTCCGCCTGGTGGTCGCCTACGAACCGGTCTGGGCGATCGGCACGGGAAAAACTGCAACCCCGCAGATGGCCGCCGATGCTCACACCATCATCCGAGCTCAAGCCGCCGAGTCGTTCGGCCAGGAGTTCGCCGACAAACTCCGCATCCTGTATGGCGGTTCCGTCAAACCAGACAATGCCCACACTTTGATGTCGGAGGAGGAAATTGACGGCGCGCTGGTCGGCGGAGCGTCGCTTGATCCCAAGTCGTTTGCGGCAATCGTAAAGTATTAAGAGCTAGTCTTGAGATGGTAGGACAGCGCCATGGCCCCTTTTTATATCCGCGCAACCCCGTGCCAACCGTTAGAATCTAATTGTATTGGAGCCCACGCTCCTGGCCATCGGGCTCCTCGCACAACGTCGCGCACCCACGTCGTAGGGGAGGTAAAGGTTATGGGCCGATCCACTCTGTTCAAATCCCTGATAACGTTCGCAACGTTTATTGGTCTCGCTCTCGCCCCAAACACAGCCTTCGCGCAGCACGGTGGTGGTGGTGGCGGTGGTCACGGCGGCGGTGGTGGTTCCCATGCCGCCGGTGGTGGCGGCGGTTTCCATGGCGGCGGAACTGGAAGCTTCCATGGGGGTGGCGGATTCAGTCGCGGTGGTGGCTTCGGCGGTGGCGAGCGCTCTGTTGGCCGAGGAGGTTACTCTCACAGCGGCGGGTCTGAAACTGGACGCAATTCCGGTTCGTCCGGAAATCGTTCGTCGAATCTTCCTGCCGCCATCAGCGATGGCCACTGGCATTCGTTCGGCAACGCCGCCAGTTCCGCGCGCTCCAGTGCGGGCGTTTCCGCGCGTTCCAGCGAAGGACGCAGCTCCGGAGGCGTGGCGAACTCAAGCCTCTCCGCTCGTAATACCGGAATTCCCGATGGCGCTTGGCACTCCTTTGGCCGCTCAAGCACTTCTCCGTCAAGAGGAGAGTTCGGTGCAGCCGGCGGAGCCTTCCGTGCGGTCCCGGGCTTCGGTTGGGGTGGTAATGGTTGGCGAGGCGGTTGGGGCCGTGGCTACGGTTGGGGCGGTTGGGGTTGGGGCTTCGGATGGCCGTACTGGGGATTTGGATCGGGGTTTGGCTGGGATCCCTGGTTCTACAATCCCTTTTGGTATGTCCCTGCGCCGGCATACTACTACCCGGATTATGGCCCGGATTATGACTGGTCCAACAATCCGCCCTATAGGCCTGATTCGTCGTACGACTCTGACTTGCAGGGAAGCTACGGGAACAGACCAAGTTCGACCTACGACAACGGCAGCAGTGGCGCGAGCTGATGAATTAATTAAGGCGTCAGGCTGCTTGCCGCCAGCAATTAGGGGCTACGACTTCTGGTGGGGATGGCTTGCCGCATAACTGCTAAACTTTGCTCAGAGCGAGCCCCTATGCCGCGCCTCTTTTATTTCGGAGCCCTGCTGGGCATCGTGGTCATGTTGTGTGCGCCGGTTTGCGGGCAGAATGTTGCGCCGAATGGCGCTCGCGTCCAGCGCGTCGTAGTGCGCGGAACGGGCGATGCGATGGAAGTGGAGATTCAGACTTCGGGAGCGCCAGTTGCGCCCGATACCCAGGCTCTCGCTAGGCCCGACCGCATCGTGGTGGATTTTCCCGGCGCGCTTCCCGCTGCCGACTTGCGCGCGCTGAAAGTGAATCGCGGCGCCCTGAAGGGAGTACGCGCAGGATTGTTTTTCGACAATCCTCCGATTACGCGCGTCGTGCTCGACCTCGCGGAGGCGCAGTCGTATCAGATTTCGAGTACCCAGAATGCGGTCGTTATAAAGCTCGGCTCGGTCGCCGCTGGAGCGAACGCTCCTGCTGCATCGGTTACGCCTGGCCCAAAGCTCCAAGACGCCTCGCTGGCTGTGGGCACAAAGGTCGCGTCCGCCAGAGTTTCTCCAGCAGTTTCCAACACGCCGCTTCCCGCCGCGGTCATTGACGCACCACCGCAGCCAGCGGTATCCGTGACTTTTGAAAACGGAAGGTTGCGCATCCGCGCCGAGAAAGCCACGCTGGCGCAGGTGTTGTTTGAGGTGCAGCGCCAGACGCAGGCCGAGATTGCGATTCCGGCAGGCGCCGAGCAGGAACAAGTCGTTGCCGATCTGGGTCCGGCTCCGGCGCGCGAGGTACTGGCAGAGCTGCTGAATGGCTCGGCCTACAACTTTGTTTTTGTCGGCACCGAACTCACCCTGGAGCGCGTCATCCTGACGCGCCGCGACCCCGGCAACTTCTAGCGCGGACCTGGTTGCAAAACCTTCAAGGATTGCCATCTCGAGGATTGTCATCCCGCGTCAAGAATTGTCATCCCGAACGAAGTGAGGGATCTGCAGTTTGCCAGGATCGCCTTCGGCCTGACGTTCCATCCTTGACGTTCCAAGTCAAGCGTGGGATTCCGACTACGGCGGCGAGATCAGCCGCACCGCCACGGGAGACGCGCCGTTGCCGAGAATGGGAGTTCCAGTGGCTGCGGTTCCACAACCGGCGATGTTGACGACGGTGGTGTTGATTCCGGGGGGATTTGATGCGGGAACTGGTGCTGCGTTGCCGTCTGGGTTCAGAAACAGCTGTACAAACCCGATGATCTTTACCGAGCATGGTGCCGCAGTGCAGGGAAGCCCATTGCCCCCTTGAACGTCGAATATTGGCACCGTAACTAGGGAATCGCTGACCATTACGTCTTGTCCCGCTAGTGCTGGATTGACGACCGCGACCGGATTGTCAGCGCCCACGACGAATTCGAAAGGCGCAGGCGGAGGGGCCGCGGAAGTGACCGTGTCGCCGTGGTTATTCGTGGTATGGGTCAGACAGTTCACCGCGCTGAACGTGTCGGTATTTAGATCATTCGGGAGATAAGAGGCAGTGTCGATATTGACCTTGCTGTTACATGAGATGGGCGTCTGGACACAGCCCGCAATGCTTTCCTGATACGGCGTCGGCGTCGGTACCTGGCTGCATGTGGGCAGGGAGCTTGTTGGAGCAGGGAATGACGATTGATCGCCGGGATAGTATGTCCACGCTGTCGTTGGTATGGGTAGTGACGGTGGTGGCGGGGTACAGCCACCCCCGTTGCAGGCGGATGCGAGGCTCATTGTATTGGTAGAGCCCAGCAGCTTCGACGTCGCCTCGATAGCGCCCGAGAATGTGCGAATGATTGGATTTCCCGGAGCGCTGGGGTCCTTGTTTGGCAGCAGCCACGGTTTCACACAAGCGGGTGCGACCGGATCGGTTTTCCCGAACGCCCTTGCCCCGGAAGGATTGTAGGCTTCCGCCGTGGCCGACGCAGCCACCGTGAGCAACTGGGTCCCGAAGATACGGGCGAAGAAAGTTGGCAGAGTTGTTACCTGCACCTTTACGGTGACGGTCGGGTCGGTATCGGGTCCGCCAAAAACAACGGAAAGGACATTAGCGGCGGTTAGGTTTGCTCCTGCCACCTGGTTCTGCTCCGCGACCTGAATGGCGACGGTTTGGGCGGGGCCGCCGGGGCTTTCTTCGCTTGCGAGCAATGTGCCCGTTGCATCCGAGGTCGCCCCTGAATTGGCGAGCACTCGCGCCGCGGCCAAGGCTGCCGCATCGGCTGCCAATTGCGCTTCGCTGCGGGCGGTGTAAAGCGTCACCACGTCGATCGAAAGCGCGGCCATCGCTCCTATGACAAACAGCATGACGACCGCAACCAGCACGATCACTACCCCGCGCTCATCCGTCTTGCGCCCACGGCTGTGTCGTGGACTGGTTCGCGAGTTAATTCGATTCCGTCGCAAGTATCCTCACATCTGATTATGAACAGTGGCGCTCTCGGTCACCTGGGTAGTAGCCGCGTAGCTTGCACCCGGGACCAGCAATTGAATCACGCTATTGAACCGCCAATGATAGGGATATGCAACCTGAACGCTGGTTCCGACGGATAGGGGTGAGCCGGCTGCAGGTACCCATCCGCGGTTGATAGTGATGACCAGATTGTCAGGATAAGCGCTGGAACACCCCGAAATTGTGTACTTCCACGAGAGGGGAATCGGTTTGACTACTACATATGGTCCGCAGGTGAGGTTGGGCAGCACTCCACTGCCAGCGAGCGAGTTGATAACCGCAGTCACCACCGGCAGCAGAGAGTCCGGATTGGCGTTGGTTGTCGCAATGTCGCTCATGGGCTGAGCCCCGGCAATGATGGCGCCTTCCTGCGCGGCCTGCTCGATCTTCTGCTTCTGGTTGAAAGCGCCGCTGAAATCGTAGATGCCCACAACGAACACCACCAGGAGCGGCAGGGAAATAGCAAACTCCAGGATCGCAGAGCCGCGCTCATTCTTCAGCCGTGCCGCCGTCAGGCTGCCCACTCTTCGCCGATGCGGAATTGGGACGCGCGTCATCTAGTTCTCCATCCTGCTCTGCGCCTGGGCCGATAAAATAACCTGCTGCAGGTTGAGAGAAGTGAAAGGCAGGTAGAACTGAAACGGATATTGGAAACTAACGATGACTCCGCACTGTGGCGTCTGGCTCGAAGCCGGGGGATTCAGCACCGCGTTGCGACAGATGGTGATGTT
>Ga0074045_10006439_pt1 | contig 10087 bp, 10 predicted proteins | sample BogForMeECP23OM2_FD_94442 | JGI IMG/M metagenome (GOLD analysis project Ga0074045, IMG submission 94442) | Bog forest soil microbial communities from Calvert Island, British Columbia, Canada - Bog Forest MetaG ECP23OM2 | ecosystem: Environmental > Terrestrial > Soil > Wetlands ... | reverse complement strand
TCGAGGCCGCGCTCGATCGCGGTGACTATAAGCCAGGGCCGTGGCGATCGCTGATCGACGATATCCGCAATAGCCCGGCGACGGAGCGCGCGGCCCTTGCTGATGACGTCAGCCGGGTCAGCCGCAAACTCCATCTGCGGCGGCCCCGTCGCACGACCGGCGTGGTCGGTGCGTTACTGCTCGAAGCGCTCGCGGGAATAATCGGCGGCATACTCGTCGCCGCCGCTCTGACTCGCGGCTCCACGTTCCTCGCGCTCGTCGGGATGGGGCTCTGGGCCACGGCGTTCGAGCCCTTGATCAAGCTCAGCGTCGGGACGGCGCTGGGAGTCGAGTACGACTACGCGTACCTCTACGGCGGCGTCGAGCCGCGCTTCAAGATGAAGTTCGGCTCATATCTGTCGCTCGCGCCACTGCGCCGCGCGATCGTGCAGTTCGCTGGCACGCTCGGCTCGCCGCTCGGCGCTCTGATCGCGGCGCGGCTCTACGAGCCGACGCTGCCGACCGCGCGCGTCGTCTCGTTGATCGTCTTCTGGCTGGTCCTGCTGACGAATGTCAGCGGCGTGGTCAGCGAACTCGCGGGCGTCCGCAAGCTCGGCAAGATGCGCCTCCCGCCGGGCAGCGCCAATGAGATGGTGGTCGAGCTGCGCTGCTGGTGGCGCACCCGCGGGTAACAGCCCGCGTAACTGAAGAGACGATCGATGAAAAGGCGGTTAGCATTTAAAATTGAGGCGGCTTGCTACTTCGGCAACATGCTTTTTATGCTGGTCCCGCTTCTGCTGGAAGGCACTTGATTGTTGGCGCGATCTTCTTTCGTGCTCTTCATCGAGCTTGTTTGCTTCTTCCACGGCCAGTTTCAAAGTATCCACGTGGAAGCGCTCAACCTCTTCGATCGTTGTGCCGTTTAAAATGATACGGTCTTTTATCACGCGCGCGATCGGTGCATCGATGTGAAACGAGGAGGCAAATCCCAGCCCTCTTCAGGAACAGGCCTACCCATCTCGCGGAGGGTGTCGTAGAAAACTGAAAAGGAACGCTGTACAGGGTGCTTCGAGGAGAATTGTCATGGCGAGGCTCGCCTACATCGTGGACAATCACCCCGATCAGCTTGATCGGTTCGTGGCCTCCCGAGTTCACTACGCTCTCCTCCTTTTCGGCTCTGGTTCTCGATTGTTAAGTCAACAAAAGTGCACTAGCTCTCCTTCTTCAAATATAAATAGCCGACGACGACGACGATTATCAGGGCGATCGCGATAATCCATGGGTTCCGTAGAATAAACGCCCCGAGGCTGAAGATGGCCCATATTAGCAGCGAACCAGCAACGACAATTATTGCGATCTGAAAAAACTCATCTTTCGTCATGACACCACCTTCACTGCATACCCGAGAATCGTCAGGCTTATAGCCACAGGAAGTGCTAAGTTAAAAAAGATGTTATCTTTTGAGTAGATGTCTAAGGATGGCAATAGGGAACACAGTACCAATGTTAAAAACAGGCCTAGGGCGACAAAACTCATAGCGATACCCATAGACACCGACTTTGCCCCATTCCCTTGAGGATTACTCAACCACAAAACCCCCGCCAAAATGCCGAATGCAGTCAGTAATATGTCAATAGATGCATTAGCAGAATGCCAGTCGTGTATCTCTTTGATCGCCGTTTCACGCGACTCTAGAAATAACCTACCACAAAATGAGAATGGAATTGGGATCAGCGCTACGATGGTCTTTCCGGCAAACGATGAGAGTTCGCTCCTTTTCAATCGAGTCTCCTCCAATATCTATCCCGAACCACGCGCGGAACGTGAACACCCGCATCCTCAAAGCACAGCACCGATTCAACCCGCTCTCGCAATCCTTAGTTCCCTGGGGCGGTTGTGCTCGTCGACGTGGATGACCTTCGGCGTCAGGCGGCGCGCGCTCGCCTCGTCCATCGGCGCAAAGGTCGCCACGATAATGATATCGCCGGGCTTGCCCCGCAGCGCCGCCGCGCCATTCAGGGCGACTTCGCCCGAGCCCGCAGGCGCATGGATCGCGTAGGTCTCGAGCCGCTCGCCGTTCGTCACGTTCCAGACGTGAACCATCTCGTACTGCAGGATGCCCGCGGCGTCGAGCAGGTCGGTATCGATCGCGATGCTGCCCTCGTAATCGGGGTCCGCTCCGGTCAGATGCAGGCGGTGAAGCTTGGCGCGCAGCATGATTCGCATGTGACTACTCACTCCGCAATTGAACTAAGGTTCGTGACACAGCTCCCAGTCGACCCTCACCCGCGCTCGCGATGCTCGCGCGGCCTCTCCCTGGTCAGGTCAGGGAGAGGCGTTAAGAGAAAATACCATGTTATCGATCAGGCGGGTTTTGCCGACCCGCGCGGCGATAGCGACAACGATCGGACGATCAATCGTATCCATCGATTGTAACGTCGCGGCGTCGACCGCCTCGACATACTCGATCTCGACACCCGGCGTGCTTTCGAGCAGATGGCGGGCCGCCCGCACAAGCTCTTGTGGCGAGCGGGAGCCCGCTTTAACGGCCGCGCCGGCGGCCCGGAGCGCGCAGCTCAGCGCGAGCGCCTTGCGCCGTTCGTCCGGGCTCAAATAGGCATTGCGCGAGCTCATCGCGAGCCCGTCGGCCTCGCGCACGGTCGGCACCGGGATGATCGTCAGATCGAAATTCAAATCCTGGACCATCCGCTCGATCGCGCGCAACTGTTGAAAATCCTTCTCGCCGAACAGTGCGCAGTGCGGCTTGACGATATTGAAGAGCTTCGCGACCACGGTCGTGACGCCGCGGAAATGGCCCGGGCGATGGTCGCCGCAGAGTCCACGCGTCACTTCCGTCGCCTCGACCCAGGTTTGCGATCCCGCCGGAAACATCACTTCGGGCTCAGGCGCGAAGAGCACGTCGACCGGCACCGTTCGCATCATCGCGCAATCCCCGTCGAAGTTGCGCGGATAGCGCGAAAAGTCCTCGTTAGGACCGAACTGGGTCGGATTGACGAAGAGCGAGCTGGCGAGCCGCGTGGCATGGCGGCGCCCCTCGCGCATCAGGGTGAGATGGCCCTCGTGCAGAAAGCCCATCGTCGGCACGAACGCGATCGTCTCGTCACGACGGCGCGCCGCTTCGGACCAGGCCTGCATGTCGCGCGGGGATGCGATGATCTCCATCGGCGTCAACGTCCCTTCAGGCCGTAGCAATGCTCGGCCGCCGGAAAGGCGCGCTCGCGCACTTCGCGGATATAGCTGGTCGCGGCGGCGGCCGAATCGCGCCAGAGATTCGCGTAGGGCTTGGCGAAGCGCGGCACGAAGGATTCGCTGAGCCCCAGCAGATCGTGCATCACGAGCACCTGCCCGTCACATCCGGGACCCGCGCCGATGCCGATCGTGGGAATCGCGGCGCGCTGGGTAATCTCGTTGGCGAGCTCGACCGGAATTCCTTCGAGGACCATCGCAAAGGCCCCCGCCTGCTCGACCGCCGCCGCGTCTTCGAGCAGGCGCTCGCGGCATCCCGGGCCATGACCGGAGCGTCGGCCCTGCACGCGATGGCCGCCCATGCGATGCACCGATTGCGGGGTCAGCCCGATATGGCCCATCACGGGGATATCGATATCGACCAGCCGCCGGATCGTGTTGGCCATCGTGATCCCGCCTTCGAGCTTGACCGCCTCGGCGCCGCCCTCCTTGATCAGCCGGCCGGCGTTGCCCAACGCCTGCTCGATACTGACCTGGTAGGTGAGAAACGGCAGGTCGCCGACGACGAGCGCGCGCTCGCGCGCCCGCGCGACCATCCGGACGTGATAGATCATCTCGTCGAGCGTCACCGGCAAGGTGCTGTCGGCGCCCTGCACGACCATCCCGAGACTGTCGCCGACCAGCAACACGTCGACGCCCGCCTGATCGAAGATGCGGGCGAAGGGGAAGTCGTACGCCGTGAGCATCGTAATCGGCGTGCCGGCGGATTTCATCCGTGCGAGTTCGGTTACGCGAACCTTGTCATTTTTCATAGCGACGCCCACCGTGCTCAAAAATAAAATGCGGAGCCACCACATCCGGTAACCCCGCAAGAACTTTGCGCAAGTCGAAACGCGCGCTCAAGTCTCGTTTCGGGGTCCCGGTCCATTTTCTGGATCCGGGCACGAGCCCAAGCTCTATTTCCTCGACGGCCCGCGAGCGGCCGCCGCTGTCTTCATCTCCAACCTCGCCGGGACGGCATCCTCGACGGAGCAGCTTCTTCTAGCGCGAACTGTTCAGATAGTAAAGCCGGACAAATGGGGTCGGGAATTTCGGGCTATTGCACGAGGTTCGGAACCGTGACCGGGACCTGCAGGCGACGGCCGTCGCGCACGACGCTCAGGTAGACGATTTCGCCGGGCTGGACGTCGCGCATACAGTCCTCGAAGTCGAGCGCCGTGGTCACGCGAAACCCGTCAACACCGATAATCATGTCGTAGCTGTCGCCAACCTGGGTCGATTCCAGCACCGGCACCAGCAGCATCGCGGGTGGGAAAAAGAAGGCGCCGGCGACGGAAACCGCCTCGAGCGTCGAGCGCGCCGTGTGCCGATAGGGCTTCACGCCAGCCTTATCCGCCGGTCCGCCTGACGTGACGGCGAGCACCAGCAGCCCGGCCGCGGTCTCACCGGATTTGAGCCGGCGGCGGTCGGGACGGAGCCTGATCCCCAGCGGCAAGACACTGTCCTCGCCCTCGATCAGGAAGTCTTCCGCCGAGCCGATCCCTGGGCCGTAAGGCCCGGGCTGCTGCGCCTTCTGATAGTTGACGACCGGGTCGCCGCTCCATGATTGCGCGACGCCGGGGGAATCAGTGGGCGACGCCTGGGGAATCTGCGCGGTGGTATTGATCTGCGGGCCAAGAGCGGGGTTGGCATCGGGGCTATTGGCGTCGGTCGCGTCCGAGGACGCCTCCGGCACTTCGATCATCTCACTACCGCCGGCAGTGGCGGTCGCGGTCGGCGAAGCCGCACCCGGATCGGCGGCATTGCCAGCCCATAGTCCGGCCGGGGCAAGCGTGGTCAGCGCAACGCTCGCGACGCAAACCGCTCGCCCTAGCAGGCGGACGGTGGTCCTATGCGACCGCCCAAATCGCTCCATCCTCGGCAACCCGTCCTTCACGTTGCAGCTTTTTGAGATGCGATCGCACCGATTGCGCGGCGGCGGCATGCAGAAACTGGGGCACGTCGGTATAGATTCGTTTGACGATAGCCGGGACTTCGAGCGGTCCGTCCTTGAGCGCGGCCAGCACCTGCCGTTCGCGCAACTCGCGATGCGCGATATATTCGCGAATCTTGCCCTTGGCGTCGCGAATCACCGGGCCGTGCGCGGGATAGATCGTCTCGACGTCCAGCGCGAGCAATCGGCGCAGTGAATCCATGTACTGCCCGAGGTCACCCGTCCCGTCCGGAATTATCGTCGTGCCCGCGCCCAGGACAACGTCACCGGTGAAGACCGCCTTTTCCTCGACCAGGTAGTAGCAGAGATGGTCGGGGGCATGGCCGGGAGTAAAAACGCCGCGCAGGGTTGCACCTTCGGTCGCGACCACCTCGTCATGATCGATCGGCGTCAGCGGCACTCCCGCCGCGTCGTCGGGTCCGGCCACCGGCCACGGCTTCTTGAGTACTTCGAGCCGCCCGAACAGCCGTGTGACGTCTTTCATCCCGCCAATGTGGTCCTGATGGGCATGCGTGATAACGACGCGATCAAACTGGTCCGTATGGGACAGCTCGCGTAGTCCCTCAGGAAGGAGCTCCGCCCATTTCGGCACCCCGACTCCGGTATCGAGCAGGAGCGGTCGCCGCCCGGTCCCTACGATATAGGTGTTTGTCCCGGGCCCGGTGAAAGGACCGGGATTATGCCCCAGCACGGTCGCGACCCGCGGTGACAGGCGCGCGTAGTCGGGCAGCTTCAGACCCATCATCGAATCGGTGACAACTCGTATTGGTTCAGCCATTGGACCCTTTCGCGCTATCTCCGCAGGACTGCAATCGTTAAAGACGACGATTACGCTCGAAGATCAGCCGTAAACCTTTGAGCGTCAGGAACTCGTCCACATCTTCGATCGTTGTCGACTCGGGTGCAATCAATTCCGCGAGACCGCCCGTCGCGATCACCCGGGTCGCCTCACCCCGCTCCTGGATTATGCGCTCGACCAGACCGTCAACCAGCGCGGTGTAGCCGAAGATCAGCCCCGACTGAATCGCGCCCACCGTGGTCCGACCGACGACGTCCCGCGGGCGAACCAGCTCGACCCGGTAGAGCTTCGCCGCATGTTCGACCAGCGCATTCATCGAGATACCCAGTCCCGGCGCGATCGCGCCGCCAACGTACTCGCCGCGCCCGGTGACGTAATCGAAAGTCGTCGCCGTACCGAAGTCGACCACCACCACGGCCGACTGGTAACGGTCATAGGCCGCCACCGCGTTGACGATTCGATCCGCGCCAACTTCCTTGGGGTTCTCGTACAGAATCGGCATCCCGGTCTTGATTCCCGGCCCGACCATCAGGGGCTGACAATGAAAGTAATGGCGCGCCAGATGCTCGATCGTGGGATTGAGCGGCGGCACCACGCAGGCCACTGCCACGCCCTCCGGCTTTAGCGGGACCGGCAGCCCGGCGGCCTGCAGCAGCACGTGCAGCAGGACACGATGCTCGTCGGCCGTGCGCTCGGCGTCCGTCGAAATGCGCCAGTGATGGATCAGTTCTTCGTGATCGTAAATGCCGATCACTGTGTGGGTATTGCCGACGTCGATTGCGACCAGCATGGATAGGCGTGAGGCTCCTGTGGCGGGCGATTCGCCCGCGCGCGTTGCGTCTAGATAGTATGTCGCTGAGCGAAAAGCTGAAAGGGGGATTTTCGTTCAGCGCATGCGATGCCACCATCCCCCCATGATCACGTGCGAGCCGCGCGGGGTGGTGAGCATCGGACTGGTAGGGAAAATTGGGCCCGGGGGCCACGGCCGAATCAGCGCATTGCCGGGCCAGGCTGGAGCGCCCCAAGTCCGGCCGACAATCACATACGACGTCATCGCGGATACCGGAGCGATCCCGGCACCGGGAACCATCATCGGCTGGGATGAGCCGGGAGCTTCACCGGGAACCGCCCCTTGAGCGGCGTAGTCCGCCAGATTGTCCGGCTGGTCATCGGACGAAGATGGATCGTTCGGATCCGCCGATGCGGCCGCGGCTTCGTCATGGCCCACCGCCACCACCTGCGGCAAATCCAGCACGGAGCCGTCGTCAGCGTCCTCGGGCGCATCGGTCGTTGGCGCCGCCCAGACCGGGTCCGCGTCATCGTCGGCCGCCGCCGGCGTCACGGTAAACGATTCGTCTTCCTGCGCGTACAGCAGCGCGGATCGCGGGGTCACCAGTATCGCGAACAGCAGCGCGGCTGCACCGGCGAGGCTCGCGGACAACTTATCGCGACGATAATCCAGGCACATCGCAGCACCGGGTCGAGGAAAAGTCTAAATCCAAGACTACCATTCGACGCACGTCCCAAACAAACGTCGCGAAGGAGCGGTCGAGCGGTTGGCCAGTCATGATCTTCCCGCTAAGATGCGCTTCATGTCAGAAGCCAAAGTCGCACTAATCACCGGGGCCGGCCGCGGGATCGGCCGCGATATCGCCCAACGGTTGGGTCGCGAAGGCTATGCCTGCGGCCTGATCGCGCGAACCAAATCACAGCTTGACGAGACCGCCGAACTGATTCGGCGGGCCGGCGGCAAGGCGCTGGTTACCCCCACCGATGTATCCAAACGTGAGCAGGTGGTCGCGTCCGTCGCGGCCATCGAACGCGAGCTTGGACCGATCACGGTGCTGATCAACAATGCCGGCGCCTACCTGCGCAAGCCCTTCACCGAGATCACTGAAGAGGATTTCGACTTCCAGCTCAAGGTCAACTGCTACGGACCGTTCTTCGCAACCCAGGCCGTGGTCGGCGGGATGGCCGAGCGGGGCCACGGCACGATTATCTTCGTCCTGGGTTCCGAGACGCGTGGTGGTCCGGCGCAGTATGCCGCGTACAATGCCTCGAAGGTAGCCCAGCGCGCGCTGGCCGAATCCTGCGCCTACGAATTCATGCATCGCGGCGTTCATGCGGTCGCGCTCGACGTTGACGGGGCCGTGGGATTGCCGCGGATCACGGAAGGCGCGCCCGAGGAGGATCCTGATCACTTCGTGGCGACGGAATCGATTTGCGGCGAGATCATCCATGTGATCAATCAGCCGCGCAATGCGTGGACTTTCGCGGTCGATCTGCGCTCCTATTGGCAGTGGCGGCCACGGGTGGCGGCCAAGAAGAAGCCCTGAGGCGCGATACGGGCGCAAAATCGCAACGGTCGGGGCGTGGCGCAGACTGGTAGCGCACACGCTTGGGGTGCGTGTGGTCGCCGGTTCAAATCCGGCCGCCCCGACCAATTCAAAATCCCTTTAACTTCAAAGAGTTTTGGCCTGACCTCACCCTGCTCCCGAACTCGGCGAGCCAAGATGAAATTCCCGATTCTGAAAATATTCTGAAAATTTCAGCGGTGTGCGTATCGATCGATCTATCGCGAGTTCAGTGATAGTCCTGCGTGCGTCTTCATTTGCCTCGTGAATAAGAGTCGTGTTATCCTAGGAATGCCTAGAACAGCATGATATTGAGCATAAGGGAGTAAAAGAATGTTGCAGGCGTGTCTTTCGTCGAGAATAGTACGAACGAGCTTGGCGGCGATCACGGTGCTCGCGATGACCGCTATATTCACGCCGATGGCCCTGGCACAGAACACCGCATACGGTACGAACGCCCTAGGGTCGAGCGGCGATAGCGGTAGCTCCAACAGCGCGTTTGGCTACTATGCCCTGGCAAACGCCACGAGCGCCTGCCACAGCGTGGCTGTCGGGCTCGATGCACTCCTAAACACCAGCACGGGTAGCTACAACACGGCGGTCGGTCTCCAGTCGCTTCAAGCCAACACCACCGGCAATAATAGTACCGCGGTTGGTTACAACGCATTGTCCAATAGCGACACGGGCAGCTATAACATCGCGCTCGGTCAAACCGCGGGCTCTATCCTGAGTACAGGCAGTAACAATATCTATATCGGGAACAGTGGTGGCACCTCTAACGAGTCGGGTCAGATCCGGATCGGCACGTTAGGCACCCAGACCGCGGCGTATGTCGCGGGGATCGTGACCTCCAGTCTCACCAGCGGGACCCCCGTAGTGATCACCAAAGCCGGCCGGCTTGGATTCTTGTCCTCCTCGATACGCTACAAGCGCGACATCCACAACATGGGCGACGCGAGTGACAAGCTGATGAAGCTGCGGCCCGTCACTTTCCGCTACAAGGCCGACTCAACCAACACTGAACAGTATGGATTGATCGCTGAAGAAGTCGCGAAGGTTTATCCGGAGTTGGTGATTCGTGGTGAAAGCGGCGAGCCCGAGACGGTCGCCTATCACATGTTGCCGGCGATGCTTCTCAACGAAGTTCAGAAGCAAGCTCGCGCGGACCAGGGGCGTGATCGGCAAACTCAACGGTTGGCCTCCCAACTCGAGCAAAAAGATACAGAGATCGCGACGCTGCAGCGCGAGGTTGGTGCCTTGAAACAGAAGCTGACAAAAGTCGATGCGTTGGCGGCGCGCCTTGACGCACTCGAGCAGCAAGCGCATGCCTCACGGCCAGAGCGTCTGGCGTCCGCGACGCACTGAGCCGGCTGTTTGTTGGCATGCTGCGGAGGATCGCGGTGCTGCCGTCGCTGGCGGGATAAAGTGAGCGCAAAGCGAGCAAATTTTGCGTCTGCCGATTTGGCACGAAGCATGCGCGGGCTACTTTCGGCGCTGGTTTAACTGGAAGGCAATCCATGGAAAAAGGCTCGCTCTGGGACGTAACTCACGCGCGTGGTGGCGAGACTGCCGTGCAAGGGGGATTACGGGGCGCCACGACCGGCCGCTTGCCACCGTGCCGCCTCCGAAGTTCGTAAGCGAGTGACCAAACTTTCAATTACCCACAAGCTGCGCCATTCCAAATCCCAATTGGATATCGGTGAAGCGGGATAGCCCGCGCCACATGACGATGTTGCCCGGTGGAGGATCATTGGC
>Ga0074045_10006438_pt1 | contig 10088 bp, 5 predicted proteins | sample BogForMeECP23OM2_FD_94442 | JGI IMG/M metagenome (GOLD analysis project Ga0074045, IMG submission 94442) | Bog forest soil microbial communities from Calvert Island, British Columbia, Canada - Bog Forest MetaG ECP23OM2 | ecosystem: Environmental > Terrestrial > Soil > Wetlands ... | reverse complement strand
TAGGGCGTGTTTCAAAGGCTAAAACCCACCGCGCCCGAACGGGCGCCGGGGGCCGGGCCGGCCGGTGTGGCCAGCGGCGGATCGCCGGCGTCGCGCAGGACCTTCAGCGCCGCTGCCGCGCGGTTCCCCGCAGTAGGCCGGGCGGCGCCCCAATCCTGGATACCCGGGCCGTTACGGCCTTGGCAGAAGGAAAAGCAGCACCGCGAGGAAATGGCAGGTGCTGCCCCCGAGGACGAACGTGTGCCACACCGCGTGGTGGTAGCGAAGCCGGCGCCAAAGGTAGAAGACCACCCCAAGGGTGTAACAGAGGCCTCCGGAGAGCAGCAGCCAAAGGCTCCCGTTCGGGACGCGCTCGAGCATCGGCCCGATTCCGACGACAATCAGCCAGCCGACGAAGACATAGGCCAGGATCGAGATCATCCTGTAGCGTTCGCCGAGGAAGAAGCGAAACACCGCGCCCGCCCCGCAAAGGCCCCAGATCACGCCGAAAAGCGACCAACCCCACGGGCCGCGCAGGTTGGTGAGCAGAAACGGCGTGTAGGTACCCGCGATCAGCAGAAAAATGGCCGCGTGGTCGAGCTTGCGCAAGACCGCCTTCGCGCGCCCGCCGAGGTGCGCATGGTAGATCGTCGAGATGGTGTAGAGGGCGAGCAGGGTGAGCCCGAAGACGGTGAAGCTCACGACGTGCCAGGCGTCCCCGCGCAGGCTCGAGAAGACGATCAGCAGCGTGAGCCCCACTATGCTCGCCGCGAGCCCGACCCCGTGCGTCACCCAGTTTGCGATCTCCTCGCCACGGGTGTAGACGCGCACGCCCGGCGCTGCGGCCTCCCGCGCTCCGGCAGGCGACTCAGGCGACCGCTGCCGCTTCACCGAACGATCCGCCCAGGCGTCGAGCCAACGAATGATCCGGCGGGGCTGCGGCCTGTTAAACTTGTCGGGCGTCCACTCCTCGCCGTCGGCGTAGACGGTGCGCGGCATCACGCACGTGCCGAAGACCCAGTCGGCGATCGGCAGCCCGAAGAAGCCGGAGATCGACTCGTTGCAATGGATGACGGCGTGGTGGCGCAGGTGGAACGCGTACGCGGGCCGCCAGAACCATCCCCAACGCGGATGCTCGATCAGGGGCGCCCATTTCTCGAACGACCAGTGGTTGATCGCATGCAGGACCTCGTAGAGCGTCAGCGAAACCGCCACCGCCGCAATGCCGGCGAAGAACCATGGAAACGAGGGCAACAGCCACTGCAGCAGGGCGAACAGGGGCGAAATCACCACCGTGAAGGTCGCCAGGGAATACCACGGGAAGAACGAGGCTTCGCCCTGCTCGGGCTCGATGATCGGATATTTGTTCTCGATGAAGAGGATGCCGCGGCCATCGCGCCCGTGCCTGAGCGCGATCCGCGTCAAGGCGTGATGGAGCGTGTGCTGCCTGTAGAGCCGGCTCAGGAATGCGACCGCCGGCGTGTGCAGCACGTAGCGGTGGAAGAAGAACTCCACGAAGCAGTTCACCATGCTGATCGCGGCGAACGCCACGACGCCCTTCCACGGCTGCGCCAGTAACTGCGCAGTCCAGACGGAGGGGGCCAAGATCCGCAACGCCGCAAGCAGGGCGGCGACCGTCGCCAGCACGGTAAGCGCAAAAAAGGGAAGCGAGAATTCCTCGATCTTCTTGTCCGTGTGGGAGGGCGCGGGGTTCATCGGCCCCGCATTTCTAACCGCAAAGACCGGCCAGTTGCAAACCATGTTCTTCTGGGACCCGACAGAATTAGATTCGGTAATCTCAAGTCCCCCGGCTTCAGCCGGCGTTGCGCCACCGCGGGCAGATTTGCCATCGACCGGGCCTGAATGCTGCCGCCGCTTCGCGGTGTGCACGCCTTCGGCACGGAGGCCGGGCCGGCGCCCTTCGGCAATATCTGCGCAGCGTCAGCCAATTGATGCGAGGCGGCCCGGTGTCTATTCTGCAATGCTTTCACCATCGAAATCGCCCCTTCTTCCCGACTCGGCACCCGCAGCATGAACACCCCCGCGCTATTCCTCGTTGGAGCCAGCCACCGCACGGCTCCGATCGAACTTCGGGAAAGGCTGGCGCTCGGGCCCGAGGCGGAGGCTGGATTCGCCCTCCAGCTGGCCGCCATGCGCTGCGTCCGGGAGTTCGCGGTCCTAAACACCTGCAACAGGGTCGAGATATACGGCGTCGCGACGGAGGAGGGGGCCCTTGGCGAGGTGATCGAGGCGTTTTGCGCCCGGCAGCAGGTCGAGCCCTGGCAGTTCGGGCGCTTCGGTTTCGTCGCCCGGGGTCTGGACGTCGTGCAGCACCTGTTCGAGGTCGCCTCCGGGCTCGATTCGCAGATGCTGGGAGAGACTGAGATATTCGGGCAGGTGAAGCGGGCATACGCGGCCGCCCAGGCCCGCGGATCCGTGCGCGCGGTCCTCAACCGGCTTTTCCAGAAGGCGTTCCAGGCCGCAAAGCACGTGCGCACGTACACGGCGGTCACGGCGGGCCAGGTGAGCGTCGCGAACGTGGCCGTGGACCTTGCGGCGGACATCTTCGGAAGCCTGGAGAACACCAAGGTGCTTCTGCTCGGAGCCGGCGAGATGGGGAGGAAGAGCGGCCGGGCCTTCTCAAGCCGGGGGGCGAGGCACCTGGCGGTTTCCAGCCGGAGGCTGGAAAGGGCGGGTCAGCTCGCCTCGGAACTCGGCGCCGGGGTGCTCCCGTTCGAGGAGCGCGAGGCGCGCCTGGCCGAATGGGACATCGTGGTCTGCTCGACGTCGGCGCCGGGCACGGTCATCTCGGCGGCGTCGGTCCGTGCCGCCATGAGGGAGAGGGCGGCCCGGCCGATTCTCTTCGTGGACCTGGCGATGCCGCGGGATGTCGACGCCTCGGTTGCGGACACGGCCAACCTGTATCTCTACAACCTGGACGATCTCGCGCGGATCGCGGAGAAGAACCGGCTTGCGCGCCTCGCGGAGGCCAAGCACGGCCGGGAGGTGCTCTCCCAGCGGGCGGATTCGGTCTGGCCGCAGCTCCAGGCGCAGCTGGCGTCCGGGGGCCAGGGCGGCGACTGCGGAGCGCGCGTGCCGACGCTCCAGGACCGCGGCCTTCGGGAGGCGCTGTTCGCCTGAGGGGGCGGGAGTGGGGACGCCCCCGTAGGGCGCCAAGGTCGCCCCTGTGGCCGAGGCTGCGTGCCGCAGCGTCATTCGGGGCCCAACGCCGCGTGGGAGCCGGGCGAGCCCGCCATCCTGCGGCGGCCGATCAGCGCCCGGCAGCCACCGCCCGGGCGAGCCTTCGGCCGGAGGCGATGCAGGACGAAAGCGCCACGCCGTCGCGGCTGTTTCCGCCGAAGTAAAGCCCGGGAGCCGACGACTCGGCCCTGGCGAAGATGGCCTCAAAGCGGTCGAAGCCGACGCCGTACTGGGGGATGGCGCGGGAATGCCGGTGAATGCGGAGAAAGACCGGCGCGGCGCGCACGCCGAGGAGGGAGACCAGCTCCGTCTGGACGAGGGCGGCCAGCGCCGCGTCGTCAAGAAGGGCAAGCTCGGGCTGGCGCGTTCCGCCGACAAAGGTGGTCAGCGCGACGTGGCCCTCGGGCGCGCGGCCGGGGAACAGGGTGCTCGAGAAGAGCGACCCAAGAATCCTCCTGCCCTCGACCCTGGGGACGAGGACGCCGAAGCCGTCCAGCTGATGGGACACGTCCCCGCGGCGAAAGCCGGTGAAGACCGAGGCGACGGGCGGGTGCTCGATCCCGCCGAGCGGCGCGAGCAGGTCCGAGGCCTCGAACCCCTCGAGGCGCAGACGCGCCAGCGCGTCGGCGGGCAGGGCGCATACCACCGCCGAGAACTCCTCCTGGCGCGTCCCGCCGTCGCCCCCGAAGGCGACGCGCCAGCCGCGGTCGCCGCGCCCGAGCGCCAGAACCGGGGCGCGGAGCCTTAGCGAGTCGCCGAGCCGCGCCGCGAGGGCCCGCGGCAGCTCCTCAAGCCCCTCCGGGAAGGACAGGATCCGGCCGCGCGGCCCGCCGCTCGCGTTGCGCAACTTGACCGCGCCCAGGATCAGCGACCGGTGCTCGCGCTCGAGCGCAAAGAGCCTGGGGAAGGCGTGGCGGACCGAGAGCCTTGCGGGATCGCCCGCGTACACGCCCCCGACGAACGGGTCCACCGCGTAGTCGAGGAACTCGCGGCCCAGCCGCCGCACCGTGAAGGCGGCGACGGTCTCGTCGCCGCTTGGGTTGCCGCGGGGCCGGAACACCTCGCCGGCCAGGCCAAGCTTCGCGCGCCACGAGAACAGCCGCGTGGCAAGGAACCGGCCGGGGGAGGCCGGCATGGGCTCCATCCTGGCGTTCCTAAGAACGTAGCGGTTCTTGGCCTCCTCGCCGGCGTAGAGGCGCCTGGGCCCGATGCCGAGCGCCCCCATCAGGTCGGATTCCTCGGCCTTGCCTTCCAGGAGCGAATTCGGCCCGGCCTCGTGCAGCCAGCCGCCCTCCCGGACCGTCTCGATGGCGCCGCCGCACCTGCCGGAAGCCTCAAAAACGACGGCCGGTATCCCCGCCTGGCGAAGGTGCCAGGCCGCAGTTAGGCCCGTGATGCCCGCCCCGAGCACGGCGACCGGACGGCCCGGTGGGGGCCGGGATTGGCTGCCTGGAGTCATTGTTCTGTAGGTTAACGTGGTTCCCCGCGTGCGGCTTCGCGTCCCTTGCCATGAGAGGTGCATTTCTTGCCCAAGCCCCGGTGAACCTGCAAGAAGCGTCTTAAGGTGGCCGGCGGGGCGCAATGGGCGTCGCTCCTTTAGTCCCGCCGTCCAGGGGAAGGACAAGATACGCGCAGTGCCAGCCAACCGGCGCGCAGTCTTGCGCGCCAACAGGCTGTATATTCACATTCTCAACTGTCTCACCTGCAATGACCGACAATTCCCCTCCTCCCACAGAAGGCGCGCCGCGCCCGCAGTCGGTCTGGCAGAATTGGATCACGCTTGCGGGGGTCATTGAGGCGGCCGGAAGCCTGTTTGCCTTCCTCCTGCTCTTCGCGCTCGACCTGATGGGCCGCGGGGCGAGGAACCCCTATCTCGGCATTCTCTGCTACGTGGTGGCACCCGGTTTCCTCTTCTTCGGCGCCGCGGTTGCCGTGGCTGGAGCCTGGCGCGAGCGCCGCCTGCGGTCCCGCGGGCGGGCGATGCGCCCGCCGCGCCTGGCGATCGACCTGTCGCGCTCCCGCGACCGGCGCATCCTCCTCTGGTTCTCGTTCGGGGGCTCCACGTTCCTCCTGCTCACGGCGATCGGGAGCTACCAGACCTTCGCCTACACCGAATCGAACCAGTTCTGCGGGGAGGTCTGCCACAGCGTGATGGGGCCGGAGTACACGGCCTACCACCGCTCCAACCACGCCAGGGTCGCCTGCGTCGAGTGCCACGTCGGCTCCGGGCCGGCCTGGTACTTCAAGGCCAAGATCAACGGAATGCAGCAGCTTGTCGACATAACCACCGGCCGATACCCCAGGCCGATCCCGACGCCGGTGCGAAACCTGCGGCCGGCCAGGGAGACCTGCGAGCGCTGCCACTGGCCGCAGAAGAACTCCGGCAGCGTCGAGCACATCTCGCACCGCTTCCTCGCCGACAAGGCGAACACGCCCTACACGACCCGGCTCCTGGTGCACGTGGTCGGCGGCGATCCCGCGCAGGGTCCGGTGGTCGGCATCCACTGGCACGTGAACGCGGCCAACAAGGTGGAGTACTACGCGACGGATCCGCAGCGCCAGGTGATCGTCTGGGTCAGGAAGACCGACGCGACCGGCGCCACGACGACCTACCGGACGCACGACTTCAAGGGCGAGCCCGACCCGGAGAGGGTCAGGGTGATGGACTGCATCGACTGCCACAACCGGCCGTCGCACCGCTACGAGAGCCCGAACGACGCTGTCGACGAGGCGCTGTACCTCGGGCGAATCGACCCGGCGCTGCCCGAGGTCAAGCGCACGGTGGTGGACCTCATGACGCGGGCCTACGCGACCCAGGGCGCGGCGGTGGCGTCCATGTCCGCGGCCCTCAGGGCGCGCTACGGAGATGCGCCCCGCGTGCAGCAGTCGGTCGCCGCCGTCGAGGCGATCTACCGCGCCAATTTCTTCCCGGAGATGAAGGTCGACTGGAGCCAGTACCCGGACAACATCGGCCACCTGGACTCGTCCGGCTGCTTCCGCTGCCACGACGGAAAGCACGTCGCCGACACGGGCGCCAAGAAGATGCCGGCGACCGAGTGCGACAGCTGCCACACGCTGCTGGCGCAGGGCGCAGGCGCCGAGTTCGCCCGCGTGGCCCCGCAGGGGATGGCCTTCAAGCATCCCTCCACCGATATTGAAGGGACGGGCCTTTTGTGCGCAGACTGCCACAACGGCAAGAACCAGGACAACTGAGACGCCATGATCCTCCCCCACGAAACCACGGCCGCGCCAGGCGGACTCTTGGATCTCGACATGGTGCGGAAGTACTCGATGGCCGGCCCCAGGTACACGTCCTACCCGCCGGCGACCCGGTTCACAGAGGACTTCGACATGGAGCGGATCGAGGCTGCGATCGCGGCGGACAACCAGCCGGGCTCGGGCCCGCTCTCGCTCTACTTCCACCTGCCGTTCTGCGAGTCGCTCTGCTGGTACTGCGGGTGCAACACGGTCATCACCCGCCGGCGCGACTCCGCGCACGAGTACCTGGGCGACCTCGAGAGGGAGCTCGTGCTCACGGCGGGGCGGATCAGGCGCGGCCGCGCCGTCACGCAGGTCCACTTCGGCGGCGGGACCCCGACGTTCTTCCCGCCGGAGGAGCTGGCCCGGCTCGGCCTGCTCATCTACGAGCACTTCGACCTCGAGCCGGACTGCGAGTTCGGCGTCGAGATCGATCCGCGCGGGCTGACCGAGGAGCACGTCGAGGCGCTGCGGGTGATCGGGGTCAATCGGGCCTCCCTGGGCGTCCAGGACACCGATCCCAAGGTCCAGGTGGCCATCCACCGCTGGCAGCCCGCTCCGCTGAACCGGCAGGCGGTGGCCTGGCTGCGCAAGGCGGGCTTCCACTCGGTCAGCGTGGACCTGATCTACGGCCTGCCGAGGCAGACCGCCGCGTCCTTCGGCCGGACGATCGACGAGGTACTTTCGCTGGGGCCCGACCGGCTCTCGGTGTTCAGCTACGCCCACGTCCCCTGGCTCAAGCCCGCCCAGCGCATCTTCGAGGTGCGGGGCGAGCTCCCTCCCCCGGAGGAGAAGCTGGCGATGGCCGCGGTTGCCCACGAGAAGCTGACCCGGGCGGGCTACATCGACATCGGCCTGGACCACTTCGCCCGCCCCGACGACGAGCTCGCCGTGGCGCAGCGGAGCGGCACACTGCAGCGCAACTTCCAGGGCTACAGCACCGCCGCGGGCTCCTCGCTCTACGGGTTCGGCGTGTCGTCCATCTCCTCGACCGCAGACAGCTACCGCCAGAACTTCAAGAGCCTTGAGGACTGGCGGGCGGCGCTCGGCGCCGGCCGCCTGCCGGTTGAGCGGGCGCTCATCCTGAGCGATGAGGACCGCCGGCGGCGCGTCCTGATCATGGGACTGATGTGCGACCGCCGGCTCGACTTTGCCGCCCTCTCCTCAGCGCTAGGTGTCGACGTGTCAAAGGAATACGCGAAGGAGATCGCCGGGCTGGCCGACCTCCAGGCCGACGGCCTCCTGGTCTGCACTGCGGCGGGGGTCGAGGTTCTGCCCCGGGGCGTGCCCCTCCTGCGGGTCATCGCAATGCGCTTCGACGCGACGTTTGTCCCTGGGCCGGGGCGCCACGCCCAGACCGTCTGACCCCGGACCGGCGCAAAGATGAGGCGCCGGAATCCCGGCGGCCCCTGGCCCGTGACCGATGCGGGTGACGGCGCGGCCGGAACCGCGTCGCTATACCCGGTGGCCGGGGATCAGAGCGAGTAGGTGAAGGCGACGTAGGCGAGCGGGCTCTGGTAGTTCGTGAAACCGCCCGTCGTGTCGTCCGTCTTTCGGATGTAGCCGATCTTGCCCTCGCCTATGATGCGTTCGCCGAACTTGTGCTTCAGGCCCGCGGTGACCGTCGCAATCTCGAATCCGGCCCCGTAGGGCTGGCCGCCGGCCGCGATCTGGGGATTGTAGTCGGTGGCCTGCTGCCAGTATCCCTCGAGTTCGGCGTCGGTCCTCTTGTCGAGGACGAAGCCGCAGAGAACGGAGCCGCTGACGTAGTTGTTGTTGGAATTCGCGATCGGGGGCGGGACGTACGGGGCCGTCGACACGATCACGACCGGGTAGGAGGTCTGGATGTAGTTGTAGACGACATCTATGTTTCCCTGGAAATAGACCTCGCTGTTGGGCGTCCAGTTGACGGACTCGCTGATCATCTGGCCCCTGACCTTGCCGGAGGTGACCTCGTTGCCCAGGCCGCCATTGTAGACGTTGGCAAGGACCGACATGTCGCCGCTCTGCGGCTGGTAGCGGGTGCTGAACGAAAGTTCCGCAAAGGGCTTGTAGATGACGCTGAGCTTCAGTCCGGTGAACGTGTAGCCGGTCACATAAAGGGCGCCGTTGCCCGCCGTGCCGATGATGTCGTTCGAGCCGATGAACTTGTTGACGTGATCCTTGCGGTAGAGCTCGGCCCGGACCGTGAACACCGAGGAGGCGTTCCAGTTGGCGCCGATCTTCGCGTCCTCGTAGTCCTGGTTGGCATCCTGGAAGAAGACCGAGCCGATTGGGGCCGGGCTCGTTGTGACCACTCCGGTGCCGGTCGTCGTGACCGCGGCGTAGGGATTGATCCAGTGCTGGGTGCCGCGCGTGATCCGGTCGTCGAACGAGCCGTACAGGACCGTGTTGGATATGCCGTCGTACTGGAGGGACGCCTCCGGGGAGAGCATGTGGTCGATGTAGTGCGAGTAGGTCAGCTCGTTGTTGGTGGTGATGTTGGTGCTCGCGATGGTCTTTGATCCCGAGGCCAGGGTCGTGTTCGTGAAGCCGCCGCTGCTGGCGATCGTGTCCGACTCATCCCGGATACCGAGATCCGCCAGCCAGTCTGGGTTCGGGGTGAACTTCAGGAACGCGTTGGCCACATAGTCGTCGACCTTGGATCCGCCGTAAATGTCGACGGCCGTGTCGGCGATATAGACGGCATGCGCGGTCGTGCTGTAGGTCGGCGTGATCCAGTTGCCGCCGTTCTCGGAAGACAGGTGCGAATAGGTGAGCCCGGTTTCGAGGGCTATGCGATCGGTGAACTTGGTCTCGGTCTGGTTGAGGAACTGGTAGGTCGAGGATTTGCGCGACTCCTGGTCGTCGTGGACCATGACCGCCGGGTCAACCGTCACGTTGGAATTCGGGTACTTGATGTAGTTGCGCGCGTCGTCGTTGTTTACCCAGTCCTTGGACAACTTGAAGGTCTCCGTGGTCTTCCCAATCGTCGCCACCATCGAGGCCTCGAGGATGTCGTGGTGCTCGTTCAGTAGCAGGGTGTTGGGGGCGATGAAGACGGTGTTCGCCGGCGCGGCCGTGCCAACCAGTGCTCCCTTGACCACGGTGGCGACCGGATTGATCAGCGAGGCCCACTCGGTCGAGTCCTTCATTCCGGTCCGCATCTCGTCGTGGAAGCTGATGGTGAAGACCGGACGGTCCGGCAGGGCCAACTTTGCCTCCACCCAAAACGTGCTGCGGTCGACGTGGAGGCTCTCAGGGCTCATCTTCACGAACGTGTCGGACAGGGGGAAGAACCCACCGACGCCGTCGTAGAAGGTGCGGAACCGCTTGTAGCCGGCGTCGACGGATCCAACGTTTGCCGTGGTCACATTGAAGCTCGCGAGGTAGTCTTCCGATCCGGCCATGGCGCGGCCCTTGACCGTCACCGTCGTGTTGTCGTTGATGTCCTTCGAATAGTACAGGTCCTCGATGCCAGCGGCGCCCGCGCTCGGCGTGCCGGTTGTCTTGGCAAACGACGCGTCGTCGCCGTTGACCCAGGCCGCCTGGCCCGAGATCTTGATGTAGCTTTCGTAGGAGGGGAACGCGTCGGAGGGCACCGGCGTGTCGGTAGACGCGGCGCGGGTTGTTGGAAGGGCGAGGGCGGCGCCGGCGCAGAGCAGGCAGGC
>Ga0074045_10006437_pt1 | contig 10088 bp, 10 predicted proteins | sample BogForMeECP23OM2_FD_94442 | JGI IMG/M metagenome (GOLD analysis project Ga0074045, IMG submission 94442) | Bog forest soil microbial communities from Calvert Island, British Columbia, Canada - Bog Forest MetaG ECP23OM2 | ecosystem: Environmental > Terrestrial > Soil > Wetlands ... | reverse complement strand
GTAATACTGGAAATGCCCAAATCAGCCACGCTAAGCCCATTGACGGAGAACGAATAGCTCTGGTCGCGATATTTGAGGGTCCCGTCACCCCACGTCACCCCGATTCCCGCGGCGACCGCTGAACTGGATATCTGCACGGTGCCCGAGGATTGCGGTGCGGCTGCTAGAACCAGCGACCCCATCCCTACGCAGCCGACTGCCAACGACCATATAACAAGTGCTTTCTTATTCATGTTTCTCTCCATTTTGTACATCTGCAATCATTGCCTGTTGCCAGTTGATGTGGCTTCTGGCGATCCGGTTCTAGTTCATTCGAATCTCCGTGTTGTGCAGACGCTCTGCAATCTCACAATTTGTTGCCGTGGGGCGTTCGCTTTTTAACGTGTCGTTCTGCGAGGGTTCTGCTAGGGTTGGCAGAGACTCGGCGATCGCACCGGGAAGCGTGATCCCTGCGGCTTGCCGGAACCGCCCCACGTTGGCAGCAATCAATGATGGCCGTGCCAGATGCGTAGCTCGGGGGTTGGCCCAGCAGTTATAGCTGACGTCGACCGACCAGCCCATGAAGCCACCATATGAGTAGAACGATTGCAACGGTTAAGAACATCGATTCGGTCCCTGTGATATTTCTATGGCGCTGGAACCCCGCGTCGCCGTGGTCAGACATATTGCTATCTCAACTGCCGTGGTCCCGACCGTCGTAATGACCAAAATTACCTTGGCCGCGGTCATAGCCGTGGTCTTGGTAATAGCCGCCACGGTTATTGTCGTACCCTGCTGGAACGACCACGCAGCCTCCGAGCGAGACGGCGAGGATCGAAAGAATGAGGATGTATCTCATGTTGGGCTCTCTGTTGAAAACAATTCCATGAACAGTGGTTGCGAAAAGAGGTTTCGGAAGAACATTCACATCCTGTTATTTAACGTAGCGCTCGTGTACGGCGTCGTACATACCAGGAGATTGACCCCACGAAGCGTTGCGCATTTGAGGCTGGAGCGATCGTGTAGCGTGTGGGCTTAGCGTGTGGCTTAGCCTTCAACTCGGTGGCGGCACCACGATCGCTTTGATTTGATCGTTTCTTCCTAGCGGGCTACTTCAAACGACCCGTGCCGTCCTCCAAGAACCAGATTGCGCCTGCCCGATACACAACTGCAGCGCCGACCGCCGCCGGGATTGGATGCATGGAACCGCGCCTGTGCTCGGTCCGAAGATGCGTGCGCTAGCGTACAGACGGCGTCGCGGAGGAGTGCTTAAATGAACTCGTGTAAGTAAACGGAGGTTGAAAATGTATATCGGCGGCGGTGCGCTCTTGGTGATTATTATTCTAGCGGTGATTTTCTTGCGGTGAGCCCTTATTCGACCCCGTGAGATGGTTTGGACCCGGTCCCTTATGTTGCTCTGACAGGGGTAACGTAGATTACAAGGTCGCGATCGAGTAGCCGCACTCGTGGGCACTGCGAGGGATACGCGCGTGGCTCGCGACTTCGGGCGACGGGTGGTTCGGCACGGCAAACTCCGAACTGTAACGGTTTCCAGATCCGATTGTCGGCTAAGTTCATAGCCGACAATCCGCTGTTAAAGCGGACACTGACGCTCACCGATGAGCAGGTATTTATTCGGTTAGCCTGTCAAAGCGTTTGGTCGACAGTTCACGCGACGATCCGGTGATAATTCGTTCGCCGTAACATCCATGTGCACATCAACGCCCAACCGCATCCGGCCGGCCTTCCATGAGTGTCATTCACCCCATTCGGGCTGCCAACGGGCAGAACTGGCCTAGCGAATGCCCATTGGGATGAATAAGAGCTGCGCGTAGCGATGGGCAGGCGCTCATGATTACGATTGCCGTGTTCGTCGCGGTACGGCGGTGTCATGCCGATTGCACTGGCGATGGAGCTAGGGCGATGGCCATGGCGATCTTGCCGAGTTTCGGCCTGAAATGCCCGCCTTGAGTGGTCGAGGTATACATATTGACCTTTCATTCTTCGAATGTTGCGAGCGCTTGGCTACCGCCAAGCGGGACGTCACCTGCGCCTTGCGGCGATCCGAGCTCGCGTCCGGCGTCCAGATAGGCCGTGCACGCTGGAGGAGTGCGGATGCGACCGCGCCTCACTCCACGGTTGTCCAATGTGCCCTAACGTACAGATGGTCGCCGGAAAGAACGGGAAACTTTGCCGTTGCTTCGAGCGAGCAGAGGGATTTATTGATTACGCGAGGTAGTCCCGTTTCTTGCCGGGGCGCTGACAGCCGCCGAAGATCCGGACCCGGGAACACTCGGAAATGTTTCGAAATGCAGTTACTAGCGTAAGCGGAATTTTCTGCTCATCTGCCACCCCCGGGATCGAGCTTCCAATATCATTGCACGTTTCACATCGAGGCCGGCCATGTTTGAAATGGGAAACGATTCCGTCATTCTCGACGATGCTGGCACCGCGGATGGCATCAGCGAAGCGCGGCGCCAGGAGGCGTTGCTCAAAACGGGAGCTTTGCAGAACGCGATTCTCACCAGCGCCAATTTCTCGATTATCGCCACCGACGAAAGGGGCATCATTCAATTGTTCAACGTCGGTGCCGAACGCATGCTTGGCTATCGCGCCACCGAAGTCGTTAACAAGATCAGTCCGAGCGATATGCATGATTCGCTAGAAGTGACCGCGCGCGCCCAGGCGTTGAGCCTGGAGCTCGCGACCACGATTACGCCCGGCTTCGAGGCACTGGCTTTCAAAGCCTCTCGTGGAATCGAAGACATCTATGAACTAACCTATATCTGCAAGGACGGGAGCCGACTTCCTGCAATCGTGTCAATCACGGCGCTGCGCGATGACTACGGCGACCTAATCGGGTACCTGTTGATCGGCACCGACAATTCCGTGCGCAAACGGGTCGAGTCGGAGCTGCAGAGGGCCATGGCGGTTGCGGAGAAAGCTAACCTGGCGAAATCAGACTTCCTTTCCAGCATGAGCCATGAGTTGCGAACGCCACTCAGCGCGATTCTCGGTTTTGCCCAACTCATGGAAACCGGCTCGCCGCGGCCAACGCCTTCCCAGAAACGAAGCATCGATCAGATTCTCCAGGCTGGGTGGTACCTGCTTGAACTGATTAACGGAATCCTCGATCTCGCGCTGATCGAGTCCGGTAAGCTCTCCCTGTCGCTGGAGCCGAGCGCGCTAACGGAAGTCCTGCGTGAATGCGAGACCATGATAGGACCGCAGGCGCAAAAGCGCGGCATAAGCGTGACCTTTCCCCTGCTCCAAATGCCGTACTTTGTCAAAGCCGACCGCACAAGGGTAAAGCAGGTTCTCATCAATCTTCTTTCCAACGCGATCAAATACAACAAAGTAGGCGGAACAATCGTCGTAGACTGCACCGAGAGCACATCAGGCCGCATTCGCATTTCTGTCACGGACACGGGCTTGGGGTTGTCGCCCGAGAAGCTCGCGCAACTCTTCCAACCGTTCAATCGTCTCGGACAGGAGGCGAACGTCGAGCAAGGCACAGGTATCGGTTTGGTCGTGTGCAAGCGGCTGATCGACTTGATGGGGGGCGTCATAGGCGCGGAAAGCACGGTCGGAAAGTGTAGCGTGTTCTGGATCGAACTGAGCCTATCGGCTGAACCTCACCTTGCCGTCGACGCAGCCAAACCCAGGTCGGTCGTCCAACCGCAACTTAAGGTCGACGAGGCGTTGCGCACAATGCTTTATGTCGAGGATAACCCGGCCAACCTTATGCTGGTCGAGGATCTCATTGCGCGCCGGCCCGATATCCGCTTGCTGAGTGCGAGTGATGGCAACGGCTGCATCGAGATTGCACGCGCCTCTATGCCGGATGTAATCCTTATGGACATTAATCTGCCCGGCATCAGCGGTATTAAAGCGATGAGGATCCTGGCTGAAGACCCCAAAACGGCGCACATTCCTGTGGTTGCACTCAGTGCCAATGCAATGCCCCGCGATATTGAGAAAGGGCTGGAGGCGGGATTTTTCCGTTATCTCACCAAACCTATCAAGGTCAATGAGTTCATGGATACGCTGGACGAGGCACTGAAGTTTGCAAAGACGGAGTTGCCCCATGCAAACTGGGAGAATGAAACATGATGGTTAGTGCACAGGACATACTCAATGCAAGCATCCTGATTGTTGACGATCAGGAGCCTAATGTCAGTCTGCTTGAGCAATTACTGAATGAGGCCGGCTACACGTGCGTTGCCTCAACGGTGAATCCACAAGTGGTCTGTGCGCTGCATCGCAAGAACCGCTACGACCTGATTCTGCTCGACTTGCAAATGCCCGGCATGGATGGATTCCAGGTGATGGAGGGCTTAAAGACAAACGAGGCTGACACCTACCTGCCGGTCATCGTACTCACTGCCCAACCGGGTCACAAGCTGCGCGCGTTGCAGGTCGGTGCAAAGGATTTCATAAGCAAGCCATTTGATCTGGTCGAAGTCAAAACGCGCATCTACAACATGCTCGAAGTTCGGCTCTTGTACAAAAAACTCGACAGTTACAATAAGACGCTGGAACAGTTAGTCCAGGAGCGCACAGCCGAATTGCGCGAAAGCGAAGCGCGCTATCGCAGCCTAACCGAACTGGCCTCCGATTGGTACTGGGAGCAAGACGAAACCGGCAGCTTCACCAAGGTTTCCGGCCCAGTCTTGGAGATGCTCGGAATCCGGGTCGACACCTTTGCGGGAGAAAGAAGCGATCGCGAGGTGACTGGCTGGAACGAGGTCGAGCGAGATGTGCTCCGGGCAAAGATCGCAGACCGGCAGCCATTCCTAGATTTTGTGTTCAGTCGCGTCAATGTCGATGGCTCGTGGCAGAAATTTCAGGTAAGCGGGGAGCCAATGTTTAACCAGTCCTGCCGCTTCATCGGTTACCGCGGAATCGGCGTGGAACTTACCGCAAAGACGTAGAACGCTGTACTTGGATAACTGCCAATGTCGTTAGCAGATAGCCCCAAGCAAAACCATCTTCTCGCCGCCCTGCCCGTCGCGGATTTTGAGCGCCTGGCTCCCCATCTGGAGCTGGTCCCGATGCTGCTCGGCGAATCGCTCTACGAACCCGGCACCCGGTTGCAGCACGTTTATTTTCCTACGACTGCTATCGTTTCACTGCTCTATATCATCGAGTCTGGCTTATCGGCCGAAATCGCTGGGGTGGGCAATGAAGGCATACTCGGTATTTCCCTGTTCATGGGAGGCGAGTCCACGCCCAGCTCGGCTGTCGTGCAGACTGCTGGGCACGGCTTCCGGCTCAAGGCAGAGCTGCTAAAGATCGAGTTCGGGCGTTTCGGTCCGACGATGCATCTTCTGCTACGGTACACACAAGCGCTGATTACTCAGATGGCTCAGACCGCGGCCTGTAATCGACACCATTCGATAGCGCAGCAATTGTGTCGGTGGCTATTGCTGACCCTCGATCGATTGCCTTCATCTGAGTTGATCATGACACAGGACTTGATCGCCGCCGCTCTCGGTGTGCGCCGCGAAAGTATTACAGAGGCCGCAGCGAAATTGCAGCGAGCTGGATTCGTTCGTTACCGCCGCGGTCACATTGCAGTGCTTGAGCGGTCCGGGTTGGAGGCCGGTGCCTGCGAGTGCTACACGGTAGTAAAAAAAGAATTCGACCGTTTGCTATCCGATGTGCGCTACCCCCAGGGCACTGCTGTTATCGCCACACAACGAACTTTGGTTCCAACGATGCCCGCCTTGTAGCGTCCCTGTCAGGACGTGCTGCCAGCTATCGTTGAGTCTACCTGTGAATGCGTCGACGCGGCTTCAGCGCAGTGGATTGAAGTGGTTCATGGGCAGGATAACATTTAGCTCATGTCTTGGTGCGAAGCAACGAGCCCGTAACAATTTGTCGTACGCCAACACCTTCATATTCCTTTATGATTCTGGCGACGGCTCCCGTATGGCTAACGCGCGATATGTGCATCTAGCGGATTCATCGTGACGCCTCCGGGTGAAGACAAAAGTACGATTTTAGAAGGCTGCTCGTGATTGACGCATCCGAGGCCACCGACGACGCGTTGCTTGATGCGCTTCAGCGCGCCGCTGTTAGTTACTTCCGGGAAGCGATAAATTCGACCAACGGCCTGATTGCCGACACCTCGCGCGAGAATTCGCCATCCAGCATCGCCGTTGTGGGGTTCGCGCTGTCCGCCTATCCGGTAGCAGTGGAACGCGGCTGGATGGAGCGTGCCGACGCGGTCAAATGCAGTCTTTCGGTGCTGCGTTTTTTCCGCAACAGCGATCAAAGTGGCAGCCCGGAAGGTACGGGTTACAAGGGCTTCTACTACCACTTTCTTGATCGGCACACGGGCACCCGCGTTTGGCGATCCGAATTGTCGATGATCGACACAGCGCTCCTGCTCGCAGGTGCGCTGACCGCGAGTATGTACTTTACGGCGAACACGCCCGAGGAAGCCGAACTGCGCGAACTCGTCGAAACGCTATACCTGCGCGTCGATTGGCCATGGTCGCGGGGTGGCGCTGCAACGATCAGGCAAGGCTGGAAACCGGAGAGTGGCTTTCTGCACTACGGGTGGGATGGTTACAACGAGGCCATAATCCTATACACCCTCGCGCTTGGCTCCCCCACGCACCGACTCAAAGCAGATTGCTACGAGGCGTGGACGGCGGCGTACCAATGGGAAAATTTGTATGGTTACGACTTTCTATATGCGGGGCCGTTGTTCGTGCACCAGTTCTCGCACGCATGGATCGATTTTCGTGGAATTCGGGACCGCTTCATGCGCGAAAAACGCTGTGACTATTTCGAGAATAGCCGGCGCGCTACACTTATTCAGCGCGAGTATGCCCAGCGCAACCCAGGCGAATTCGCGGGTTACGACGAGCATTGCTGGGGTCTTACCGCGTGTGACGGGCCGCGGAGCGAATTGCCCGCTGTTCCAGGCAGGCCACGGCGCCTCTTCGGCTATACCGCGCGCGGCGTTCCCTACGGACCCGACGATGGCACTCTCGCGGGGTGGGCGTCGCTTGCGTCGCTGCCGTTCACGCCGGACATCGCCATGGATGCCGCGCGTAACATGCATAGGCGTTATCCCGAGATGTTGTCCGAATCACGCTATGCCAGCAGTTTCAATCCAAGCCTCGCGGGCGCCGGCCATGGCGCCTGGGTATCGCCCGGCGCCTTTGGGCTCGACCAAGGCATTCTGGTCACGATGATCGAAAATTATCGCACCGGGCTAATCTGGCGCCTGACGCGCGGTTGCCCTTTTATCCGCGCTGGTTTACGCCATGCCGGATTCCGCGGGGGCTGGCTGTAGCGACCCCTTCTTGTCGGACCCTTTAGATGCAGCGACGCAGCAGCCCAAGCGCCACGCTCCCCCAGGATGGATACGAGCAGGAGCGGGTGAGAAGCGTTCATCCGTCAGGATGGCGCAATCCGAAGCCCGAGGGCCGCTACGACCTGGTGGTCGTCGGAGGCGGTCCGGCGGGGCTGGTCGCGGCAAATGTGGCAGCATCGACGGGCGCGAAAGTTGCACTCATCGAGCGGGCGCTGCTCGGTGGTACTTCTCTGAACATCGGCTGCGTGCCATCGAAGGCGATCATACGAACGTCTAGGCTGTATGCCGAAATGCGCAACGCCGAACACTTCGGTGCACAGGTTCCCAACGACATTCGCGTCGACTTTGCCGCGGTGATGCAACGCATGCGCCGCATCCGCGCCCGTATCAGTCGGGTCGATTCGGTTCGAAGTCTGAGCACCGCCGGTGTGGATGTATTTTTCGGTGAAGCCCACTTTTCCGGAACCGACGCGCTTTCAGTAGACGGCATCAAGCTGCGCTTCAAGAAGGCCGTGGTTGCCACAGGTGCGAGACCCGACACGCCGTCGATTCCCGGCCTGATCGAGGCAGGCTATTTGACCAATGAAAACGTATTTGATCTAACCGAGTTGCCTCCCCGCTTGTTAGTGGTCGGCGGCGGCCCGCTTGGCTGCGAACTGGCTCAGGCATTCTGCCGCTTTGGCGCGCGTACTACCATCGCCCAAGCCCTGCCGCTGTTCTTGCCCAAGGAAGAACGCGACGCTGCACAACTTCTTTCGGATGCCCTTGCGCGTGACGGTATCGAGGTCAGGCTCAATACCGAAGCCATCGGGGTGCGCGTGGAAGGCGGCCAAAAACTCGTCGACCTCCTCAGCGACGGCTACCAATACACGGTTGCTGTCGATGCCATCCTGACTGGCACCGGTCGCTTACCCAACGTCGAGCGCCTCAATCTCGATGTTGCGGGTGTCGAATGCGATGCCGCCAATGGTATCCGCATCGACGACCATCTGCGCACTAGCAATCCGCGCATCTTTGCCGCGGGGGATGTTTGCCTGGAGCACAAGTTCGCCCACACCGCCGACGCCTCTGCTCGGATCGCCGTACATAACGCGCTGTCGCTTGGTAGATGGCGGCTTAGCACGTTGACGATTCCGTGGTGCACCTACACCGATCCCGAGATTGCTCACGTCGGCCTCTACGTCCGCGAGGCACGCGACCAGGACATCCCTGTGAGAACCTTTACCATACCGATGCACGACGTGCATCGCGCGATCACCGACGGCGAAGAGACCGGATTCGTGAAGATCCATGTCAAAGAAAGAACCGACCAGATTCTTGGTGCCACCATTGTCGCCAGTCATGCGGGCGAAATGATCAACGAGATTACACTGGCCATTGTCGCGCGGATCGGACTTCGAACCCTCGCCAAGGTCATCCATACCTATCCCACCCAGGCGGAAGCGATCAAGAAAGCGGCCGACGCATACGCCGGCTCGGTGGTGCGGCCCATGATCAAATTGCCGTTGTGGCACCGGGCCGCGCGGTGAACCCTGACCTTTTGGAAAGAGCGATGGCTTGTTGCCAGCCCGAGTCCTGACGGGGTCCGAGCAACGAACCTATATGAGACGCTGCCAAAAAGCGAGGCGCCCTAACGAGCGCGCACCGCTGTTACGTAACGCACTGCTAGCGATATCTGTCGACGCTTGATTTCCTCCGCCGAGTGCGCGTCTCCGGGGCCGGCTGCAGCTGCACGGTTTTCGGAAGTGCCGCCGGTCGTTTTGTGGGCGTTATACGGAGTGCCGTTGATAACGGTCTCGTCCCATGGGTCGCCCGATCCGGCTTCCCCGGATGCCCTGAATCTGTTAATCCAACCCATTGTTGTTTCCTTCACGATAATCGATCAATTGCAGCCCGCCGTCGATGCGACGAGATTTCCTGCGCCCCGCGTCGTTCAGAGGGTTCCCTTACCTGCTTTGTCAAGCGCCTGCTCGACATTACCCACTCCCTTCTCCACCTTCCCTTCTATCTGCTTCACCGCGCCCTTCACCTGCTGAGTCTTGTTACCAGTCACTTCTCCGACCTTTTGTTGGATTTTGCCTGCTACATTCTTGACAGCGCCTCTTACTTGATCGCGGTTCATCGTGTGCTCCTTTAAATGCGGCTCGTGCCCCTAGTCAAGGCTGCAATTGCCGCTGTTCGTAACGTGGTTGATTTACCGGCGCGCCAGGCGACCAAGCAAATAGCCGACGACGAGTGCGCCAGCGACCGTGGTGATCGGACGCGCACGTATCGAAGCGCTTGTCGATTCCGTGATTCGCGTTTGTACCTGCTTCGCTTGCTCGGCCATGGTCGCCGCCCACTCTGCCGCAGACGTTGTGGCATAGGTAGCGCTGTCGACTGCGCGGTGCACCGCGTCAGCGGAACGGTCCACCTGCACGGCAGCCTCGTTGGCGATCTTGTCCGTCGTCTTGTGCGCTGCTTGCGCCATGCCTTCCACCTTCGCGCTAATTGGATTGGTGGAGTTACTGCCAGCGGCTGGATTGGTGGAGTTACTGCCAGCAGCGAAATTGCCGCTCAGTGCCGGGGTTCGTTCCATGCTCGGTCCTTCGAGGAGATTGCGTTGCACAGGAGAGCGTAGGCGCAGAGCAGCAATATCACCTCTCTGACGCTACTTGACTATCAGGCTATGTCTGATTTCGTCGTAGGACACACGCGCTTCGCGAGCGCTCGTGCGCCACGATACGTACTTGCAGTGCACCACGTTGCATGCATCTCGAGTCGGCTTATAAACTGC
>Ga0074045_10006436_pt1 | contig 10088 bp, 7 predicted proteins | sample BogForMeECP23OM2_FD_94442 | JGI IMG/M metagenome (GOLD analysis project Ga0074045, IMG submission 94442) | Bog forest soil microbial communities from Calvert Island, British Columbia, Canada - Bog Forest MetaG ECP23OM2 | ecosystem: Environmental > Terrestrial > Soil > Wetlands ... | reverse complement strand
CCTCTTTTTGATAAGCGAGCCAAGTTCGTCGTCCTGGAGCGGAGAAAGCAAACTTTTTTCAGCAGATATACCATTTGTGCACACAAATAAAATTATTACAAGTAGCGCAATCATTCCCTTTGCGATAAAATTTATCCTTGCCATGCGCATATTTAATTCTGCCAATTTCTTGTGGTTAGGCATGATGCCGATCAATCCTTAGTGGTACCAATGATCCGATAAACAGCTGCCCCAAGAATCCCTCCAGCTATTGGAGCCACCCAGAACAGCCACAACTGCGCAAGAGCCCAACCTCCAACAAACACTGCTACGCCGGTGCTCCGGGCAGGGTTCACAGAAGTATTGGTCACTGGAATGCTGATCAAATGAATCAACGTAAGACCAAGGCCAATTGCAATCGGTGCAAAGCCCTGCGGCGCACGTTTGTCAGTCGCACCAAGAATAATGAGCAAGAACATCATAGTCATGACAACTTCTGTGACCAAAGCCGCCATCAGGGAGTACCCGCCAGGCGAATGTTCGCCATAGCCATTGGAAGCGAAGCCTGCTGCGACATCAAATCCGGCCTTCCCACTTGCAATGAGGTAAAGGATGCCGCCACCTGCAATGGCCCCGAGGACTTGTGCAATGATGTAGGGCAAGAGTTTGCTGGCGGGGAAACGACCGCCGGCCCAAAGGCCAATGGATATTGCCGGATTAAGGTGGCAGCCGGATATGTGTCCAATAGCAAAGGCCATGGTCAAAACGGTAAGACCAAACGCAAGGGCTACCCCTAACAACCCGATGCCTACATTCGGAAATGCTGCGGCTAACACAGCACTGCCACACCCGCCAAGAACCAACCAAAAAGTCCCAACAAATTCAGCGCTATACTGTTTCATTTGTCTCTCCTTTCAATAACTCTTATCATTGCGAATTCTTTGAACTCTTTAAACATTATCACTCTCGTGCTTAATTATGGGATATCGCCTTATATTATTTGCCTCTCTGATGTAATAAGGATATCATATAAACCTGCCTCTGGCAATCATCCGAAGGAGCATGCAAAGTTAAATCCAGCACAATTAAAAAGGCAGATAAGCAAGCTTCAGAATAAGCTTATTAAACTATCATCAGCAAAAGCAAAGAAGTGATTTGTAGACTAACCTGCAATTTGAGGCACGGGCAGGCGGGACATGGTGCCGTAGCGGGCGTCGGCAGACCGGGACGCCAGGGATGGCTGAACGGGCTGGCGTCGCCTTCGAGCAAGGCTCTGGGGTCCCCGATAGTGCCGGAAAAGGAGGCTTCAAGCCAGCTTGCCGGAATCAATTATATTCTTCATGGTGGTCTCCGAACACTTGGTGGATTATTTCCCACGCGGTCTCTTCGATGGATTTGTTCGTAGTATCGACGACTTTCCAGATCCGGTGCCTCTTGCGGAGTTCCCTGATATACTCGATCTCGGCAAAGATATTCTTGAATTCGCTGTAGCTCGTCGGGAGCGAGGACTTTTCCTGGCGCACCCTCCTGATTTTCTGAAGGACCTCGGGATCGATCACCAGACAGACGATCTTTTGCTGATCGATTTCGAAAAGCTCTTCGGGCAGGGGGATGCCCGGAATGATCGGGATATTGGCGACCTTGTAGCCCTCCTGGGCCAGAAAGATCGAGGTCGGGGTCTTGGACGACCGCGAAAGTCCGACGATAACGATGTCTGCGCCATCGAGGTGCTCGGTGTCCCTGCCGTCGTCGTGTCCCATCGTATACTCGATCGCGGCGATTCGTTTGAAGTATCGTTCATCGACCTTTCTGAGCAGACTCGGAGTTTCGAACGCTTCCAGTCGAAGATAGGCCGCGAGGTTGTTGATCAGCGGGCCCAGAATGTCGAGATGAAAAATCTTGTTTTTCTCGCAATAGTCGGTCGCATAGTCACGCATCTCCTTTTTGACAAAGGTAAAAGCTATAAGGGCCTTGTCCGACTTGGCCTGGTCGAGGACCTTTTTGAGGCCGGCCCGGGAATCAATGTCGTGGAAAAGCATGATCTTGGTGTGGGTGTGTTCAAACTGCACCAGGGCCGCCTTCAGAATATGCAGGCCGCTCTGGCCCGTAGCGTCGGAAATAATGAAGATTTTTTTTCTGGACATGTTCACCTCGATTATAGTATACCCTAACCCCAACTGCGCCTCACAAGCGCGATGCCGCCCGCGGCGCATGCAAGTGGCGTTGTGAAACTCACCCATACAAGCGACAATCACCCGGAGGGCGCATATCTCCAAAACCGAATGGGGATCCCCTGAGTCTACTTATACTGATGATTTTAGGATTCACGCAACTGTGTGCGAGGTATGACTGAAATTGCTCGCCCTCATTTGTGACTTTCTGCCACAATAAATAGTTTTTTCTTGACCGTGATCTGAGCAAAAGAGTATAAAATAGAGGAATAAGAATGCTCATGACGGAAACGAATTTAAAAAGAAAAGGCGTCAATATAATGGCTGAACCGCTCCTTATTCAGCAAAACCAGAGTTCTCAGGTTACTATGGTTTAGCCATGAAATTAAAAGACAAATTCACACTGATTGTTTCGCTCTGTGTTGTTACGATACTGGCAACAATTGCGATCGTAGTTTTTTTACACTATAAGAAATCCATTAAAGAAAACATTGCTCAGCAGCAATTCCGCCTGCTCTCCATACTTGCGGATGAAATTGACGACAAACTTCTGACAGCTCAACAGCTTCTTATCGGGGTTGCAAAAGTTACTCCTCCGGATATAATGCAAGATCCTGAAAAAGCGCAGGCATTTCTTGACGACAGGTCGAGTTTGCACATAATGTTTGACCGGTCCCTTTTTTTATTCACGCCGGCAGGCAAAATATTCGTTGAATCGCCGCATGCTCTCGGCAGACGGGGAATTGACCTTTCTTTCCGCGAGTACATGATAAATACCCTTAAAACAAACAAACCCTATATCTCGGATCCGTTTATGTCTTCGCTGCCGGATAAACATCCGGTCATTGCATTTACAGTGCCTCTTTTTGATGGCAAAGGCAAAATAAAGGGCATATTAGCCGGCGGCATCGACCTTATGAGAGATAACTTCCTGGGTAGGATAGGCACTGTAAAAATAGGGGAAGCAGGTAATCTTTATCTTTATGATACAGACGGCACTATGATTATTCACTCGAACAAAAAGAGAATTCTCGTCAAGCAGCCTCGTGGCCTAAACAGACTCTATGATATGGCCAGAGACGGGTTTGAGGGCACAGGCGAAACCACAACGTCTTACGGGATGAAATCGGTTGCTTCTTTCAAAAGGATGAAGACAAAAAACTGGATACTGGCTGCAAACACTCCGCAAGCGGAAGCATATCGTCCCCTCCGGCAGGTGGAGCAGTTTTTATTGATTGCCTCTGTTACAGGTCTCATTGCAATATTTTTTATTATTTCTTACATCATAAAATATTTAATAAAACCCATTGAACTATTGACACGTCACATAGAGGAACTTCCGCAAAAAGCGGGGGACGACAGGTTCGTGAACTTAAATACAAAAGATGAGATAGGAACGCTTTCCGTAGCTTTTAACAAGCTGGAGACTGAGCGCAAACAGGTGGAGGAGACATTAAAGAAAAGTGAAGAACACTTCAAACAACTTATAGATCGCAATCCTATTGCTATGGCAGTGTCAGACAAAGAAGGCAAGTTCATATTTTTTAACAATAAATTCATGGAAACATTCGGCTACACGGGCGAAGACATTCCCACAGTAGATGACTGGTGGCCCCTTGCATACCCGGATGAAGAATACAGGCAGAAGGTTATCAATGGCTGGAGAACAGCCGCAAAAAAAGCTATTAAAAACGGAAAACAGACAGAACCTCAGGAGTGGAGAGTAACATGCAAGGATGGTTCTTTGCGTGATATTGAGTTCAGGATGTCATCAATGCAAGATTTTAATGTAGTCATTTTTCATGACATAACAGAACGGAAAAGATTTGAACAGCAACTCCACCAATCCCAGAAAATGGAGGCAATAGGCACACTTGCTGGAGGGGTAGCTCATGACTTCAACAATATACTCACGGCAATCATTGGTTTTGGGCAAATGGCGCAGAAAAGGGTCAAGGATGATGAGAAAACAAAGGAATATATAGGAGAAATACTTACTGCGTCAAATCGTGCTGCAGAACTGACACACGGACTCCTTGCCTTTAGCAGAAAAGAGACGATAAGTCTGAAACAGGCGGACCTCAATGACATAATCAGGAAGATTAGCAAGATGGTTGGAAGGATTATCGGAGAGGATATTGACCTGAAAACCATATTTGCAAACACAAATCTTCCGGTACTGGTCGATGAATCACAGATAGGCCAGGTGATACTTAACCTTGTGACCAATGCTCGCGATGCAATGCCTGACGGGGGACATCTTGTAGTACAGACCGAAGAGATCAATATTGACAAAGAATATGCTGAAGAGCACTTCTTTGAATGCCCAGGGAAATATGCAGTCCTGACGGTATCGGATACAGGTATTGGCATGGACCTCGAGACAAGAGAGAACATCTTTGAGCCATTCTTTACCACAAAGGAAGTTGGCAAGGGCACAGGTCTCGGGCTTGCCATGGTCTACGGAACAATCAAGCAGCACAACGGTTACATCAACGTATACAGCGATGTTGGGAAGGGTTCGACCTTCAGGATATATCTGCCTGTTGCGCAACAAGAAGCAGCAGTATCGAAGCCGACTGAAACTGTGCCGCGAGGAAAAGGAGGAAAAGGAGAGACTATATTAGTGGCAGAAGATGATCCGCATGTAAGAAAGGCAACTGTGATGTCCCTTCATGAAAACGGCTACAAGGTGATTGAAGCTGAAAACGGAGAGGAAGCAATAAAGAGGTTTGTTGAAAACAAGGATACGATAGCCATAGTTCTGCTGGATGTGATAATGCCGGTAAAGAATGGCAAGGATGCATACGACGAGATAAGGAAACTCAAGCCTGATACAAAGGCAATATTCATTAGCGGGTACACGGATGATATTATATCGAGGAAGAGGATATTGAAAGAGGGTTTCGATTTCATCTCTAAGCCGGTCAATCCCGTCACATTGATGAGAACTATAAGGGAGGTGTTGGACAGGTAGGGTAAATGGGGTCAGGTCTTCTTTCTTGTCATTATATCCTCTTCATAATGCGACTTACAGAGGAATAATACAACCCCATCCGTGATATTGATTACCCTGAAAATTAAAGTGCCGGTGGAGAGACTTGAACTCTCACGGGCCGGAGCCCAACGGATTTTGAGTCCGTCGCGTCTGCCATTCCACCACACCGGCATCCCCGGAGGGTTAGATGATTAGAGGGCTGGAAGGTTAGCCAAAACTTCAATCATCAAACACTTAAAGTATACCATATCGACCCGCAAACCCTCTAACCTTCTGACCCTCCAGCCCTCTGATCATCTAGTCTTCTATGTCCCGCTTGAAGATTTCTTCCCAGTGTTTTTTAAAAGCGGCGAATGTTTTATCCTGAATTGAAGTCCTCATTTTTTTAAAAAAATCGAGATAGAAATGCAGATTGTGCATCGTGTTGAGCCGCATGGATAATATCTCCTTTGCAAGGAAAAGATGTCTCAGATATGCCCGTGAGTAATTACGACACGTATAACAGTTGCAATCCGGATCGAGGGGGCCGGCATCGTCTTTGAATTCAGTCCTTTTAATGCTGATTCTGCCCCTGCTGGTAAAGAGTGTCCCGTTGCGGGCATTTCGTGTGGGCATTACACAATCGAACATATCAAATCCGTTTTCGACAGCTATCAGCACGTCTATGAGGCCCCCCACGCCCATCAGGTATCTGGGACTGCCTGCCGGCATGCAGGGCGCAATAAATTCTATGATGTCATACATCTCCTCCCTGGGTTCGCCCACACTTAATCCTCCCACTGCATAACCGTCAAACCCTATGCAGGACAACTCAGCAATGCTCCCGGCCCTCAGGTCTTTATACATGCCGCCCTGCACGATACCGAATAAGGCAGGAAGACATACTGGAAGGTCAGAGGGCTGGAAGACCGGAGGGCTGGAAGGCTGGCAGGCGCCCCTCCGACCCTCCAGCCCTTCGCCCTTCTGACCCTCTGACCCTCCTGCCCTCAGACTCTCCAAATATGCCTTACATCGCCGTGCCCATTTTGCGGTTAATTCGAGGGATTTTGCTGTATAGTCATAATCGGCGGGGTAGGGCGTGCATTCGTCAAAAGCCATAGCGATGTCGGCGCCCAACGCAATCTGCACCTCCATTGCCTTGTCGGGTCCCAGGAAATGAAGGGATCCGTCAATGTGGGATCTGAATTCAACGCCATCTTCCCGTATCTTTCTTAGTGAGGCGAGGCTGAAGACCTGGAAGCCTCCGCTATCCGTAAGGATGGGTCTGTCCCAGTTCATGAATCTATGCAGTCCGCCTACCGACCTGATTATTTCGTGACCGGGCCGCAGGTATAAGTGATAAGTGTTGGAGAGAATTATTTCAGCACCCATCGAAATCAGTTCTTCAGGGGATAAAGCTTTAACTGTTCCCTGAGTGCCTACAGGCATAAATGCCGGTGTAAGGACTGAACCGTGATTTGTTTCGAATGTGCCTGTACGTGCGTTTCCGTCCATCCCGCTGATAAAGAAATACATCGAATATAATAACACCAATTTCTGAAGATGAGAAGTTGCGAAAATGAGAAGCTGCGAAAATGCGAAATGGTGAATGCATACTTGTTTTTTGCACAACTTCTCATCTTCAGTCTTTTTATTAACAATCCGTTCACAATTATTTCACAGCAAAAGCAGTTTTAAATCATGCGATTACAATATGAGCATTTTTTCTCTTGACTCGCACAAGATATTGTGGTTTAATGTCCTCAATCATACAATATAAAGGAAAGGTTAAGGTTGAGTGCACTCAACCTTAACCTGAAATTAATGGGGGAATTATTTATATGGAAGGCTCATCCAAAACTCTTAATCTGTCGGATAATGCAATAACAGTTCTTAAGAAACGTTATTTAACAAAAAATGAGGAAGGCCAAATTATTGAGACCCCTGAAGAACTGTTCAGGAGGGTCGCATGTCATGTTGCTTCAGCCGACGCCTTTTACGGAAAGTCGGATGGGGATTTAAAACGCACCGAAGAGGAGTTTTACGAGCTTGTCACTTCACTTGAATTTCTTCCCAACAGCCCGACGCTGATGAATGCCGGCAGGCGGCTGGGCCAGCTTTCAGCCTGTTTTGTGCTGCCTGTTGATGATTCCATGGAATCTATCTTCGATGCTGTAAAATATGCCGCTATTATTCATAAATCAGGAGGCGGCACCGGTTTCAGTTTTTCCAAACTGAGGCCGAAGGGTGACGTCGTCGGATCAACCAAGGGCATTTCTTCCGGTCCTATTTCATTCATGACAGTGTTTGATAACGCCACGGAAGCAGTGAAGCAGGGTGGAACAAGAAGGGGTGCAAATATGGGGATATTGCGGGTTGACCACCCGGATATCCTCGAATTTATCACGTGTAAGGACGCCTCCGACCGTCTCAATAATTTCAATATATCCGTAGGACTGACCGAGGCGTTTATGGCGGCGGTGGAAGAAGACAAGGAATATGAGCTTCGCAATCCGAGGAGCAAGAAGGCTGTTTGCACCCTGAAGGCAAGGTCGGTTTTTCAGACCATCGTTAAACAGGCATGGAAGAACGGCGAGCCGGGTATCGTATTCCTCGACAGGATTAACTTGTCAAACCCCACGCCTGCGCTGGGAGAAATTGAGTCGACAAATCCATGCGGCGAGCAGCCGTTAATGCCCTATGAATCCTGTAATCTGGGATCCATAAACCTTGCAAAGATGGTTGCAGGCAACAACAGCTTCAGTGTTGGTGATCAGTATCAGAGACACTGTTCAGTTGACTGGGACAGGTTGAAATATGTCACCTGGACGGCCGTCCATTTCCTTGACAATGTTATAGACGTAAACAAGTACCCGTTAAAAATGATTGAGGAAATGACAAAAGCCAACAGGAAAATCGGCCTTGGTATTATGGGATGGGCCGACATGCTTATGCAGATGAGAATACCGTACAATTCGGACCGCGCGACAAGTCTGGCGGAAGAGGTAATGCGCTTTATCCAGACCGAAGGCAGACTGGCTTCCTCTGCTCTTTCTGAAGAACGCGGGATATTTGCCAACCACAAACACAGTATATACCGCGATGAGATGCCTGTAAGGAATGCAACGGTTACCACGATAGCGCCTACCGGCAGTCTCTCCATTCTTGCGGGTTGCACTTCGGGCATAGAGCCGTTGTTCGCGGTATCCTTCGTAAGAAATGTTATGGAAGGCACTAAACTGATAGAGGTCAACCCCAACTTTGAGAAAGAAACGAAGGAGAGGGGATTATGGAGCAGGGAGCTCATAGAAAAAATTGCAGGGGCAGGTTCGATTGCTCACTTCGAGGAATTCCCCGAGGAGATGAAGGATGTGTACGTTACGGCCCACGATATAACTCCCACTGACCATATCAAGATGCAGGCGGCATTTCAGAAATATGTCGATAATGCCGTATCGAAAACTGTGAACTTCCCACATGATGCAAGGCCTCGGGATGTTGAAGACGTTTATATGCTGGCTTATAAGAAGGGATGTAAGGGTGTGACAGTATACCGGGACGGTTCCAGGGAAGAGCAGGTGCTCTCTGCCGGCAAACGGGAAGATGCGAAGGCCCATGATCAGCAGGCCCACTCAAAAATCACTCCAAAAAAGCGTCCCAATGTTATTAAAGGCTGCACGCGGCTGCTTAAGACAGGGTGCGGCAATCTGTATGTTACGATTAACGAAGATGAGAGCGGCAGGCCTTTTGAGGTGTTCACTAACATAGGTAAGGCAGGCGGCTGCGCCTCAAGCCAGGCAGAGGCCATAGGAAGGCTTATTTCCCTGTCCCTGAGATCAAATATCGAGCCGGCAGAAATTGTGCAGCAGTTAAAAGGCATTTCATGTCACCAGCCGGAATGGAATGAGGGCGGCAAGGTGCTTTCATGTTCTGATGCCATAGCAAAATGTCTTGAGATGTATTATCAGAGTGCGGCCGACAATGACAAAGGCAACGGCAAATCAACAGATCATACGGGAGCTGCAATGCAGGCAATGACGGGGAAACCGCCGACTTTTTGGAATGCGGAAGTCATGCTGATCGGCGCATGCCCTGAATGCGGTGGAGCTGTTGAGCATGAAGGCGGCTGTGCAATCTGCCGCAACTGCGGATTCACGAAGTGTGCCTAATAGTAAAGTAATGTAAAGTTATTAAAGATACTTATAATAGTAATAGACCCTCTTAACTAGGTGATAGTTAAAAGGGTCTATTTTTGCAGGAGAATTATAGTTTCGTTGCTGGCAGGATAAGTTACATATATTGTGAGGTTGCAGGAGAAACGTGTAGAAGCGGAATACAATGCCGCGGCTTCGTTGTGAGAGCTAACGAATCAAACCATGCCTGTACTACAACACAGTCCGGAGTAGAGTAAAAAGGGTGAAAGCATACAAATTGCCTGGTAATCTTCAACGTATGACATCCTTGAGCAATTGCTGAGCCCGCTGGTTATTAGGAGCTATCTTCAATCCTACCATTATCTCCCTTTTCGCGTTTTCCGTTTCCCCCCTATTGTAGTAAATGAACCCAAGATTGAAATGCGGATCTGCATACTCAGGCTTTAATTTAATAGCAATAAAATATTGTTCCATAGCTTTTTCAGGCATATTGCGGAACTGATAAATAGCGCCAAGATTATTATGTGCGCTTGCATTATCAGGTTTTAGCTTAATGGCAATAAGATATTGCTCTATGGCTTTGTCATACATGCTTTGTTGCGCATAAACATTGCCCAGATTATTATGTGCCTCTGCATAATCAGGCTTGAGTTGAATGGCAATCAGATATTGCTCTATGGCCTTGTCAAACATGCGCATAGATTTATAGTTACTGCCGAGATTATAATGCGCTTCTACATAACCAGGCTTGAGTTGAATGGCAAGCTGATACTGTCCTATGGCCTTGTCAAACATGTTGAGAGCCTG
>Ga0074045_10006435_pt1 | contig 10091 bp, 11 predicted proteins | sample BogForMeECP23OM2_FD_94442 | JGI IMG/M metagenome (GOLD analysis project Ga0074045, IMG submission 94442) | Bog forest soil microbial communities from Calvert Island, British Columbia, Canada - Bog Forest MetaG ECP23OM2 | ecosystem: Environmental > Terrestrial > Soil > Wetlands ... | reverse complement strand
GCCTTCTGGCTTCTTTCCCGCTTGCCCTTTTCCACTAATTCGAGGCACCTCGGCCGCCGCGATGGTATTATTGCCAATTTTCTGCTTTGGGATTAACAGTCTGCTCGTCCCTGCTGCTAACAACGCAGCTGGTTCTGCTACGGCATAGGCTCCTGTTGCCTTAAAAACGGTTTCAGATTTTTCTAGTCCTTTTATAGAATTTAACTGGCTAGGAGTGAACGTGCTCATGTCAATGCCATATTTTTTTGCAAAAGCTATTAGTCCTGGCTCACTCGCTTTTTTCTCGATGGTTGCAAGAGAGTGGATAGCTGAGAAGGATAAATTATACTGACGCAGGGTCTTTCTTACGCAATCCTCTATTTCCCTTTCATTCGTTCCGCTGTTGCACCCCATACCGACGACAAGGTTCTTTGGCCTCAGATAGAGCTGCCCCCCTGCCTCCTCTTTGCCAATGTTCAGTCTTTCTTTGTTCGTGATAAGAACATCTGCATTCCCCGGATTAACTGTTCTGAAGAATGCGTCAGGCAATTCAATTTCAATTTCTGTGTACACATACAGCATGCCTTTATTTAAGAGACGCGTAGAGACGAGAGGAACCGTGTTCCAGCCGTCTATGGCGAGATTATTCTTCTGTGCCCAAAGATCAATGGCAGGCAAACCTTTAATGTCTGACGCCGTAGTAATGACCGCCTCAGCATCAAGAAATTGTGCTATCTCTCTCGTCGCTTGATTTGCTCCACCAATATGACCGCTCAGAAGGCTTATCGCAAACCTCCCATTCTCGTCAAGAACTATGACAGCAGGGTCACTCTTTTTGTCCTTAAGAAGAGGTGCCACGGTTCTTACAACAATCCCCATTGCCATAATGAATATAAGACAGCCAGCGTCACTCCAGATATCAGAGACTGATGCAAAGCTAAATTTAAGAATCGTTGCCTCAGAATAAAGACCTTTAACCTTCTCCGCTATCCCTAATCCGCTCTGGGTGATGTAAAAAATTACGACCGAGTCACTTCCTGTAGCCATGGCTGAAATCCTTGTGATAGAGCTTCGATTCTTTATTTAAGGACATTGCAGATGCCTTGAGTGCCTCCCCAACGTAGATCAATGCTGTCTTTCTGATATCGGCACCCTTGACTAAATCCGCGATATCTTTAAGCCTCCCCCTTACGATTTTCTGCTCAGGCCAAGAGGCCTTTTCTATCACTACAAAAGGGGTGTCCTCGGAATAACCCTTGAGCAACTCGTCTCTCACTCTCTCTATCAATCCAATGCTCAGGAAGATGACCATCGTTGCTCCGTGTTTTGCCAGTTCGCTGATTTTTTGTGTGTCGGGAACAGGTGTTCTGCCTTCAAGGCGGGTAAAAATCACGGCCTGACTTATCTCTGGCATAGTAAGTTCCTGCCCCAATATTGCGGCACCGGCCATTGCCGAGGAGACTCCTGGAACTATTTCGTATTCTATTCTCAGCTCTCGAAGCTTGTCTATTTGCTCTGAGATCGCACTGTAGAAAGCCGGATCTCCAGTGTGAAGTCTGACCACCAGTTTCCCGTTTAGGATAGAAGTTTGGATAATGCTGATAATTTCGCCAAGGGTCATCCCTGATGAGTCGTAAATCGCTGCTTTTATACCGTTAAGGAGGCTCTTATTTATGAGACTCCCTGTATAAATCACTACATCTGCCCTATCAAGGAGATTCCTTCCCTTCATCGTTATTAACTCCGGATCACCAGGCCCGGCACCTATGAAATAAACTTTAGACATTTTTTAACTTTTCATTTACAAAGCTACGGAGAAAGGTCATGGCGTTAAGTATCTCCTCTGTTTGAGGAAGATGCAAAACATACCTGTTTATATAATCTCTTTCTAGGAGCAACTCAAAGGAAGTCTTGAAGTTCAGATCAAAAATCCATGAAAGTTGCAGTAGTTTAAAATCATTCAGCGTCTTAAGATTTGATAGAGCCGCGATTTGTTTTTTATAAATACAAGCCAGGACATCACTTGTGTATTTGGAGGTTTCCGGCAGACCCAGACCGACTGCAGACGCCTTGTGGTCGTGCAGGCCGTCGTAATATTCTATGAAAACGCGCCATATGTCTAATTTATCAGCGTCTCTAATCAATTTCAACAAAAGAAGAGCATCTAAGTCCTTTATTTTGGGCAGCCCGAAGGCATTGTGAAATTTAACCCCGGCGATAATGAATTCCTGCTCATCCAGCGGCAGGTGGCTAAGTACTTTTTCTTCTGACAATACTCTTGCCCCGAGCAGTCCGTGATTCACTGAGATAGCGTCTCTGAATGTTTTATATTTTGCATACTGAGGAAATCTGCCGATGTCATGAAAAAGGGCGACCGTCTCAGCCAACAAGATTTCGCCCTCAGTGAGTTGCAAATCTCTTGCGATCTTGACGATGTTAGCGCAGACACTATGCGAATGCGTCTCCTTCAGCATAAAGTTACTTCGATCCTCGTCATTTGCAGGATAAAATGATTGGCAGTAATCAGAAAACCAGTCTTTAAACAAGGATAGGTCCTTCTTGTTCATCAGTTACTATCTCCTGATAATAAGCAGGGAAAAATAATTGAGCTGATTTTTATTGATCGCCGCTATATCGCGAATAATCACCTCACCATCCATACCAGCCCTACAAACATATACGGCATTCTCCACTAGATGCATCTCCTCAAGGATTCTTAAAATCTTATCAAAAACCTTGTGGATCTTCATAAGCACAACAGTATCAAACTCTTTTAGAATCGGTTTTATATTATCAACATAGGTTGCAGGGAGTATAGCAATCTTTTCGTCAGCGAGCCCTAATGAGACCCTTGCCTTTGAAGCGGCAGCGTTGATGGAGGATACCCCTGGAATTATCTCCAGATGTAAATGGGGGATTTGCTCAAGTAGCTTGTTGTATAGGTAAAAAAAAGTGCTGTAAATAGTGGGATCTCCAATTGTTATAAATGCGACATCACGACCCTTGTTCAACCTGCTTGCAATCCTTTTAGACGTTTCATTCCATTTGGTATCAAGCTCAATATCAAGTGCGTGTTCAGGGGAAAAATGCGGGACAGCTCTTGAATCCGTAGTCTCTCCTTCTTGTATCTTTTGATTATCCCCGCTCTGTGTCATTTGCCCTTGGCGACTTTTTCTTGTTTTACGCATAGGGAAATGCGCCTCGATAATTTCTTTATTTTCAAGATTCAGCATCTTATTCACGACAGCTAAGGCGACACTGCTCCCTTCCTCCCTCCCTTTAGGGACACAAATAACCGGCACATCCTTAAGGATTCTGAGTGCCTTGAGTGTCAACAATTCAGGATCGCCAGGGCCGACACCTACTACATAAAGCGAACCCTTCATCGTTTTATCTCACCTCTTATCACAAACACCGGATTCAACGCACGGATATGTTGTTTGCCGGCAGTCATCTTAGATCTGGATATGGAAACTTCCGAGATGTCCACATCAAAACCCTTGTTTTGAAGAAGTTGTATGGCCGATTGCAGAGTTTCCAATGTAACAGCAGTTATTACCACAACTCCTGAGGAGAGCGCTCCAGCTATAGAACTGACTATCTTCTCAAGGTTCCCCCCACTACCTCCTATGAACACTCTATCAGGAGGGGGCAGATCTTTCAGCACTTCAGGTGCAGAGCCTTTTATCACTTCCATATTGGTTGCATTAAATCGCAACTTATTTTCAGTAATATTCTTCTGTTGCTCCTCATCTTTTTCCACTGAAAATACTCTTAATCCGGGTTGCACTCTTGAAACCTCCACTGATACAGATCCTGAACCGGCTCCTACGTCCCAGAGCACCCCATAATGTGGCAGTCTTAACTTATGGATAACCACTGCGCGCACTTCGTCCTTTGTAATAAGTCCTCGCGAATGAAGGATTTCTCTCTCTGTGAGTCCAAAGCAGATGTCCTGCTTGACACTGTTCTTTTCGTTTTTTTTCGGGATATCGATGTTCTGGATAATAACCACATTAGGTTCTGAGAAGGACATAGCAGCAATGTCTTGCGGCGTGCCCTCCTTCAATTCCTCATCTGCATAACCCAATTTCTCGCACACATATATCTTTAAGGCTGCGGGCCGTTGATCAAAATGGGCGGATGATACGATATGTCTAGCAATTGAGGTCGGATTGTTCTCTCTATCAGTAAGGATAGCGATTTTGCTATGTTTGCTGAGGAGCAAAGGAAGATCTTTTAACTCATACTCCAATCGTCTCCTCTTCGCAGGGTCAGGTCCCCCATGGAGACTCATAAGTAAGGCATCATCCCATGTCTCCTTTATCTTTGAAAATGCTAGCTGAATGCATGAGAGATCTGGGATTATTTCAACTGTGTCCTTTCCAAATTCATTGACCGCCCTTCGACCGATCCCAAAAAACATTGGATCACCAGATGCAAGAAGGGTTATGATTTGAGACGGAATTCGGTGATCGGCCATTTCTGCTCTGATAAAATCCATCGTTTGATCAACCTTATTAATCACCTTCACTTTATCTTTGACAGCTTCGAATTCATCATACATCATGAACACATCGAAGAGTCGGCCTGATGCAAGGATAATATTTGAGCCGAGGATAATCGCCCTTGCTTTCTTTTCGATGGGCTTATAGCCTATGCCTATAATGTAAATCTTGGACAATGCCATCATTCACATCTGTTCTACGGGGTTATCTAACGTTCCTGATAAAAATTGAGGAGCGGCTTTGTTAGAACGCTGTCGGTGCCGCATATATTTTTGTTGTTTAAAGGAGAGGATAGTACTAAAAAAGAAAAGACTCCTTTATGCAATCTCAACCAACTCTACGTCAGAAGTGAGGGCTTTCCCAGCAAGAGGGTGATTCGCATCAAGATTAACAGAGTCTTCCGTAAGCGCCGAGATAGTCACTTCCCTTACTCCCCCGTCAGGCTCCGTAATGCTCAGGATGAGCCCCTGCTTTGGCTCGACGCTCAAGGGGAGCTGAGCCCTCCCAAAAGTGAAGACCAGATCATTCCTGTGAGAGCCGTAAGCATCATTCGCCGGTATTGCTGCAGTCTTTTTATCGCCTGCTGACATTCCTAAAATCGCATCCTCGAATCCCTTTATGACGCATCCTCCGCCTATCGTGAACTCAAGTGGTTCGCGATGTCTTGAGGAATCAAAGACTGTGCCATCATTAAACTTGCCGTTATAGTGCACTTTAACCGTGTTGCCGTTTTCAGCCTTTTTCATCCAAAAATCCCCCCGAGCATTCTGCGACGGATAGTCCTGTGAGTCCCGTTTCAGCATTAGGAATCAATCGAACTCTTCCCATTCGATCATTACTTCAGAGTGGTTAGTCTTTCGTCTCTCCGGCCAGACCTTCTGAACCCTTAATTTCCTCACCCTCTTTAGCAGTTCCACCCTTGATGCGTTTTTGTCTTTTTTCTTCCTGTCGTTTCTGGCGTGTCAATTCTTTTTTCCTTTTCTCACTCTTGTATGCACCGGCGTGTTTTGACAATTTTATCTCCTTTCTTAGCTAACTGATAATTATAACACGGGATGCGAAGGCTATGCCAAAAATACTCTTTTTAACATCCTGTTTCGCCCTGTCCCTTAAATCCGACGAATGCCATATTGACTTTTTCTTATAGAAAGTGTCATTCTTATCCCGAAGTCTCAGAAGTTTTTGTAAATTGGTACATATGAGAAGCCACAAAGACTTTTAGCTTTGTGGCTTTTTTTTATGGCTAATAATTGTTTCGAGACTTTAGTCTAACATAAGGAGGTAAAGGAAATGCCAAAAGGAACAGTGAAGTGGTTTAATGAGTCCAAGGGTTTTGGCTTTATTGCAAGCGAAGACGGAAGTGATGTCTTTGTTCACTATTCATCCATTCAGGGCGATGGATTCAAATCCCTTGCAGAGGGCGACACAGTGACCTTCGATACTGAAAAAGGACCGAAAGGCCCCAAGGCAATTAATGTAACTAAGACATAATTGACCAGGACAGTCCCCCTGCAAACCAGGGGGACTGTTATTGTTAAGGAGAAAATGGCACAACGGCAAAATTATGTTGCAAGAATGCAACTGAATAAGAAAAATATGATTGCCGCCGGACTAGTTTCTGAACGATTTCCAGGGGTTTCGCGTATGGTAATCAAAATGACATATTACCAGAAAGTATCAAATCCGGTTCTTATGGTGCGCACTGTCAATGTCTTACCAACTGGGTATGTCTATTTCAAAATGGAATGCATGGTAAAAGGCTGCGTTAATGGTGGTTTTGACCTGACTTCAATTATTACAGGCATGGTTAAAAAGCGTAAGAAGAGCGGGGTGGGATCCATGGCTTGTAGCGGAAAAAGCGACCCTGTTCCGCCAGGGCATGCAAGTATTTCTTATGAAATTAACATTGAGTACAAAAAACCCTAATTATATGACGCGCACATCCCCTCATTACGGTAGTCTCTGATCTAAGCTCCCTACTTATATGGTAGTCAAAACTTCAATCAAAGTCACTTCTGGTTCTGATTAAGCAATGAGAGCCCGTTGCATGGCAAATGTCATTTGCATTCCCTATCCGCTACTTACGGCAATTTCCCCTTCATACGAAATAAGATGAGCAATGACAGGCGTCCCGGTCACGATGCCTTCGGCATATTTTCTTGCAGATTCACAGACTCTTGAGAGCGCTAATTGCTGATTGTAAGACGATGCCATGATGCAATCTAATATCTCACGGCCTGTGTTGTAATTACGTTGCAGTGGAATATTGATACCAAGCCGGATTAGAAATTCTACGGCCTTTCTCAAGTCGATAATGCCGTGTCTGACATGAGTTTGCGGGGTGGCCATCCCTATCTTTAACATCTTGGCCCACTGAGCGCAAAGGTGGATTTTCTTAAATTTGTGCCGGACTGCTTCTAAAAGTGAAAACTTAAGATAATCTCCCATCATCACATATGACTCTTCAGGCAGGCCATATTTCTTCATATGCGCTTTCTCAGACGCCCTCCCAGCTGAGAGAACTATCTCGTCGCAGCCCGTGGCTTTCGCCACATCCATTGATGCCCTTATCGTCGCTGTCCAGGCCTCCGATGATAACGGCCTCACCACTCCTGTAGTGCCGAGTATTGAAATACCGCCGGTTATGCCTAGCCGTGGATTCAGGGTTTTTTTTGCAAGCCTTTCGCCGTCAGGAACTGAAATGGTGATCTCTACGACGGGCCACTGTTTGTTTTCGAATCGGTTGATGGTATTCTGCTCGCGGTTCCTTGTTGTGCATTCTGAGACGGCTTCCATGACTGCATTCCTTATCATGCTCCGAGGGACAGGGTTTATCGCCGATTCTCCAACTCCAATCGCTAGTCCTGGCTTGGTAATGATCCCAACGCCCTGACCTCCTTTAATGATAAGCGCTGAAGAGAATTGATGAGCTATTGAACTCTGATTTGGTCGCTTATCCGACCTCTCATTTACTCCCTTAATACGAGCTTCCGCAACTATCTCTGCTTTATTGGTTACGTCAGGGTCATCGCCAGCGTCTTTGATTACGGAAGCCCGCCCCACGCCGTCCTGAGACCTAAACTTATAATGGTGAATTATAAATTTAACACGCCCCCCGTCAGGAAAGGGAATATCGACTCCACTGACTGGTATTTCATCCTTGAGTAAAAGCATTGCAGCTGCCTTTGCGGCAGCTGCTGCGCAGGCCCCAGTTGTATATCCTGATCGGATTTTTTTTCTTCTCATCTTCAGAATTCGATGCCGACCCTTGCTTTAACGCCTTTTTTTATATAGTGCTTTATCTCGTTCATCTCCGTCACAAGATCGGCCCTTTCAATAATCCGCTCGTCTGCATACCTTCCTGTGAGCACCATTTCCACACCGGATGGCTTGACATCAAAAAGATCCAGAATATCGTCAGAGCTGACAAGGTGATAATGTACCGCTATATTTATCTCATCCAGTATCACCAAATCGTATGTCGATGAGGCAACAATCTCCTTAATTTCTTTAACCCCTTCCTTTGCTGCATTAACCTCCTGCTCTGTTGGCTCAGCGCCTCTCAGAAGCCCGGTCCCATATTGTCTTAAAGTAATAAGGTCGCTAAACCTTTCTAGGGCTTTGTGTTCACTGCATCTCCTCTTTTTTATAAATTGTGCAATAAATATTTTAAGCCCTGCACCCGCTGCCCTTAACGCCAAGCCCAATGCAGCAGTCGTCTTCCCTTTGCTGTTCCCAGTGTAAACCTGGATATACCCCTTATGCATTTTTATCCCCTCAAATGTTAAGATCCCCCATTGCCGGTCATCCTTATGATCTCCCTCCTCGCTTCACCGATAGTGAGGGGGATTTTTTCAAATGGCAGGTTATCCTCATATTTTAGTCTGTGAATCAATTCCGCAATCTGTGGAAGTCGGAGCTTGACCTTCGACATCTCTTCAGGTGCAGTGAAAACTTCCTCGGGACTTCCGCCTCTCACAATCGAACCTTTGCTCAATATATAAAGTCTGTGAAGGAAAAGTGGGACAAGGTCGACGCTATGTGTTGCCATAACAATGGTCACCCTGTTGTCCCTGTTTAATTTCTGCAAAAGGCTCATCATCTTATACTCTCCCATAGGATCTAATCCCGCAGTCGGTTCATCAAGGAGCAATATTTCATGGCCCATTGCCAAAAGTCCCGCAATGCAAATTCTTTTCTTCTGACCAAAGCTGAGGTTATGGATCGATTTTTTCGCGTATTCAGCCATCTCTACGCGCGTGAGGGCACTGGTTACCCTGCACAGCGTTTCGTTCTCCGGGCAACCCATGTTCAATGGTCCAAAAGCAACATCTTCAAAAACAGTTGGAGCAAAAAGCTGGTCGTCAGGATTCTGAAAAACAAGGCCAACCTTTTTATAAATATCTTTTGGAGAGAGCTTCCTGAGATCGATCCCATCGAGGCAGACACTGCCTGAGAAATCCTTAATTAGGCCATCCATCACTTTGAGGAGTGTAGTTTTTCCAGAACCGTTTGAACCCAAAATGCCCACGAACTCGCCCTTTTTTACTGCAATGGTGATGTCATGCAGTGCGAGAGTCCCATCAGGATAATTGAAAAAGTCTATGCCAACTGATAATCTTACACCCTCAAATTCACTGTCCGTCCTGCACATTTTGTCCCTCATTCCTTTTATATCTTCCATATTACTGCCATAACGAGCAAGAGAATCGCAGACAGCATGATCTCAGAACGATTAAACGGCTTATGTTTCAACACTGGCACATTGCCGTCATATCCCCTCTGTACCATTGCAGTTGTCGTATTATGGCTATGCTCAAATGCTTTAAGAGTCAGAGACCCTGCTAGGATACCGAAGGAGCTTAATCCCCTTCTTATGCTTGAATATCCAAGACGGTTCTTCTGGGCATTGTAAATAACCATCGCCTCTTCAAGGAGAACAAAGATATACCGATAGGCAAACATTAATATCTCAGTAAAACCTCTCGGCATTTTGAACCAAGAGACGCCTGCGATGAATTCAGTAAACGTGGTAGCAAATCCGATGACAGTAACAACGGAAACCGCCGCTAAAATCCTAACAGCTATTGCCAGACCCTCGACAAGCCCGTCTCTAAATGTTGTTATCTGGAAGCCTACGAAATTAAATGAAAATAGTATTTCATGTCCCGAAAAGAATAGTTTAATAATCACCAGAACCGTCGCTATCAGCAGCGGTTCTGAAAATCTCAAGATAAAAACACGTATGGGCATATTCATCCTTACATACAATACAGCGCTGAAAAGAAGAATACACGAGGGGAAGATAAACCCATGAGAGCTTATGACCATTGCCAAAATTATCATAGCAACGAGGAGTTTGATACGTGCATCGATCGTTGATAGCAGATGCTCCCTTCTAAAGTGTTCGGGAAAAAGTTCCATTTAGTTTTTTCTGCCCTTAATGAGGCTCGTTTGATCCTTTTGTCCTTTTCTGCAAGCACCTCGCGATCTTTCCACAATAGGCATCGGCCAGCAGTGTCTTGCTCCAAAACCGCCAACTATCCCTGCTGTAAGAAAAACAAAAAGCAGGACGTCGCCCCGGTCCGTGTCGATGAGAGGCTC
>Ga0074045_10006434_pt1 | contig 10091 bp, 8 predicted proteins | sample BogForMeECP23OM2_FD_94442 | JGI IMG/M metagenome (GOLD analysis project Ga0074045, IMG submission 94442) | Bog forest soil microbial communities from Calvert Island, British Columbia, Canada - Bog Forest MetaG ECP23OM2 | ecosystem: Environmental > Terrestrial > Soil > Wetlands ... | reverse complement strand
TTCGTTCAAGTTGGGGAAAGCGCGGGGCCGACGATATCGCTTGCCGCTGCCGTACTCCGTAGCACGCCGCTGACAATTCTTGGGACTGCCGGGATCCCACCTGGCAACATTCTGGTCGATGCCTTGCAAAAAGTCATGGCGCATGCTGCCAGCGGGGAGCTTCGTGTGGAGACGGAACGTGTTCCGCTTGCGGATATTGAGAACGCTTGGCAACGCGACCGGAAAGGCGGCAGATTGGTTGTCACCCCATGACTACTGGACAAAACTGACGCGGCTGGAGCTTTTGCTAGCCGCAACACCGCAATAACTGTCAATACACCGGTCAACGCGAGATCGCTCTCTTGGTCAAAATCTGGAGCGGGATGCTTCGAGGAAGAGAGGCAGTTGCATCATTGTTCCTAAGCAACCACAGGGTTGTCGTCGGGCAACGACGAAACCCGCCCTACGTGTAATCATTTTTTAAACAATCAGTTCAGTACCGCCAGTCAGTGACTTCGGTTTTGAACTTCCACGAGGCGGAGGGTGTTTGCGGTTGTTAGAAGTCCACATTCTTGTGGTAGATGATTTCGAGCCTTGGCGAAGGACTGTCTATTCGTTACTTCAGGCACGGCCAGAATGGAAAGTCATCTGCGAAGCGTCAGACGGATTAGAAGCGGTTCAAAAGGCCGAAGAACTGCAACCGGACTTGATTCTGCTTGATATCGGTCTGCCAAAACTGAATGGAATCGAAGCCGCTCGACGAATTCGCAAGCTGGTCCCCAAGTCCGACATAATATTCTTGAGTCAGGAATCTTCTGCCGACATCATGCGAGAAGCTCTCAGTTTGGGCGCACGAGGCTACGTTGTTAAAGCACATGCTGGAAGGGAGCTGGAAGCCGCTGTGGAAGCTGTGATGCAAGGCAACCAGTTCATCGGTAGCGGATTGACGGCTCACGATTTCACCGACGCAGGGGATGCACAGGCCCCCGGCTGCCTCCGCCGCAATAAGGTTCTCGCATCGGTCGCAGCTAGCGTGCCACGAAAAACCGCGACCAACTGTTGCCACGAGGTCCAATTCTATTCTGATGATGCGTTTCTTCTAGATAGCTTTACTCATTTTATCGGTGCCGCTCTGAAGGCCGGGACGGCCGCGATCGTTTTTGCGACCCAGTCACACAGGGACAGTCTCAGGCAGAGATTGCAGGCACATGGCTTGGATATGGATGCCGCCATAGAACGGGGGAGATATATCTCCTTGGATGCTGCCGCCACGCTCTCGACGATAACCGTCGACGGTTGGCCTGACCCGGGTCGATTCTTGGAGCGTTTGGGTAGTCTCGTTGTGGCAGCCGCCGGAGCGGCGGAGGGAGAGGATCCCCGCGTTGCTGCTTGCGGAGAATGTGCACCTCTGTTGTGGGCAGAAGGTAAAGCGGATGCAGCAATCCGGATCGAGCAACTCTGTAACGAGTTAGGCAAAAGATACGACGTAGACATTCTGTGCGGGTATCCATTGAGCAGCTTTCACAGAGAAGAAGACATTCACGTTTTGCAAGGTATCTGCGCAGAACACTCAGCCGTACATTCCAGGTGAATGGATTTACTAATTTAGAATTCGCAGGCCACAGCCTCGTGTTGGTCATTGGGCGTGCGTTGATCTGCGGCAGCGGTCTTGAGCCCGCTGGATCCTTCAGCGCACGGTTCAAGAAACCGTAGGCGTTTCACACGGCAGCGCGAGAACCCTTGCAGAATATGGTCCGTTTGGACCCGAAGCGAGAAGAGAGGCATTGTGACAGATCAGCTCGAAGCACTAATCAATCAGATGTACAAGAGCGGTATTCGGTATTCTGAATCTGTGCGTGAATTCAAGAAGCGCTTCATCCTGACGGCACTGCAGGAAAACAAGGGCAACCGGTGTAAGACCGCGCGCCAGCTCGGAATGCACCGCAACACTCTAAGCCGCGCCATCACCGAACTCGACGTTGACGTCAAGGGGTTGCGGGCGGACGGCATACGGCGCGCGGGCGTTGATGTGGGCATCTCCGGCTGGCCAGCTATCGCGCGTTGCCCCGGCTCGCCCAAGTGGCAGGCCACAAGGTGAGCTGATGCAATATCGCGCTGGCTGCTCCATCCAAGCGCATCTTGGGCAGCGGTAGTCAGATTTTGTTTACGTTTTGTGAGATCAGCATCGTTTTGCGGTCTGTTAGCATGGCACTTGTTTGTGCTGGTCGGCGCGACCTTTCAGCCCCGCCTTGCCCACCTACTGCTCGCCCTGTGAAGCTAGAATTGCCCGGCGGCCGCTGATAATGCCGGCCATCGACGCGACATTCATAGAACCCGAGGGACGCCGCGGATAGGCCAAGCAGCTGAGGAACTTCGTGGACACCTGACCTGTCATGCACGAATCTTCCTAGCCGGCAGGTCAATGAAGATGAGCAATCGAAGCTGCCGGTGAAAGAAAAGCAGATCATTCATAACGCAGCGCGATCAGCGGACTTACCTGTGTTGCCCGGCGCGCGGGCACCAGGCAAGCAGCTAGGCCAACTGCAATCAACACCAGGATTACACCGACGAAGGTCACCGGATCGCGGGGGGACACACCCCAGAACTGACTGGCGACGAGTCGAGTTAGGCCCACGCTGGCAATAACGCCCAGGAGGATCCCCAGCCCAATCAATCGCAGGCCCTTTCCCAGCACCATGTTCAGGACATTGCGGGCCGGCGAACCGAGGGCCATGCGGATTCCGATCTCATGTGTCTGCAGCGATACGGCGTAGGCCTTCACGCTGAAGACCCCGATCGCCACCAGAACCAGGCCGACGGTGGCAAAGATGGTAAGCAGTACCAGGCCGAACTGCGGCCCCGCGTACGAGAATTGTTGCAGGTAGCCCTCGAGGGTTCCCGTCATTGTCAAAGCGACATTTCGGTCCACTGACCAGATTTCCCGGCGTACGCTCATCAGCATAGCGAGCGGCTCCACTCCAGTCTTGATCAGGACTCCACGCTCCATCGCACCCGTGACGGTGTAAGGGATGTACGCCTCAGGGGCAATCGCTTCCTGAAGCCCGCGATTCTTGGCATCGGCGACGATGCCGATGATCTCGAAGTACTGGTCCTTGGGAGACTGCGGCAGTCGATCGAGTAGTTCGAACTTGATCTTTTTTCCGATGGGATCCTCTTTGCCAAAGTACGTGCGGGCAAGCGTCTCGTTGACCACGGCCACGGGACGAACGGAATCGACGTCTGTCTCCGACAGCAGCCGCCCGCTCAACAGGTGGCGCCCCATAGTCTTGAAATAACCTTCGCTGCACAGTTGGAAGATCGTGTCCCATCTCTCGGAGTGAGTCTTGCCGGGAATCAAAACGTCGCTTTCCGGGCCGCCATAGGGCGGTAGCGAGGAAGTTTCTGTTGCCGCGATTACCCCAGGCAAGGCAGACACGCGCTGCAACACCTGGTTGAAGAACAATTTCTTCTCTGCCGCGGTCTCATAGCGGCCCTTGGGGAGTGGCAATCGCGCAACCAGAATGTTAACCGGATTCAACCCGAGTTCAACGTGCTGTAACGCGAACAGACTGCGCATCATCAAACCGGCACCGACGAGCAACACGATCGATAAAGCGACTTCCGAGACGACCAAGCCCGAACGAACCTTGCCATGCCGGAAATTCGCTTGAACTCCCTTTCCACTATCTTTGAGCAATCCATGCAAGTCGCCGCGCACCGCGTGAAGGGCAGGAGCAAGACCGCACAGAATGGTGGTCATGAGAGTGAGGCCAACGGCAAACAACATCGCCGGAATGTTCAGCCGTAGTACCGCTTCCGCAGGGATCGCATCGGGTGGCATCGCGGCTGAAACACCTTTGAGTCCGACATAAGCAAACAGGCAACCAAGAAGACAGCCGCCCGACGCCAGCACGAAGCTTTCGACCAGTAGTTGGCGAATCAGCCTGCCTCGCGAGGCGCCCATCGACGCACGAATCGCAATTTCTTTTTCCCGCGCGGTGGCGCGTGCCAACAGAAGATTGGCGACGTTGCTGCAGGCGATCAGCAGCAACATGGTTACCGCGGCCAACAACGTGTACAGAGTCACCTTGAAGTGCCCAACCACGTCGTCAGTCAAAGTTTTCGAGACCACGGAGAATTTCGTGGGATATTCCGCCGGATACTGCTTTGAAAGTCCCTTAGTGATGACCTCGAAATCGGAGGCCGCTTGCCGCAGCGTGACGCCTGGTTTCAATCGTCCTAACGTCCACAGGTAAATCCGCTGGTTCGCAGGGTCGCTGCGGTTCAAAACGATGGGAACCCAGATGTCGGCATTCCACAGCAGGAATCGCGGCGGCATGACTCCCACCAGGGTGCGGACCTCACCATTCAACACCAGCGTGGTTCCCACGATGCCGGGGTCGGCATTGAACTGCTTCTTCCACAGCCGGTAGCTCATGCAGAACACCGGCGGGGCGACGGGTTTCCCGTCACCCGGAACTAGGTTCCGGCCGAGCAGCGGCTTCATCCCCAGGAGCTCGAATGCGTTGGCGGTCACCCATGCTCCGGTGAACTGCTGCGTGCCTTCCTTGTCCTGGTACAGGATGTCGAGCGATGCAGCTCCCAGTACCTGTTCGAAGACGTGATTCTGTTCACGGACGTCGAGGAATTCCGGAACGGTGTAAAAGGCCCGGTCGTAATTGGTGGGCTTGGTGAGGTCGTGGACATACGCCAGCGCGAGCCGACCAGCGTCCCTGTAGGGGAATGGTTCGATCAGGACATTCTCGATCACGCTGAAGATGATTGTGGTTGCGCCTATACCTAGTGCGAGCGCAAGCATCGCCAGCAGAGCGAACCCGCGGTCCTTCTTTATGCCACGCGCCGCAAAGCGAAGATCTTGCCAGAGCCAGCTGAGCCTCTCCATGCGCTCCCCTGAAGTGATACTGCGAGACGATCCTGCTGCACCAAAGTACGCGACGGCCGGCTTCACAGTTCCACAAACCCGCTGCAAGTCCGACACCTGTGGAGCTAGAGACTCAAGAAATTTGGCAGAGGTTCTCATCTCCTGGGGGCAAAGGCGCAAGAACGGTGACGAAGGTACAAGTTTTCGTGACGGATGTAATTTGACAGCCGCCACTTGCTGGAGAGCGGGTCAGTACAAAGTTTCCCGCGACGTAAGCAGAGCGTTACTGCAAAAGTTCCGAAACTGTGGTTGGACGTACTCGATGTGAAGCAGTGTGTGCGGCACGATGAAGGATCGTGGATCACGCGCCTTCGGAGTCCTCATTGAGATCGGGCTGCAACCGAAATTCTGCGGGTCCACAGCTGCAATCCTGCAACAGGGTGTCAGTGGTTTTCTTGTCGTCTGTGCACAACAGGTTGGCCTGACCCAACGTCACCTGGCCGAGGCAACGGCCGTCCCCAATAACATTCCGCCGTTGCGCGCTATTACCGCTGTATCATTCGCTAGGAATCCCGAAGCTTTCCTTTTGTTTCGTCTTCCGGAAGCAGCGCATGTGCTGTGGCTGCGCCCTTGTGCTCCGAAACTCATTGAATTGTCGGCGGAAGCAATAGCGGGAAACATATTCCGCAGGCGTCGCGTGCGAGTTCCATTAGTTTTGCAAAGGAGAACGCAGGAACTTATCCATGCGAATCGGGTTTCAACGCTCGTAGTCAGATTGACACTCGACTTGCAATGAAGTAACCGCGGCGCGGCTGTTACGAAGACTCGGAAATCTTTGGATGACGATGTTAACGTCGCCCGCGCCGCTCAGTGCGGCCACGGCATACCTCGTGGCGTTAATCATGCAACGAGGGTCCAGGAGCGTTGGACGATGAAGATGAATTTTGTACACGTCGCCGTGATCTTCGCGGTGCTTGCCGGCAGTACAGCGGTTTACGCCCAGATGGGTGCGGACCAGGGCGGCCAGTGGAGTCACGGCCCGGGGCAGCCAATGACAGCTGATCAGCGACTGCAGCGCATGACAAAGCAGCTAAACCTGAGCGATGCGCAGCAGCAACAGATCAAGCCCATATTGGAGAGTGAAGTGAAGCAGATGCAGGGCCTGCATGAGGATTCCGCACTTTCACAGCAGGACCGCATGAGCAAGATGCAGCAGATCCGGCAGGAGACGTCGAACCAGATCAAGCCGATCTTGAATGCCGATCAGCAACAAAAGTACGAGCAGATGATGAGCCACCAAGGCCATGGCCACGGCGGACCGGGTCAGTATCAGCCACAAGGGCAAGCTCCGCCGCAGCAGTAGTTTGACGTAACTGAGGCAGCGGCCTGGTGCTGGTGACCGTTTACACCAGGAGGCCGGCCGGGGATGCATCGGGCAAGGAGTCGCGCGCAGGGCTCCGTCTAGCCGTGTGCGCGACGTCTTGATTTCGGTGCCCTTGCTGTGCCCGCGAGTGAACGTGTCGCGAATCGGGTTACGACGAAATACCCCTAAATCCATTTTCATCCTAACCGCAAGAGAGAAGACCTGTGATGCGCCGCAATGTCTGTGTGATTGCGATGCTGTTCTTGTTGTTCCCGCTCGCCGTCCTAGGACAACGCGGAGGTCGGCACGGCTCTGCAGGTACCGGCGGCGGGACAACCGCACCACAGGAAGATCCAGACGTGGCGACCTTGAAGCATGCCATCGCTGTACAAGCCACCGAGGAACAGATCGGGCAATTTCGCCTGATGATGAAGAGCACGGAAGCCGCGCGGCAGCAGGCACACGATTTTCAGCACCTGGATTCGAACGCAAGTAATTCAGAGGGTTTATCCAGCAGGGCGACCGGCTTACAGGATTCTGTGGAGGAAGCTCAGAGCGAGAATCAAACCTTTCGGAGGTCACTGTCGGATTCACAGGAAGCCGGCTTGAAGAATCTCACCAAGAAGGTGACCAAGTCAGCCTCTGCCGTCAGCAGAGACGTTAAGGCCATCTCGCAGCAATTGGAGCAGCAGGGGGCGCTTAACTCGGGGCGCCTGATAAGCGCTGCCGCGAATCTGGAAAAAGCACTTGCCGTGTTTCAGTCCGATCTGCTCAATCTCGGAAAGGAGATGGGCATTCAGTCTCATTGAATCTGACTTCTGAGGAGGGAATGTTCAGCGGACCTGCACATTCTACCTGTTTGTGGGCTTACCCCCTGCTCGCCTTGCCAGTCGCCGAAAGGCAGAATACCGGGTGCCATCGTCGATTACATACACCTGACAGATATAGAAGCCGGTCTTCAGCGACCGAAGAGGAACCAAAATACCTTACGTCTGGTTACACTTAGTCGCCAGGCACGATCTTTGAGCGGGTCTGCAGCAAAGGCGTGCGCCGACGGTCTTGTTTGGTGCTTCTTTATTTATTTTTCTTAGGGAACCCCCCGGCCGATTTGTGTGAATATGTATTTTAAGTAGAAAGTTGACCTCAATTCTCGACGCAGCGCCTAGACCCCCCCGGAAATTGGCGCTGAGCGGGTGGGGACCATTTGCGTGGAAGTGCGTCACTAGCATATGTAAAACGCTCATGCCGCTGCTCGTCATTTCGTTCATGGTAGGGGAGAAGTCTGTCCTGAACAGCAGAACTGCTCTTCTCTTGCCTGCGGCCGTCTTCTTACTGTGCTGCCGTTTTTCCTGGAGCCAGACACCATCTGCACAGGTCCGGACCCTTCAGGGCATGGTGAAATCCGGCAATACCCCTGTCCCTGGAGCCACCGTGAGCGCGCTTAATCCCGTTACTGGGCAGAAGGTCCTGGGTTGGACCCAGCCCAATGGCAGCTACAAACTCACGCTGCCCGGGGATGGCGAATATGTGGTGCGGGCCCAGATGGCGGCGTTTGCAGCGAGTGTGTCGCACGTGACAGTTGGCCCTTCAAACCCAAATCCTCGTGTCGATCTTGAGATCGTTCTCCTCTCACGCTCCCAATCCCCTCAAGGCAACCTGGCGAGAAGAACCCCTGGCACGGGGATGGGCAGCCGTGGATTCCAGGCTTTATCGGTGTTGCAAGGCGAGGCGGGGACAGACCAGGGCGCGAATGGCGGCGACTCCGTGGGACTTTCAGGCATGCCGGTTCCGGGCGTGCCGCCAACCATCGCGACAGAATCGGTCGCAATTTCTGGTTCGAACGCGCCGAGTCTAGCCGGAATGAGTGCAGACGAGTTGCGCTCTCGCTTCCAGCAAGATGGCCAGTTGGGCGGCATCTCCAGTGCGGCGGGCGGAGCGATGGGCGGTGGATTCGGCGGCCCGGGAGGCCGGGGCGGAGGTCCTATGAGGATTGGGGGGCGCGGCTCCAACCTGAACCAGCCGCACGGCACTGTTTACTATTCCGCCAACGACGCGGCACTGAATGCGGCGCCGTATTCGCTGACTGGTCAACCAACGACGACTCCCGCCTATTTACAGCAACGGTTTGGAGCGGCCATCGGCGGGCCGCTGATCATTCCCCATATCTATAACGGCGCCTCGAAAACCTTCTTCTTCCTACATTACAACGGCACGTTGGGTGACACTCCCTACAGCTTCTTCTCAACCGTGCCAACCCTGCTGGAGCGGGGCGGAAATTTCTCGCAGACCTTGGCGAACGGGCAGCCGGTGCAGATCTTCAATCCGGCAACGGGGCTTCCGTTTGCCTCCGCAACAATTCCGCAGAGCATGATCAACTCCGCGGCTGAGGGTTTGCTCGCATACATTCCGCTGCCCAACCTGCCGGGTCAGTTCCAGAATTTCCGTTACGTCACCGCGGCGAAAAATGACAGCAACGACTTCAACATTCGCCTGAATCAGGCTCTGGGCAGCGCGTCTGCCGGGCCCGGACGCGGCCGTAATCGCGGCCCTCAGAACAATCTGAACATCGGGTTCCACTATCACGAGTCGGACCAGACCCTAACCAACCCGTACCCTAGCGTTGGCGGAACAACCATTACTCACGGCTACGATGTGCCCGTCGGCTACGTCCGCAGTTTTGGCCGCCTCATCAATAATTTCCGTGTTGACTATAACCGCAGCACTATCAAGACCAATAACCTGTACGCCTTTAGTACCGATGTTACCGGCCTGCTGGGAATCACCGGAGTGTCGCAGAGTCCGTTCGACTGGGGCTTGCCCAATGTTTCCTTCTCTCACTTTGGAAGTCTTCAGGACATCAACCCAGTCTCCGATCGCAATCAGACCTTCTCGTTCAGCGACCAGATGATCTACACGCATAAGAAGCACACTCTGCGATGGGGTGGAGATTTCCGGCGCATTCAGATCAATACGGAAACCTCGAGCAATCCGCGAGGGAGCTTCGTCTTCACCGGACTGAACACGTCAGAGTTTATCGGCGGCACACCGGTCGCGGGGACCGGCTTCGATTTTGCCGACTTCCTGCTGGGTCTGCCACAACAGACGTCCGTGCAGTACGGCGGCAGCGCTTACGGCTACCACTTCCGCGGCAATTCCTGGGACCTGTATGCGCAGGACGAATGGCGCTACCGCAGCAATCTGACCTTTAACATCGGCGTGCGGTACGAATATGTATCGCCTTTCAGCGAGATCAACAATAGGATGGTCAACTTGGATATCGCGCCGGGGCTTAGCGCGGTGGCTCCGGTGTTGCCCGGCCAGGTCGGCCCACTAACGGGAACGCATTACCCGATCACGCTGGTAAATCACGACCACAACAATTTTGCGCCGCGCGTGGGCATCGCGTGGAAGGCCTCCAAAGATACCGTTGTGCGGGCCGGTTATGGCATAAATTACAACACAACTGCCTACTCAAATATTGCGCAGGACATGGCATTCCAGCCGCCATTTTCAATCACGCAGACCAACGTGGAGTCGCAAGCCACGCACTTGACGCTGCAAAACGGATTTCCCCCTTCACCCCCGAATACCGTTACCAACAACTACGCGATCAATGTGAATTATCCACTTGGTTACGTGCAGATCTGGACCCTCGACATCCAGCAGACAATCACGCCTACGCTGGTATTGAACCTTGATTACACCGGGACCAAGGGAACGCATCTCGATCTGCTGGATGCGCCCAATCGGACTCCCCTGGGGCTGCTCGTTCCTACCGTGCCAGCTTTCTACTACGAAGATTCAGTCGCGGACTCAAACGCGAATGCTGGCACGGTTCGCCTTCGCAAACGTCTGGCTCACGGTATC
>Ga0074045_10006433_pt1 | contig 10092 bp, 8 predicted proteins | sample BogForMeECP23OM2_FD_94442 | JGI IMG/M metagenome (GOLD analysis project Ga0074045, IMG submission 94442) | Bog forest soil microbial communities from Calvert Island, British Columbia, Canada - Bog Forest MetaG ECP23OM2 | ecosystem: Environmental > Terrestrial > Soil > Wetlands ... | reverse complement strand
ACCCGCGTTCCCGGTGAAGACATGCAGCTCCATGCGCAATGCACCGGAGGACTGGAGCCTGCTCTCGACCTTCGCCATCAGACGCCGCGCCAGTCCGCGGCGGCGCCACGCGGGGGCAACATCCAGGGTGACCACATAGCCGGTGCGGTGTTCCAACTGCGCGACACAAAAGCCTGCCAGCTCGCCTTGCGTCTCGGCCAGCACGGTGACCGCTCCGGGGGCCTCGGCGAAGCCGCGCATGGCCCCGCGGCTGAACTGGAAGACCGGCTCGAAGCAGACGAGGTCGAGCGCGTACATCGCCTGCCAGTCGCCCAGCCGATACTCCCTCAGTGTTGCGCGATCCATGCAATCCTCGGAGATGCGCCGAGCTACGGCTAGATCCACCGGCGCACCAGCCTGCGCACCAGTTCGGCGGTGACGCCGTAGACTACGTATGAGGTGATCTCGCTGCCGCGCTGGCGCGCGATCTGGGGCTGGTCTTCTGGTTCGGGGGGCTCGGCGGCGAGGCCAGGCTCGGGCTGCGCGCGCGTGCATTTCAGCTTCAGGAACGGCCAGCATCCGACAACCCGCGCGTGCTGCACGGGCAGTTCGCCCTGGTGGGCCAGCGCATCCATCGCCAGGCCGAAGCTGGCGCCGTGGCGGGACGTGGCCTCGGGATAGAACTCGGCGACTGCGCCGTATGCAGTGCCGGCGACCGCGCCGAGTCCCCAGCGGAGGGCTTCGCTCGGCTTCTCGATTGCGGCAGGCGATGGGGATTCCACGGAGACGCTGTCGGCGGGTGGAGTTGGAGACTCCGGCGCGGGCTTCGGCTGCGGGGGAAAGATGCGCTCGGCAAGGGTCTTGGCGGCGGTTGCGGCCAGCCCTGCGATCAGGCCGGCGAGGAGGCCTTTGGCCAGCGACTTGTGCTTCGTTACCGCTGCAACCTGTGATTCGCTCATGACAATTCCTTCAGAGGATGCTGAAAGCGTCGATGTACCACGTTAATATTGCCCTCAGCGGCTAAAGCCGTATTGCAGATAATGCATATTACGGCACGGCTGAAGCCGTGCCCTTAACGAAACAGTGTTTTCCGCTGCCTCTTCAGCTTCTGTCACCTCTAGCGAAGGCCGGCTTCGGGCCATTCGTAGACCACGACGCCCATGTCGCCGAGGGTTTTGATGGCGGCTTCGACGTTGCGGCGGACGGCGGGACGGGCCGAGGCTGGCGTGTCGTGCGCCTCCTCGATGGCAACCACGCGGCCATAGGGCCAGGAGCTCTCGGGAACGGCGTTGAGGGCAGCGGGCAGGTCGCTGATGCTCACGGTAAGGTCCTGTCGGCGGGCGGCGACGGGACGGAGCACTCCGCCGGCGCCGAGCTGGCTGGGGTTGGCGTCGGCCTGGGTGAGATGCAGCGTGGCCATGTTCTGCTGCACTGTGAGGTAGGGGTTCTCCCAGTCGGCGAGGCTGGGGATGGCCATGTATCGGCTCTTAGCGGGGGGAGGGAGGAGGGCCAACTGCTGACGCGCGGAGTCGACCGCCTGCGGGCTGGCGGTTGGGATGGTGGTGCCCGCCGAGGCGCGCTTGCAGCCCGTGAGCAGCATTGGAGAGGCGGCAAGGCAGAGGGCCGAAGCCAGCGCCAGCCTTGATCGTGTAGAAGACAACCGCGCGGAGAAGATGCGGCCAGTGGACGAAAGAGGAGGGAGAGTCATACGCACGCCTTAAGCATACCAAGAGGTTGGATGCGGATTCCAGGGGACGCGCTTCTCCGGCAACAAACAACCAGCAACGAACAACCTGCAACTGCAACGGCAACCGCAACGCCGCAGACGATACAATCGAAGGATGGTCAAGGGAATCACGCTGGTGACGCAGGTGGGTTCGGCGGCTGCGCAGGAGAGGCTTGGCAGGCTGTTGGGCGCGCTGGGCTTTGAGGCGGGCAAGGGCTGGGAGGATGGGAGCGGGCGGGGCGCGGCATTTCTGGCGCCGCTGGGCAACCTGGAGCTGGTGGCGGGGCGCGCGCCGGCCGTGCCTCCTGTGCTCATCGAAGTCACTCAGCTCGACCAGGTGCGCGCGGTTGTGGAGCAGTGGATGAAGGCCAACTTCAGCGCCGAAGAGGTAGCAGAGCTGCTCTCGGAGGTTGCGCCGACGCACTGGAAGTCGCGGCTGTTTACGGTCGCGCTCGACCCATCGCTTCTGGTCGGCTTCTGGGAGTCGGAGAATGCGCTCGCCGGCAGGCCCATCGCCATCGAGGGCGATCTGTCCGCCGCGGGAATGCGGTTTGCGATAGTGGTGGCGCGCTGGAACGCGGTGATCACCGACCGCCTGCTGCAAGGCGCGCTGGACGGGCTGCTGCGCAGCGGCGCGGCCAAGCAGGAGATACAGATTGTGCGCGTACCCGGAGCGTGGGAGATTCCATCGGCGGCGCGCACGGTGGCGGAGTCGAAGTCGGTGGATGCGATCATCACGCTGGGCTGCCTGCTGCGCGGCGAGACGGCGCACTACGAGGCGATCTACACGGAGGTAGCGCGCGGAATTGGCCAGTCGCAGCAGGAGACGGGCGTGCCGCACAGCTTCGGCGTGCTGACCTGCGAGACGCTGGAACAGGCGCTGGACCGCGCCGGAGTGAAGGCGGGGAACAAGGGATTCGAGGCGGCCATTGCGGCGATCGAGATGGTCTCTGTGACAAGGAAGCTACAGGCGTCGACGAGGAAGCTCGCGGGGAAGAAGTAGGTGGGAACACGGCGCAAGTCCCGCGAGCTGACCATGCAGATGCTCTTCCAGGGCGACCTGGGCAAGCAGACGCCGGACGAGGTTCGCGCCCTCTTCTGGACCTCGCGCGACGACGTGGACGCCCAGACGCGCGGCTTTGCGGAGGACATTTATCGCGTGGCCAGCGAGCGCCGGGCGGAGATCGACGCGCTGATCGAGACTCATGCCGAGAACTGGCGGTTGGAACGCATGGCCGTGGTCGACCGCAACCTGCTGCGCACCGCCGTCGCCGAGCTGCTGGGCTATCCGAACACCCCGGCCGCCATCGTGATCAACGAGTCACTGGAGATCGCGCGGCGCTACGCAGCGCCGGAGTCGGTGCAGTTCCTCAACGGAGTGCTGGACGCCATTGCGCGCAGCCTGCTGAAGCAGCGCCTCGGCTGACCTGAACGACAACGTCAAGTCCTTTAAACAACTCTGGCCTCCCACTCGGGGAGACCAGTTGGTTTCAGTCCCGTCTCTATTGGGGCTTACAAGAGGGGAGCTGCCACTTGCACGGCTGCCGCTTCATTGAACTTAGCGATGGGGCGAACCGAGTTGCGGCCGCTTTCCTTGGCCTCATACATCGCCGCATCGGCACGCCGCATCATGCCTTCCCAGCCGCCTTGCGCGGGGTCGAGCTGGGCCACGCCGGCGCTGATGGTAAAGCGGATTGGCTCGTCCTCGAAGGGCACTTCGAGGGCTTCCACGGTCTGCCTCACGCGCTCGGCTGCCATAATGCCCGCGGAGGCAGTGGTATTGGGCAGCAGGATGGTAAACTCCTCGCCTCCGGTGCGGGCCAGCACATCGTTGACACGCATCATGGGTTTGATCTGGTTGACCAGGGACTGCAGCGCGGCGTCACCGGCTGCGTGTCCGCGCGTGTCGTTGAGGTGCTTGAAGTGGTCGATATCCAGCACGATCATGCAGGGCAGGTGGCCATAGCGGATGCTGCGGGTGGTCTCACGCAGGGCCGACTCCTCCATGGCGCGGCGATTGAGGGCGCCGGTAAGCGGATCGGTGCGTGCCTGCTCGGCCAGTTCCTTGCTCAACTCGGTGACCAGGAACCAGAGGACGCACATCACCATGCAGGTGGCAAGAAAGGCCATTGCGGCCAGCGAGTAGACCCATTTCGGATCGGTATGGGCACGATCCGTCAGGTCAGCCTGCTTGTAAAACAGATTGGTCAGTAGTGCGCGGAATGTCATGATGACCGCATCCGCGCTGAGGATCGCCGCCGTGACTCGCGACACAGCGGCAAACGGTCCGCGCCCGTACTTCAGCAGGATCCACGCGGCTGCGCCGCACACCAGAATATTGGGAATGTTGATGACATTGCTGATGTACGGAACCTTGTCGAGAAACAGGACGGTATAGGTCACCAGGGCAATTCCGATGGCGATGAAGGGCCACCAGTGCCGTACGGGCTTGCGCAGCACAAACCAGCGCAGACCCAACAACTGCATCACGAACGAGACCAGGTAAAGCTCATTGGTCACCATGTCGCCGAGGACTGGGGGGATCTTACCTTCCAGGCCCTGCAGCACCAGTTTGACCAGCCCGACGACCATGCCGCCGGCAAACCACTTCATCCCTGTCACCTTGCGATTGTTCCAGGCGAGCAGGCAGAGGCAGGCCGTGAACACGGTGACCGAGACGATGTTCGTGAAGAAAAACGTACCGTAGTTGATCACGTTGAAATGGCCGCTCCCTCGCAGAACATAATAGACGCTTTGCGATGGGTTGTATGTTGCTTTAAAAAATAATGTCGTTCCGAACCAGGAAGAGTTCCGTTCAACTGAAAACCCGTCCCGGCCGGAGCCTGAATGAACGATGCTGCCCTTCGCCTCCCGCTCTACAGACCGGAAGCCCCGCCGTGGGGTCTTCAGCATCTTGCGGAAGATGGAACAGCTTCATTGTAGGAGGATTGCAAGAGTGCGCCTTACAACTTTAGTGGGGGAGGACTACACCAATGGGGGGGAGGACTACACCAATGGGGGGGAGGACTACACCAACGAGTCATGGGACCGCGCCGGAACCGGCCCTGGGCGGGTTTGCCGAATGGAGTTACAAGATGGAGGAAGTCTGCGCGGTTTGTCCCGAAGCAAACCGTTTTGCAAAACATCGCGCGACGCCGGGGAGGGGGAAACCTCTCTAGGTTGTCCTGCGCGGCTTCTGCACCATCAGATTGACCGGCACAACGGCGCCGGCGGGGGTGGTCAGATTGGGCGCCAGCGTTGATGTATCGGTCAGCGTGCCGCGGGCGATGATGTGGACAAGGTTGTCTCCCGAGGTGGCCGCGTAAAACGTGGAGTTGTCCGCGCTGACGATGCCCGCGATGGGAGCCGTAGCCGTGCCGGAGAGCTTGATGTAGGTGATAGTGCCCGGTCCGCTTGCCGCCGGAGCATAGGCCGGCAGAACGCCGCCCGAGCCGGTGTAGGTGACAAAGGCGAGCGTCGAGTCCGAGGTCGGCCAGACCCCGGTGATGGCCGTCGCCGTCAGCGGACTCAGATGGGTGGTGGTGAGCGTGTTGGAGAAGCTCATCGTGCCGGTCGCGGGGCAGGCAATGCTGACGGTGGCGCCATTCATGTTGCCGGCAGGGATACTCACCCGCAGATCGCTCAGGGTTGGCGTTGGCGTCACGCTGGCGCCGATCAGATGCATCCCGTCGTTGGTTGCGGCGAGCCGGTCGGTGATTGCCGGAGAGCTGTCGGCCGGCGGATAGAAGACATTGGCCTCGTTGGTGGGCGTGGTTGGGGTGCTCACCGCGCAGTAGCTGCGCGCCGTGGTGGTCGGTCCGGCAAAGTAGGCCCCGACAGCGGGCACCGTGACGGCTACGTCCGTCACCGGCGTTCCGGCCGATGTCGCGGGAACGATGTTGGTCCACCCGGTATTGGCCGAGTACACCAGCAACTGATTGCCGGCGGTGATATACACGGTCTGGCTGTCGGGGGCAAACTCGGCGTGCGTTGCCACACCGCCGTAGGTGGAGATGACGCCCCCCGTCGAGTTCTCGAGCGAGATGATCTGGCGCACCGGATCGCTGAGGACGATGGTGTCTCCGTTGGACGAGATGGCGAGCACGGTGCCCGGCGACGAAGGGTCCGTGCGCGTGATGCTCAGCGTGTTCACCGCATTCACCACCATCAGCGCCGTCGAACTGCCCATATAGATGGTGGAGCCGTCATTGCTGATGACCATGGAGTTGGGCACATAGGGCAGCAGGAAGGGCTGCCCCACCACGGAGGTCGTGAAGTCGATCTGCACCAAATACTCGGACTGCGTGCTGGCCATATAGAGGACGGTGCTGTTGGTGCCGGGAACGGAGATATTCACCGAATTCGATGTGACCGGCTTGCCGTTGCCGAAGAGACCGATCTGGTTGTACGACGACATATTGCAACTGGGCGGCTGGCACACCGCGGAGATGGATGCCGCACCCGCCAGGGGCGGCGTCACGGTTCCACCGGCGCTGGCGGGAATTGTGGAGGGCGTGGTGGAGACGAACTCCAGCGAAAGCCCGGTCAGGGTTACGCCATTGGTGTCGATGGCGGTGGCCACAATCGGCTGCGGGTTGTTCTCGTTAACCACCACCGGATTGGCCGTTGAGCCGGGTGTCGTGAGGGTGATCGACGCCGGCGGACAGGTGGAGAAGAAGCCCGCTGAGCTGGCTGCGTTCGCTATGTTCGCAGAGATCAGCACCGATCCCGGTTGGTTTGCCGTGGCCACGCCGTTCTGGTCGATGCTGACGACGGGCGAGATTGTCGTGGTGGAGGTGGCGCCCTGCGCGCTCAATTGCAGATGCCCCGCCAGGCAACTGATGTTGGTCTGGTTGGCGCCGGTTCCGGCGAAGACCCGCGCCACCAACTGGGCGGTCGATCCCTGCGAGAGGCAGGAGTTGGCCAAGTACGGCGGGGCGGTGACCGCGCCCGCCGTCGCCAGCGGGCAGCAGGCGGTGGTGGGATCGGTTGTACAGTTGGACGACGGACCTCCCAGCACAATGCTGGTCACCACGGGATGCACGAAGACGGGCAGGGGATTGCTGGTGACCCCGTCCGCGCTTGCCGTGACGTAGGCGATGCCCGACTTATTGGTGGGAGTGCAGTAGGTGAAGTCGGGAATGCCCCCGCCCGAGTTGCGGTTCCACGACCCCGCGCACAACTTTCCGGTTGTCGGCTGCACGTCCGCGATGGTCATGTCCGTGGTGCCGTAGGTGTATGCCGCGATCCCGACGCTCGAGCCCTTGCAGTCCGTCGTGGCAGGCCCCTGTAGCTGTCCGATCTCCGCGTAGTTCAGCGAGATTCCATAGACGACTGGCTGCAACGTGATGGTCGCGGCCTGGGTCGTCGTCATGCCCGAGTCGCCGCCATTGCAGAAGGTGGGCGCGAGATTGTGCGCGCAGCCCGAGATCGAGACACCGAATGGGACCGAAGACAGAAGCAGAACAAACAACGTGACAAACCGACGCATTAAACCTCCCCGTCCAACTGGAACCAGAGTTGGACGGTCACACCGCAGACGCTAGAACCACAACTGCCAGTGTAGAAGCTGCGCACACGGGACGCAAATAAGCGTCGCGGTTTCGACGCGCCGGGCGAGCGATGGAAAGCAGTTGCGCAAGCGCGGCTACTTTGGCGGCATCTCGGCCTGGAACCAGCCGATGGTGCGCCGCAGCAGGTCGCGCTGGTGCTCCGGGCTGACGAAGTGGTGGCCTTCGCCGGGATAGACCACAAGCTGCGCAGGGACGCCCTGGGCCCGCAGCGCGTGCCAGAACTCAAAGCTCTGCGGCGCGGGACACTCGCCGTCGCGGTCGCCGACCAGGAGCAGCGTCGGCGTCTTGACGTTCTTGATGAAGTTGATGGGGGAGGAGTTGGCGTAGATTTTGGGATCGTCGTAGACGGAGGCGCCGAAGAAGGGGAGCATCCACTGGTCGATGGAGTTCTCGCCGTAGTAACTCTGCCAGTTGGAGAGGCCGGCGCCGGCCACTGCGGCGCGGAAGCGCGTGGTCTGGGTGACGGCGAACATGGTCATGAAACCGCCGTAGCTCCAGCCGGTGATGCCTTCGCGCTGCCGGTCGATGGGGAAGCGCTTCTCGATGCGATCGACGCCGGCGAGGATGTCGCGCAGATCGCCGCCGCCGAAGTCCTTTACGTTGGCCTGGGTGAAGCTCTCGCCCTGGCCGAAGCTGCCGCGCGGATTGGGCATAAAGACGAAGTAGCCCAGCGCGGAGAAGGGAGCGGCGCTGTAGTTGGCCGTGGGCCAGCGCGGCGTCATCGCGCTCGACGGGCCGCCGTGGACGCTGACGATGAGGGGATATTTCTTCGAGGGATCGTAGTTGGCGGGATAGAGCAGCCAGCCCTGGATGGGGAGGCCGTCGTTGGTGTAGTCGATGGACTCGGCCTTGCCCCACGCGGGTTGGAGCGCGTCGTTGAGGTGGGTGATCTGTTTCAGGTTGTCGGACGGGCCGGCCCAGAGCTCGGGCGGACGCGCGAAAGACTGGCGGATGAGGGCGATGTTGGGCGAGTGGCTGGCGAGTGAGACGCTCATCGAATCGTCGCCGGAGTAGATGGTTTCGGGAAAGGTGAAGGCGAGGCCGGGAACGTCCTTACCGGTGGCGAGATCGAGCGCGGCGATGCGGCTGCTGCCGCCAAAGTGCTCGGAGATGCCGAGGGTGTGGTCGTCCAGCCAGGCGATGTATGCGGGGGAGGCGGGACGGTTTGGGGTGACGTCTTTCACGTCTCCGCCGGTGGTGGGCATGAGATAGATGTCGCCGCCGGTTGAGCCCTGGTCGGACATTAGGCCGCCGATGAAGGCGATCTGCTTGCCATCGGGCGAGAAGCGGGGAACGGCGATCTGCAGGCCGTGGAGGGGGCCGGAGACAGTTTGCGGATCGAGAATCAGCTTTGGCTCTGCCCCCATCACATTGTGGCTATCTGATCCCAACCAGCCATCTGACTTGGTAATGTTGATGATCTCCTCCGTGTAAAGTTTGGCGATCCACCAGTTGTTCTCTCCGGGAGGGGTGGCTGCGATAAACGCCAGCGCCTTGGAGTCCGGACGCCAGAAGAATTCGTACACATGCAGGGTTTGCGGAGTCACAATCGACATGTTGCCGCGGTCTGCGTCTGCAACCCCGACGCGTTGGACTTCGACGTTGTCTTCGCCGATGACGCCGGACCAAGGCTTCATGGCGTCGGTGGCGCCCGCGCGGCGGGTGGCGTTTTCGACGTAGAGGAAGGCGATGGATCGGCCGTCGGGCGACCACTGGAGCGAGCTGACCTCTCCGTGCAGATGGCTCACCTGCTTGATCGCGTTGGCAGACAGAGTCCAGACGAAGAGGTTCTGCTGCGCGGAGGGCTGCAACTTTCCGCCGCTGGCATTTTGGCTGCTGGCATTTCTGCCACTGTCGGAGCAGTCGGAGAGGAAGGCGAGTTGCGCGCCATCGGGCGACCAGGCGGGATGCGAGGCGGTGCATGCACCCGGTTTGCTGCGTGTCGGATCTCCGATGGTGTCTGGCGAGAGGACGCGGTCGGGCGCGGAGCCGGCAGGCGCGATCCGAGTGAGGTGCAGCGCGGAGCCGCGCTCTCCGTTGAAGGCCCAGGCTACCGTGTTGCCGTCGGGAGAGATGGCTGCGGAGGTTGGTGTGCGAACACGGTCCAGAGAATCGAGGAGCGAGGCGATGCGCGGATCGGCTGCGCTGGCGTTCGAGGCTGGAGCTGGCTGCGCGACCTGCGCAAGGGCGGCGAGGTGCAGGCAGAGTACGGCTGCTACGGCGAGGAGGAGACGGAAGGAGGGGCGGCGCGACGGCACATCCATGCGGAAAGGCTAGCATGGACGCGCGAGGCAATGCAGTTTGTCGCTGGGCGTTTACCATCCCACCCTTCGCGATGAGACTGCGAAGGATGGGGCACCCGGCGAAATACAGAGATTCTGGCCTTCGACTTCGCTCAGGCCAGAATGACGAACGTAGTTTTGCAGGCACTATATCAACAGGAAAAACGCTCTAGTGGCCGGGGAGGAGGAGCTGGCGGGTGTGGAGGCTGGTCTGGGTTTCAGGGACGCCGCCGTCGTTGACCTCAACCTGCGCGGGCGTGCCGGCGAAGACGATACGCGTGGTGGCACTGGAGCGGCCGGGAATTCGCAGGCGCAGGGTCTCGGTTGCCGTGCCGGAGCGGACGGTGACGGGGACCTCGGCCGCGGCGTAGCCGTCGTTGCGGACCTCGACGGCGACCAGCCATCCGGCGGGCAAGCCGGCGCGCGAGGTGAGCTGGCTGGGCGTGACGCTGACGATGGAGAGGTCGGGAAGGCCGCGGTCGCGGTAGACCCAGTCGTCGAAGAACCAGCGGAGGTTCTTGTGGGAGAGCTT
>Ga0074045_10006431_pt1 | contig 10093 bp, 8 predicted proteins | sample BogForMeECP23OM2_FD_94442 | JGI IMG/M metagenome (GOLD analysis project Ga0074045, IMG submission 94442) | Bog forest soil microbial communities from Calvert Island, British Columbia, Canada - Bog Forest MetaG ECP23OM2 | ecosystem: Environmental > Terrestrial > Soil > Wetlands ... | reverse complement strand
CGAAGCAATGGTTTTCGATACCATGTTAGCCAGCTATCTGCTCGATCCCGGAGGACAGACACATGCGCTCGAGCGTATTAGCGCCGAACACCTGGGCGAGGCGATATGCTCCTATGAGGAGATCACCGGCAGAGGCAAAAGCCAGGTAAGTTTTTCCGAAATCGACTTCGATACGGCCGCCTGTTACGCATGCGGTTACGTCGAGACCTGCTGGCGCCTGGTCCCGGTTTTACGCCGCAAACTTGAAGAAAACAAGCTGATGGAGCTTTATGAAACAATCGAGCTCCCACTTACCGAAGTGCTTGCGCGCATGGAGTACAGGGGAATACTGGTCGATTCGGAAAAGCTGGAGGAGCTTTCTACCGAGTTCGAGAAAGCTCTGGATCAGAAAGCCGCGCTCATCTACCAGTTGGCCGGCGAGGAGTTCAATGTCCAGTCCCCCAAACAGCTAGGATACATCCTTTTTGACAAACTCGGGCTCCGAGTGGTCAAAAAGACAAAAAGCGGTCCATCGACCGACACCAGCGTTCTGGAAGAGCTTTCCCCGGAACATCCGGTCGCCGAGCAAGTGCTCAGCTACCGTACGATCTCAAAGCTGAAAGGTACCTATGCAGACGCCCTGCCTAAGCTGATTCGTCCGGATACCGGCCGCATCCATACCTCTTTTAATCAGGCCGTGACGGCAACGGGACGTCTAAGCAGCTCGAACCCCAACCTTCAGAACATTCCGATCCGCAGTGACGAGGGCAGACGCATTCGTCAAGCCTTCATATCTGCGCCCGGGTATATGCTCATGTCAGCGGACTATTCGCAGATCGAACTTCGCGTGCTTGCCCATTACAGCGGTGACGAAAGCCTCATGGAGGCCTTTAGAGTTGATGAGGATGTGCACCGAAGGACCGCCGCCGAAATATTCGGCGTCGCAGTGACGCAGGTTAGCGCCGAGATGCGCAGGCAGGCCAAAATGATAAACTTCGGTATTGCCTACGGCATGAGCCCTTTCGGCCTGGCTCAGAGGCTTCGAATCAGCACGAAAACGGCGAAGGCGGCTATCGACCGGTATTTTGAACGCTACAGCGGTGTTCGGCGCTTCATCGATGAAGTTATCGGCAAGGCGCGCGACCTCGGGTATGCAGAAACTCTTCTTGGGCGCAGGCGTGCCATACCCGAGCTTCAGAGCCGTAACTTCAGCATACGCCAGTTGGGTGAACGCCTTGCTATCAACACGCCGATTCAGGGTACCTCGGCTGACCTGATCAAGAAGGCGATGATAGATATCAATCTGGAGATCAAAAAGGAGAAGCTCGGAGCAAACATGCTCCTTCAGGTGCATGACGAGCTGCTTTTTGAGGTCCCACGCCAGGAAAGGGAGCCGGTCGATCATCTCGTCCGGCGGAAAATGGAAGCGGTCCGGGTCCTGGATGTGCCGCTGAAGGTGGAGATCGGCTGGGGGGCCAACTGGACCGAAGCTCACGCGTGAATTCAAAGCCTGCCGGATGCCAAAAACAAAAGGCCGCCCTCATTGGATGGGGTGGCCTTTGTTATCCGGAAAAGGGAAGCTTTTAGCTGGTCTTGGTCTTGTCCAGTTCGCCTTTGAGTCTTTCGACTTCCTGCTTGTACCTTTCGGCTTCCTCTTTGAGTCTCATATCGCTTGTGGGTTCCGTGGTTTCCCTGGTTTTCGAGAACGGGAGTTTATCTTTTACCTCATCGTAGCCAAGGTATGCGGCCATCAGCCCACCGAACAGCAGGATGAGGGGAATCGCGCCTCCGATGACCGCGAAAACTTCCTTATACCAGACCAGGATGCCCAAAAAGCCGAGAAACGCCGCGGCAACACCACCCGCAAAAACCTTCATGTTCTACCTCCTCCTTCAATTGGTTCGCGATTAGGTATGAAAATTCTTCTGCAACTTTCGAAAATTGAGTCTCAGACAGCATTTTCTGTCAAGGTAAACGGAAGACAGAAGATAGCACCGGCATCTGAATAATGCAAGGGGAAATTGCCCGTATAAAGCGGTGATTTGTGGGCTCAAGCGGGTGAAGCTGAGTTGCGAAATAACCCGCCCGCTTTTCTGTTGACTCTTTATCCCTCGGATAAGTATAAGTAAAGATTCTAAAATGATTGTTGAGATTATGTTCAGCACGATATGACATCTACAAGATGTCCAGCCAGTCCATCCGGTCACGGCGGATTAAACTCCGGCAGTTTTCGGTACGGAAAAGGATTTTTTGACGTCGAACAAATCTTGACGTCAAAGAACGCGGACGGAAACCAGTTAAACTTCACTCTGCGAGGTATGTGGGCCTCGGCCTGACCTGTCCGCGCTTGAAAAGGATATAGCACAGATAATGTTGGATTCGCATCTAAATGGTGTAGAAAAACCCGGCCGCTATATAGGGCTCGAAGTAAACGCTTACCGCAAGAGCTTCGAGAGCGCTTCGGTTCGCTTCGCTCTTGCATTTCCTGATGTCTATGAGATTGGTTTGAGCCATCTTGGGCTCCAGTTGCTTTATCATCAGTTGAACCGGGCCCAGGGAGTGATGGCGGACAGGGTCTATGCGCCGTGGCCCGATTACGAAGAAAAACTGAGGAACTCCGGTGAGCCGCTGAGAGCGATAGAGAGCGAGCGTGCTATTGCGGAGTTCGACTTTCTGGGCGTAAGCCTTCAGTACGAACTCAGCTACTCAAACATACTCACTATACTCGATCTTGCCAACATTCCTCTTTACGCCAGCCAAAGGACCAGTGCGCATCCCTTTGTCATAGGTGGCGGTCCGTGTGCATTCAATCCCGAGCCTCTGGCTGATTTTTTCGACTTTTTCGTTCTGGGCGAAGCCGAAGAGGTTCTTCCCGAAATCATCGATGTCTACAGGGATTGGAAACGGAGCGTCAGCAGGTCCAGGGAGGATTTTCTCAGCGAGATCAGAAAGATTGCCGGAGTATATATCCCCTCATTTTTCGATGTCTCTTACAGCGCAAGCGGTATCATATCAGCCGTGGTTCCGCGGTTCTCAGACTACACTCATGTCAGAAAGAGAGTGGTCTCCGACCTCGACCAAAGCTGCCCGATTCCGGAAGAACCGCTCGTGCCTCTCATCGATATCGTTCACAACCGGCTGAGGATCGAAATTGCGCGGGGCTGCACACGAGGCTGCCGTTTTTGCCAGGCGAGCTATATCTACCGGCCCGTCAGGGAACGTCATCCCTTGTACGTGCTCGATGCGGCGAAAAAGGCGCTTGCTTCGAGCGGCTTTGAAGACGTCGCGCTGCTGTCCTTCAGTACAGGGGATTATTGCCAGATACAGGACTTGCTGGGTGCGCTGGTAAAGGAACTCGAACCCCGCAAAGTCGCTGTCTCTTTTCCATCGATGCGCGTTGGGACGCTTACCCCCGAACTGATGGAGCATATCAAAAAGGTTCGCAAAACCGGGTTTACCCTGGCCCCGGAAGCCGGGAGCGAGCGTCTCAGGCGTATTATAAACAAGGGAATACGCGACGAGGACCTGCTCAGTGCGGCCGAGGGCGCTTTCGATCTCGGCTGGAGGCTCATAAAACTCTACTTCATGATGGGTCTTCCCGGCGAAACCGATGCCGATCGGGACGCACTTGTGGACCTGTGCCTCAGGGTGTGGGAAAAAGGAAAGAGGACGAGAGCTTCCGTAAATATCTCAATATCCACTTTCGTTCCCAAACCCATGACGCCGTTTCAGTGGTCGTCTCAAATATCGGAGGCACAGATGGAAGACTGCCTCCGAATGTTTAAGGAGCGGCTGAGGAAGCCCGGTCTGAGGCTAAAGTGGAATATGCCGGGCAATAGCCTTTTTGAGGGGGTATTTGCGAGGGGCAGCAGGCGGCTTGGGGCTTCGCTCAAACGTGCATGGGAGTTGGGAGCAAGGTTTGACGGCTGGAGCGACCATTTCAGGGAAGACCTGTGGCACCGCGCTCTTGCTGAAACCGGACTTAATGCCGCTTTCTATGCCGAACGCTGCAGGGATCGTGACGAAATCCTTCCTTGGGATCATCTTTCGGCCGGTGTTTCGCGTGAATATCTGTGGAATGAATTCAAAAAGGCAACGGCGGAAGAGTTTACCCCTGACTGCCGGCAGGGCGGATGCGAGGTGTGCGGCGTTTGCGATCACAAGACAATATCTCCTGTTATCCATGAAGAACCTGTCAGGGAATTGAAATCGGACGAGTTGCCGGACACCCGGGGGCAGTCTTTGCCAGATAGAGAATTTCTCTACAGAGTGATTTATTCAAAGCTTGGAAAAACTCGATTTTTCGGGCAACTGGAGATGGCTATGGCCTTCGAGAGGGCTATAAGGCGGGCAGGGCTTCCTGCCGCCTTCAGCAAGGGCTATCATCCACATCCCAGGATTTCATTCGGCGAGGCCCTGCCGCTCGGAATGGAGACCATAATTGCCGAGGCTTACATCGCGCTGAGCGAAGATATTGATACTGTGCTCATTCGGGAGCGTCTGAACAAACATTTCAATGGTGTGATCAAAATCAGCGTGGTGAGCCGGATCGATAAAAAACCGGACTTCGGCTATCCGTGCAGGGCTGTTTACTATGTCTCCGAGTTGAATCCATTCGTTTTGCGAAATCTTATGGAGGCGTGGCCAAAGTGCAGCGACAATGTGCTCACCAAGAAGACTAAAAGGGGCCAGGTGACATCACGCCTCGGGCAGATTCTTCTGGATATGCGAAAAGCCGGAGAAAACGCCCTTGAAGTGGATATCTACGAAACACCGGGTTTGTGCTTCAGGCCTATGGCGATTCTTCAGAATCTGGCGGGCGCTCATGCCCAGAGCCTGGAGAACTGCCTGATCTGCAAAATTGCCTCATACCGCCTGGAAGTTCGGGAGGGGAACGACAATGTCCGCCGAACTCATAATTAACAGCAATGCTTTTGAAACGCGTGTGGCGCTGGTTGAAAACGGGCAGGTCGCGGAGCTCTATGTTGAGCGGAGCTCAGACCGTGGGATTGCCGGAAACGTTTACAGGGGGCGAGTCGTGAGGGTCTTGCCGGGCATGCAGGCGGCCTTCGTGGACATCAATCTCGATAAGGCGGCGTTTCTATACGTGAGCGATATTTATCGGCCCATGGGCGATGTCGAGCAGGCTCTCCTGTCGTCCTGCGAAGACGAATCCGGGGATGAAAAACATGATGAGGATACGGAAAATGGCGGTCGGGAATATGGTGGACTGGATTTTCGCCCGAGTTATAACGGCATCCCCATCGAGGACCGGCTTCAGGAGGGACAGGACATCCTCGTGCAAGTGGCCAAGGAGCCTATCGGGAGCAAGGGGGCCAGAATAACGACTCATATAACGCTGCCTGGCAGAAACCTTGTTTTCATGCCGACGATGGACCATGTGGGCGTTTCGCGCAGAATCGAGGATGAAACCGAGCGAAAGCGCCTCCGCGAGATAATGTGTGAAATTAAACCGCCTTACTGCGGTTTTATCGTACGCACCGCCGCTGAGGGAGCCGAAAGAGAAAAACTCCAGTCGGAGTCCGATTTCGTAGCCAAACTTTGGCAGAGCATTCAGCGGAGGTCCGAAAACGCCCCCGTGCCCTCGTTGATATATCAGGAGCTGGATATTACCCTTCGAGCGGTTCGCGACCTTTTCACCAAGGAAGTCGACCGGCTCGTAATCGACTCGGAGTCCGAGTACCGAAAAATTTTGAATTTTACCGAGACCTTCATGCCATCGCTGCAAAATGAGGTGGAACTGTATGAAGGCGATGAGCCGATTTTCGACTCATATGGGATCGAAATGGAAATCCAGAGGGCTTTGAGCAAGAAAATCTGGCTCAAGTCCGGTGGATATATCGTGATCGAATCTACCGAGGCGCTTACAGCCATAGACGTCAACACGGGCAGATATGTCGGCAAGCGCAATCTGGAAGAGACAATCCTCAAGACGAACCTGGAAGCCGTAAAAGAGATTGCTTTCCAGTTGAGGCTTCGAAACCTGGGTGGGATCATAATAATCGATTTTATCGATATGGAGAAAGAAGCCAACCGTGAGAAGGTCTGGAATGCCCTGAGGGACGCCACATACAAGGACAAGAGTAAGTCCAATATCCTGCATATGTCTGAGCTGGGTCTGATCGAGATGACGAGGAAGCGGACCAAGGAGAGCATCGGACAAGTGCTGTGCGAGCCCTGCTCTTATTGCGATGGAGAAGGATACCTCAAATCTAAGCAGACCGTCTGTTATGAGGTTTTGAGAGAGCTGGAGCGGCAGAGGAAAGATTTTTACGGCAGGAGTGTCCTTGTTATGGCGCATCCGGAGGTTGCCGCCATGTTTTGCGACGAAGAACGGGCGGCACTGGAACGGGTCGAAGAGAGAATGCACGCGATTGTCTCGGTAAAAGCGGACCAGAACCTTCATCTCGAGAATTACGACATTGCACTGATGGAGAGCGAGTAATTCTGCAAATCCGGAGCCATAAGCCAATGAAGTGGGATGCATCACATGAGCTGTACAGGGAAGCCTGCGAATTAATGCCGGGTGGCGTGAACAGCCCGGTTCGGTCGGGCAGGGCGGTCGGCTTCGACCCTATTTTTATAAAGAAGGCTGACGGGTGCCGGATTACCGACGAAGACGGCAATGTCTACATCGACTATGTTGGATCATGGGGACCGCTCATTCTGGGCCATTCGCACCCTGAAGTAGTGGCGGCCCTGAAGAATGTCGCCGAGAGGGGTACTTCGTATGGGATTCCCACACGAATCGAAATAGACATGGCCAGGAAAGTGGTCGAGATGGTCCCGTCCATAGAAATGGTCAGGATGGTAAATTCGGGGACCGAGGCGGCAATGAGCGCCATCAGGCTTGCCCGGGGATATACGGGGCGCAAAAAGATAATAAAATTCAACGGCTGCTATCACGGACATGCAGACTCGCTTCTCGTAAAGTCCGGCTCTGGCCTCATCACCTTCGGTATTCCTGGAACTCCGGGGGTCCCTGAGGAAATCGTCCAACACACCTTATCGCTGCCTTACAATGACCTCGATATGGTGCGGGAAGTCATGGAGCGCGCGGGTAAAGAGGTTGCAGCGATCATTGTGGAGCCGGTCGCGGCGAATATGGGAGTCGTGCTGCCCAGAGCAGGATACCTTGAGGGGTTGAGGCGGATTTGCACTGAATATGGGTCGTTGCTTATTTTTGATGAAGTGATCACCGGCTTCAGGTTAGCTCCCGGAGGGGCGCAGCAGCTTTTCCGGATAATGCCCGATCTGACCTGCCTCGGGAAAATAATAGGCGGTGGTCTCCCGGTGGGCGCTTATGGAGGTAGGAAAGAGATAATGGAGCGCATCGCCCCCAGCGGCGATGTTTACCAGGCTGGAACGCTTTCCGGAAATCCTCTGGCTATGAGCGCCGGGATGGCGGTGCTCAACGTGCTAAGCCGCGGTGGGATTTACGAACAAATTGAAAAACAAAATGCATATCTGTGCTCGGGGCTGCATGAAGCAGCCGGCTCAGCCGGTGTTTCCGTGAGGCTCAACACAATTGCCTCACTTGGGTGCGGGTTTTTTACGAGAGAACCTGTTTTCGATCTGGAAAGCGCGGCGAAATCCGATACCGAAGCTTACGGTCTGTTTTTCCGTGAAATGCTCAAAAGAGGCGTATACCTTGCTCCTTCCCAGTTCGAAGCCTTTTTTGTCAGCGCGGCTCATGGAAAGGATGATCTGGACCGCACTATCCAGGCTGCGTTCGAAGCGCTGAAGGTCGTCGGGCAAAATTGTAGACTGAAATAGAAAATGGTTTGACTGAAATTGCCTTGTGTGGTAGGTACGCTCGTGAACATTTACACGAAAACACAATGAAAAAAGAAGACAAAAAATCGCTCATGCAGGCCGTAATGGCCAGCACCATCGGGTATCAGGTGGCCTTTGCGCCCTTTATCGGTATTGGGGTTGGGGTTTTCCTTGATTCGAAGTTAGGGACCTTTCCTTATCTGACAATAATATTTCTCATCTTTGGAATAGTCGCGGGTGGCCTTAATTATTATCGTTTTGCAAAGCAGCAACAGGAAGAGGACAAGGATCGGAAGAAATTGTGAGGGAATGTGTCGAGAGCGAAACGCTCCTCTTGCGAATTGAAGTGGTTTCCGCCATTTTGCTGATCGTTTTTACGTTGGCCGCCTTGGTTTGGTTTTCACGGAAAATCGTGCTGGATATTCTTCTGGGCGGCGGTATCGTGATTCTAAGCTTCCAGATTCTCAAGCGGCAACTCAGGCGGGTTTTGCAGAATCCCGGTAAGCTCCCGCGCAGGGCGGGCATGTTTGCCGGCTATTACATTCGATATGTGGCAACTCTTCTTTTGATCTTCCTGGTGTTGTTTCTGCGATTGGCCACTCCAATTCCGTTTCTGGTAGGCCTTTCAATTATGGTTCTAAGCATCGTTATGGTTGGGGTATTTGAATTTATTATGATGAAAAAGGGAGAGAGTTAAGCTTATGGAACATCCTATCCTTTTCATAAACCTTCTTCTCGAAAAGCTGGGTATACATGTACATGAACTACCTCACGGCTTTTTTACCGGAAGCTTTACAGACAATTTGCTGCAACCACATGTAACATATACGTGGGTAGTCATGGTTGTGGTGGTGATTTTGAGCGCTCTTGCCGTCCGTAACCTCAAGATGATTCCCGAGGGCGGACAGAATTTTTTCGAAATGGTGATAACGGGCATTGAAGATTTTATGATCGGCGTCACAGGCGAGGAAGCCCGCTTCATGTTTCCGCTCATCGCGAGCCTCGGTTTTTTCATTCTCTGCAGCAACTACCTGGGAGTAATTCCGGGGTTTTACTCCCCTACGGCCAATCTGAATACAACCGCAGCCTGTGCGGTGATTGTCGTCGTGATGACCCACGTACTTGGAGTTAAGTTCCACGGGATCAAGTACATAAAACATTTTACCGGTCCCGTATGGTGGCTCATTCCGCTTATGTTCCCAATTGAAATAGTCGGACACATCGCGAGACTCTTTAGTCTCTCAATCCGTCTTTTCGGAAACGTATTTGGGGAGGAACTGGTCCTTGGTATCCTCTTTTTCCTGGCGGGACTCTATCTTGCGCCTCTGCCGATGATGCTGCTCGGTCTCTTCACCGGCTTTATCCAGGCTTTCATTTTCTGCCTGCTTGCTATGATGTACTTTGCCGGCTCAATTGAGCACGCCCACTAAACAGGCGATAACGAGGAAGGAAGGCCACGTTCGCATATCTTTTATTCATTCAACTAAAACTAGGAGGATTTGTTTCATGAAGAAAATTGGGTTTTTCACTACACTATTTGTCCTGGGTCTCTCCTGTGCAGCTTTCGCCGCTGATGGCGACGCGAAATCATCGGCGGTTCAGTTTTTCCTCTATTCCGCCATTGCTGCCGGGTTGGCAATAGCCATTGCGGCCCATGGATGCGGTATCGGCCAGGGTATGGCGGTCAGAGGCGCTGTCGAGGGTATCGCGCGCAATCCGGAGTCATCCGGTAAAGTAACCGTTACCATGCTGATCGGTCTGGCCATGATCGAGTCCCTATCGATTTACGCGCTCGTTGTCGCGTTGATCCTGATCTACGCCAACCCGATATCTTCGTCGATTGCTGCTTTTGTAGGTCTGCCCAAGTAGAGCCTTAAGAAATTCGGATTTGGCAGAGGGCGAGTGACTCGAGCGGTTGCCCTCTGCCAAATCCCCTGCGGCAGGCCCTTTTTTTGGAATGAAATGTGAATAATATCACATAATTATGGCCGCCGCACCTTATTTTTGTATCTGAGGTTATAAAATGAAATTTGCCAAAATCCCCATGGCAACAATCGTCAGGCTCTCAATTTACATGCGCAACCTTATGGATCTGCTCGATAGTGACGTGGACGTTATATCCTCTGAGCGCCTGGCAAAGCAGTGTGGTGTAAATCCGGCTCAAATTCGAAAAGATCTGGCCTACTTTGGAGAATTTGGAGTCAGGGGAGTCGGATACCGGGTAAACGATCTTGCAAATCAGATCAAGGACATTCTCGGCTTAAACCGCCCGTGGAACCTCGCAATGGTGGGACTTGGCAATCTTGGATCGGCTCTT
>Ga0074045_10006430_pt1 | contig 10093 bp, 6 predicted proteins | sample BogForMeECP23OM2_FD_94442 | JGI IMG/M metagenome (GOLD analysis project Ga0074045, IMG submission 94442) | Bog forest soil microbial communities from Calvert Island, British Columbia, Canada - Bog Forest MetaG ECP23OM2 | ecosystem: Environmental > Terrestrial > Soil > Wetlands ... | reverse complement strand
GATCATCTGACGGATTCTCAGACCAAGCATTGGACCGGCGTCACGCACTCGCTCTCCAGCCTCATTCGCGTGGATGGCAAGACCTACCGGATCATGGGACGCGAGCCGCGTCGCGCTCCGGCGCTGGAACAGACCAAGCTCGAGGTTCTGCCAACCCACTCCATCTATTCGTTCCAGGGCGCGGGCATTCGCGCCTCGCTGACGTTTCTAACACCGGCCCTGCCGCACGATTTAGATGTTTTGTCACGCCCGGCGACCTACATTACCTGGAGTGTTCAATCGGCCGATGGCGGTAAACATGACGTGGCAATCTACTTCGACGCGGGCTCGGAGATTGTCGTCAATCGGAACGATGAGCCGGTTGCGTGGTCCCGCTTCCGGCTGAATAATCTACACGTGCTTCGCATGGGAAGCCAGTACCAACCCATGCTGCAGAAGGCCGGAGACGACCTTCGCATCGACTGGGGCTATTTGTATCTGACCGCTCCCGCTGATGACGCCTCCTCACAGTTCGCCGGCACCAGGCAAGCCGCGTTCGATGCTTTTCTCGATAAGGGAGGCCTGCCGGATGCCGACGATCTTAGGGTGGTTCAACCCTACGCGCAGCCGACGCCCGTGCTCTCCTACGTGTTTCGGCTCGGTTCCGTGGCGGCGACAGCTGTTTCTCGCCACGTTGTACTCGCGTATGACGATCTCTATTCCATCGAGTACTTTCATCGCCAACTACGTCCCTACTGGCGTCGTAACGGCGCCGAGGCGGCCGATCTGCTGCAGTGGGCGCTGCGGGATTACGAATCCCTTGAGACGCGCTCTACTGAGTTTGACCGACAGCTCATGGCTGATCTCACAACGGCCGGTGGAGAATCGTACGCCAAGCTTTGCGCACTCGCCTATAGACAGGCCATTGCGGCCCACAAGCTGACCGCCGACGTGGACGGCACGCCGCTGTTCTTTTCCAAAGAGAACTTCAGCAACGGCTCTATTGACACGGTTGATGTGACCTACCCCAGCTCTCCTTTTTTTCTGCTCTTCAATACGCGCCTGCTGAAGGGACAACTTCAGCCAATTCTCGACTACGCAAGTATGGCGCGCTGGCGATTCCCCTTCGCGCCTCATGATCTTGGGCAATACCCGTTAGCCAACGGCCAGCAATACGGTGCGGGCGAGGCATCGGAAACCGATCAGATGCCGGTTGAAGAGAGCGGCAACATGCTAATCATGATGGCGGCGGTGGCCCAGGTGGATGGAAATGCGGAGTTCGCGAAACCATACTGGCCGTTGCTGACGAGATGGGCCGAATACCTCAAGGAAAAAGGTCTCGATCCGGAGAACCAGCTTTGTACCGACGACTTCGCCGGCCATCTGGCTCATAACGCGAACCTATCAATCAAGGCAATTCTCGCCCTTGGGGCGTATGGCAAACTGGCCGGCGCACTGGGGCATCCTGATGCCGCGGCGCAGTACGAGCAGACCGCCCGCGAGTTTGCGCAGCGATGGGTGAAGATGGCAGACGATGGCGATCACTATCGGCTTACGTTCGATCACGCCGGCACCTGGAGCCAGAAGTACAACCTGGTCTGGGACAAGCTGCTGGGGTTGAATCTGTTTCCGCAATCGCTCACGCGTAAGGAAACCTCCTTCTACTCCACGCACGCGAACGAGTATGGGCTTCCCCTCGATAATCGCGCCGCATACACAAAGATCGACTGGCTTGCGTGGACTGCCACGCTAGCCGATTCCAAGCAGGGTTTTGAGGCTCTCTTCGCGCCGGCCTCTCATTTTGCGGATGCATCGCCGAGCCGTGTTCCGCTGACTGATTGGTACGACACCGTGACGGGCAAGCAAGTGGGTTTTCAAGCGCGGTCGGTGGTGGGCGGAATCTTCATCCGGATGCTCGATGACCCCGCGACCTGGAAGATATGGTCGGCGGCCGTGCAGTAGGTTAGCGCCACCGCGATAGAGCGTGCCCAATCGCCGCCTGACCCAGCGCCAAACCACCGTCATTCGCGGGCACAACGCGGTGCCAAAGCACCTGAAAGCCCGAGCTGCGCAAACGTTCCACCGCCAGTGTCAAGAGAAAGATGTTTTGGAAGACGCCACCGGTCAGCGCCACGGTATTTAAGCCCGTGGATTCGCGGGCCAGCCTGCACACCTCGGCAATCGCGTCAGCCACCGCGCTATGAAATCTCGTCGCTATCAGCGAGAGTGCCGCCCCGGACCGCATATCGCAAAGGACGGCTTCGAGCAGGGGGCCGGGGTCCAGCATCATCATTTCGCCGCGCGCGATCGGGAATGGGTAAGGATCGTTCCGGCCGTTCGATTCGCACAAGGCTTCCAATTCCATCGCCGCTTGACCTTCGTAGTTGACTCGCTGCCGCACGCCAATCAGGGAGGACACGGCGTCGAAGAGCCGTCCCATGGAACTCGAGGGCACGCAGTTGAGATTCCTCTCAAACTGCCGGCGGAGAACGCGCAAGTCACCTCCTGAAAACTCCAGAACCGGCGGCAGTTCACGATCCCACGCCAGCCCGGCTCGCCAGAGATGGGCAAGGGCCGTTCGGGCGGGATGTTTGATGGACGCATCGCCGCCCGGCAGGGGCACATAACGAAGATGCCCGAAGCGCCTAAACGACGCTTGATTGGAGACCAGAAACTCGCCACCCCAAATGGCCCCGTCGGAGCCGTACCCGGTGCCATCGAAGGCCACCGCAATCACGGATTCATCGGGCTCAAGCCCATTCTCCGCCGACAGCGCCGCCGCATGGGCGTGATGATGCTGCACCTGTAATATTTCAATTCCGCGCTCGCGAGCAAAGTCGATGGCCCAACCCGAGGATAAATAGCCGGGATGCTGGTCGCAAACGACGTAGCGAGGATCGACGCGGAAAAGCCGAAGCATGTGGTTCAGTGCGGTCTCAAAGGCCCGCTGTGTTTCGAGCGTGCCCATGTCGCCGATGTGCTGGCTGAGGTAAGCGAAACGGCCCTTCGTTATGCAGAAGGTAGCCTTCAATTCTGCCCCAACGGCCAGCAGATCATCCACTGGCTGCTTCAACACAACCGGAAACGGAGCATAGCCCCGGGATCGCCGAAGCGGAATCTCCTGGTCTTCGAGTGTGCGGACCACGGAGTCGTCGCAGACCACCTCGATTTCGCGATTATGAATCAGAAGAGCATCGGCAATGCCATGCAGCCGGGTTCGCGCTTCGACGTTTTCCCGGACGATGGGTTCGCCCGATACGTTCGCCGATGTCATCACCAGAGGTGTTTCGTCGAGCAGCAGATAATGCAGCGGGGCGTAAGGCAACATGACGCCCAGGTATTCGCTATGGGGCGCCACCAGAGAGGAGATCGAGTTAGGCCTGTGGCTGCGCAGCAGCACGATCGGGCGGGCCCGTGACGCGAGCAGGCGCTCCTCCGCTGTGCTGACTTCGGCAAATCGCTTAACTATTGCCAAGTCCCGGGCCATCAAGGCGAAGGGCTGTTCGATGCGACTCTTTCGCTCCCGCAGCAATCGCAGCGCCGCGTCGTTGGTAGCGTCGCAGGCGAGGTGGAAGCCCCCTATGCCTTTGATCCCGACAACGGCCCCTGAAGCGAGCAGGGCCTTCACCTCGGCTATCGCCACATGACCAGTACTCCGGGCATCGTTTTCGAAGACCGCTTCAGCTGATATGACCAACGCCACATGTGGTCCGCAGTCGGGGCAGGCGTTCGGTTGTGCGTGAAAGCGCCGGTCCAGCGGGTCGTGATACTCGGCCTCGCAGAGCATGCACATTTGGAACGATGCCATAGTCGTAGCCGGCCGGTCGTATGGCAGATCGCGAATGATGGTGAAGCGCGGCCCGCAGTTGGTGCAATTGATAAACGGGTAACCGTAGCGACGGTCTCCGGGCGTTTCGAGCTCCCGCAGGCAGTCGTCGCAGATGGCGATGTCCGGGGACACCGGAGTACTGGAATAGGGCGTGTTCTCGCTGGCGAGAATTACGAACTCCAGGTCATAAGCGGCTTCAACGTCTGTGGTCTCGAAGGAATCAATGACAGAGAGGGGAGGCTGCCGGAGACGAATGTCGACTTGGAAGCTGTCGATGGCCGCGGGCGGTCCTTCCACTTCAATGCGTACGCCGGAACTGCGGTTCAGGACGAAGCCCGTCAGTCCGTGCTCGCGGGCCAATGAGTAGATGAAAGGACGAAAGCCAACGCCCTGCACCACACCATCAATCAGGATGCGTCGCCGCACCATGTCAGGCCCTGCCGACAAAGGCAGTCTCACCTCCACTCCTCACTGTCGGACTCGGCAATTGACGGCAAACAAAACATATCAGCACAGAACCGCGCGCGTCAGCAGCGGATTTCACCTTCCGCCCGTCTTCCTTCATCTGCCTGGAACCAGTATCGGGGAGAATCCTACGTAAAAGCGGAAACCCGTTTTTCCGGTTATCAGCATATACTTTGACCGTAACCCTTTATACGGGATTTCAAAGGAGTCAGTCGATGTGTTTAGCCGTGCCGGGGCAGGTGAAGCAGATTTACGAGGATCAGGGCGTCCGGATGGGACGAGTCAACTTCGGCGGAATCGTCAAGGAAGTGTGCCTGGCTTACCTCCCGGAAATCAGTATCGGCGACTACACCATCGTGCACGTGGGTTTCGCCATTTCAAAAGTAGATGAAGAATCGGCCAACGCGACCCTACAGATGTTCCGCGATCTCGGAGTCCTGGAGGAAGAACTGGGCGCAAAGGCAGAAGCAACGTCAGGTGATGGTCATGAAATACCTAAATGAGTTTCGAGACGGTGAACTCTCACAAAAGCTGGCGCACGATATCCGCCAAATAACCACGCGCCCTTGGGCTCTGATGGAGGTCTGCGGCGGCCAAACACACTCCATCATCCGGAATGGCATCGATCAACTGTTGCCGGAAGAAATCGAACTGATCCACGGCCCGGGCTGCCCGGTGTGCGTCACGCCTCTGGCGCTGATCGATCAGGCGTTGGCCATAGCCTCCCAGCCGGGTGTCATCTTCTGCTCGTTCGGCGATATGCTGCGCGTGCCAGGTAGCACCCAGGACCTATTCCGCGTGAAGAGCGAGGGCGGTGATGTGCGCGTTGTTTACTCACCGCTCGATGCGGTCACCATCGCTCGCCAGAACCCGGACCGGGAGGTCGTCTTCTTTGGTATTGGCTTTGAGACCACCGCGCCGGCGAATGCCATGGCCGTGAAACTCGCGCGCCAGTTAGGCCTGAAGAACTTCTCGATGCTTGTGTCTCATGTTCTGGTTCCGCCGGCGATCGAAGCCATCATGACGTCGCCCGGCAACCGTGTTCAGGCATTCCTCGCCGCGGGACATGTCTGCAGCGTCATGGGTTATTGGCAATATCCTCCACTTGCCGAAAAGTATCGCGTTCCGATTGTGATCACCGGGTTCGAGCCTCTCGATGTATTGGAGGGTATCCGTCGTACCATCGTTCAACTCGAGAGCGGTCAATTTGAAGTTGAGAACGCTTACGAGCGTGCGGTAACGATGCCGGGGAACACAGTCGCCCAGCAAACGCTGGCTGAAGTGTTCGAGGTCACGGATCGTGCCTGGCGAGGCATAGGGGTCATCCCGAAAAGCGGCTGGCGCCTGCGCGAAGAGTATCGCGATTACGATGCCGAGCACCGCTTTCACGTCTCGGACATCCGGACGGAAGAATCGTCGAAGTGCCATAGCGGCGAAGTATTGCAGGGCCGCCTGAAGCCGAACCAGTGTCCGGCGTTCGGCAACGAATGCACCCCGAGGCGCCCGCTGGGAGCGACCATGGTTTCGAGCGAAGGCGCTTGTGCGGCCTACTACAATTACGGCCGGTTCCTGACCATTGCTGCTGCTCCGGCGGCGACCTCCGTCTCGGCAAGCTGAATGAAGGACGAATTGAACTTCGAAAACTGGGTTTGTCCGTTGCCGTTGCGCGACTATCCCTCGATTGTCATTGGACACGGGGGCGGTGGGCAGCTTTCGAACGAGCTGGTGGCGCATCTTTTCTTGCCCGCTTTCCAGAATTCCGTCCTTCAGAATCTAGGAGACTCGTCCGTCTTACCGGAGACCGCGGGACGCCTGGCGTTCTCGACTGATTCTTATGTTGTGCGCCCCTTGTTCTTCCCGGGTGGCAGCATCGGTGATCTGGCCGTGAACGGCACGGTAAACGACCTGGCTATGAGCGGTGCACGTGCCCTATATCTCAGCGCAGCCTTCATTCTGGAGGAAGGGTTCCCCATAGCGACACTCGCGGGAGTCGTGGATCGAATGGCTGCCGCGGCTCGTAGAGCAGGCGTCGTCATCGTCACCGGCGACACAAAAGTGGTCGAAAAGGGCCACGGCGACGGTTGTTACATCAATACGGCAGGCATTGGCATGATTCCGGCTGGCGTCGATATCGGCCCAGCCGGAGCGCGGCCTGGCGACGTGGTTATCGTTAGCGGAACGATCGGCGACCATGGGATGGCGATTATGAGTGTCCGCGAGGGTCTGGAGTTCGATACGGTGATTCAGAGCGACTGCGCCCCGTTAGGCGCTCTCGTTGCCGACATCCTCCCGCTCGGTGGCGTTCATGTACTGAGAGATCCTACACGCGGGGGTGTGGCATCCTCCCTCAACGAAATCGCGGCGAGCTCCAGGGTGGGTGTAATTCTTGATGAGCGAAAGATCCCGGTCGAGCCGGAAGTACAAGCAGCTTGCGACCTGCTAGGTATGGATCCGATTTACGTAGCCAATGAGGGGAAACTGCTCGCGATTGTGGATGCCGGATCCGCCGACGCGATTCTCGAACGAATGCGCCGCCATCCGGTAGCCTCCCGGGCGGCCATCATTGGCAGTATCACACAGCACCATCCCGGGTTGCTGGTGACGAAAACCGCGATCGGCGGCACTCGTGTTGTTCCCATGCAACTTGGCGAACAACTGCCGAGAATCTGCTAGCCGCCTCAAGAGAGGTCTTCCGAAGACGATAAGCCTAATGACCGCCGCTAACGGTCTTGAGGTTTATCATGAAGTCGCTATCCTTTGCCGCCGCCGCGCTGATGCTTTGTAGCGTCGCTCTGGTCGCCGATGTCCCCGACTCGCTGCCGTTGCCCAGCCCAGAGCTTAAGCCAGCTCCCCTCATTGTTCTGGTCGAGGCTCCGGACGCAGCGGGTCCTGCCGCTCTAACGGATAAGACTGGGTCCGCGGCGCCCGTCGAGTCAACCGTAGAAGCGCCGCCTGAGCCCAATATCGCACCCGTTCCGCCCGCGCCGGAAGCCGAAACAAATACGGCCGCCCTTGCGGCGAAGAGAAGCGGCGGAACAATCAACAAAATCTGGGTCGCTAGCGTTGCCGCGGTCTTGGGCGGGACGACGATGGATGCCGCGTCGTCCTGGGGTAAGGCCGAGACCAACCCAATTCTACGCTCGGCGAACGGTACGTTTGGCATGAGAGGCCTGATGATCAAAGGCGGTATGGCCGGTGCCATGCTCGCGCCGGAAATACTGATGCGTGACAACGAGGAAGCCAAGAAGAAGTTCGCCATCGTGAACTTCATCGCAGCCGGTGTTTTCTCGGCGGTTGTTTTCCACAACCTGACCATACCGAAGGTGAAATAGGATCGAACCGGATTGGGACCGCGACCGTTAGCGGCGGACGAGCGTTGCGATACCTGCCGTCAGACCGGGCTGCTTGCTATAGACCGTCGTTTGCCACTGCACCTTGATTGTCGATTTGTCCAGGGTGTTAACTTTGAGCCAGCCTCTGCTCCCGTTTGCGCTCTCCCAAGTGAGCATTTTCCCGTCCTCTTCTTGTGAGTAGAGCTGGAAACTGACCTCCGGAGAGATGTCTCCTCGGGTTTCGTCAACCTGGTAACGGGCGTGATAGTTGCCGTGCAGCCCGCCTTGCGCGCGGAACAACTTCAGCTCGATGAAGTCCGGCGGGTAAAGGCCGGGCTTCCGCTTCTCGGGCTTCTTGGGAGCATAGATCCACTCCCCTTCGAGACCCGACGACTGAGCCACAATGACAGCCGACTGGGCGCCGACATTCTGTTGGGCGTCGGCCTGTGCCGGATTTGGCTGCGGCGGTGGCGCGGGCTTCGGCAACGCGGGCGCCTGAACCAATGGCGCCGGCGCAGTACCTGTTGGAGTCGCGTCGATTCTTGGGGGTGCCAGTCGGGCCACCGCAGCTTCGGTGTCGCGGGCGACGTCATTGTGACTAGCGGCTTTTGGCGCTGGCTGAACCGGCGGCGCTGGCTGAGAGGTCTGCTCGGGGGCGGTCGTCTGTTGCGAAACCACTGCCGGTTCCTTGGCCGGCGGTTGCTGGCCTCCGGAAGAGTCGCCGGGTTCTGTAACTGGCGGCTTGCTTGGTTTCGTCTCAAAAACGCTCCGCAGCCGTGCGGTCAGTTCTTGCAGCCGCGCCTCGGCTCGAGACTCCCGAGTGCTGACTGCCAAGGGTGGACCGGAGGATGCGCCAGAAGCTGACTGTGACGGCGGATCCTGAACCGGGACGTAGGCCATCGTCTTGCTGCCGAATGAACTTCCCAAATCGTCCGCAAAGAACCAGACTGCCGCAGAAGTCAGGGTGAGAGCGCCGACGGTGGACCAAACCCACCACGGCACATACCGCCGCAGCTTCGTGAGTACCTGTCTGGGGTCGTCCCGCTCCAGGCCGGTGGGCATCCCCAGGTTAGTGGTGCCCTGGTTGTGGTGAGGCCGCTCAGCAGCTGTATTGACACCCTTGTCGTATTTTCTTCGGCTGTCGCTGTCTGAAAGCACGTCGACAATCGAATTGAGCCGGCGCATCTGCGCCTCGGCGAGGCGGCGAAGGGTCTCGTCCGTTTGCTGGTCGGGATGCAGCAGCTTGGTGAGTTTTCGGTGCGCCTGGTGGATCTCCTCCGGAGTGGCCTCCGGAGTCAAACCCAGCTCCTCGTAGTAGTTCATTTGCTGTTGGTCTTAGTTGACAATCATAATCGACGTGGTCGGTCGAAGTTGAAGCCGTGTTGAAACAATCATCATACAATCAGTACTCTTCCCCACATTGGCGACCTGAGCGGTTCCACCGAACTCAGCCGGGACCGGCACGCGGACTATTTTATCGTTTCCTGGCGAACTCGGAGAAGGACATTCAACCTGCTTCTTGCCAGCTAACGCATTTTGATCCGGAAGAGTCCAATGGCTGTCATCTTGAGAAGCAGCAGCCCGTGCCGAAAGCGATGAATGTTGGTTGTTCCGTAAGTGCGCGCCAGGTAGCGCACAGGAATATCAACTGTTCCAAGGGCCAGGGTGGCTGCGGGAAAGAGGAGCTCGAAATCTCCGAACGGATCGAAATCGCCGAAATCCCGCCGCCATGCCAGGATGCGGTTGTAGTCCGAGCGCGCCACTAGTTTGGTGCCGCACAGGGAATCGCCGATTCGCATATCGAGCACCCAACTCAGAACCTTCGCGAAGAAGACGTTCCCCAGGTGGTTCAAGAACCGCATCGCCTCACCCTCCATGGGGTAGACCAACCGCGACCCGTTGATGAAGTCTCCGTGCCCCTCGCAGTAGGCACGATAGAAGCGCTCCAACATTTCGGGCGGCATGGTCAGGTCGGCATCCAGGATGATCAGCAAGGGCTTGGTCGCCTTTGAGAACCCAAGCCTCACGGCATCGGCCTTGCCTTTGCCGGTCTGCTGAAAGGCTTGGATTCGAAGCCGATCCTTGTATTCCCGCATCACGCGTTGAATCTCCTCCCAGGTTCCATCGCTTGAATGACCTTCCACGAAGATGATCTCAATCGGGCCAGGGAAGTCCGCCAGTCTCTTTAGAGCGTTTTCAATGTTGCCTCGCTCGTTACGAGCCGGAATGACGCAAGAGAGCCCCTCGGGAGAACTGGCGATGCGCGGGCGAAGCACTACCAAAGTTGTGAGTGCAAACCACCGCAACAGCGGAACGAGCGGCAGCGTACGGTTAATCAGGTTGCCCAGGCCGAGGAGCCTCCACGGGACATAAGCCAACTGCCGTTCTCGAACCAGCTCGAATCCGGACACCTCCGCTAGACTCGCAATGTCAACTCGCGTCAGAAATGTGGAGGGCAATTCGCCTTTGCGGATGTTCAGCCGGTTGG
>Ga0074045_10006429_pt1 | contig 10094 bp, 7 predicted proteins | sample BogForMeECP23OM2_FD_94442 | JGI IMG/M metagenome (GOLD analysis project Ga0074045, IMG submission 94442) | Bog forest soil microbial communities from Calvert Island, British Columbia, Canada - Bog Forest MetaG ECP23OM2 | ecosystem: Environmental > Terrestrial > Soil > Wetlands ... | reverse complement strand
GGAACCGCGAATTCCGCCGGCGGGATGCGGTGAGTGAGGGTACTTCTGCAGCAGCCGCCGCGGCGCGAGCTGCGGAAGCTGAAGTCATCGAGGAAGAGGAAGAGGAAGAAGACCGGATCGAAGAGCTCCCCGAACATTCTGATCGCGCCCCGGTTCCTTCGGCCGAACAACAGATGCCAGCCTTCGCTGCCGCCGGCACGCTGGAAGAGGAGACCATCGACGAGGAGGAAGCCGAGACCTTGCGCTATGAGGAGTCTTCCGACGAGGGCTACGAAGAGTTTGAAGAAGAGACGCGGGCCGCCGGTCAACCCAACGTGGAGATTGGTCAGCGCGAGCTTGCTCAGGTGCGGGAGACGGTGGATGAGATCCACATGTCGTCTTTGGCTGACGCAGGTGTCGCACCCGCTGCGGCAGGGGAAAGCGAAGAAGACTCCGAAGAGTTGGAACTGGAAGAGGCGCAGGCCGAGGCCGAGGCGATGCTCGCTGCCGAAGCCGGAGGCGCGAACGCCGATGCCCAAGCTGAGGTTCGGGCACCTGCGGGGACGGCCAGTTACACCCAGCGTGTGCCGCGTCCACGGCCGAGCTTCGACCGCCACGGAGGCGGACAGCGCGGACGCCGCGGCGGACGCCGCTTCCCGCGCCGCGAATCGCACGAGGTTCCGAAGATCAGCGACCTGCTCAAAGAAGGCCAGGAAATTCTGGTGCAGATCGCCAAGGAGCCGATCGGCAAGAAAGGCGCGCGCATCACTAGCCACATCGCGCTGCCCGGGCGCTTTCTCGTGTACATGCCGACCGTGAACCATACCGGAGTTTCGCGCAAGATCGCGTCCGATGAAGAACGCCAGCGTTTGAAGCGCATCGTGATGAGCGAGCGCGATAACGGCCATGGGGGATTTATCGTTCGCACTGCCGCGCAGAGTGCGAGTGAAGACGAGTTGCGTGCCGACATTCGCTTTCTCAAAGGCCTGTGGAACGACATCAAGACGCGCTCCGAGGCTTCGCAGCCACCGGCGTTGATCTATCACGATCTCAACGTGGTCGAGCGCGTGCTGCGTGATCAAGTCACCTCCGATTTCTCGGTGATCTGGGTCGATACCGAACCGGAGTACGAGCGTGTGCTGCGCTTCTTCAATCGCTTCCAACCGGGGCTGGTGAAGCGGGTGAAGCTCTATACCAAAGAAACGCCGCTGTTCGAGCAGTTCGGCCTGGCTGAAGAGATGAACAAGGCGCTCAAGTCCAAAGTCTGGCTGAAGAGCGGCGGCTACATCGTGATCAACCAGACCGAGGCGCTGGTCGCGATCGACATCAACACCGGCAAATACGTTGGCAAGACGACGCGTCTCGAAGACACGATCGTAAAAACCAACGTGGACGCGATCAAAGAAATCGTGCGTCAGATTCGCTTGCGCGATCTGGGCGGCATCATCATCATCGACTTCATCGATATGGATGAACGCCGCAACCGCCAGCGCGTGATGCAGGCTCTTGAAGAAGAACTGCGGCACGATCGCGCGCCGTCAAAGGTTCTGCAATTCAACGATTTCGGCCTGGTTGCCATTACTCGCAAACGAGTGAAGCAATCGCTGGAGCGCACCATCGGCGCGCCTTGTCCCTATTGCCAGTCCACTGGCTACGTGAAATCGCTCACCACCGTCGTGAACGAGATTTACGTGGAGATGCGCAAGATCGCCAAGCATCTGGAGCACGAAGACGTGATGCTGCGCGTGAATCCGGAGGTCGCCAAAGAGTTAAAGACCAACAACGGCCGCCTGCTGAACGAGATGGAAGAACTGACCAAACGCACCATCATCGTAAAGAGCGATCCGGCGCTGCATCAGGAGCAGTTCGATATCAACTAGCCGCTAGCTTCTAACTGCTGGCTTGCAAGGACGGGCGAAGGCGCCCGTCCTTTTTGTTTATGGGTTCGCCGCACTCCTGATTCTTGTGCCATGTTTAATGGTAATTGACATGGTAAAATGAATCCCATGACTACTATCTTGACCATCGACCGGGCGGGACGGTTAGTGTTGCCCAAGCCGGTGCGCGATGAGCTTCAACTGGCAGCGGGGGATTCGTTAGAGCTGGAGAGCTCGGAGGATCAGATCGTTCTGCGCCCGGCGAGAGGGGCGGCGACCTTAAGGAAAAAACGAGGCGTGTGGGTAATGCGAACCGGGAAGCCCCTTTCCGCGGAAGTGGTCAACCAAACCCTCCGCAAAATTCGCAACGAACGCGGGCGAGTCGATGTCAGCTCACTACGCTCTTCTCGACGCCGCACCGGGAAAACGAGTTGAGATGGTTCTTTGACACTTCGGTTTTGATTCCGGCGTTTGTCGAAGACCACGCGGATCATGAACGCTGTCTGGCCGCTTATGCTCCTTCCCACAAGCGAATTGCATGCTGCGCCGCCCATAGCCTGGCCGAAGTCTATGCAGCGGTTACGCGGTTGCCGGGATCGTTTCGCGCCAGTTCCGAGCAGGCAATGCTATTTCTCGAGGATGTTAAGGAGCACCTCACAATCGTCTCGCTCGATAGTGACGAATACTTTCGAGCCATTCAACGGGCGGCTGTAAACGGTATCGCAGGGGGAACGATCTACGATGCGATCCTCGCGGCGTGTGCGATCAAAGCAAAAGCGGAAACCATCTACACCGGTAACCAAAAGCACTTCAGCATGTTCGGCGCCGATGTTGCCAATCGACTGAGGAAGCCCTAGCCTCGGGGCAGATTACTTCGCGCCGCCCGGACCCAGCTTCCGTATCTCTACAATATTTTCAGCCGCCATTCGTCTACACCGGTAGATGAGTGAGCCGTCCATTATGACCGCGATGATCGAACAGGATCGGCAAATCGCCGCAGTCATCGCGAAGGAACGCTCCCGGCTGCGCCATTTCATCGGGAAGCGGGTGCCGGACCCGGCCGACGTGGAAGATCTGCTCCAGGAGGTTTTCTGCGAACTGGTGGAAGCCAATCGCCTGCTGATGCCGATCGACCACGTGACGGGCTGGCTATTTCGCGTGGCGCGCAATCGCATCATCGACCTTTTTCGCAAGAAAAGGCCACAGAGCTTGAGCGACACGGCGGTTGGCGAGGACGGCGAGACACCGCAGATCGAAAGATCTGTTGCCCTCGCCCGATGCCGGCCCGGACGCGCTCTACCTCCGCCACCTGCTTCTCGAGGAGTTGAAATTTGCCCTCAGCGAGTTGCCGGAAGAGCAGAGGGAAGTATTTATCGCCCACGAACTGGAGGGGCGCAGCTTTAAAGAGTTGTCGAAAGAGAGCGGCATCGGCGTGAACACGCTGCTCTCGCGCAAGCGCTATGCGGTGCTTCATCTCCGGCAGCGACTGCAGAGCATTCACGACGAGTTTTCCGGGAAATGAGGATACGAATATGAAAAAGAAATGGATCGCTGTTCTGGCCATTCCGGCGCTTGTGATTTTCATGACGATCGGCGGCGAAGTGGTGATGCACTTGTGGAATTGGCTGGCGCCGGCGCTGTTCGGGTGGAGGGTGGTCACCTTCTGGCAGGCTCTGGGACTGCTGGTTCTGTGCCGGATCCTGTTTGGAGGCTTCGGCGGTCATAACCATAATCGCTCCAACTGGCCACAGAGAAACGCCGGGCGCTGGGAGAGAATGACGCCGGAGGAGCGTGAGAAGTTCCGCCAGGGCGTACGCTCAGGTTGTGGCGGCTTCGCAGCGCCATCCGGAGAAGCTGAGAAGCCGGCCTAGGGCGCAGTACGAATGTAATGAACAGCCTTAGCGCTTCTTAGCGTGCGGTCGATGGCGACTGGGAACTGGCCTTAACTCCCGGGGTGTGCCAGAGCCTTCACGGCTACATCGGAGCGGTCGCCGAGTTTCTGCACGGTATCGCGGATGGCTTTGGCGGCTTCGCCATCGCCTCCGGAGTCCGCGCTGTTGGCGATGTTTTCGGCATCCTCGGTAATGGTGCTGGCCATGTCGAGCAGTACGACCAGGGCGTCGGCATGCAGCTTCCAGACGGACGACATGTTCTGGCTGCGTTTTAGCTCTTCGACTTCGGTACTGACGCGCGCCACGCAGGAGACCAGACGGATCAGGGCGCGGGCGACGTCGGCGCGCAAACTCTTCTCCTCGAGGAAGCTGGAGTTATAGGCTTCGGCCTCGGCCGGCGTCAGGGTCAGGTTGAAAAAGCGCATGGGCACGACTTGGCGATACTTGGGGTCAGCCACGCGGACGAAGACGCGAATCGATTCCTCCACTCGGCGCATCTTGCCTTCTTCGACCGAGATCTGTTGCGCCGTAATGGCCGGAGGCTGGAAGGTAAGAGCCGGAGCCGCCGGCGCGGCGGCTACCCGCGCGGTTCGCGCCGCCGTCGCGGCGCCGCCGGAGTTTTTTTCGGTGCGTCCCGCCGCCGTCGGGAGCAAAGATTTGCGAATCGGCGGACGCCGGTCGAGTTCCTTCTTCAAGCGGGAGACGCGGCGAAATTTTTCCAGCGCGCCGTCGTAGTCGGCGTCGAGCATCTCCTGCTGCTCGATAGCGGCGACGTGCTCGACGGTCACTTCGACGCCATCCACAGTGCTTAGGATGCTGCCCCCCATTTCATCCAGCACCTGAGCGAACTGTTTGATTTCTGTCAGAGCCTTGGCGAAGAGCTGGTCGAAGCGAGCGCCGAACCCTGCGTTGTGAGCCGCTACCGTCGCCAGCACGCAGGGATGGTAGAAAGAAGTGCCCAGCCAGCGCTTCAGCTCCCGCACGCGAGATACGACACCCGATTCGATGAGCGCGTTGAAATCGCGGTAACGGCCTATCTCTTCCCGCAAAGGATCGAAGTTGCGCAGCAGTTGCACATGTTCTTCGGGCAGCGAGGGCACATCGGTATCGGCGAGAATCTCGATCAGGGCAATCTCGAAGGGAGAAAGCGGCAGAGCTCCGTCCAGTCCGTAGCCGCGCTGCTGCCACTGGCCCGCGACGCGGGGATGGCGGTAAAGAAAGGTGGAAATAAGATCGGTTTTGTCGCGGTTAATGTCGCTGGCTTCGCGGCGGCGGACGAAGTAGCGGAGCAAGGCTTCCGCGACCTCAGAATCGGTCTCCGGAGTCAGCGCCTGCCGCAGCATCGCGGGCGTGACGGCCATATCGAGCACGCGCAACCAGCGGTACATGCGGGAGAGCGTTTCCGGCAAATCGCTCTCCGTGTGGCGCAGGGCAAGCTCATCCAGACCGCTGGGGATAGGCACGTCGCCGCCGAGCGAATCGCGCAAGAGCTTCTGGTAGAAGCCCTGAACGGTCGCCAGGATCGCTAACTCAAACTTCAGGTCTTCGGTCAAGAAACACTCCCGCGAGCGAGATTTTCTCGCCGGTTGAAGGAATTTCTCATAACCTTTCCAGTAAAGACCAAAGTCACCACTGCCGCAAGTTACCGCCGGAGCGGCACCATTATGTGAGTGGAGCTGGAGTTCTCCGGATGTACATGACCTTCCGCGCAGGAATGCTTCAAAACACGACAGTTTTGTTGCCGTAAAGAAGCACGCGGTTTTCGACGTGCCAGCGGACAGCGCGGGAGAGAACGACTTTCTCGAGATCGCGGCCTTTGCGAATGAGATCTTCGACGGTGTCGCGGTGAGAGACGCGGACTACGTCCTGTTCGATGATGGGGCCGTCGTCGAGGACTTCGGTGACGTAGTGGCTGGTTGCGCCTATCAACTTTACACCGCGCTCGAAGGCCTGATGGTAGGGCCGGGCGCCGATGAAGGCGGGCAGGAACGAGTGGTGGATGTTGATGATGCGCTGGGGATAGCGGTTCACAAAGTCGTTCGAGAGAATCTGCATGTAGCGGGCGAGGACAAGGAAATCGGCCTTGTGGGTCTCGATCAGGAAGTGGATTTGATCTTCGGCCTGGCGCTTGTTGTCTTTTGTGATGGAGACGACTGAGTATGGGATTTTGTAGAAGTCGGCAATGGGCTGGTTATCGGGGTGATTAGAGATGATCAGCGGGATCTCGCAGGCTAGTTCGCCACTCCGGTGGCGGTAAAGGAGATCGACTAGGCAGTGATCGTATTTTGAAACCAGAATGATCATGCGCGGGCGGTGCGAGGACTGCGCCAGGCGCCACTTCATCTGGAATTTGTTGGCGATGGGAGAGAAGTGTTTGGCGAAGTCGGCTAGGTCTTTGTCGGTGAGGTCGATATCGAAATCTTTGGGATCGAATTCGACGCGCATCAGGAAGAGTCCGGATTCTTCGTCGGCGTGTTCGTCGGCGTGCAGGATGTTGCCGCCGTGGCGGTAGACGAAGTCGGCGATGGTGGCGACTTCGCCTTTCCGGTCGGGGCAAGAGATGAGGAGGATGGCGGAGTTTTTCATAGCCTCAGAGGTGCGGCGCGGTTCAGCGCCCCTTCCTGCGTTCATTCTCTGCAATCCGCGCCTTCACCAGCTTCTTTAGAAGAGTCGTCGGAACAGGTTTATTCGGCGCGAAACGGATCGTGCCTTTCGAGGTTTGGAAATTCTTGAGTTCGTTCTTGAACTCAATGGTCGGTCCGGCGCCGGGGAACAGGCTGCAATGATCTGAGAATGCGGCGAAGCTCGCGAGCATGCCTTTGTACTTGAAAGTCGGGATGCCGTAGCTGATGCCCTCGGTTGCCTCGGACGGCGCAACGGAGCGAATGACCGCGCGAACCTTGTTCAAGGCGCTGCGGGCGGGCTCCGTGATCCCTGCAAGATATCCATCCACATCTTTGGTGCCGGACTGGGGCTTTATGGCCGCGCCGCGTTTGCCTGATTTCTTCTTCATCGGAGTTGCACCATGAGGTTGTTCATCGCAAGCCTACAGCCGGCGAGACCCTTCGACTTCCTCAGGGCAGGCCGCCGCCGCTACTTTTTCAGGCACTTCAATATCTCGCGCGCGGCGTTCGCGCCCGAGCCGCCCGTCAATCCTGCACCGGGGTGCGTGCCGCTGCCACACAGATACAGGTTTTCGATTGGCGTTTTATAGCGCGCCCAATCGAGCAGCGGGCGCATGGTGAAGAACTGGTCGAGGGCGAGATCACCGTGGAAAATTTGGCCACCGGTTAACCCGTAGATGTCTTCGAGATCCTGCGGGGTGATGATCTGGTGAGTCAGGATCAGTTCCGGCAGATTGGGCGCGTATTGCGCGAGCGTCTGCACCACTGTTTGTCCTAGCGCTTTGCGCTGGCTTTCCCAGTCTCCCTTAAGTTTGTAGGGCGCGTACTGCATGTAAATCGACATCACGTGCTTGCCTTCGGGAGCGAGTGTGGGATCGGTGAGCGATGGAATCGTGGCTTCGAGATAGGGATGGTGCGAGAAATTGCCGTACTTGGATTCGTCGAAGGCGCGCTCCAGATAGTCGATCTCGGAACCGATGTGAATGCGGCCCTTGAGGGCGCCGCCGTCTCCATTTTTCAACGCGGTGAAATTGGGCAAGCCCGAAAGCGCGAGATTTACTTTCGCGACCGTGCCATTGCCGCGATAGTGCTGGAGCTTTTGCACGAAGTCCGGCGAAAGCTGCGTGGGGTCGGTTAGCTTGAGCAGGGTGCGCTTGGGGTCGGCGTTGGAGATGACCGCTTTGGCGCTGATCTCTTCGCCGGTTGAGAGCAGAACGCCGGTGGCTGCGCCGTCTTTCACGCGAATCTCGATGACCTCGGCATTGGTGCGAATCACAACGCCTGCGGCCAGAGTCGCAGAAGCCATGGCTTGTGTGAGTGCGCCCATTCCGCCTGCAACAAAAACAGCTGAGCCGGCGGGATGAGGATCGCCGGCTGCGCGGATGAGCAATTGCAAGGCGCTGCCTGCCGACCAGGGGCCGAGAAAGGTTCCGAAAATTCCGCGAGCTGCGATGACCGCGCGCAACAATTCGGTTTCGAAATATTCCGCTACGAGATCGGCTACGGCCATCGGTCCCCAGCGCAGAACTCGGTACATATCCCGCTTGCCGAGGTTGCGCAAGGCGCGGCCGGTCTGGAGTATGCTCCAAAGATCGCCGCTGCTTGGGTGATCGATATCGGGTGGCGTGGTGGCCAGGGCTTCCGCGATCACCTTGCTGATCTTTGCCAGCGAGTTGTTGAACTCGGGATATTTCGTTGCGTCTTTCTGTGAGAAGGCGGCGATCGCCTGCGCGGATTTGTTTTCGTCCTGATAGAGCGAAAGGGCGCGACCGTCGGGGGAGAACGCGGTTACGCAGGTTTCAGGAATGATGAACTTCAGGCCGTGCTTTTCCAGTTGCATTTCGCGCAGGATGTCTGGACGAGTCGGGCCAGCCGTGTGTGCGAGTGTCGAGCAACGGAAGCTGGGATGGAATTCATCGGTGATGGCAGCGCCACCGACCTGGGGTCGGCGCTCGAGTACGAGCGGCTTGAATCCTGCTTTGGCGAGGTAGAAGGCCGTGACCAGGCCGTTGTGGCCGCCGCCGATGATGAGGATGTCGTGGACGGCTGTTGTGGCATTTGTGTTCATAGAGTGGATCTCTTAAATGCACGGGGAGAGCGCCCTGCCGCGGATGAGAGCGGGAAAGGACGTAGGGGTCCTTCGACTGCGGTTGAGCTTCGCGCTCGGCGCGCGATGCTCAGTCCTCGCTCAGGATGACAAAGAAGAGGCACGTTAGGCCGCTCCCTTATCTTTCAAAATTTCGAGAGCGGCTAGACGTCCCGGCGCGCCCATGATGCCGCCGCCGGGATGCGTGGCCGAGCCGCACATGTAGAGATTTCGAATCGGCGTTCGGAAGCGCGCGTAGCCCGGCGCGGGGCGCAGAAAGAAAAGCTGCTCGAGGGAAAGTTCGCCCTGGAAGATGTTGCCCTCGCTCAGCCCCCACTCGCGTTCGAGATCGAGCGGAGTGATGACTTGCCGGTGAAGGATGATGTCTTTGATGTTGGGCGCGTACTCGGCGATGGTGTTGACGACGGTGTCGCCGAAAGCTTCTTTTTGATCGTCCCAGTTCAAGCCGGGTCGGAGCTTGTAGGGCGCGTACTGCACGAAGCAAGAGAGCACGTGCTTACCGGGCGGCGCGACCGAGGGATCGGTGATCGACGGGATGACCATGTCTATATAAGGATGGCGCGAGAAGTTGCCGTACTTGGCGTCGTCGTAGGCGCGCTCCATATATTCGACCGAGGGCGAAATCGAGATCGCGCCGCGCAGATGCGCGCCCGGGCCGGGTATAGCTTTGAAGTTGGGCAGCGCGTCGAGCGCCATGTTTACTTTGCCGGACGATCCGCGATACTTGAAGCGATTGATATCTTCAAGAAAGTCCGCGGGCAGATGCTCGGCTTCTATGAACTTGTTGAAGGTTAGTCGCGGATCGACGCTCGATGAAATTATGTCGGCGTAGATTTCGTCGCCGTTGGTGAGGACTACTCCTTTGGCTTTGCCGTCTTTGATAATGATTTTCGCGATGGCAGCCTGGGTGCGAATTTCGACTCCAGCTTCGCGGGCGGCGTCGCCGATTGCGTTCGAGATTGCGCCGGTGCCGCCGCGGGCGAAGCCCCAGGCGCGGAATGCTCCGTCGATTTCCCCCATGTAGTGATGGAGGAGAACGTAAGCCGTTCCCGGCGAGCGCACACCCAGAAATGTGCCGATGATGCCGGAGGCCGACATCGTTGCCTTGAGCACATCGGTCTCGAACCATTGATCTAGAAAATCGATGGCGCTCATGGTCATCAACTGGACCTGGTTGTACTTGTCGTAGCTTGACATGCCCTGGAAGCGGCGTCCGATGAAAAGCAGCTTCATCAGTTCGCGCGGGTTGAGCGTGTTGGGATCAGGCGGGACCATGCTGAGAATCGGCTTCACGAAGCGGCACATAGCCTGCATGGCCTTGCCGAATTCGTCGTAGGCTTCGGCGTCGACGCGGGAGTGGCGCGCGATCTCTCGATGAGTCTTGCCGTGGTCGTTGACGCGCCACAGATAATCGCCGCTGGGCATCGGGGTGAACGTACCGTCGAGCGGTAGGATTTCGAGGCCGTGGCGCGGGAGATCGAGGTCGCGGATGATCTCCGGCCGCAGCAGCGATACTACGTAGGAGCACACGGAGAACTTGAAGCCGGGAAAGACTTCTTCCGTGCAGGCCGCGCCACCGAGAATGTGGCGGCGTTCGAGCACCAGAACTTTCTTT
>Ga0074045_10006428_pt1 | contig 10095 bp, 9 predicted proteins | sample BogForMeECP23OM2_FD_94442 | JGI IMG/M metagenome (GOLD analysis project Ga0074045, IMG submission 94442) | Bog forest soil microbial communities from Calvert Island, British Columbia, Canada - Bog Forest MetaG ECP23OM2 | ecosystem: Environmental > Terrestrial > Soil > Wetlands ... | reverse complement strand
GAAGACTGATGGCCCGCCTGCGCATCGGCTCCCGCGGCTCGCAACTCGCTCTCTGGCAAGCCCATCACATTTCCGATCTGCTGCGCGCTCAGGGCCATACCGTGGAAATTGAGATCATCAAGACCACCGGCGATAAAATCACCGACGTTGCGCTCGCCAAAGTCGGCACCAAGGGCATGTTCACCAAGGAAATCGAAGAAGCGCTGGTCGAAAACCGCGTCGACCTGGCCGTGCACAGCTTGAAAGATTTGCCGACGGAACTGGCCGTCGATTTCGAAATTGCCGCCATCACCACCCGCGAGAATGCACGCGACGTTTTTTGTTCCGTGAAATTCGCCGGCATCGAAGCTCTGCCGCAGCGGGCGAACATTGGCACCAGCAGTCTGCGCCGTCAGGCCCAGTTGAAAGCGGTTCGTCCCGATCTTCAGATTCACCCGCTCCGGGGCAATGTGGATACGCGCCTGCGCAAGCTCGAATCCGGTGACTACGATGCCATCATTCTCGCCGCCGCTGGCCTGAACCGTCTCGGAAAAACGCAACTGGTCCGTCAGGTGATCCCCGCGGAAGTGATGACCCCCGCCGCTGGACAAGGCGCCTTGGGAATTGAAATTCGCAACGGCGACACCGCAACGCGGGCGCTCCTCGCCTTTCTTGATGACGCTGCCGCCCGCGTCACCACCACCTGCGAGCGTGCCCTGCTCAACAAACTCGGTGGAGGCTGCCAGGTTCCCATCGGAGCCTTCGCCGAAGTAAAGGGAGGGCGAATCCGCCTGAACGGGCTCGTAGCCCATCCCGATGGAACCAAAGTTCTGCGCGAAACCCGCGAGGGTGACGATTCCATGCGATTGGGCGAAGAAGTCGGCGAAACCCTCCTCCGTCGAGGCGGCGATGTTATTCTCGAAGAAGTTTACGGCGGAGGCTTTGCGTTACCACAGCAACCGTAGAATAAGGTCTCCGGTGTTAGGTCTCAGGCGTCAAATCTTGGCGCCCTTGAGTTGAACCTAAGACCTGACTCCTGATGCCTAAGACCTGATCCATGCGTAAGCCCAACGAAAACCGTCCCCTCGCCGGAACCCGGATTCTTGTCGGACGCGCCCGGCACCAGGCTGGCAGCCTGTCCGCCAGCCTGCGCAGCCTGGGCGCAACTGTAATCGAAATCCCTTTCATTGAGATCCGCAAGCCGCAATCGTACCGGCCCCTCGACGACGCCCTGAAAAATATCCGGAACTATGACTGGCTCATTCTCACCAGCGCCAATGGCGTCGAAGCGATGTGGGAGCGCGTCGGGAAACTTCGCATCGCGCGCCAGGCTCTCAAGCATCTCCAGATCGCTGCCATCGGGCCTGCTACCAAGAAGGCGATCGTGAAGCATGGCCTGAAGGTCAAGATGGTTCCGGAGGAGTACGTTGCCGAGTCTGTCGTGAAGGGGTTGCGCGATAAGGTCAACGGCAAACGCGTCGTACTCATACGAGCCAAAGTCGCGCGCGACGTGATCCCAGAAGAGCTGCGTGCGGCCGGAGCGCAAGTGGATGTGGTCGAAGCTTACGAAACCGTAGCGCCCGAGAAATCGCGCACTCGCCTGCGCGCGCTGATGAAAAGTGCGGGTCGCCGCCCGCACATCGTGACCTTCACCAGTTCCTCCACGGCGAGGAACTTTGCCGAACTGCTCACCAACTTCAAGGCAGGTTCACCCAGCGCAGGTTCAACTAAGGCAGGTTCGATCAGTCAGGTTCAGTTTGCGTCGATTGGTCCGGTGACTTCAGCGACGCTGCGCGAATTGCAGATGCCGGTCGCAATCGAGGCCCGCGAATTCACCATGGGTGGACTGATTCGAGCGATCGTCCTCGCCCGCTATGCAAAACCGTCCGCGTAGTTTGTGTAGAGACGGGGCTTGCCCCGTCTCCCGCTTCCAGGCAGAGAACTGGCGTATGAGCGGAGCCGCGGCAAGCCGCGTCTCTACGGGAAATTGGCCTCGCTTCAGGGGCTGCGCAGGCCGCGAATTCTACCGCGGCTTCGGATTCGAGACTCCCATCTGCGGGTCAATCGCGTCCAGGTAGTCCTGCATGCGTTTCTTGGTGTCGGCGGGCATACCAGTAAACTCGATTCCGTTGCCCACGCCCGGATCGCAGGTCCGAACCAGCGCCGTGATATTGATGTGCTCCGAGTCCAGCCAAAAATCCACCCGCAACACGGTTCCGAGCGGCAAAGGCAGCATGGTCTCGACATAGCATCCATTGCCGCTCACATCGGTGGCATTGATGCGGAGCGGCGCGTTGATGCGCTCGTCGCGAAGTTCCAGAGGAAGCGAAATCTTATGCCGGTGCCAGTGCCGGCGGTTGGAGGCCGCAATTGTCACCGTCGCCCCGTCGAGTGGCAGGTAGCTCTTCCACGGGCACTCCTGCTCGGCGACCAACTTCACGCCCACTTGATTTTTCTTGACCGCGCCCGTATTCATCACCCAGATCACCGTGCAGCGTGTCTTTTTTTCGCCGCACTGTACTCCGATCACGTCGCCCACTTTCAGTTCGCTCTCGACGCCCGAGATCAACGCCCCCTCCGAACTGATGTTGTAAGCGTGAGCGGATTGCGAAAAGGGGCGTCCCTCCGCGTTCATTCCCCAAATCCGCACGGGTAGGTCCACACTCAGGCGAGGTTCGGCTTGTTGGTCGGGCATGCCTTATCCTTGTGTCTGCTCATGCGATGATACCGTCCTCTGACGCCCCGCGGTATTGCAAAGTTTGCCGTTGCAGTAACCAGCGAAGCACGACTTTCGGCACCTTCCAATCATCATTCAGGGACGGTCTTCTGTTAACTCACGATAACTGATGACCCGGATCTTTTGCTCGTCCAGAAACTGGCGCAGTTCCGCCGAAGTCAGCAGACGCCGCTCCTCCTCGCGAGCATCGAGCAATCGCGTGCCGGCGGCGCGTAAGTCGGCATCGTTAAACCCGGGATGGCAGACCAACTCCCACGTTCCCTCCGGCAGGTTCGCGAGCGTTTGGCGGAGCAGGGAAATGCCGACGGAGCCGCTCTCGATCACTCCCAGCACACCGTCGGGCGTAACCAGTCCAGCGCGCTTGGTCCGCTGGTGGAATTGCCCGGAGAACGTATGCAGAACGCGTACCTGGCCGTAGCGCTTCCAGAGATGCGGCTTGCCCTTGAAGAGGCGCGCGGGTAGCGCTTTGACCGGAACGATCGGATTGCGGATGGCACGCACCCCGCAGATCCGCGCTGCCCGCAGCAGCGCTGTCAAAATCTCGGGAAAGATGTGGGCGTGTTTGTGGGTGTCGAGGTGAGTTACTTGGAGACCGGCTGACTGAATTTTCCTGATTTGCGCCGTGACCTCGGCGACCAGTTGATCGCGATCGAAGCCTCCCAACATGGCGCGCGCGGCGAAGGCCGAAAGGCTCGAGTAGAACTTATCCGGCTCTGCCGAGCGAATCGCCAGCAAAGTATCCAGCGTTTCCGGCGGTGACACCGGGGTCCCATCCACCAACACGACGTGGCATCCCACGGAGAGATTCGGCGCCGAGCGCGCCGCCGTCACCGCGTCTTCGAACCGGGCGCCGTTGGCCATCAAGGTCGCCGACGACACGACTCCACCGATGTGGGTTTCCACAATAGCCCGGTTCACTCCTGCGGTCAGACCGAAATCATCGGCATTGACGATTAATCTTCGCACGCACAAAGTGTAGCAAACGCGCCGGTGAATTCTGCACGGCTTGGACCTGGCAGGCTTCGGAAAAATTAGCCGAGGAGGTCGTTCTCCCCCTGGCAGATTCAGTTTTTCCGCAACCTGCTGGTTTGACCGGTGGGGAAGCGTCCAGTATCCTCAGCATTAGTTTTGCAGAAATTTTTCGCGGACGGCGCGAGCACGCCGTGATCGTATCCGCGCCGAGCGGGCGGTTAGCTCAGTTGGTTAGAGCGCCTGCCTTACAAGCAGGAGGTCGCAGGTTCGAGCCCTGCACTGCCCACCATCTTTTCAGTAACTTAGCAGCACTGGCAATTCATTGTCGTGTGCATTTGTGTTCAAAACCCCTAGGGTTTTCACTGCACGCGCTCATTGGTGGGTTTCTCGCTAGTCATTACGTCATCCGCCACCGCGTTGACCAATCGTTGCACACTCTCGGGAATCGCTTGTGTGTAGATGTTCATCGTGGTTCCGATGGCTGCATGGCGCAAGTGTGCCTGTCCGTCTTTCGGGTTGCCCCCTTGCGCGTTCGTGGCAAATGTCCGGCGTAATATCTGAAAGTTGATCGGCACCGTAATGCTTAAAGCCTTGGCAATCGGATGCACTCGCCGATGAAGCCAATTCTCCGGGCGCATCGGTGTGGCGCGCTCAGTGGGGAAGATCAGCGTATCGGTCGGGGCAGTTTGATTTTGTTCGCGCCATGCCGTAAGCAAGGGGAGGATCACGTCGGGAATGATAACCGGAGCCTCGATGGAGGTCGTCTTGGCTTTACCTTGCCGAAACACCCCGCGCCAAGCGGTGCTTTCGATTTGGAAATGATCGCCCAATTCCGCCTCAACTGCCTCTTCGCGCGGTTGTAATCCACCAGACTGAAGGAAAAGCCGCGTGCTGCGAGATCGTTCAGGAAGACTTGACAACAAAACTTATCAACTTCAGAAAGGCGCAGACGCCCAAGAGCAGGCGAGATGTGGGTGCTCAAACGTTTCCGGTGTTCAGTTCTCGCGTGGCCGGTGCCCAGTGCGGGGAATGCATGGGCAAGAATCGCTCCTGCGCGAACCATGCCAGAGTTTGATAATCGACGGTGGGTTGGTGCTTGGCAACCGTGGCAAACGCGCAGTCAAGATACGCGAGGTTGATGCGTCGAGCCGAACTTGTCTGTGTACGCAGATGAAATGGGATCTGTCGTGACGACGAGATAGCGATCGCCTGCGTCGATGACGGCCGCGTCCTCGCCAATCTGAGGTCCAATGAGCAGGCGCGGATCATGCTTTGGCAGATGCCTCAGCAACGATCGCAAATGCTCAAGCGGAAGTTTGCCGACCGGAAGAACCTTCTTCGATTGGCCGCGTCTCATGCGTCACGCTCGTATCCGGTGCGATCAGCGATGGTCGTCCCTACCGCGACAGTCATTCCCGGCCAGAAGTCTTAGGGCTGTATCTGGAGCGCCCGCTGAGACCGGCGCCGGCACAAGAACGCACTTAACACAAGGCTTTCGAAATCGAAGCATAGTACCTCTTTGCCCGGTCGCGAGAACCGAAGCAAGCTGGCGCGGGGGGAAGGAGTCGGATTGTTACTTTTATTTGCCTGCAGGTGTCAACTACTTATTCGTGGCGTTACGATTTCCGAACTGGAATGCAGAGTGTAGTGTAAGAAACATACCGACAAGAGAGCGTTAGTCGTTATCCATCCTATGGTTATGGGTTTTTTTCACGCAGATTGAATCTACCAGTATCCATACCGTGATGATACCGCACAGGCTCCGTCTTGTTCGGATTTTGTAATAGCTGTGTTTCGCTTCTTGATATCAGATGGCTATGAAGTTACAGTTTCGTGAATTTCGGGGGGGCGGTTGTAATTATATTTGGGTTTGGCGATTGACAAATTCCAAAGCACAAGTATACTTTGGCGGACAGTTAGGCGAACGGAAGTGTGACGCTCGTCTGAGTGTCACATCCGAGGAGACTTCTACTCGCCGAGGAGAAGACTAAGTTGTGAAGTGACCGACTAAGGTAAGCCGGCCGGGTCTCCCAGTTCGCCGATGAAGTCGTTGCGCGGACCGGTCGCTGTGTCCATGCGCACCGCGGTGAGTTTGGCTAAGTCGGAACAGTTATTGTGTTGGTAATAGGCAATGAACAGAACCCTCATCTTTTCCGGCTCAATCGCAGCGTCACTGAGAGCTGCACATGGCGATCATTGAAGAGATGCTTCGTTCCGTCTACGTGGCTCGGTGTGACCGTACCCCCAAGCCACAGGAACGGTTACGCCGGTTTGGGTCGTCAGCGCCGTGCTTAAGTGTCGCTCGGTTGGGGATCGGCACTTCGCGACATGATCGCGCGGTAGGATGAGGATCTGGACTTATAAGTTCTTACTTTATCTGCTTCTGTAAGGGCTACGGCGATATATTGGAAATGAGACATTTACACACTACCAAGATGACTATGACATAGCGAGATTAGAGCTTGGATGCAAGCTGTGATGTCACAAGCAAGAGCACTTCCGCAAGATTCGACGCGAATGTCGCACAGTGTGACCGAAGTTTCTGGGAGTCCCGCCTCGCGCGTCCGCGGACAGCTTCCCCAACAATCGGCTGTCGGTTCAACTCGACCAAAATCGTACAAAGGAGAATAGCGTCATGGGAACAACGCGTCCTGTCTCTCGAGCTGCTACAACCTTCGACCTTGAACATACACACCTCGGACCGCTCACGGAGTTTCCGGGAACCTGGGCGGGCACGGGATTCAATCTGATTTCCCGTCCGGACTTTCAGAACAACCAGCCATTCTTCCTGGAGATCAATGGCACACTGGAGAATCTGGCATTCACGCTGATCGGCGGAGACATTCCGAACCGCGGGTCGTTTCAGAAAGACGCCCTTCTGCACGGTGTCACCTACCTGCAGCAAGTCGCCGATTGTGTTACGCACGGAGCGCTGCACATTGAGCCGGGTCTCTGGATTCACATACCGCCGACTACGAATCCCGCTGTGCCGGAGTCGACCGTGGTGAGGCAGGGGACGATTCCGCACGGCGATTCGTTGCTGGCCCAAAGCACGTTCATCAAGAACGTCGCGGGAGGGCCGACGATCGACCCGGTCTTTTCCGTGCCCTTCACCGATGCAGTAATTCCTGCGCTGACCGCCAAGGCGACAAACCCGATCACGAACGCGACCTACCTGGCGCAGTTCACGAATCAAAAGCTCACCGCGTGTTGCCTGCCTCCTGATGTGAATTTGAATGCTGTGGTCGCAGACCCGACGACGGTGCTAAGAGCGGCCATCCAAGGGCAGAACATCACGAATACGGTGGTGATCGCGATTTCCACGGCAGCGGCGAAAGGATCCACTGGCATTCTCAACATTCCTTTTGTGGTGAAAAATGCCAACGCCCTGCAGATGGACGCCATCTTCTGGATTGAGACGGTGCAACCAACAAGTGGCGATCCGTTCCTGCAACTGCAATACGTGCAGAGAGTTATCCTCGATTTTCCACCGGCCCCGAATGCTGCCATCATCCATTGGCCGCATATCTCGGTGGCCACGCTTGTGAAGCAATAGCAGGCGCAATCTAAGGGGGCGCGACGCCGTGCACAAGACAACGGCCGTCGCGCCCACGTCAAGAAATATCAGTCGCAGCGTGCGCATGACCGGGAAAGGGATCGCGCATGGAACGAAAAGAATGTGTCGTGGTAGGCGCCGGCCTTGCCGGGCTGGCGGCGGCTTATCGACGGACGCAAGAAAAGCGGACGATATTGCTTCGTCTCCAAAGCAGGAACTCAAGAACTGGATTGTGGAAGACCTTGCCCACGCCGACTCCTTACCGTGGAGCCCAAGTAAAAGTGGTCACAGCGCTCGACATTAAGCAACAGCCATGGCAGAAAGGGGCCGGTTGGCAGGGCTTTATGGAAGGAGCGGTTGTTACCGGTAAGGCAGCCGCCGCCGCGGTTTTAAGATATTGACCCCGAGGATGCGTACATTCGCTGGCTCCGTTCCTGCGAATGATCGGCAACGGTTCACGACAGGTCGGGCGTCGCTATCCTCGGATGAAGCATTGCTCGACTCAATGGATTGTCCGGTTCGCGTTGTGATCGCCTTAAGGAGGACACATGAAACTCTGTTACCTATGCCTGCTCATCTCCGCGTTTCTTTTTGCGGCCACGGAGAACTGCATATCCCAATCAGCCATGGTGCCGTGGCTCACCCGCTCTGCGGATAACTCAAGAAGCGGTTGGAATCAGCACGAGACGCAACTGACGCAGGCATCGGTTGTGTCGAAGGGAATTTTTCGAGAGACGATTATTCCAGTTATCGGGGATGCCCGGGGTATGGAAGCGCAGCCTCTCATCCTGCCGAATGTGAAGACCAAGCATGGAACCCGCGATGTGATGGTGCTTCCGTCGATGGCTGATGTAGTGCGTGGAGTTGACGCACATGATGGCTCCGCCATCTGGCAGGTTACGCTGGGAACGCCGATAACTGGATCACAGAGTATCGACAGCCATCAAATCAATCAATTCTGGGGCTGCCTCTCCACGGGGGTGATCGACGCACACACGCAGCGCCTCTATCAAGTTTGCTGGGTTTCTCACGAAAAAACCGGCAACCCGCAAACAGCACGTTACTTTATGTTCGTGCTGAACGTGGCGGATGGAAGTCAGGTAGTTCCACCGGTCCTGATCCAAGGAAAGGGTGGGACACATGACTTTAACGCGGCGATGCGCAAACAGCGATCCTCTCTCGTGGAGACGAACGTCAACGGCGTTAAAACGGTGTTTGGTTGTTCGGGGACAATCAACGAAACTCAAGCCGGTGTTGCTTCTGGCTATTGCTTTGCCTTCGATGTGGCAAGCAATGCGGTGAGCGCCATGCTGGCGATGACAGCCGGCGAGGGTGCCGGCGTATGGATGGCTGGACAAGGCGCAGCTGCAGATGCACAGGGCAACCTCTACGTCCTCACTGGCAATGGCGACTTCGACGACAGTACGAGTCAGTGGGGTGAGTCGTTCCTCAAACTGAAGTACACGCCTTCTTCTGGAGGAGTTCCTGCCAGCCTGCAGGTGGTAGACCACTGGACACCATGGACTGACCTCGCCAGAACCGGGCAGACGGCGGCGGCGGCGGCCGTGAGGCTTGCCGGCATGAGCGCTGCCTCCGAGGCTATTAAGCCTGTTGGCGGCGGCATGAACATTGCGCTGAAGAATGCAAAGCTGGTGCCGATGATCAGCGATCGAGGCACCCCAATTCTCCTCGTCTTTCCGGAGATGGCCTTCGGCAATTGGTCCGATGAAGATTGGGGATCGGCTGGTCCGGCCTGCATCTTCTCGATTGGTGTTTGCGTTGCCACGGGAAAGGACGGAATCGCCTATCCGATAAAAACGGAGGGTCTTGGCGGGACGACTGTTGCCGACCTCGCAAACCCTAAAGCGAACTGTGCAAAACTAGCAGCGCCTCCTGTCTGGCTGACCATGAGTCCGGGACCGGTTGATCCCTGTCCAACCGACCCCCGCTCATTGAACTTCCTTCCATTGGGCGACACGGCGCATCTCCACATGACGCCGGTGCAGTTCTTTGACCCGGTGCTGAAATCGTGGACGATTTTCGCCTGGGGCGAGAATTCGCAACTGCATAAATGGGCCGTCAGTTCGACGGGAAATCTAACCTATATTGCGCAAAGCCACGAATTCGCGAGCGCGGACGTGCGGGGGGATCCTCCGGGAGGAATGCCAGGTGGATTTTGTTCCGGATCAAGCAATGGAGCAGATCCTAACTCAGCAATCCTCGTCTGCACTATCCCCTACGGTGATGCAAACGCTCACGTAGTGAACGGCCGCTTACTCGTCTACGACGCCGTACACCTCGCTGCCGATGGATCGCTAAAGGTTCTATGGGACTCGCAACGCTTTGCCGTCCAGTTTCTGTTCAACAAGTTTGATCCTCCGGTGATTGACGGAGGCCAAATCTATGTGCCCAACTATAACGGCGGCGTGGATCTTTACCGTCTGGTGAAATAGGAGCGCTCAATGCGGATTCGTCATTTGGAGTCGATTATTTTAGCCCGGATCGTCGGCCACCCGAAGCTATCCAGAAACGGAGTGAGCGTGGCACTCTACCAAATTTCATTGAGGACTGTTCGTCAGGATAAACCCTTATAGGGAAATAGTCGAAAACCGGACGCCCAGCAGCGTTGGACACCTTTCCGGCTCTCGTACTGAAATTCCCGAGTAAATGCAAGGTTCCAATTTCAATCACCGGTAGTTTGGGAGGTGACGGCCTTGAGTTCGGACACTTGGACGACCTATCCGGCGCTTCCGCATGCGCTTCCTTTCCGCACCATCTTTGGCGAATACCGTGCTCGGCGTCCGGACGACCTTGCCGACGCGGTGCTGAAAGTCATTCGGAAGCCGGAGCG
>Ga0074045_10006426_pt1 | contig 10095 bp, 5 predicted proteins | sample BogForMeECP23OM2_FD_94442 | JGI IMG/M metagenome (GOLD analysis project Ga0074045, IMG submission 94442) | Bog forest soil microbial communities from Calvert Island, British Columbia, Canada - Bog Forest MetaG ECP23OM2 | ecosystem: Environmental > Terrestrial > Soil > Wetlands ... | reverse complement strand
GCCGCACGGGCTGGCTTCTTCGGTGGCTCGTGGGCAACAGCGGCTGCCGGTTCCGTGGTCCTGGCGATTATCCTGGTATCGCTTTTCATACAGGATACCCGTTTGCGGCTTGGACCCGGCCTGAGCGGCTTGCTTCTCGGTATTCTTCTTATCCCAAGCTGCGGCGGAGGCAGCAGCGGAGGCGGAGGAGGGGGAGGAGGTACAACTCCGGGTAACTACATAATCACCGTCAGTGCCTACACGGTGAGCAACACAGGCGGCGCCGCCGATGCGACCACTAGCATCGCGCTGACCGTGAACTAGAGGCTCTCCGGCAGGTAGGGATACGCGACAAACGAACTGCCGAACCACGGGGAGGGTCGTGTGAGCAAAGGGATAGAAAAGATACCGTTGGCGGACCGGATTTCTCTCAAGGAGAAGATCGGATACTCTCTGGGGGATGCGTCCTCGAACCTGTACTGGAAGACGTTCGAGTTCTACCTGATGATCTTTTACACCGACGTCTTCGGCCTCTCCGCCGCAGCCGTGGGCACGATGTTGCTGGTCACACGCCTCGCCGACGCGGTCGCCGATCCCGTGATGGGATCCATCGCCGACCGGACGAATACGCGCTGGGGACATTTCCGGCCCTATGTTCTGTGGTTCGCGCTCCCGCTGGCCGTCGCGGGCGTACTGACCTTTACCACTCCCAACCTGGGTGGCGGCGCCAAGCTCGTCTACGCCTACATTACGTACAGCCTTCTCATGTTCCTCTACACGGCGGTGAACATCCCCTACACCGCGCTCATGGGCGTCATGACGCCGAACTCGTTGGAACGTACCTCCATCTCTTCGATCCGCTTCATCGGCGCCTTCACCGCTGGGGTCTTCGTCCAATACTTCACGTTGCGATTCGTCAAGCTCTTCGGTCACGGCAACGACGCACGCGGCTGGCAGCTCACCATGGTGCTGTACGGCATTCTGGCGGTCCTGATGCTTATTCTCTGTTTCGCCAGCACCCGCGAACGTGTCGCGCCGCCTCCGCAGCAGAAGTCGGACCTCAAACGCGATCTCGCCGATCTTTTCACCAGCCGGCCGTGGCTGGTTCTGGTCGGCGTGCTGCTCCTGATTCTGGCCGCATTCGTGATCAAGGGATCCGCCTCGGCTTACTACTTCAAGTATTTCGTCAAGCGCGAAGACCTGCTGGGACTGTTCCTGGTGTCGAACGGCCTGGCGTTCCTGGCAGCCGTCTCGATGGCGTCGTATCTGGCGAAGTGGTTCGGCAAAAAGCCCCTCTTCATGATGGCCATCGGAACCGGCGGCCTTGTCATCGCGGGCTTCTGGCTGCCCGGGCCGTCGGACATCGGGCTCATGTTTGCGCTCCAGATCGTCTCCAGCTTCGTGATCGGGTTCAACTCGCCGCTGGTCTTCGCCATGTTCGCGGACGCGGCTGACGACGCCGAATGGCGCACCGGCCGCCGCACGACGGGGCTCGTCTTCGCCTCGGCCATCTTCAGCACCAAGGCCGGTGTGGCCATTGGTGCGTGGATGTTCGGCCTCGTCTTCAACTATTTCGGCTACGTAGCCAACGTGGCGCAGACGGCCCGCTCGCTGCACGGGATCATACTGTCGATGAGTTGGATCCCATGCGTTCTAATGCTGCTCGCCACCGCTCTCATGCAGCTTTATCCCCTCGACGAGCCGCTCATGGTGAAGATCGAGGCGGACCTGAAGGCGCGCCGCGGGGAGATCGAGTCATGAAGAAAATCTTGCTTTGCGTGTTCGTTTTGCTATCTTCGGCGCTGGCGGCCGACTTGACCGTGCAGAAATGGCACGGCAATGCTATCGGCTATTCCGGCTACCGCACGGGCCAGAACCCGCAACTCAACCGGTACCCCACCCAGGCGCAGATCCTCGAAGATCTCAAGATCCTGGAGAGGAACTGGAAACTCATCCGTCTCTACGGGTCGGATCAGCACTCCCAGGATGTATTGGAGGTTATCCGGCGGGAGAGGATCGGGCTCAAGGTGATGCTGGGCGTCTGGCTTGACGGCCGACCCGGCAGGGAAGGCGAGAACGCCACGCAGATCGCCACCGGCATTCGGCTGGCGAACTCATATAAGGACATCGTAGAGGCGGTGAGCGTCGGCAACGAGATACTGGTGTCTTGGTCCGACCACAAGTTGACCGAAGAACAGGCGATCGCGTACGTCCAGCAAGTGAAGAAGGCGGTGAGCTGCCCGGTCACGGTCGCCGACGACGTCCTTTATTGGCGGCAGCCGGAGGCGAAACTGGCCAACGTCGTCGATTTCATCACCATGCACGCCTATCCCATGTGGGGCCACGAGGACATCGATACGGCCATGCCCTCGACCATCCGGCACTACGAGAGCGTGCGCAAAGCTCACCCGGGGAAAACCGTCGTGCTCGGCGAGGCGGGCTGGGCCACTTATACAACCAGCGAACAGAACGCCCCCCGCGCCGGCGACGAGAAGAAGCAGAAGCGCTACTACGAGGAATTAACCGCCTGGGCCAAGGCCAACGACGTGACGGTTTTCTTCTTTGAGGCGTTTGACGAGCCTTGGAAGGGAGGCGGCACCGAGGGCCACTGGGGCCTGTTCAGCGAGGGCCGCAAAGCCAAGCTGGCTATGCAGTCGCTTTATCCGGACCTCATGCCGGAGGGTCCGACCTCGCCAAGCTACGATCCGGTGCCTGCTGCCAAGGAGAGTCGATGAGCCAGGCTTTTGTCGGCGATGCGGCCTTGAAGCGCTGTCCGCGCAAAGTGGAAGGCGGCCACATCGACATCGGGGGCGAGCGCTTCTACCGCATCGTCAACTACGACGCGATGCCGCCGTTCCTGATGAGCCTGGTCAGCGACTCGGATCACTGGCTGTTCGTCTCGAGCACCGGCGCTCTGACGGCCGGCCGCCGCAATCCCGACCACGCTCTTTTCCCCTACTATACCGACGACCGCATACACGACAGCCAGGACCAGACCGGCGGTAAGACCATCCTCCTGGTCACCCGCGGCGGGCGAACGGCGCTGTGGGAGCCTTTCTCGCAGCGTTACCAGGGCCTGTATTGCATTACGCGCAGCCTGTCCAAGAGCGTCTACAGCAACAAGCTTATCTTCGAGGAGGTCAACCACGACCTGGGGCTGTCGTTTTCCTGCGCGTGGATGACGAGCGACCGCTTTGGTTTCGTGCGGCGCGCAGCCCTGGTCAACCTGGCAGCGGAAACCGTCGAAGTTGAGCTCTTGGATGGCATCCAGAACCTTCTGCCCAGCGGCCTCACGCGCCGGTTCCAGATGGAGTACAGCACGCTGGCGGACGGATACAAGGAGAGCGAACTCCAGCCCGCCACCGGCCTGGGCCTCTTCAAGCTCAGCTCGATTCCGGCCGATCGGCCCGAGCCGAGCGAAGCGCTACGCGCGACCACGGTCTGGTCCGAGGGCATCGAATCCGCGCGGCGGTTCCTGTGTTCAGCACAGCTTGACCGCTTCCGGCAGGGACTTGAGGTCGAAGAGGAAACACTGATCCGCGGCCGACGCGGCGCGTATTTCATCCATACCCGGCTGGCGCTTCCTGCGGACAGCCGCAAACAGTGGAGCATGGTGGCGGAGGTCGATCAGGATGCTGCGCGGGTCGCGGTTGTCTTGCAGCTCCTCAAGTCTGGGACGAACTTGCGCGCGCAGCTCGACGAAGACGTCGAGCGCGGCACGGAGAGCCTGGTCCGAATCGTGTCCGGCGCCGACGCTCTCCAGCTCACCGGCGACGAACTCAGGACCTGGCGGCATTTCTCGAACGCACTGTTCAACACCATGCGCGGTGGAATCCCAGATTGCGGCTACCGCATTTCCCGGTCAGACTTCAAAGCGTTTATCGCCAAGTCCAACCGCGGGGTGTCCGATAGGCAGGCTGCGTTTCTCGATGCTCTGCCGGCAACGCTGCTTCACGGCGACCTGCTGGGGCTGGCGCGCGAGCAACAGGACCCGGATCTCGAGCGCCTGGCACACGAGTACCTGCCGCTGACCTTCAGCCGCCGCCACGGCGATCCAAGCCGCCCCTGGAACATCTTCGCCATCGAAGTGAAGGGCGAGCACGGCGAGAGGATCCTCAATTATCAGGGCAACTGGCGCGACATCTTCCAGAACTGGGAAGCGCTGGCGCTGTCGTTCCCCGGTTACGTCGAGAGCATGATCTTCAAGTTCGTCGACGCCTCCACCGCCGACGGCTACAATCCGTACCGCATCATGCGGGACGGCTTTGACTGGGAGGTGCTCGACCCGCACGATGCCTGGTCTCACATCGGGTACTGGGGCGACCACCAGGTCACCTACCTCTTGAAGCTGCTTGAGGTCTCGGCGCGCTACCATCCTCACGCTCTGCCGAGCCTGCTCGCGCGCCGCGTCTTCACGTATGCCAACGTGCCCTACCGCATCAAGCCTTATGGGGCGCTCCTCGCCGATCCGCGCAACACCATCGACTTCGACGCCGCCCTCGACCGCGAGATCCGCCAGCGCGCGGCCGCGATGGGAGCGGACGGCAAAGTTCTGGCGGGCGTGGACGGCGCACCCTACCGCGTGAACCTGTGCGAAAAGCTGCTGGTTCTGGCGCTGGCTCGGCTCTTCAATTACATCCCGGAGGCGGGCCTGTGGATGAACACGCAGCGGCCGGAGTGGAACGACGCCAACAACGCGCTGGTCGGCTACGGCGCCTCGATGGTGACGCTCTGCTGCCTGCGCCGTTTCCTGTTGTTTTCCCGCGGCCTCTTCGCCGCCGCCGGGACGCCCGCAATCGAGGTCTCTTCGGAAGTCGCCAACGCTTTTCACCGCGTGGCGGAAGCACTGGAGCAATACGCGAGCCTGCTCGACGGCCCGATCTCGGACCGCGACCGCAAGGCCGTCCTCGATTCCCTGGGCGCTGCCGGCAGCGAGTACAGGGCCGGGCTCTACGCCAAGGGGTTTTCAGGAGACCAAACGCCGATCCCTGTCGCGGAGTTGGGCGCCTTCTGCGACGTGGCGCTCCGGCACATCGACCATTCGATCCGCGCCAACCGCCGCAGCGACGGCCTCTATCACGCCTACAACCTGATGAAGCTGGCGGGCGACGGGGTTGTCATTCGTCGCCTTTACAAAATGCTCGAAGGCCAGATGGCGGTACTCAGCTCCGGCGCGCTGTCCGTGCGCGAATCGTCCGCCCTGCTCGACGCGCTTCGGAGCAGCAACCTCTACCGCGCCGATCAGAACAGCTACGTCTTGTATCCCGACCGAAAGCTCCCCGGCTTCTTGGAGAAGAACAACATTGCCAATGCGGCCCTGGCGAAGTCGAAAACGCTGGCCGAGATGATCGAGCGCGGCGATCGGCGCATCGTGGTCCGGGATTTGAACGGCGTGGCTCACTTCAACGCGGCTTTCCGCAACAGTGCGCTGCTTAAGGAGGCGCTCGCGCAGCTAGGTCTGCCAGACGAGGAGAGCGCGCAGATCCTCGCGTTGTATGAGGAGGTGTTCGATCACCAGTCCTTCACCGGCCGCTCGGGCACGTTCTATAAGTACGAGGGGCTAGGGTGCATCTACTGGCACATGGTTTCTAAGCTCCTGCTCGCGGTCCAGGAGGTGACCGACCGCGCCGCGCGCACCGGTGAGGACGCCGCAGTTGTCGAGCGCCTCCGCAGCCAGTATGTCGAGATCCGCGAGGGCATCGGCGTCCACAAGCCGCCCGAGGTCTACGGCGCCATGCCTACCGATCCTTATTCTCACACTCCAGGTTTCGCAGGAGTGCAGCAGCCCGGCATGACCGGCCAGGTGAAAGAGGATCTCATCTCGCGGCTCGGAGAGATGGGGGTCGCGGTCGAAGGCGGACGACTCGGCTTCCGCGCCCACTTGGTGAGCCGTGGCGAGTTCCTGGCGGAGAAGAAGACGTTTGACTTCTACGATCTCGGTGGCCAGGAGTGCAGCCTTGAACTCGATCCCGGCACGCTGGCGTTCACCACTTGCCAGGTGCCCGTCGTGGCTCACCAATCGGGGCCGCCGCGGATAGAGATCACTCCCGCCGACGGTTCCCGCCGCACAGTCGAAGGCCTCAGTCTTGACGCCGAGACCAGCGCCACGGTCTTCGAGCGGACGGGGTTGGTGCGGCGGCTGGATGTGTTTTTCGGTTTCGACGGCAGTGTTAACGCTGATCGTTGAGGTTCTATTTACCCGGCCTTCTCCCAAACGATCAGGGCATCAGACATTCGTATTTCGACTTCCGCAACGCCGCGTGGAGCCGGCGCGAAATTGATCAACGCGTGTCGATGGTAACTATCCTGACACCAGAAATTCGACTTCCTCCTCAATTGCCGAGATCGCAATAGGCGCGAAGTTAGCCTCACGCAGTTGCTGGTTGAGTTGCGCCAATTTCGTTTGCTTGAATCCAGCCCACTCCGCGATGCGTGCCTTTACCTGTTGGCTTGACTCCCGGTAAACCGCGATCGCCTGCGAGGGCACGGCGCGTTCTCCGTTTTCGACTACTCGCAGCGCGGATGCGAGGCCCGTGTAGGCATCCTGCAGCCCGGGACCCTTCTCGGCTGCGTGTTCTTTGTTCTTAAGGATCTTGCCGATTTCGGATTGAGCCTCTTCCAGCGCTGCCTTGAGCTGTGCACCTTGCGCTCCCAATTTCTGTTGCCCCAGTTTCTGTTGGATGTCCGCCAGCCGTTTCTGAACCGAGCTGATCTCGGCCAGTGCGCGGCGCGATTCGATGGTTTCGCCAAAGATCTGCTGACCCAACTGCAATTGCTGGGCGAGCACCTCGGGAGTCGCGGCTGAGCGCGGATCCATGATGATTTTCAGCGATTGCTCCTGCGTTTTTCCATTGACCGTCAAGCGGACTTGGTAGATTCCCGGCACCGCCTTCGGTCCGCCGGGATTGCGGTACTCCGAGTCTTCGTCCGCATCCGGGCCGCCGGAACTTCCCCAGGCGAGATTCCAAACGAGGCGGTGCATTCCGGCTGTTTTCTCGAGGACTTCAGGCTTGGGGAACCAGCGTTCGGCGATAGGAAGCGGCCGGTGCTTTCCCGTCCTTTGATTTTCTGAAGAGAACTTTCGGACGAGATTCTGTTGAGCATCGAAAACTTCCAGTCGAACGGCACCCGCCGGGGACGGCAGGAAATAATCAATCATCGCGCCATTGGGAGGATTCTCTGCCGTCGGCTCTTCGGGAGGAAGCGGCGTTCCGGTGAAAAAGTCGTTATCCACGCGAACCACCGCGGCCGGGCGGTAAAGCCACGCGCCACCGGCTTTCCTGGCCTCAGAAACCTGGCGAAGCGGCGTGATGTTATCGAGAATCCAGAAAGCACGCCCGTGCGTGGCAACCACCACGTCGTCCCCGTGGATGGCGAGATCGCGAATCGAACTGACGGGCAGGTTCAATTGCAAGGACTGCCAGTGGTCGCCGTCGTCCAACGATACGTAAACTCCGAACTCGGTTCCAGCGAAGAGCAACCCTCTGCTCTGAGGGTCTTCGCGAACGGCGCGCAAAAATGCCGGAGCCGCAATGCCGTTCGTGACCAGTTGCCAGGTAGCTCCGTAGTCGCGAGTGCGATAGATGTAGGGCGTCTGATCGTCGAGGCGGCCGCGATCGACGGCGGCATAGGCAACGGCGGGATCAAAATGCGAAGCTTCGATCAGCGAGATCTTGCTCCAGTCGCTCAGTCCTCGCGGGGTGACATCTTTCCAGTTCTTTCCGCCATCGCGGGTCAGGTGAATCAATCCCGTGTCGCTTCCCGCCCAGATCAAATCGCGGTTGAGCGGCGATGGCGCGATCGTAAACACAACTCCATAACCGGCGCGTTTGGCTTCTTCGATCGTCGGCGGACCTTGCGTTGGCGGGCTCGGCGCCTTCTTGTCTTTTCCTTCATGCCCATCACCGGTCGCTCCGGTGAGATCGGGACTGATCGTCTCCCAGTGCAAACCGCCATCGACCGTCTTCATCACATACTGCGTCCCCAGATAAAGTGTTGTTGCGTCAACAGGGGAAAGAACCAGCGGCGGAGTCCAGGGGGCGCGATACTTGTGCTCATGGACCTCCGACTCCCACGCAATAGCGGGCCAGGGCGTGATGTCCTGACTGAGACCAGTCCGTTCGTTGAAGCGGGCCACGGTTCCGAAAGTTCCGCTCAAATAAATGATGTCGGGGTTATTCGGATCGACCACCAGGTATCCGCTCTCACTGGGGCCGGCGGGAAACCAATCCCGCGGCGTGATCTGAGCGTGGTCGGTGCGGCTTACCACCGCGGCAGCACCAGTATCCTGCTGCGCGCCATACACGACGTAGGGAAACTGGTTGTCAGTCGTCACATGATAGAACTGCGCCGTGGGCTGGTTGTACCAACTGCTCCAGGTCTGGCCGCGGTTCAGGCTGATCGTGGTTCCCTGGTCCGTTCCCAGGACCATGCTGGCGGAATTCCGGGGATCGATCCAGAGTTGGTGATAATCATCTCCGCCCGGCGCCCCTCGCAAGACCGAAATCGTCTTCCCGCCGTCCTCGGATCGATAGAGAGCAATATTCGGGACATAGATCACATCGGGATTCTGCGGATCGACGGTGACCCGGTTGAAGTACCACGCCCGGCTGGTCAGCCGAGGATCGGCGTTGGCGAGCACCCAGTTGTTGCCTCCATCGTCTGAGCGATAGAGGCCGGACTTCTTCGCCTCGGAAGGTTTCGCTTCGATCAACGCATACACCCGCTTGCCGTCGGGCGCGACCTCGACACCAACCCGTCCCCAATCGCCCTCGGGAAGCCCGTGTACCTCAAGATGAGACCAGGTTTTGCCCGCATCTTGAGAACGATAAAGGCCGCCCCCGGGTCCATCGAGCGGACCGTACGTGCTCCACGGAGGACGATGCGAATTCCATGTGCCGGCAAACAGGAGTTGCGGCGCGGAAGAACACATTGCCAGATCTGAAATCCCGATGGCCGGCCCCAGATCGAGAACCCGCGTCCAATGCGTTCCCCCATCGATAGATTTATAGACGCCGCGCTCTTCGTTAGGGCCATAAGCGTGCCCCAGAGCGCCCGCATAAACAATGTCCGGATTCTGCGGATCAATCACGATCCGGCTGATCTGGCGCGTGTCCTCCAAGCCGATATGAGTCCAGGTTGAGCCGCCGTCGGTGGATTTGTACACGCCGTTGCCGGTGGAAAGGTCGGAACGAATATCGCTCTCGCCGCTCCCGGCATAAATGGTTTTAGGATCGGAGGGAGCCACGGCCAGCGCGCCGATCGAAGCCACAGGCTGGCCGTCAAAAATCGCCGTCTAGACAACCCCGGCATCGGTCGTTTTCCAGATGCCGCCATCGACTGAGCCGAAATAGAAGGTCGTCGAGTCGCCGGGCACGCCGGCCACGGCTACCACGCGTCCACCGCGGAAGGGGCCGATCAGTCGCCATTTGAGCCCATTCACCAGTTCCGGAGGAACCGACTGGGCAACCGCTGCGACGGTGAGCGAAAGAAAAGCCAACGTGAAAATACAACGTCCTAAACACGATCTGAGTTTGCGCAAATGGCAGGCCCTCGTTTTTTCGGTCCCAGGTGGGTTCAGATATTATGCCCGAGTTTTCGATCATCCATCCACCCCGCATCCTCGATCCGACAGCCCAGGATTTGCTGTGTGCAGCTTTGGCGGGGTTTAATATCCCATGCACTGGAACGATGCCCTGATTCTTTTTCTGATTCTGCTGGCGATGATGTCGCTATTGCTCTGGCTTCTTCATCGCACCCGCCTGGGGTCACTTCTTCACGAGCAGATCGCCGACCGGCCGCGCCGCAGGCTGTTGGTCGCAGCCGTCAGCTTCTTTCTGACGTTCGCTATTGTGCGGGGGATGGTTTTTTGCATTGTGCACCAGATTCCTCCTTTTCATTACATCGTCATGGGCGGTCGCCACATCCACCACCTGGTGCCAGGAATTCTGATTCTGCTGGCCGTCGGCTATGGCTGGCTATGCGAATTTGGTACCGGCAGCGATTCTTCCTCGCTTTTCGCGAGCCGCTTCATGTCGATCCTTTACGGAGTGGGCGCGGCACTGACGCTCGATGAGTTCGCCCTTTGGCTCAATCTGAAGGACGTTTACTTCGTGC
>Ga0074045_10006425_pt1 | contig 10095 bp, 6 predicted proteins | sample BogForMeECP23OM2_FD_94442 | JGI IMG/M metagenome (GOLD analysis project Ga0074045, IMG submission 94442) | Bog forest soil microbial communities from Calvert Island, British Columbia, Canada - Bog Forest MetaG ECP23OM2 | ecosystem: Environmental > Terrestrial > Soil > Wetlands ... | reverse complement strand
CCGCAGAAACTTGTTTGCTTGACACGCAATTGTCGGACCCCTGAGGTTCAATAAATCGCCGCCCGTTGTTCGAAATTCTAACGGTACACCCGCCTGATTTAGGTGAAGAACTCCGTGAATCTCACCGGGGTCACTCAAGTCCGCCCGTTCTCGCACCCACACTGCCGTAATGACTTTCCTCACGGTCATGTCGCGGGAAGTTACAGAGATATTAGGCATAAGTACCAGGTTCCCTGTATCGGATTCATTTGGGAGCCGACCCATTTTTTGGACGTCCCAGCCAATGTAGGTCCAATTGGCTCCGACGCGGAAACCCGGATATTTCAGTATGTACCAAAGAACGTATGCGCCGATGCCAATGAAAATCGTGGCAAGAACGTCACCCAAAAAAATACTGAGTGTTTCCTGCCAGAAGGGAAACGGGTTCGGACTCGTCTGGCAGACCGCAGCCATGTCATAGCACATAATGAACTGTATACCACGAAACCCCAACGAAAATACCTGCCTTGGAGAAATCAAGAGTGGGCGTCTTTTGTCCGATTGACGCACGAATTGCAAATTGGCCCACTCTCGTATCCTTCTTTCACTTGACTCGAGCCCTATAAGGCTGGTAATCAGTTCGTATAACTATATGGGTAGTAACTGCGACAGGACGCCGAGGGTTACCACTGCAAAAGTGGTCGCTGGCTCGCATACTTACTATGTTCATGTCGAGCGCCTGGGCCCCTTTGACGCTCAGTTGGTGATCAACGAATCAGCTGATCCCCATAACCGGAACCCAGGCCATCCCACGGTCCTAGTTGAGCCCGACTCCATATTCGATTTCATTCGTGGATTTCACGACGCGCTGCTTCAGTCGGGAGTGCTAGAACCATATGAACTGGGTTGGTTCGACGCACTGGAGGTACGTCACAGACACGAAGCTCAAAAACAAGTCAAGAAAGGCGGTCGGTTCAGAAAGGCACCAAAGGAGCATTCCAAAGCGGACCGTGTATATGCTCTTGAAAGAGACAAGAAGAGACTCGAACAATCCCGCGGTCGCGTGCAAGCCAGTCCACTTTCCAGCTTCTTCCAGCGAGCACTCCGAGCCGTCCGGTCACGCCTACGAAAAGGCATCGTCTGATCCAAGGGTGTGCAAATGTCTCAAGTGACCCGTTCAAAGATTCCCGCAGCGCCCATGCCGCCGCCGATGCACATGGTCACCATGCCGTAGCGGGCATTGCGGCGCTGCAATTCGCGAACGAGCGAAGCCGTAAGCTTCGCGCCGGTGCAGCCCAGCGGATGGCCCAGTGCGATCGCGCCGCCATTGGGATTCACGCGCGACGCGTCGAGATTCGCCTGTTGAATCACGGCCAGCGACTGCGCCGCAAACGCTTCGTTCAATTCAATCACCGCAATATCATTCAGTGATAGCCCCGCCAGGGCCAACGCCTATGGAATAGCGTAAACAGGCCCAATGCCAAAGTCCTCCGGCGGGCAGCCGGCCGTGGCGAATGCAATGAAGCGCGCCTGCGGTTTCAGGCCAAGCTGCGCTGCACGGGCATCGGACATTACTACAACCGCCGCCGCGCCATCGCTCATCGGTGAGCTGTTGCCGGCGGTCACCGTGCCTTTCACGTGAAACGCGGGCTTCAATCCTGCCAGTACTTCCAGCGAAGTATCCGCGCGCGGCAGTTCGTCCCGATCGAAAACGAAGGATTGCGTCGCGGGCTTGGCCGGGCCCTTTGACTTTGCGCCATTGCCGTTGGGCAGGGAAGTGATTCTCACCTCGACCGGCACCGTCTCATCCTTGAATTTTTCCGCTGCCAGCGCCGCAATCGCTTTCTTGTGAGAATCCACGGCGAACTGGTCCGCTTGCTCGCGCGTTATGCCAAACTTGCTCGCAATATTTTCCGTGCCCAGGCCCATATTGATGTACGCGTCCGGGTAATGGTCCACCAGCCAGGGGTTCGGCGAAATTTTGTTGCCGCCCATGGGCACAAGTGACATGGACTCCGTGCCGCCCGCCACGATCACCTGCGCCGCTCCGCTGCGGATACGGTCCGCGGCCAGCGCGATGGCCTGAAGTCCGCTCGAGCAAAAGCGATTCACGGTCATCGCGGAAGTTTCCACCGGCAATCCCGCACGCAACGCCGCGATCCTCGCCACGTTCATGCCCTGTTCTCCTTCGGGCATGGCGCAGCCCAGAATCACATCGTCAATTTCCTTGGGATCCAAGCCCGGTACGCGCAGGAGCGCTTCCTTGATGACCAGCGCGGCCAGATCATCGGGCCGGGTGGTGCGCAACGATCCTTTATAGCCGCGCCCAACGGGCGTGCGCACGGAAGAAACGATGACGGCTTCAGGCATGATCAACCTCACAATCCGAAATATTCCCGATTTTCATCCGGCTCCCGCAAAAAAGCAAATCGGCTAAAAAATGGGGCGCCCGATTGCAGCGCCCCCCGAGATTGAATTGTGCGCCTCGCCTTAGAACTGCAGGCGCAGGCCAAACTGCAATACGCGAGGTCCACCGCCGCCGAGGCCGGGATTGCCCTGGGCCACGTCGGGCGTTTGGGTGATGAGGCCCGCCGGACCCGCATTTGGGTTGACCGTGCCATCCGAATTGAGCCCGGGAGTAATCACGTTCGTGGGCAACGCAAAGTTTGGATGATTGAAAATATTGAAAAGTTCCGCGCGAAACTGCAGCGTCAGCGTTTCGTTCAGCTTCGTGTTCTTGGTGACGGAGAAGTCCGCATTCCAGAACCCGGGTCCGTAGATCTGATCGCGTCCCAGATTTCCGAAATCGCCGGCAGGTTGCTGGAAGGCAAGAGGATTGAGGTAGCCCGTCGCAGGCGTCCAGTTGGAAAGAATCGGATTCACGCCGGGAATAAGGTCGGGGCGCTGGTGATAGTTAATCCCGCCGTCGGACGTAATGATGCCGATGGGCCGACCGGACTGCACGGTGACAATCGTGTTCAACTGCCAGCCTTCCGCAAGACGCTTGGGAAGAGCTGCGAACGCCGGCAATTCGTAATTGAGCACGGAAGTCCAGCGATGCCGCGTATCAAATGTTGAGGGGCCCTTTTCCGCCGCGAGGTCGTCCGAATTCTGAGGGAATGCGGCGGTGGAAGCGTTGAAGTCAATGCCATCGGACGCGCCATCAAGCGACTTGGACCAGGTATAAGTGGAAAACCCGGAGAAGCGGTGCCAGTTGTTCAGGCGCAGCGTGGTTTGCAGCGCATTGTAGGTGGAATTGGCGCCAGTGGAGAGCACCGCGATCTGGTAATAGTTCTCATTGTTGCCGTCCTGATTAGCATCATACAGGCGCGTCAGACGCGTGCCCTTGGTTCCGACATAGCCGATTTCAAAGGCCACGGCCTGGCTGAACTGGCGCTGGATATTCAAGTTCCAGCTTTGTGCGTACGGCGTGCGGAAATTCCGCTCGGTAACAAAGATGCTTTGCGTGTATGCCGTCGGCGTGTAGATGGTGCCGGCGGACGAGCCGTTCCAGACGTCGCTGTTGAAATCCAGGCCATTGACGGGAACCGTGATCGAACCATTTGTGGCGCTGCTGGGGTTCGTGGCCACGCCGGCCGAGTTCGTATAGTTGGCGATCAGAATATCCTGAGGGATGTAGTCGTAATAGACGCCGTAAGCCGCGCGAACGACGGTGTTGCGGCGCGGGCTCCAGACGAGTCCGATGCGCGGCCCGAAATTATTCAGGTCGCGGTTGTAGAGATGGGGAAGCGTCGGAGTTCCCACCTGCACCAGATTGCCGCTGGCATCAAAGTTAGAAAGCTCATTGTTCTTCTCGCCCAGGGGGCCGAAGTATTCCCACCGCAGCCCAAGATTCACGGTGAAATTGGGGCGCACGCGAATCTCATCCTGGCCGAAAAAGCTGAGGTTGTTATTGAACGTGAAGCGCGAGGTGTTGCCCGTCAGCGCCGCGCCATAAATGTTGCCAATGAAAAAATTGGCCAGTTCGTTGACAACAGGATTGGGATCGAGGGCCACGTAATTCCCGGTCCCGTCGTCAATCGTCGTGTTGACATCGAGAATCCCCCGCTCTAGGTTGTCGTTGTGGCTCTGCACATCGTAGCGGTGGAATTCGTAGCCGAATTTGAACGTCTGGTGGCCTTTTACCAGCGTGAAATTGTCGAGAATTTGGAACGTCTCGCTGACGCGGCCGCGGGGAACGCTGTAGCCGCTCGTGCCCAGATTATCGAGATCGCCATTGAAGTCGATTTCCGGCAAGCCCAGCTTTCCGTTGCCAAAATCGAATCCATTGCCAAGGGTGGTGGGATCGAGTTGATCCACGGAACTGAAGCTGGTGCGAAATCGCGAGTAGCCGAAGCGGAGTTCGTTCAGCTTCTCTGCTGAAAATGTACTGAGCAGGCTGACCGAAACCACTTGAACGCGCGTGGGTGATGTTTGCTCGAAACTGCTGAGGCGCGAACCGCTGCCATAGCCGCCGAGCGAGCCAAGTGGATAGACCTGGTCGCTCTGGCCAAACGCATAGCGGCCCGTGAGCGTGTTATTGGCCCCAAGTCTCTGGTCGAGCTTCACGATGAAGTTGTCACCGTTGTTCGAGTCGCGGTCCGTTCCGGCCACGGAATTGGAACTGGTCGTGTTCGCGGGAAAGTAGTTGAGAATCTTGACGAGCGCCGGATTAATGCTGGCAATGGGCATGTAGGTTTGCGCGAGCGCAACCTGCTCCGCGGCCTGAATGTCGTTCACGCTGGTGCCCGTGCGCGGCACGATAAAAGTGAAGTCGGAGCCAACCACTTCGCGCTGTCCTTCATACGCAAGGAAGAAAAACGTCTTGTCCCTCACGATGGGGCCGCCCAGCGAACCGCCGAAATTGTTGTTGTCGAAGTGAGATTGCGGATCGGGCGAAGGATTGAAGTAATTGCGCGCGTCGAAATAGGAATTGCGGTTGTACTCAAAAAGCGAGCCGTGGACCTGGTTGCCGCCGGAACGCGTGATGATGTTGACCGCCGCACCGGAGTTCCTCCCATATTCGGCGCCAAACTGCGATTGCAGGTTGAACTCCTGAATCGCGTCCAATGGAAGCAGCGTGGCCGGCGCTCCGGAAATGCCCACCTGGTTCAGCGCCGAATTGTTAAAGAAGGGATCGTTGTTGTCCGTGCCATCGAGCATGTAATTGTTGGAGCGGTCGCGGTTCCCATTGATGTTGAACTGGCCAAAGCCTTTTTCGCTGCCGGCAACGCCAGAGCCTTCCACGGTTACGCCCGGAGTGAGCGCAACAAGTTTTCCAAAGTCGCGCCCGTTCAGTGGCAGTTCCTGCACAAGTTGCCGATCCACGATCTGCGAGAGCGTGGTTGTGGTGGTCTCGACAATCGGTACCTCTTCGGTCACCACCACGCGCTCAAACGTCTCGGATGGCTTGGCCAGTTGCAGATTAACGATTGTCTCCGCGCCCGCACTGACAACAACGCCCCCCTGCCGGTATTCCTGCAGCCCGGTTGCCATCGCGGACACTTCATACTGCCCGGCGGGAAGTTCCAGAAAACGGTATTCGCCCTCAGCATCCCCGGTTACCTCGCGGGTTTCACTGGTGGCCAAATTACGCGCGATCACTTTTGCGCCGGGAACTTGGAGGCCGTGCGCATCCGTAACCTCGCCGCGAATACTCCCGCGGAAAGACTGCGCCGTCAGGTTCGCGCGCGAACCGGAAAGCGCCACGACAAACAGCAGGGTAATGCCAATTCGTATTCCCAGGGAAAATACACTGCGAAGTTTCATAACCTGTGTCCTTTTATTCTGGGATCCATCGCTGATGGTATCCGTGCAGGGGTTGCAGCCCGCCGCAGTTTAAGCCCAAGGGGATCGCAACGACACTCGGCCGGCCCTGCCAGCCCAATCAGGAATCGCTGCGGCGACATCGCCGCGACACTCTACATCGCTGTGACTTCGTTCCGAAAATCTGGCGCCTCGTTCTCATCACTTGTCCTTGAGCGGCGCGCCCTTCTTGGGAATCAACAGCGAGACGGGCGGCGTGATCTTGTACGTGGCCGAAAAATTGCGCTCGTTCAGAGCCATCGCCATGCGTCCCCGCGAATCCACATACAGCAGCGGCTCCCCCACGGGCACGTCCATGAATGTCTTGACGTAAGGAAGCGTGAAGGGCTTCTTGTTCAATTGCACGGTGATTTTATCGCCGAGGTTATAGCCGAGCTTCTTGAACTCGTCGCTGGCAATATCACTGATGAGCGAGCCGAAAGGATCATCCAGCCCGATTACGTCTCCTTCGATGCCTATGTCGGTGGTGGTCGAAAGTTTCGAGGTGAGCCGCACCAACTGCTGCACCTCCGGGCCAACCATCGTGTAGTCCCAACCCGACGCAAGGTGCGCGCCCACAGGCGAGAAAATGTCACGTCCGTGAAACGTCGAGGATACCGCCTGGCCGATCATCCATTCCGTGTTGGTGATTTCGCGAGCGGAGTCCAGGCCGTCGCGTTCAATCACCGGAGTGATCAGGCCATTGTCCGGCAGAACAAAATATTGGCCCTTCTTGGTTTTGACGACCACCGCCTTGCGGGAAGTACCCACGCCCGGATCAATCACGACGACGAAAACGGTGCCCGCGGGATAGTAGGGTGAAGCCCCGGCGAGGAAGCGCGCGCCATCTTCAATGGAAAACGGCGTGACCTGATGAGTGATGTCCAGGATGCGCGCATCCGGCGCGATCCCCAGCATGACCGCTTTGCAGATGGCCACGGCATCGTTGGCCGTGCCGAAATCGGTCATGAAAACGATGGCGGGGCGAGAGTTGGCCGCTGCCGTTTCGGCGGCTTTACGCGCGGTCTCTTGCCGGCTACATCCCGTCATTACCAGAGCGCCGAGAAGCATCGCCAGGGAAACACCCAGCCAGTGCAGCCTTTTCACATGTCCCCCAAATGATTTGTTTTTTGCTCGCTGCGAAACTTCGCGGCGCAACTCACACGGTCCATTGGAGAAGGCCCCGAAAACTCCCCCGAACACGCCGGACAATTTGCCGGCAGCCCCTGATGCCCCAAACCCGCTCCCAAAGAACTTTATTATTATAAAGGAAGGTCGGCGATTTGGGAGGCCAAATCCGAAAATCAGCAGAGGAATTGCGGCCCAGGCGCGAAAACATTAGAATATTGCATCCTGTTTCCGGGGGTTCCGTACAGGGTCGCTTCACTTTCGCCTGAGTGAAGTCCAGCCAAGGTTGCATGTAATTTGAGGTATTTCGAGGAGGACGCAAATGCGTCGTAGTTTCTTGTGTGTCATTTTGTTATTGGTAAGCGCCGCGGTGGCGGGCGCCGATCAGGTCACCCTGAAGAACGGCGATCGATTCACGGGCACGATTGTATCCGGCGATGGTAAAGCTTTGTTGCTGAAAACAGAGTTTGCCGGAGACGTAACGATCCAGTGGGACGCCATCACGGCCATCGAATCCGGGCAGAATCTGAATCTTACTTTGAAGGACGGCCGCCGGTTGGCCGGAAAAGTGACCACCGAGGATGGGAAGTTCGTCGTGGCGGGGGCGGCCACTCCGGCGGGTGCCGCGAACGCGGCGAAGGATGTCATTGTGGCTGTGCGCAACGACGCGGAGCAGAAGGCTTTCGACGCCCAGGCCGAAAAAATGGCACACCCCAGGTTTACCTATTTCTGGGGCGGTCTGTTCGACACAGGGCTCGCTCTCACGGAGGGCAATTCCTCAACCAAGAGCTTCACTCTGGCGGCGAAGGCAGTCCGCGAAACGCCCCGCGATAAGATCACCCTTTACTCCACATACATCTACGGAGAGGACAGTTCCACTTCTCCCAACCGCACCACGGCAAATGCCCTGACCGCCGGGGCGCGCGGCGACTACAACTTCAAGCCATCGTTCTTCGCGTTTGCGACTACCGATTTTGAAACCAACGCCCTGCAGCACCTTGATCTCCGCACGGTTTTTGGCGGCGGCTTTGGTTATCACGCCATCAAGACGGCACGCTCCACGTTGGACGTGTACGGCGGCCTCACTTACGACCGCGATTCCTTCGGAACTTATACCTTGACGAATCTCACTCCACCGCCGCCACTCACCACAATCGCAGCGTCTATCCAGAACAGCGCGGAAGCGATCGTCGGCGAAGAGTTTGATTCCAAGCTGAACAAGCGAACGACGGTCACAGAGCGCTTCAGCATTTATCCCAACCTGTCGCACACCGGCGATTACCGGTTCCAGTTCGATTCCACGGTTGCCACGCAGCTCAAGAACTGGCTGAGCTGGCACCTCACCTTCAGCGACCATTACATCAGCTATCCCCCACCGGGTCTCCTGGGGAACGACATCCTGCTCTCAACGGGCTTGCGTGTTACCTGGGGTAAGGCCAAACTATAGCCGGTTTTCCCGCTTGTTTCTCTGCTCCCTCTCGGAGCCAAGGAGGTTGTGCCTATGGGGTTTCTCTACTGGGTCATTGTGGGTCTGATCGCAGGCTGGTTGGCAGGACAAGTCATGAAAGGCGGAGGCTATGGCGTTCTCGTTGACATCATCCTCGGCATTCTCGGGGGAGTTCTCGGCGGATGGCTGTTCGGCCTGCTGGGGCTCTGGCCGGGTCGCGGATGGATCGGCTCGATCATCGTGGCTTTTGTCGGTGCGGTAATCCTGGTCTGGATCACCCGTTTGCTGAAAAAAGCCTGACGAGCTTCAAAATAAAACAAATCGCGCTGCCGTGGCTGGGGGAAGCCGCTGCAGCGCGATTGTTTGTTCGGGGGGAAAACTCGATCAGGGCTTTAGACCTTCCTTGTTGATGCGATTTGCTTGTGTGGCCACATACCATTCCGCGGTCGGGGCGCGCTGGTATTTCAAATGGAGAAGAGCATTATCCGCGGCCTTCGTGTCGCCCAATTTCCGTTCAACCAGAACCAACTGCCGCGCGGTGAGCGGGTTGTACAAATCGGCCGCCAGTTGCTCGGCCGCCTTCGCGAACTCTCCCTTCGCGGCTGACACATATCCCTGGCCGGATTCGTAGCAATTCTCCACGAGCAGGTCTCGCGAATCGGCTGCCAGCTTTGCAAGCCTGTCGAGGTCGGATTGCGCTTCGTCCAAATCGTTGTTGGCGGTATGGAGGCGCACTTCCTCGCGCAGCACTGTCGCGAGGGTGGCGTTCCGCTGGGATTCTGTCATACCGGGAGTAGACGCAGAGAGCAGTTTTTCCAGCTCCAGGAGGATCTGATGTTCGGTGTCCGCGTCGGCGGCAAGCAGTGCCCTGGCATAATTGAGCTCGAACTGTCCACCCGCGTCTTTGCCCGCCGCTGATTCTGTTGAAAGCGCGTTCAGTTCCTTGCGTCCTGTCCCAATGTCACCTTCCCAGAAGTGCACTAATGCGGTCTGAAACTCGACATGCAATTTGTCCTGAGCATTGCTGGCCATCTTCAGGGCCTTTTCATACTCGGAACGCGCCGCCCCATAGTTGCCCATCAACGTGTAGGTATCGCCGCGGCCGTATTGCGATGTGATGTAAGTGGGAGTAATGCGCAACGCCTCCGCGTAATGCGCCAGCGATCCCGAATCGTCTCCCGTCAAGCGTAGCACTTCGCCCAGGGAATCCTGGGGATTGGGCTGGTCGGGGAGCGCGTCCGTGTACCTTCTGAGGTATTCCACGGCTTTCTTCGGCTCCGGGCCGATGGCTTCCACGTAGACATACCCCAGCATATTCAAGGCCGGTGGAAACTTCGGGTCGATTTCCAGCGAAGCGGACCACAGCTTTGCGGCGCGCTCGAAATCCTGCTGGAAGTAGAGCCACTCGCCCGCCAGATAAAGGATGTGCTTGTCCTTGGACCGGCGCGCCAGAAGGTCGTTCATGGCGGCAATTGCGGGAATGTAGTTTGCTTCCTGCGCGCCCGTTAGGAATTGCACCAGCAGGCATTCGTCGCCGGCGCACTTAGTCTTCAATGCCTTGGCCTTCCGCAGAGCTTCCGGAGCGGGTACGGAGCGCCGCGCGGCAAAGGACCAGACGGCATACGCCAGAGCAAAGTTGGGATCCTTTTCCGTGGCCATTTGGGCGTGCATCACGGCTTCATCGAAGCCCGCGTTTTCATATTGATCCAGGGCCATTTCCAGGTTTTCCCGCGCTT
>Ga0074045_10006424_pt1 | contig 10096 bp, 7 predicted proteins | sample BogForMeECP23OM2_FD_94442 | JGI IMG/M metagenome (GOLD analysis project Ga0074045, IMG submission 94442) | Bog forest soil microbial communities from Calvert Island, British Columbia, Canada - Bog Forest MetaG ECP23OM2 | ecosystem: Environmental > Terrestrial > Soil > Wetlands ... | reverse complement strand
GCCGTCTGAGCTTCGTTCCAAATGGGGTGCGCTCCGCACCATGAACTGAAATCGCAGCTTGCTTCTCCCGCCAGACACAAATTGATCTGCAGCGGCCCTTCCACCATTTCCACCACATCGAGCAGCGAGACATTTTCGGGAGCGACGGCGAGCTGGAAGCCTCCTCCAGCTCCGCGGTGCGAAGTGACCATCCCACGCTGTACGAGTTGCTGAAGAACTTTCGACACAAAACTCTCTGGAGCCTGAATTCCGCGGGCCAATTCCGGTGCTGCCAGCCGCGTTTCTTCGGGCAACGACGCCAGATGAATCATGATCCGCACGGCATAGTCGGTTGCGCGTGTAATCTGCATGGCCCAAAAATCGGACTGCTCTTGTCCAATTTGAAACAGTAGAATGCCGAGGCCACTGTGCTGTCTGTGATGTAACGCACGTCGGCGCGTGACAAGGATCAGGTGTTGTTTGTGAGGTTTTGCAGCCACGCTGCTTGGGGCCCTGCGGCGAGAACTTGCCTGCCCGGATATGCGGGAAGCCCGCAGTGATCGAGCGCTTCTTCTTTACGTTGCGAGTATCGGCACTCTCTCCATGTATTCCGCAACCTGCACGTTCCAGTGCAACTCCTTCTTCATCAGGTCGCGCAGTTGCGAGGAGGCCTGCGGTTCGCCGTGCACTAGGTAAGTCACGGCCGGCGTGCCTTTGAACGTCCGCAACCATTCCAGCATCTCGGACGGATCGGCGTGGTCGCTGAACTGTTCGAGCGAAGCGACCTGCGCGCGGATCGGGATGAACTCTCCGAATATCTTTATTTCCGGCGCGCGTTCCTTGATCATGGCGCCGCGAGTTCCCGGCGCTTGAAATCCGATAAAGATGACAAGGTTGCGAGGATCGGGTAAACGCTGCGCCAGATGATGCAGGATGCGTCCTCCGGTGACCATGCCACTCGAAGAAATGATGATCGATGGAAAATGGCTATCGTTGATTTTCTTCGACTGCTCCGCTGTTAGCGCGAACGTGAACCCCGGCCATTCGGTGGGCGACCCGTGCTTCTTAATCAGTTCGGCCGCCCGCGGCGTGTACTCTTCCGAATGTTTCAAGTAGATTTCAACCGCCTTGATCGCCATCGGGCTGTCGCAATAAACCGGGACACGTGGAATCTCTCCCGACTCCATTAATGCTTTCAGGATGAAAATGAACTTCTGCGTGCGCTCGACAGCAAACGCGGGGACAATTACGCTGCCGCCGCGTGCGACCGTCTCGCGAATCAGGCGCGCGAGTTCAGGCCGGGGGTCGCTTACCGGATGCTGACGGTTCCCGTAGGTTGACTCCATCACCAGCACGTCGGCCGATTCGCCCTCCTGGGGCCCCGAGTGAACGACTTTCCCCGGAGCAACCTGGCTGTTGCGGACGCGCCCGACGTCGCCGGTGAAGAGCAGTCGACGCATCTGGACGTCCGCCTTTAGCAGCACCTCCGCCATACACGATCCCAATATGTGCGCGGCCCGCACGAAGCGGAAAGAAAGCTCCGGGCAGAGCGGAACAGTCGTTTCGACTTCGACCGCCTTGAAATATCGCAGGCAATCCTGCGCCTCCTCGAGCGTGTAGAGCGGCAACGCCGGACTGTGCTTGGACGTTCCCTTTTTGTTGTGGAACGCAGCATCTTCTTCCTGCAGGTGACCGGAGTCGGGCAGAACGACCGAGCACAGATCAATGGTCGGCTGCGTGGCGTAGATTGGACCGTGGAAGCCTTCTTTCACCAGCCGCGGAATCCAGCCGCAGTGATCGAGATGAGCGTGCGTGAGGATGACCGCATCAATCTCGCGGGCGGGAACCGGCGTGTCCTGCCAGTTGCGCTCGCGCCATTCCTTCTGGCCCTGAAACAGCCCGCAGTCGATCAGCGCCTGGAATCCTTGTTTGCCGCTTGAATCGTAGGTGGTGTTGATCAGGTGCTTGGAGCCGGTCACGGTGCCGGCCGCGCCAAGAAACTGGATGTAGGGCAAGTTTTCTCTCCTGCGTGAACAAGAAGTCTACAAAGGTCAGAGGTTAGACGTCAGATTGCAGAGGTACAGACAACATCTTTCCGTTGTTGCCGCATAATCTCGACAGAGAGCCGCTTTGGATAATGCCCTGTTTTGGTTTTCTACCTCTTCAATTTGACCTCTAACCTCTGACCTCGATCTACTGCCCCGTAATCTTAAACACGTTATTCGTTAAGTCGCTCTCCGGCACGCTGCCATCGTTCACAACGATCTCCACAGGCGCGCAGGGCAGCTCAAGGCGCGTGGTGGCCGAGCTTTTTGCCCGGATTTCCATACGGTTCGTGACGTCGCTCGCCTCGCATTGGACTGTGAAAGGAACCTCAGCTCCCACCGCACCCAGATTTTCCAGCGTAATCGTCACCATCTGCACTTCCTTGCCGCGTTTATCGTTGGTGTCTTTCCACGGATGGACCGACTCCACATGAAAATCCGGCAAGCCACGGTCATGGTAGACCCAGTCGTCAAAGAATGCGCTGAGGTCACGCTTGGAGGCTGATTCGATCAGCCGCTCGACATACTTCGGATCGATGTCATCGGCGGCCCGGTAATTGCGAATCGCCTCTTTGAGTGCCGCAGGACCGACCATGTCCCGCAACATCCACCAGACGTAGGCCGCTTTGCTGCGGTAGTAAGCCTCGTCAAAAGTGGTGATCAGTGGCTGGCCGGCATTTTTCTGAGCCGCTGCAACGTCTTTCTCGGAGTCAAGAAACGCAGCCCGGTGCAACCCGAGTAAGTCAAGCGCCGCCTGGCGTCCACCCTGCTGTTCGCGATACACCGCCTCGGCAAAATGCGCCAGTCCTTCCGAAACCCAGGGCCGCGGCGAAGTGAAGGCCGAATGCACCAACTCGTGAACCAGATTGATACCCGCAAGCTTGGTGTCTTCTCCCGCCATCGACACCATTAATAATGTCCCGCTCTCAAACGGAGCCGCATGCGGATCGGCGAAGTCGGCGATTGCAACTGGCGCCGTCGGCTTCCCGAACCATTCCGTTACAAACTTTGTCGCGGGCTCGATCGCGTTGAGGTAAGTCCCGGCCCCTGACTCGTGGCCCTCCAAACTCAGCACCATCAGCGGAGGCCTAGAGTCGCCGTGATAACGCGCCATCGCAAAAGTCGGCGCAACGATTCCAATCGTTGTCCAAGTGCACTCGGCGCTCGTCTGCTGTGTCCGGCCCATCTCTTCGGTCGAACTCGCAGCACTCGGCGTGCAGATTATTGTCGGCGCTCGCTCACCGCTCTCACTAGACATCTTGAGTGTCGCCCTAAACCCGCTTCCCGCTTCGCGCGCCTTCCAACGATTCCCGACTTCAAACAGGCTGTTCCCTTCCGAAAAATCCGCCGACTCGGTCGCAATCGGATACCACGCCACATACCCGGCGCCCCGCACCGCCGTGAACGATCTGCCGATCTGATCCCAACTTGTGTGCCGTGCAATGTCCGTTGGTATGCCCACGCGCGTCAGCCGCGTCATATCCAGCGGAATGACGCCCTCATAGCCGATCTCCAGCTCCACGGAATCCTTCGGCTTGATTTCGGTGGGTAAAGTAACAATCGCTTCCGAGAGTCCGCCCGTGTGGTCAATATCGGAAACGAACGGCTGAGAAACAAACTGAACGGGTTTGGCGGCCGCGCGAATCGACCGCCAGTTCAGCGAAGAAGAAATTTGCAGCGCTGCGATTTTCTGCGGCTGCGGCGAGTCATTGCGGAGCGTAATCTTCCCGCGCGCGCCCAGCCGCTGCTGTGTGGGATCGAGGCGGACTTCGAGATCATATTTCGTAATGGTGAAAGCTTCGCGGTCGAGCGCCGAGGCAGAAATGCTGGACACGCCGAGGAGGACACCGAGGGCGAAGAGGGAACAGAAAACCTTCATGGTTTCTTGGATGCGCCCAGCCGCCTCTGCCGTACTACTTCGTACAGCACCACCCCGGCGGCCACCGAAACGTTCAGCGACGGTACTTTCCCCAGCATCGGGATCGAGACGAGAAAATCGCAGTGTTTGCGCACCAGATCATGCACTCCCTTCCCTTCAGCCCCGAGCACGACGGCGCAATGCATCTTGTAGTCCACCGCTTCATAGGTTTGCTCAGCGCGCTCGTCGAGTCCAACCACCCAGAGATCCTTCTCCTTCAACTCCTCGATCGCCCGCGAAATATTCGTGACCTTGGCGACGGGCAAGTGCTCGCTCGCTCCGGCCGAAACCTTCGCCACCGCGCCCGTGACGGCGGCGGACCGCCGCTCTGGAATGACGACGCCATCGGCCCCCGCAGCATCGGCGGTGCGCAGAATGGCACCCAGGTTGTGCGGGTCTTCGATACCATCCAGCACGACAATGAGCGAATATTCGCCGCGCCGCGCCGCCACCAGGTCATCGAGATCGGCGTATTGTTTTGCGGTTGTGACGGCCACCACGCCCTGATGTGCGCCGGCCACAGCTACGTCGTCAAGTTCCATGCGCGTCATAACGCGCACGGGAACGCCGATCTTGCGACACTCGTCAATGATGCGTTTCAGGCGAATATCATTTCGTTCTTTCGCCACACCCACCCACTCAAACGCGCGCCCGCGCGCCTTCAGCGCTTCGGTGACCGTGTTGATTCCGTATAGAACGTTCATATATGTAGAGACGCGGCTCGCCGCGTCTGATTGCGGCCCGGCGTCTGATTGTTGCTGCCCACGGCGAGACGAGACAATCCCCGTCTCTACTTCCAGGATCAGTGTACCCGGACGCGACAAACCGCGGTGCTAGACTAAAGAGTTTTGGAGGCCCTGTGAACCCCGTCTATATCCTCTCCGCTATCCGCACGCCAATCGGCAAATTTGGGGGATCCCTCGCCTCGCAAACCGCGGCCGACATGGGCATGGTCGCCGCCAAGGCAGCCATGGAGCGCGCCGGAGTCCAACCGTCACAGGTGCAAGAGACGATCTTCGGCAACGCGCGCCAAGCCGGCGGCGGCCCCAACCCAGCCCGCCAGATTTCCATCCGCAGCGGCGTGCCGCAGGAAGTGCCCGCGTACACCATCAATATGGCGTGCGCCTCAGGCCTCAAGTCCATCGTTCTCGGTTTTCAGGAAATCGCGACTGGCAATCTCGATTGCGTGCTCACGGGCGGAACCGAGTCCATGTCACGCCTTCCTTACTATCTCGACGGCGCGCGCTGGGGATATCGCCTCGGCAACCAAGAACTCGTCGACGGCATGTACCGCGACGGATTCTTCTGCCCGCTGGCGAAAATGATGATGGGCGAAACCGCGGAAATCCTCGCCGGGCAGTACAAGATCTCTCGCGAAGAACAGGATCAGTTCGCGCTCACCTCGCAACAGCGCGCCGCCGCGGCTCAATCCGGCGGCCGCTTCGACGCTGAAATTGTCCCCGTCACGATAGAAGGCAAGAAGGGAGCGACTGCTTTTGCCCGCGATGAACACCTGTTTCCGGACGCATCACCCGAGAAGCTGGCCAAGCTCTCGCCGGTTTTTTCCAAGGCCGGCACCATCACCGCTGGCAATTCCTCCGGCATCACCGACGGAGCCGCTGCGCTCGTTTTGGCCAGCGAGACCTTCGTCCACCAAAACAATCTCAAGCCGCTAGCCCGAATCGTCGCCGCGACTTCCGCCGGAGTCGATCCCCGCACCATGGGCATTGGCCCGGTCCCTGCGATCCGCACGCTGGAAGGGAAAAACTCCCTCAAGCTCTCCGACTTCGATCTGGTTGAACTGAACGAAGCCTTCGCGGCGCAAGTGCTGGCTTGCGACCGCGAGCTTCATTTCGATCGCGAGAAGCTCAACGTCAACGGCGGCGCGATCGCGCTCGGCCATCCCATCGGTTGCACGGGCGCGCGCATCACCGTCAGCCTGCTCCACGAAATGCTGAGGCGAAAGGCGCACCGCGGCCTAGCCACGCTTTGCGTCAGCGGAGGCATGGGCATGGCGCTGGCCATCGAAACCGCCGCCTGATCAAGCGCCGAGCTCGCTGTGGCGGCCCCTCATGCCGGCGACATATCGGCCGCCCTCCCCCGATCAATGCGCAATGCCGGGGCTAGTCTGCGGCCTCTGCATTCTGCCGTTCAGTCGCGAGCCGCCTCTCCCGGGGCACTAACAATCTCTCTGCAACCCGTTTGCCCACGTCTAACGCAGGCCGCTCAAAGATGTGGTAAAGCGCGGCTGGGATGACCAGCCACATCACGCAAAACAGAATCCAGCTGTGATGCTCAGTCAGTGCGTACCAGATAAAAAAGGAGTGGCCCAGATAAATGCCGTACGAGTAAGTAGCAATGCGGTTGGCCACAAATTTCAGTGGGCGGAAAGCGATCTCCTTGAAAAACGGTATGCCGAGCCCGAGCAGCAAACAAGCCACCGCGCTCACCCGGCGAGTCGGAATCCAGAAGACTAGCGCCGTGAGCAGCATGATAAACACCGGCCAGAGCCACGAGGGCACGAAGCGTTTTTCGGGCAGCGTGAAAGCCATGATGCCGGGCAAGAAATTCGGGACATAGAGCAGCAGCGTGAACCAGGCAAGCGCGGGAATGGTCTGAGGAAAATGCCCGAGGACCCCACAAACAACCCACAGCAGGAGAAGAACCCCGAGTGCGCGTTTTCGCCACAGGAACAGGAACGGGAGAAACACGTACATCTGGACTTCGAGCGGAAGTGACCAGAGCGGTCCAATGATGGAATTTGAGTAAGTGAGATTCTGGATCAGCAAAAGGTTGGAAACGAGTTCGAGTGGCCCCGGTCGTGCCCCGATAGCGAGACCGCGGCCATCCGCATGCAAGTGCAGCGCCACCGCAGATAGGACCGCGAGAATGCTGAGAGGGTAGATGCGGAAGAAGCGGCGAATGTAGAAATCCCTCGCGAGAGCGAAACCGGCCAGATGGCTCCGCTGCATCGAGTACATAAGGACGAGCGAAGTGTGAACGAAAAACAGCAGCACTCCGAACAGCCCCACGCCATCGAAGTGATCGTAGTGATAGTGGCGGGTGAGGTGATTGAGGAGAACCAATAAAACGGCGATGCTGCGCAGGAGATCCAGGTTAGCGGAAGCGCCGCGACTTAGAGTGTTGGGCATGACAGCGGGATCCCGGCCGGCGCGACAAAGGTTCTGCCAGAGATTTTCGTCGCCACGGATGGGAAGCAGCGTTGATTCTACCAAGAACGCCGTCGGCATAAACGACTTTGCACCCAACGGCTGCGAGGCGCCGGCAGCGAGAACCCGGCTTGGCTCTCGCCTTGCGCTCGCTTTCTCGCGGTCGTTATACTTGCAGCAGATTTTCCCGCAGGGCGGCACGTTTCGATCGCTTGTAGCCTCGGAGTGCGCCGTCGTGCCTCACGTTATGCTTTCCGCTGTCATCGTCGATGACGAACAACTGGCTCGCGAGGAGCTTGCCTACCTGCTCAAGAGCGCGGGCGATGTAAACGTGGTTGCGCAGGGCAAGAACGGCCTTGAGGCGATCAACCTGGTCCGGGAACACAACCCCGATTTGCTTTTCCTCGACGTGCAGATGCCGGGCCTGGATGGTTTCGGCGTCATCAAAAAGCTGCTTGACCGCAAGGTTCCTTTGCCGCAAATCGTCTTTGCCACGGCCTTCGATCAGTACGCAGTGAAAGCGTTCGAGGTGAACGCGGTCGATTACATCCTCAAGCCCTTCGACAAAAAGCGCATCGCCCAATCTATCGAAAAAGTGCGCGCGAAGCTGGATGCGGGCGGCGAGGAAAAGCTCGAAACGCTGGTGCGGATGCTGGAAGCCCAGAAGCCATCAGCGGGCAAGATTCTGATCAAGGCGGCTGGCCGGTTGCTGCTTGCCGATCCAAAAGACATTTGCTTCGCCGCCATCGAAGACGGCGTAATTACCGTAACTACCAGCGGTCATATGGGCATGGAAGGCCAATCGAACTGCCGGACCCTGGAAGAATTGTTCGAAAACCTCGATCCCAACCAGTTCTGGCGCGCCCACCGGTCGTTCCTCGTCAACATCAATCACATCCGCGAAGTCGTGCCCTGGTTCAAGAGTTCCTACCAGTTGCGCATGGATGACAAGAAGCAAACCGAGATTCCGGTAAGCCGCGCCCAAACCCGTCGCCTGCGCGAACTCGTCAACCTCTAGGAAAAGCAAAAAAAGGGGGCGGTCGCAAAACAGCCGCGTCCGCCCGGGGGAGGGACACTCAAGTGGTTACGCAATCGCCTGCAAAGCTACCCGATTCGGAATCACCAATGTCGACCCTTCAATCCGAATCAACTCTTTCCGTTTCATGTCGCTCAGAAGTCTGGTTACCGTTTCCCGCGAAGAACCGATCATTTGCGCGATTTCCTCATGAGTGAACTCCGACGGCACACGCAGGTCGCGGTTGCGCGACTCAGCGGCCACCCACGAAAGCAGAAGGCGCGCGAGCTTTTCCGTAGAACTGCGCGCCAACAGCAGTTCGTAAACATCGTCGAAGGTCTCGTTGGCCTCGCGCGCCAGCAGCGTGGCGCAGGTAAGGGCAAGCTGGCTGTCGCTTTCGACGAGGCGCAAGAAATTCGCGCCCTCCACGAATTTCAGCTGGCAGAATTCGATGGTGGTAACCGTCACCGGCGCAGGCCGGCCTGAGATGATGGCGCTTAGCCCCAGCACCTGCCGGTTCTCGGCGATTTTCAAAATGACGGTCTTGCCCTCGCGAGTTTCGACCGAAAGCTTGAGGCGGCCGGAACAAACGATATAAATGCCTTGCGGAATCTGACCTTCGGTGAGCAAGGTGGCATAGGCGGGATACAGCGTAATGTGCCCAATGCTGCTCAGCATTTCCAGAGGGCCCGAAGGCAAGTGGCAAAAATCGCCGCTGGTGCGGAGCTTACAGTCCACACAGTCGTTTGGGGCAACGAAGCGCCGCGGCACACCCATGGAAGAACACTCCTGTAGGCCCGTAGAACCGAGCGAAATCGAACGCTGGGGAGCGGGAGCAATCCAAGCAAAAATAGAAGTGCACGCCATTGGCCATCACGAATGACCTTTTCAATTGCTTCTTTATTCAATGCCTTGGACGGGCCAAGTAGATTCCGGGAATGGTGCAAGTGCCGTGAAATAGGCAGCGCTGACGAAAATTGGGCAATTGCCGTCTTTCAATCGAGATACTCGGAACGCGAGATTCCCAGCTTCTGGATCTTGTACTGGAGCGTGGTGCGCTTCAGGCCAAGCCGCGCGGCGGCGCCTCCAGTTCCCGAAAGATTGCCTCGGGTCTGGCGCAGCATCTCAAGAATGTGGTCCCGTTCCAGGTCGCGCAGCGTTCCGGTGGAGTCCTGCAACCGGCGGGAGGGTTCGCGCAGTTCCGCCAGGGGTGGACGCAGCCGGTTGTCTTCGGACAGAATGACGGAGCGCGCGATAAAATTCTCCAGCTCGCGGATATTGCCCGGCCAGTCGTAGTTCATCATGGCTTCCACGGCTTCGTCGGGGATGATATCGATCCTCTTCTTTAGCTCCGCCGAACATTTCTCGACGAAATGACGGATCAGCATGGGGATGTCCTCGCGGCGCTCGTGCAACGGGGGCAGATGCAGCGGAAACACGTGCAGCCGATAAAAGAGGTCGCTGCGGAACAGCTTTTCCTCGACCGCTTGCTCCAAGTCCCGGTTACTGGCTGCGATCAAACGCACATCCACGCGGATGGTCTTGGTTCCCCCCAACCGCTCGAATTCCTGGTCTTGGAGCACTCGCAGCAGCTTAGGCTGCAGTTCCAGCGGAATTTCTCCCACCTCGTCAAGCAGCAGCGTGCCTTTGTCGGCCAGCTCCAGCCGCCCAACCTTCTGGCTGACCGCGCCCGTGAACGCGCCTTTCTCGTGCCCGAACAACTCGCTTTCCAGCAAGCCGGTGGGAATCGCTGCGCAGTTTACTTTGATAAGCGCATTGTCCCTGCGCTGGCTCATGAGGTGGATGGCACGCGCCACCCGTTCCTTGCCGGTTCCGGTTTCTCCCGTGATAAGCACGGTGGCATCGGTTCCCGCCACCACCGCCGCATAGTCCAGCACGCGCTTCAGCGCCGGACTTTTGCCTACGATTTCATCCAGGCGGCTCTGGTCGCGAATCCCGCTTTTGCGCG
>Ga0074045_10006423_pt1 | contig 10096 bp, 8 predicted proteins | sample BogForMeECP23OM2_FD_94442 | JGI IMG/M metagenome (GOLD analysis project Ga0074045, IMG submission 94442) | Bog forest soil microbial communities from Calvert Island, British Columbia, Canada - Bog Forest MetaG ECP23OM2 | ecosystem: Environmental > Terrestrial > Soil > Wetlands ... | reverse complement strand
GGAGAGCTGTTGCTGGTACTTTGCGTATTCCAGTTCGCTCTTCGATCGGACGACCTTCTGTTCGGCGCCCTCCAGATCGGCTTTGTACATACGCACATCTTGTTTGGCGGCAGCGAGGCCCGCCTTCAACTGCTCGACCTTGTACTTCGCCGACACCGCGGTTGCCGAGGCAACCTCCAGTTGTGCCTCCAGTTGGCTGACTTGGTATTCATAGGGACGCCGGTCGAACTGGAACAGCGGTTGCCCCTTCTTTACCGGAACATCCGGTTGAACCAGCACGGCGGTCACGAGAGTGGGTTCCGGCAGGCGCGGAATCAGTTGAATCGTGTACTGCACAACTTTCGCGTTCGTCGAATAGGGGGTAACGAAGCGCAGGCCGATGACAAAAATCAGGAATATATGAACCGCGAAGAAGGCGCTGACGATTCCCCACGTCTTGGTGAACTTAAGCCACTTGAATTTAAAGAAAACCAGCCAGATAAACAGGAGGAACGTGAACGTGATGAGAAAAGCTATCATCATGACGCACGCCCCAAGGGTTGCTGCCCTTTCTCCTCTTCAGGCTTCGGCTGGTCCGCCTCCGGTTTCTTTTCTGTCGTCGTCCCCTTCATTCGCGCCATCTCTTCGTCAATGTTTTGCTGCTCTTGCTTGGGGAAGTAGCGGATATCAACGACGTCGGTTGGCTTGAAGGCCCACATGAACGCCTGCATCCATGGCACAACGGCCAGGAATCCGAGCCAACCCATCACGTTGATTGCGTCCGCATCGGGGTGCTTGCGAGCGATGGCGATACGCCCCGGCAAACCAAGGATGAATACGGCTATGGCCAGAAAGGCAGCGACCAGGGCGAGAATAACTGCAAAGGTAAGGTAGTCCCAGATGTCCAGCTTAAAGCCAAGCATAAAAATAGGACCTCAATCCTGTTTTTAGGAATCCCGCCACCAGCATTTATGGAGATCTGGTAGCCTTGCCCTCCATGACGGTGACCCACGCCCCGGTTTGTGTAAGCGTTTCGTATGTGAACGTGTAGACGACGGGAGAGACCACCGTGATGGTGTAGCGTCCTTTCGCAATCAGACCATTCATCTTCGCCTCGGAGGTCCACGTCCAGGTGTTGTCCAGGATGTGCCCGGTCGCCATCTGATGCTCCCCCAAGCTGTTGTAGGAATTGTAGGTATAAATCTTGTCGTCGGGGTTGTACTCCATCACCCTCGTGCTGCGAGTGTCGCCTAAGACCGATGTCATTGAAGAATGAGTCTCAAGAAAGAAGCCACCCGTCACCCAATCGCCGTGTTCCTTGGCAGTGAAAGGTCCGCCCGGAGTATTCGGACTGATCCGCATTGTGCCTTGCAGCTTCCAGTCGCCGGCAAAGTAGCCCATCTTCTGGTGTTCCGGAGTCGGGAGGAGTGTTTGTCCTGAGCCGAGCGATCTCCAAGCCACGACAACAAGCGCAAGAACCTTGAATCCAGACTTGAATTGGAGAGCCATGACTAACTACAGTACCAAGACTGCGGCGTGCCCATAACTGGCAAAATTGCCAGCCGGGGCGAAAACCGGCTCTTCCCGCTATTTCGTTCGCATGCCTGTCTCTTCGCTTTTTGTTTTTTGCCGTTTGATCGTTTCCGTTCCGGATACGCTGCTCCAGCCGTCACTGGGGTTATACTCCGCGATGGCTACGGCGAGATCGGTGGTCTTTTCACCCAAGTCTTTCTGGTAGACGGTACCGTCCTTACCGACGATGAACGTCATGATTCCCGAATCCCTGTATTCCGCAGGATAGGCGAGAATGGCGAACCCGCCGGTCATCTTTCCGTTCACGATGTAGTCCTTCGCGCCGCCCGGCGCTTTGTCTCCTTGTTTAGTCAATATCTGGAAGTAGTAGCCATTGAACGGCTGCGGCTTGTTCCCTGAATTGGTGTAACCCACGGCTTTCGCGAAGTCACCGAGCTCGCCCAGTGGACTTGGAGTCTGACCCTGTGGAGCCTGCCAGTAAAGCCCGTTCTGTTTGCCTTCGTCGCTGACGAACTTCTGAGCGTACCGCTTTACCGTGTCGCCATCGTGAGTTTGGCTGAAGTATTGCGTCTGTGCATCGGCAAGAGCACCGCAGGCAGCAATTGCCGTCAACTCGCCCTTGCCGATGCGGCGGGCCAAGATTTCGTCCTTACCCGCGGCAGTGTCGAAGTACCACTGTCCGGAGGGATTCTTGCCCAGAGGAATTGGAAAAGGATAGTTGTCTGCCCCAACGTAGAGAATCTCGCCGCCCGCTTTGATCTCGCGCCAGCGATTCATTTGGCCGTACGCAGCAACGAAGTCCTGCAGCGCGTTCTTATCCTTTACCGCATCTCCAGAGAACAGCACGTTCTTGGCGTCTGGACCGAAGATCGCAACTAACGCACCCTGGTCGCCAGACTTGGCAGCCTCCAGGAATGCCGCACCTGCGTCTGCCGGCGAGGCGAAGGTTGTTTGAGCGGATTGGGCAGGCGGAGAATTTTCTGGTTTGCTACAAGAAGCCAGCGTGATGATAAGCGCGAACAACGTCACAAACAACACGAGACATGAGGCCAGAATCTTCTGATTCCGAACTAGACGTGACATACACATTCCTCCAAATCGGCATTCATTGTTGACCATCCGCCGTCGGTCGAAACATCAGCGCCGACCGCCGCCACCACGGAATCCGCCACCACCACTAAATCCACCGCCCCCACCGCCGAAGCGACCGCCGCCGAACCCGCTGGCGCCCATGCTCCCCCAGCCGCGACCGCTCTCCGCTCTCGATGACCAGCCACCGGAATTGCCGAATCCGCCGGAATGACCGTCCATACCGCTGAAAGCGGTTGATCTTCCGGCGCTGGAATTGTCGTGCTGCGCCCAGGAGTTCGAGGCATCTTGTTTGTTGACGTTAACGTTGTTATAGGTATTGCCGCCACCTTTGTAGCTATTGCCGTAGTTCGAGTGGTTATAGTTGTTGTAGTTGTTCGAATGATTGTAAGAATTGTTGTAGTTGTAGTTGTTGTAGTGGTTATATGAGTTGTTGTAGCCGTAGCCGTTGTGGTAGCCGCCGTTATAGTACCCACCGTGCCAGGCAGAATTACCGTAGTAGGCTCCGCCGTGATACACGACCGCAGTCCCATGCCAGCCGCAGTTCCAACTGCTATACCCCCAACTACAACACCCACCGCTCATCATCGCGCCGACGGCGATTCCTGCTCCGAACGAAAGCATGCTGGCTGCCACCAAATCGCCCGTTGAGTACACCGGCGCAACATACGCGGGAACCACGTAGGGATAGCCGTAAATTATCGCGGGGTTGTACTGTGGAACATAGACGACCTGAGGGTTGGCCGATTGAATCACGATCGTCTGCGGCGACTGTTGCACCACCGTGATCTGCGGAGTGCTCTTGAGATTACCAGCTGCTTGGGCTTGCGCGCGCAGCGTCTGGATGGCCGTCATCACATCAGCCGACTGGCTGTGATACGCCTCTCCCAGTGACGAAGTCCAGGTGAGATTGCTCGCCAGATTATCGAGCACCGAAGGAAATTGTGTAAGCGCCTTCACGCTCGGATCCCACGATTGCTGCTCAACCGCCTGCATCAGCGCGCTTCCGGTCAAGTTCTTATTCTGCTGCAGCCAGTAGTCGGCAACCGCGACCTGGTCGGGAAACGTCGACGCCGCAAGAATCTGGGCCACCAACGCATCTGGATACAGTGCGATGGGCGCAACCAATGCTTGAAGTTGGCTCGCGCTCATCGGAGCAGTTTCTGTGGGATTCCCAGAGTCATTCGCCGGAGCCGAGGCCGAAGCCTGGTATCCGTACAGAATCTGTGGCGAAACGGTGACGAGAAGGAAGCTGAGGACCACCGATAGGATTTTCTTAGCGTCTGTTGCGATCATATGGCTACTCCAAGACGACGTCATTCGCCGCTCATTGTCGGTCCGACCCCGGGGATCTGCTGGGGCCCAGGATCGGGATCAATGTCGAACCCTTCGCTGACAAAGAAACAGCAATGGATTCCGAGGCTCCAGCAATCTGAACCGGGCCGGTTCGCGCCTACTGAGGCCTCTGAGTTCCAAATTCGCTAAGCCACTGCAGCGGGCTGCTCCGGCCCGTGAACGTTGACCTCTTCTGCGGCTGTGCTAGCCAGGATGCGGCGTGCAGTCGCCGCTTCTTCCGCGGTCCCATGGGCGATCAGCACGTACTTGCCTGCTTTGACGGAGCTCTCGTACTGGAGGGCACTGTCTTTCGGAATTCCGATGCTGAATAACCCCGCTCCGAGCGCGCTTAAACCTCCGACGACTACAGCACTTTCCAGAGCACCCACAATCCATGCGACGGCAGATCCGGCTACCACGACCGGCCCGACGCCAGGTATCAGGAAGAAGGCGGATCCCAACAGCATGCCCCAAAGTCCACCCCAGAAAGCACCTGTCTTCCCCCAGTGCTTCATCCGGTCGCCCGTCGTGTAGTAACCGATAACCTGATCTTCTGTGTGGTAACCCTGACCGACAATCGCGAGCTTCTTGATGTTGAAATTACCCTTCTTGAGCAGATTGATCGCATTCTCGGCATCGGAATGCTGTGGGTAAACCGCGACCACCGAACTTTCGTTGCTATCAATTTGTGTCATTTTTTCCTCCAGGTTTCAGACTGACTGGTCTTGTGTGTTGCCCTCCGCGAGGACCCGCTTGTCGGGAATCAACGAAGTGCAGGAAATTACTGGACGCTCTCGGAGAACAGTTCACAACGAACGCGACTGTTTGGAAACTGTCACTTGTGACAGCTGCCAGCAAGCGTGCCTGGAAGTAATATCCGGCAGACGAATAATCATTACGGGAGTTTCATGAAGAACGCCGGGAAGCGCGTATTCGCCCCTACATGTGCCGTTCTGCTTTTGAGTTCTGCCTTGCCTGCGGAGCAAAAGTGTTCGGTTGAGGTCAAACTCTTGCTTTCGCCGACGACGATCCAAACTGTGATCGCATCCCTCAGTTTTGAAAAAGAGATGGCGGGTCGAGTTTACTTCTACGAAACCGATGACCTCGACCTCCTGAAACAGGGTGTAATTGTGCGAATCAGGCAGGGCTCGGATAACGACCTCACGGTGAAAGTGCGCGTGCGTGAGGGCAGCCAGCAGGTTGACACCACCCAACTTCGTGAGCATTTTCCGTGCGAGATAGATCGGAGTGGAGCGGGAGACGACACCGACTACGCAGTTCGGCGCAAGTACAAGGCGCTGCGGGTGCCTGAAATGGGTACCGACATTTCCAGCTTGCTCAGTCCCCCTCAAAAAAGACTCCTACAAGAGGCGCGGGTCTCGATTGATTGGGCCCGAGTGAAGAGGATTGTCGACATCCACGCAACGAAGTGGGAGGCCATGGCCCAATCGCCTTTCCGCAAACTGGCTCTGGAGCTGTGGGAATCGCCCGCAGATAATATTCTCGAACTCTCGGCCAAGACGGGGCCTGATGTGGGGCAGTCGAGCTATGCGGAGTTGCAACGGCTAGTGACTATGAAAAGCCTGTCGTTGAGCGCAAGCCAAGGCACCAAGACGAGCATGGTTCTGGAGAAACTTACACATCACACATCCCCACCTCCATCCCCGCCCCAATGATCGGGGCTTGGCCTTCTCCCTACCCACAGACCTCCCAGAACGAAGAGCGGCTACTTGGGAGCCTTCGGCGGGTACTGCGCGTCGTAGGTCGCCTGCATCTTTCTCAGTTTGAGCACGCCGTAGAACACGGTAAACGCCATGACAACAACCAGAATCCCGGCGAACCTCTTTTCCCAGCCGTAATCGCTCTCGCGGTTGGCGACGTAGCTGGCGACGATCAAGCTGAGAATGCCGATGTTGATGGCCCAGTTCACCGGCTTCGACACGATGTATGACAGGGTGCCGAAACCGGCGAGTTGGTAGAGCATGAACGGCAGGATCGCCACCATCGGCAGCAACTCGGAGGCACCCAGCGAGATGTCGACAGTGCCGGGAGACACGGCGTGCAGCAGTCTACTGTGCGCCAGTTGATGGAACAGTGACGGAACCGCACACAATAAAGGCACTACGGCGAGCAACTCGAGCACCAGCGACCCGCTCCAGGCGCCAATCTGGGCGGCAGGGTCGGCGCCCGACTTCGATGATTGCGAGCCGATGTAAAGTCCACCGACAATGGCCGCAGTACTGGCCAGCATCAGCAGCTCCACCGTCAGGCCAAAGGCCTCCGGTTCGCCCGCCTTAAAGAGCAGCATGGCCAGGAAGCCGGGGGTGTAGAACATCACGCGTACGAGTTTCGCCCAAACGCGCTCGTCACGTTCCGGCGGCAGGATTGGGAGCGGCAGTCCGTTGATTCCAATAGTTGGTCTATCTTTATCTTTCGACATTCCGGTGTCCTCAAAGTGCAATTTGTACTGGCGTCTGCATGCGTTTTGTGACAACGGAGGAAACCGTTGCCCGGCAAGAGCCAATAAATTTCGTGTTCGTGGGCTAGTGCACCACAAGTGGTGAGCGGCGCCAACTGTCATTTGTTACGCCCGGGGGTCGGGAGTCTTGCATGGGGATCGTGATCCCTGCCGCCCTCATAACTGGCAAAATAGCTGGCAAAACTGGCAGGTGACAGAGCAGGTGGAATGACTCTTAATGAAGTTCAATACCATTTTCACGTTTGCGCATCGAGGATTGACATCCGAGATTTCACCACGCAATATTCGGCTTACTCGGTAGAGCTTGAGGGCAGGCTTGCTGACAAGGTCTAAGGTTTCATCGCATTTGGGGAGACTGGGGGAAGCGCGGGATGAGTGTCACTTATAAAGCCGACGGGCAAGACGGCTGTAAATTACCTCCCGTCTGTGAGTTCAAGAAGGAACTCTCGGGCAACATTGCGAGATGTCTGGCCCTGACATTAGCGCTCTTCACCACTTTGACCGCCGCTGGCCAGGAGGATGTCCAGGCTATTATCGAACGCTCGGTTCAGGCCAACAATAAAGACTGGCAAGCCGCCCCCTCATATTCCTATTCTGAACGCGATGTGCAGAGTGGGGGAACGCGGACGTTCGAAGTAACCATGATTCTGGGTTCCCCTTACGAGCGCCTCGTGGCGGTAAATGGCCAGCCTCTACGTCCGGATGAACAGGCAAGTGAACAACAGAAGCTGGAAAAGGTTACGGCTCAGCGCTGCGTCGAATCGAAACAAGAGAGGGGGGAGCGGATCGCCAAGTACGAAAAGGAGCGCAGCCGCGATCACCTGTTGATGAACGAAATTACGAAAGCTTTCAACTTCAAGCTGGTGGGCGAGCAAAGATCAGGTCCGTTTGACGTTTATGTACTGAAGGCATCACCCCGGCCAGGCTATCAACCGGCCAACAAAGAAACCAAGGTGCTGACTGGGATGGAGGGAGAGCTCTGGATCGATAAACAGACTTTCCACTGGGTGAAAGTCGAAGCAGAGGTGATCCATCCCGTTTCGATCGGTGGCTTTCTCGCCCGCGTCGAGACTGGCACCCGCTTCGAGTTGGAGAACATGCCCGTCGATAACGGGACTTGGCTCCCGGAACATTTTGCGATGAAGTCACGAGCAAGGATTCTCTTTTTTTACACCAGCAAGAATCAGGAAGACGAAACTTATTTCGATTACCGCAAAGCGGTTCGCAATGAAGCGGCTGCTGAATGCGCTGGGCACGTTTATGCAAAGCCGAGAATATCCCGGCTGCGTGAAAAAACGGTGACCGTGGGATATAGTGGGGGCTTGTTGGGAGCTGAGAAAGAAACTCCACAGTAACACGCGGGCCCAATTGCAATTACCGCCGTTTTGGGAGGTGGGCAGGCCTTGACTACGGACACTTGGATGACCTATCCGGCGCATCCGCATGCGCTCCCTTTTCGCACCATCTTTGGCGAATACCGTGTGCGGCGTCCGGAGGACCTTGCCGACGCGGTACTGAAGGTTATTCGGAGGCCGGAGCGCATTCCCGAAGACCCCGCGTACGCAGCGCTCGCGGACATTCTGAAGTCCGCGCGTAGTTCGGAAGAAATTGCCGAAACAGCGGCGAAGCGCATTCTGAAATCGGAGCATGAGACCGGACCACTTACCACCGCCGTGGCGAAACACATTCTGAAGTTAGAGCTGGCCCCGCAAGACCTTGGAAGCGTATGGACGAGGCTTGATGCTGACATCACGAAATCTGAGAACTCATACCGGGACCTGGAATTGGCGAAGGAACATTTGCAAGCCGAGCGGCAGACGCGAGGAGAACCAAACGAGGAGTTCAAGAAGAGACTGGTAGAAGCTTACGAGCGAGTGCTGCTCGCGGAGATCATTTGCCAGATTCGTGATTGGCCGCTGAAATCCATTTTCCACGCGATGGAGGGTTCGGCCGTCTGCCTCTCCGGCGGCGGCATTCGTAGCGCAAGCTTTTCGCTGGGCATTCTCGAAGGACTGGCACGATTCAGCCGTCGCGCGCCGTGCACGGAGAAGCAGAAACCTCTCCTGGATACGCTGGACTACCTATCCACGGTTTCCGGCGGGGGCTACATTGGCAGTTGGCTGATGGCCTGGGCGCAGAGAAGTGACTACCATCAGGTCATCGAAATTTTAGCGGCGGCGGCTCCGACCTCGGGAGACCCCGAGCCTGAGCCCATCCGACACCTGCGCGAGTACACCAGCTACCTTTCACCACGCTACGGTTTCACCCTGGACACGCTGACACTGCTGTCGATCGTGATGCGCAACATGATCCTGAACTGGCTGATTCTTGTGCCGCTGGTTATGGCGTTGTTCTGTGTGCCGGAATTCCTCTACAACTTCTCCTACGGCTGGGCTTTCGCTCATGCGAAGTCTGGGGAAGTCTGGTTTCAGGAAGTGATGGGATTGGCTATCGGGTGCGTCATGTTCGCTTCCGCGACCGCCGTGTGGCGAATGTTGCGACCCCTGTACAAGTCGGAGTTCACCGATCCACAGAAAGAGGGAAGCACTTTTCTGGAGGTTTGGTTCTTTGCGCTGCCGATTCTCGTAAGTGCGTGGCTGTTGGGTGAAGCTTCCGCCTGGGCCTACGTCAGCGGCACGCTGAGTGGAAGTCAGTGGACGGTTCTACGTCTGGTCCGATACCTGATGTTCTACACCGCCATTCCGCCCTTGACCATGTCTCTGGTTCGCCTGCGCGTGCTCTGGCAAACCGATGACAAGAATCCAACGGCTTTACACAAACACGATGGAAGCGGGCGACTAGCCTGGGCCAGGCTGATCTGGTCGTTTGTGGCGCCCTTGTTAGTAGCGGCATTGGCAGCCTTATTGCTGGCCGGATGCGCATTGCACCTCGCCCCACGATTGATGGAGGTCAATCGCTGGCATGTTGTTATTAGCCACAAATTTGTTGTTCTGGTGATCCCCATCGTGCTCGGCGTGATGATGCTGTCATCGACCTTGTTGACGGGGCTGCTGACCCACATCGAACAAGAAGAGGAACGGGAATGGTGGGCGCGCGCGGGAGGCCTGCTGTTTTTGTGCCTGTTGTGTTGGCTGGCATTGAACTGCACCGCTTTCTTCGCCCGTGGTTGGTTACACTTCATGCACGCCTCGATCCTGGGAGCGGTGGGGCTCGGCGCAGGTTATATCGGCAGTGCGGCGGGGCTGAGCGCGGCCACCAGCGTCGGCCTCAAGCGCGTCAAGGCAGAACAACTTACGAAGTTCGAACAGTTCTTGGCCAACCATGGAATGGTCGCTCCAGTAGCGTCCGGCATCGCGCTGGTCTGTCTCGCGTTAGCGTTGGCAACGTTCACCAGTTGGCTGCGGGTGAACCTGTACAACCGGCTGATCGAGGTGGCGAATTCGTTGGACCCCAGCGTCCTGCAATATTACTTGTTCCATTATCTCGGGGTGAAGGTCCACGTCGCGCAGTCGGTTCGCTGGGTCGGCACCCTCGACCGGCTCAAACTGGACTCACTCGCCGCCTTTGTCCTGGTTGCGACAGTTTGCGTCTTGGCGCTCTTCGCCAACATGTTCATCAACATCAACACTTTTTCGCTGCATGGCATGTACCGCATGCGGCTCACGCGCGCGTACCTGGGCGCTTCGAACTTCGCTCGCCGTCCCGACACCTTCACCAACT
>Ga0074045_10006422_pt1 | contig 10096 bp, 6 predicted proteins | sample BogForMeECP23OM2_FD_94442 | JGI IMG/M metagenome (GOLD analysis project Ga0074045, IMG submission 94442) | Bog forest soil microbial communities from Calvert Island, British Columbia, Canada - Bog Forest MetaG ECP23OM2 | ecosystem: Environmental > Terrestrial > Soil > Wetlands ... | reverse complement strand
GCCGGCGCCCGCCACCGCGACTGGAGCGTTGCCTTAGGCCGAGGGCATGTGGCGGCAGAAATGTACCCGGCGAAGTGGACCTTCGATCCGAGTGCCCCACCCAATTGCACGAATGATTATGTGGTATTTGGGCTGGCCACCGCGGGCGCCGCAAACGGTCAGGCCAATCTGGTTGGGTTCAACAACCTCTATGCCGGCACCGGCGGATTCTGCACGACTGGGCCGAATACGTACTTTGCCTACAACGTGACCACGGTGGCCGGGGGCAAGGTGGTAACTTCTCCCGTAATTTCGTTGGACGGGACCAAGATCGCTTTTGTGGAGAGCCTGGGAACTGCGTCCATTTTTCACGTGCTGACGTTTACGCCTGGCCAGGGCGGAATCACGACCGCGGCGACGCCGACTGCAATGACTTCTCTCACCTATTCCACTTCCAGTACCACGACTTCGTCTCCGTGGATTGACTATAGCGACGACGTAGTTTACGTGGCCGACGACAACGGCGTTCTTTATAAGATCACGGGAGTATTCAAGGGAACACCAACCTTGGTTAAATCGTCGCCGTGGCCGATCACGGTGTCGAGCGGCTCGCGCCTTAGCCCCCCCGTCCTCGATAGGTCCCATGGCTTTCTGTTGGCTGGAGGAAGAAATGGGGACCTCTATGAGATCAACATATCGACCGGAGCGGTCTCGGTGATGATTGTCGGTTCCCATGGCGCCAAGGGTGCCGGTGTGTGGGCGCCGCCCATTGTTGACGTCACGAACGGTACGACATTCGCGGTCAGCGGCAATGACGGTACGTCCGCGGTTCTGGTGCAGGCCGATACCGTGACTCTTACCCAATTGGCAAAGGCTCGGATCGGTGTGGGCGGGACCAGTGGGACTGCCATTAACATTTATCAACCCGCTCTCAGCAACGACTATTACACGAGTCCGTCCAGTGGAGCGATCTACGTATGCGGGACCGGAACCGGGGCGGACACATCGCCTTGGGCATACTCGTTCGGTTTTACCGGACGCACCATGCTCACAACCGCGGTGTCCAAGAACCAGCTGGTCACTTCCACTGCCGCCACGTGCACCTCATGGAATGAGTTTTTCAACCCTAATATTGGCACTAGCGGAACAGACTTCTTTTTCTTCGGATTGACGCAGGGTTGCCCGGGTGCTGGGGGCAGCACGGGCTGCGTGGCATCGATCACAACGACTTCTGCGACGCTCGTAACCGCGGCTGTCGCCGGCGGGCCTAGCGGAATAGTGGTCGACAATTACAGGACGGAGGGGCAAGCTTCCAGCATCTATCTGACGGGTGAAGCCACGAACACGGCCTACAAATTCACGCAGAACGGGCTGAATTAGCGCAGTAGAAACCACGGGCCCTGCTCAGGCTAATGGATCTTCGAGCCTGCGGCAGGGCCTTTTATCCCGCTGGTTGGCGGGGAGCTCTTTCTGGTTTGCGCTACTCCCTGGTAATTTCCCAGCCGTTGTCTCTCTTGCTTAGGAAGATCGTCACCTTGCTCGGGTCGGCGTGGTAGAAAGCGGCTCCGAACTTGTCAATCAAGGTGGAGCGTTCCCACGTATTGAAAGCCTTCACGGCAGGCCCGGAGGCGTCAAGCAAGTCCCCTGCCTTGGTGGTCTCCCATTTCCAGGAGTAATCCACCGTCGCCTTTATTGGGCTCAGCATCGTAACCTTCTCAACCGCTATCAGCTTCCGTTGTGCCAGTGGCACGGTGTACTCAGTTCCGTCATCGGTCTTCTTTTCTTTCACGCCCGCGACCGTCGTCAACCATTCCTGCCCGCTGGGCGTCAGCGCTACGGGAGTTTTTCCTTTCTGCGCCTTGTCGATCTTGAGATATCCCGCCTTTTCCAGCAACCGATAGCGTGGATCGAGGGGCGTCTGGTCTTCAACCGCACCGGTGGAAAAATGCAGGGTTGCGGGACCTTGGCGTTCCAAGCCCGCCAGCACGATCGGACTCACCTCCGCGGTAGTGAGCGTGGTTCGGCTCCACAGCACAAAGTAAAGGGCCACACCGGCGATCCCCACAATGAGAGTGACCATCAGAAGTAAAGGAAGAATAGAAGAACTCTTTTTTTCCATCTCCAACTCTTGCTCGAACATGACATCCTCCATGAACGTGTTGCGCGCACCGGACGAACTGCTCTATGTCAACTCAATTTTGCGCCCGGAATTGCCTTGGCCCTGTGACGTAGCTCACACTGTGAGGTTGGAAGGTCACTAAACATTCACCTGCCCCACTACTGGCTGACCAAGGATTTGCAAGCAATTGCAGTTGGGGTTGAATCCGGTTGAAGCTCTCGGCTAAAATAACAGGCGTAACATATTGATAAAAAACCGCTTATTTTGCAGGGACACTGGAAGGACAATTGCGCCAGCAAGCCGCATGTTGGGGTTCTTGCCGAGCGCGGTGGAGGGAGATGCCGAGGCACCAGTGGCTGAGAGTGCGCCGGGAGGGCCTCACCTCCTATTACGGGGCGCCTCGATATTGTTGCTGGTTGCGTTCAGTTGCGTGCCCGGGTGGTCGGCTGCGATCAGGCCGTGGCGCGTGAATCCGCACCGTATTTCACTCTCGCAATCAGAGATCTATCTGCGCCACGCGCCCCCGCACGTGTCCGAACTCACACCTACGATGCCGACAATGGCCCTGCCAAGGTGTGAGAGCGTGCAACCAGCCGAGGCCTTGCTCACTCCCGATCCTCTATTGCCGATCGCGCCTGATGGTCCGCTGGTGCGAGTCAGTTTTGTCATTGGTCCAGACGGACGCGTGCACAGTGCCTTCGTGCTTTACAGTGGAGGAGCCAATGAAGATGCCGCGGTGCTACGCGCGGTACGCGGCTGGCGGTACCGTCCGGCGCTCTGCAACGGCGTGCCTACCGATTCGGAAGTGCGTGTACGATTCAGCATCCACGAGTGAGCGAATTTCTCCTACAATAGATCGCAATGAGGTTGCCGTGAGCGACGAAAAGAAGCCGGTCGAATCGGACGAAAAGCCTGCCGGAAGCAAGGAGATCGAAGATTTCTTTCAACGCCTTCCGGCCAACTTCCGTTGGCCAAAGCCAAATGCGGACGCGGTGGCCGCGGCGGTAGAAGCGATCCAGCGAATGTCAGGGGGCGCGGCCGTCGCACAGGATCTGGCGGCGATCAACGATGCCGCCGAACTATCGAACACCTGCGGCGCCTGCGGCGGGACCTTGCCGACGACGGCGCGTTTCTGCGTGTGGTGCGGACTTGCGCGGGACGGTTCCGGGCCGGCTGCGAATCAGCAGCACGTTCATCATCATTATCATCATCTCGTGCCTACTCAGAACGCGTCATCGGTTGCGCCCGCGACCGAGGCCGAGTCGTCGGAGCCGCGCGGCCGCGCGCCCGGCTCTCCGGGGCCGGCGCCGGGAGGCCGCGCGGAACTCGCTGCGCGCCAGGTTGCCCAGGATTGGGCGCAGGCCTGCAATACGCGGCATATTGATGACCTCGTCGAGCTTTATGCAGCGGACGCGACCCTGATTCGGTCGAGTGTCCCACCCGTGCGCAGCCTGCCTGCCATCCGCGAATTTCTTTTGTCGATGCTGGAAGCCGGGTTAGGTGAAGTTGAGCTGGAATCTTTGCGGCTGGAAATGATGGGTGAGATTGCGATGGACATTGGCCGCTGCAAGATGCTGGTCCCAGTAGCGATGGGAAAGCGGCGCGAAGAGCGCGGGAAGTATCTGATAGTACTTGTCCGCCAGCCTGTCGGCACGTGGAAGATCCTGGCGGACTGTTGGTCCGCGGATCTGCCCGTGAGCGCGCCGCCCGAGGCCGCGCAGCGAAAGGGGAGCGAGCCCGGTCCGCCGGCGCAGAAACGGCATTAGCTCTCTTCCGCAATTTTCCGCTACAGTAGCGCAAAGAAAAACCCCGATCCTTGCGGATCGGGGTTGAGGATCAGTTGCGTGCTCAGTTACCGTTGAGACCACGCGCCGCGAACAACTGCCGGTAGCCCAAGCTTTCGATGTCCTTGAACATCGGCGTTCCGGGTGGCAGGCCCTGGGGCACGGTGAAGTCCGTGTCGAAATAGTAGTCGCGCGGATTGGGCGGCTGATACACCACGTATTCGCAGCACTTGAACATTCCGGTGTTATAGGTGGAGTAGAACATTTCCACCATCGAGCCCGCGTAGTGCATCGTGGAAGGAGTGTCCTGCCAGTCTTCGAGGAAGCGCAGGAAGTTCCCGATTCCTCCATCCGTGCCTATGGAATAATCGTTGCCGTCTTTCTCCCATCCCGGGTGCGGGAAGGTCAGAGTCTTTCCGGCAGCGGTCGCTAGCCGATAGTAGGTGTTCGCGGACGCCGCCCGGTTGTAGGGAGGTCCGCCGCCGTCGCTGGCAGGCTGCGATGGCTCGAGGATCGTGCTGTTATCGTCGTTCCAGTTAGTAGAGAGAAAAGTGACGGTATCGGCGATCACGGCAGCCGGAACATGCAAAGGAGAAGTCGTGTCCGGTCCCAGCGCCCCACCTGTCTCTTTCGTAAAGGCCGTGTCGTTGGGACCGCTGTTGTAGTTGCCCTGGATGTACACGGGATTTTCCGAAGCGACCGTGAATCCGCCATAGAAACTGACGTTGTTGACGGAAACTTGCACCGGGGTCGTGGGCAGGTTGCCCATCGAACCATCCACCAGTTTCAGAACGTGACGAGCACCGCTCACCCAGTTCTTGCGCCCGGTAGTGCCGCAGGAATTGATACGCGGACTGAATGGATTGTCAGGCGCGGCCGCAATGATTTGGACGTTTTGGTTGGTTGTGCCGTTCCACTGGGCCAAGCCCAGGTTCGCCGTGCCAAACGTGTCGATAAAACCATTCTGATTGACGTCTTCGCTCGCCCCCTGCGTCGCCTGTGACACGATTAGTGGGGTGCCGGCGGCGTTGTCGGAGTTGATCACGTCCTCCAGACCGGAATCCCCGGTTCTAGCCGGTGTGCCACCGGTGGCACTCATCGGCGGATTCGGGTTCGGGAGCATTCCGCGGCGGTCAGAAAAATACAGAACATATCCATTCTGTTGGAGATAGTCCACACTTTTGCCGCTGCCGGAGATGTTTCCCGCCAGCCATCGCTGTAGATTGCCTACATCGATTTCCACAGCGCTCATCACACCAAGCGTCGTGCAGGTGTCGTCCGTGTTCACCTGGTGGGTCGTGACATCCCGTGGTTCGCCTTCGCGAGCATCGTAGAAATTGATCGGATACCAGTTGTACTGGGTCAGGCTTTGCGGAGTTTGCACCTGGTTAGTGTTAGCGTTTGTAGGCGTAATGCCAAAAGCCCACTGTCCTCCCGATCCCGCATCCGAGGCAAGGAGCGGCACAGGCTGCGTGGCCGCCGCCTGCCAGGCCGTGCATCTCAGGCTGGCCCCGCTGCCAGTCGTGGTGGTACAGACCGGAGAGTTGGCTTGCGAGGCTGGCCAGACTCCGGCCACTTGGGTTGGTTCGGTAGGAATCGTAGTACTGCCGGCATTGCCGCGGTCGGCAGGCCGTTGCAACAGAAGAATCGCGTTCGGAGTGATCGGGTTCGGAGTTCCCGTCGTCGGGACGCCGGCGCCGTTAGCCGTCGGCGGCGTCACGCCGCGGGCGAATCCCAGGGACAGCCATTCCTGAGTTACCGGGTGCCAAACGCCCGAAGAGTCAACGTATTCCACCCGGAGATAGCCATCGATCAGGCTCCAGGCATTGGCATTGGGCGAGTTGTAATAGGTTAATTGCGGGTTATTTCCGGCGACGACCGGCGAAGCGGGATTGGGAAAAGCATAATAGGGATACGTTCCCGCGCCAAGGCAGGTGGCAGGGATGCTGGCTGGCGTCGGAGTTGCCGGCGGACAAATGTTGATTGCCGGATAAGCAGCGGGAGTACCGGCCCCCCAGTTGAAACCGGTCGTGCCGTTGGTGCCGATCATGAAGGTCGGGGAGTTTACCGCGCCTACATTCGTCGGGTGCGGGTTCGTTGGCTGGAGCCCCTGTGAGGCAGATTGTGCGCTATACGGCCAAGGCGCGTAGGGCCATTCCGGGGTGCTGCAAGAGTTCGCCGAAACGCAGGACGACGGAATCGGGACCGCATTCGAAGCGGCGGCAAAGTACAGGCTATAGTAGTTGCCAGCCGCCGGCGTTCCCCAGGTCCCGGTGCTGTAATTGCTTGAGGATATCTGGATGCCAAAGGGATTGATGCCGGTATTGCCGGTTGGGATCGTCGTCACCCCATTTTGCCAGTTTAATTCCGCAGGCGTCGCGTTTGCCAGTCGGACGTTCTGAGAATCCGAGGCTCCTCCAGGCAAATCATTGGGATCGTCGCTCAGCAGCACGTGAATCTGCGCCAGGTTATATTCACGCGACTGGCTTAACGCAGTCGTGTCGGTCACGCCCGCAGCAGTCAGATATTGATCTGGTGGCCTCCGAATCAGTTCGTAATCGTGTTGGGTTCCGGTGACAAAAGGCAGCTTCAGCTGCTTGGCGCCCGTTCCCACCTCGCCGCTGGTGCTATTTCCGTAGTCCCCGTTGATGAGCTCGTGGTTCACGCTCGAAGAAACCGAACTGAAAGTGCTGTCATAGGTCGAAGCGTAGGTGGAAATTTCGAAAGCGGTGTTATCGAGCGACGCGGGTGGAGCTCCACCCATCCCGAGCACGCTGCCGCTGTTGAGGGCCACGCAAGTACTGGACGCCTTCCCCGGAAATGGACAATTACCGTCGGCAGTCGGAATGTAGACCGTGCCGTTATCCTCAGTGCTGGAATTGGCCGTCAAGGTGTTGGGAAGATTGTTGACGACAACGTTGCCGAAGGCCTCGAGTTTGTTGTGAAAGGTCAGCGTGGCGTTGTTCGACACACCCAGGTAGAGATCGCCGTTGGCATGCAGGCGCCCGGCGAAGTCGAGGGTGGGATTGCTGAAGAACGAGCAATCGGCTTCGCAAAACACTCCGTATTGAAACACGGGGATCAGAGCTATCTGAGCGCCCCGCGTCATGCTGACTTCCTGGCCACCCAGCATGGATGCGGTCACTGTCATGCTGATAGGAATGATTTGCGCATACAAACCAGTATCAGGCCCGGCAGAGATCTGTCCCCAGCAAGTGCTTTTTCCAGGGCAACTGGGCGACACGCCCGACTGCGCCGACACGCTGCTGTTGCAATTCACGGTCGTGGCCGACGATCCGGAGCCGGATGTTCCCGATGCCTGCACCATATAGTACGGGAATGTGACTCCGGGAATGCTTGGGGTCATACTGTTGATGGCGCAGATTTGCGCGACGGTGGGCGCCTGCACAGCGCTGATGGCAGTGCTCAGGTCGGAGTACATCTTCTCAATGCCACCCTCGGCGGCGTGATAGGCCAAGTTATTCTGCAGATCGGTGCCGCCCACTTTGCCTTCGGTGTTGACCATCATCATCAGGCCGATTGCAATTCCCGACAACAACAGCAGCAGCAGCAGGGACGCAATCAGCGCGAACCCCTTGGCTTGCAGTCTGGTCGTGTTCATGCCATAAATTCCCATATTGTCGCTCCCCGTTACCTCGTTCCCCATCGCGTTGCCAGCCCCTTGCGTTTGCGCCGCGGCTTCTGGCCGCGGGACGGTCGATTGCTAATAGTTGTTCACGTACGTCAGATTCCGAGCGCTTACCGATGTCTGTAAATCGATGGACTGATCACCCCTGGACAAGCCGTACAGCGACCCCTTCACCGAGCTATCCATAGCCATATTGGCGATGTTGATCTTGGTGATCTGGTTGGGAAAAAGTCCGCTCGAACTGCCCGAATAGCAGACATCGCCGGCTGCGCCGGGGTTTTGACATTGCGTCGCCACCGAAGGAGGAGTGGTGGACGAGTTGAAAAGGTCATACGTGAACTTCATGTACACGGTGCTTTCCGCCACCGGAACCGGGGAGTGCCCACTAATCTGCCGCATGAGCCGTGACGGAGTGACAGTGGTGTCGATGTAGTAAGTGATTACCTCAAGGCGCACTCCGTATCCGGTGGTGATGGGCGAAGCAGAGTACTCGCTAGCGAGGCTTTTAGGGATGGTCGACCCCTGGTTCATCTTGAGCGGATCGCCGGAGTTGAAAGTGACGGTGGTTGACGTCGGGGTGGCGCCGTAAACTTCCCCCACCACCGGTATAGTGTTTGAACCGGAGGTAAAGTAGAACAAGACCAGATCACCAGGCGACAGTCCCACCGCCGAATCGTTTATGTTCTGTATCGAGGCGGAATTCGGTGCCGTACAATTCGTGCTCATCGTAGCGGGCTGAGCGAAGGTGACCGTCGTCGTGCTCGCGACCGATGCGGTGTAGCAGTCCAGGTAGAACGCGGGGTCTGTATAGACCACCGTGACGATATCCGTGGTTTGCCCCGAAATTGTGGGTCCGACGTTGTATCCGGTCAACAGCCCATAAAGATACGGAGTGCCGCTCGGTTGAGGATACTTCACGGATGCGCCGCTGATGTAACACGTGCTCGACTGATCGCAGCCATACACCGGAATGGTTGAGGAGGTTGGCAGTTGGATGGCCGCGCCGTTACCCAGGCCCGCCCCAGCCAGGCTCAGGTCCTTCGTCAGCATGTTGGAGGCCGCCCGAAAATCCTGCTGCATCTCGGCTCTCTGAGAAATCGTCCAGGTCGCGTTCACGCCCTGTACATACAGCTGTGTGGCAGAGGCGACCACAATTGTTCCGAGGGCGGTGGCGACCACCATTTCCATCAAGCTGAATCCTCTCTCGCGCTTTGTTGAGCGTTTGCTCATAGGCCCCTCTTAGTTGAACTGTGAAATGTATGAACTCAAAACGTATGTCTTCTGGCTGTTCTGGGTTGTCGTGTATTGGATGGTGATGGTCACGCTGCGCAACGAAGACTCCAATTCACCCTGGGCGTTGTACATCGGCCCGATCGCAATGGTGCGCTGATAGCCTGTCAATGGGATGTACACATCGTCTGATGTTCCGAAGATTCCATCTGGTCCGGGATCGTGCAATGTTTGCCGCAGAGCTGAGGCCTTGTCGTCTGCCGTCCCATAGATTCCATCACTCCCACCGCTGTAAATCTGCTGAGCTCCGGTCAGGAAGATGCCGCAGGGGGAATTGTTGGTGACGGGACAGTTCGTGGAGCCAACATTCTGGATGTCGTCAAACGTAATCTGCGTGGTGTTGCGGGCCGTGATGATGCTTTCGTAAGCTTCATCGGCCAGTTGTTTAGCGATCATGTCCTGCTGCGAGGTTTGCGTGGTAGCCATGGCCAGGCCGAACACGCCCAGCAGACTCACCAGGCCTACCGTCAGCACGGCCATCGAGATCATGACTTCGATGAGCGTAAATCCGGCCTCCACATCCTTCCGCACTCGAAACTTGCCGTTTTGCTGGATCATTGCCGCAACCATTGATAGCCACCTCCGCTCAAGGGGTATACACGCCAGCCGTGAATGCGGCCCGTACCACCCCACAGTGTGATCGCCCTCGAACTCAATATGTTTCCCGATTGCGCGATGTACACCACGCCACCATCCCAACTCCCCGAACAATTTCCTGTGCCGTCCTCGGCGTCCTGGGCGGAACCGTCGGGGCAAAAATAGACCGTCGATGATCCTCCGGTGCCACCATTGGCGGTATAGCCAAAATCGATGGGCAGCAGGGTGGAGTTGTTATAGTTATCCGGGGCTGTCGCCTTCGTGTTGGGAAGGCCGGTTTGAGCAAGAAACTGCACGTCCGTCGGCAATTTATAGGTTGCGTTGCACAACTGACCTGAAAACGTCGCCGTCGGAGTTATCGTGATTGTGTTCGGCGAGACGGTGTTGGAAAAAGTCACGGAGTATGATGTGCGCTGCGCCACCGCGCAGTCGCGCGCCTGTCGCATGACTGACAGCGTGATGTCATACGCGTTGATCACGTGCTGCTGATTCAGCAGAGGCATCAGAGTCATGACCGAGATCACGGTCACAATAATGCCGATCGCGAGCGTGATCGTCATCTCCACGAGGCTGAAGCCAATAAGGTTTTCGCGGTTTGTTACCGCATTGATTTTCATTCTTCGTCCCCACCTGCTGAGCAGGTAAAAGTCGACGCTCTCAGCTCGCGGCTCGGAGCGG
>Ga0074045_10006421_pt1 | contig 10099 bp, 8 predicted proteins | sample BogForMeECP23OM2_FD_94442 | JGI IMG/M metagenome (GOLD analysis project Ga0074045, IMG submission 94442) | Bog forest soil microbial communities from Calvert Island, British Columbia, Canada - Bog Forest MetaG ECP23OM2 | ecosystem: Environmental > Terrestrial > Soil > Wetlands ... | reverse complement strand
GAGTTTCGGCGTGATGTAGTCCGGATCGCGGGTGTCGGCGAGAGTAAGAAGCGGGCGCGAACCGGGGACCATGCGGTGACGCTGATCCTGGCTATCCGCGGTGTGGCTGATTTTCTTGGCAAAGGTGTACGTGGCGTGCTGGAGCGTGCGCATCATGGGCGCGTGCACGCCGATATTGAGGGTTTCGAGGCGATAGAGATTCCGCGCGGGATTCAAAAGGCGGTCGATGGCCTCCGCATCGGGGCAGGCGGCTTCGGTGAGGCCGACGACGGCGCGATAAGATTCGGCCATGACACGAGCGGCGTTATGGGAGTAGTCGAGGAGGCGGGAAGTCTTGCCGTTAAGCCGGGCGTCGAATTCACGGGCAAAGTCATCCGCCTGCGATTTTGTAGGAGTGGCGTCTTTCCACTCGGGGAGTTCTTCCAGAGGCGTGGTGCCAAAGCGATCGAAGAATTGCGGATCGTGTTGACGCACCTGGGCCACCATTTCGCCGATCACGGCACGGGCCTCGCTGGGCGTGTCCGACGCCGAACACATGCGCCAGAGGCGGTGGAGGACGATGCCGGAAAGGGTGTGAACCATCGTGGTGAAGGCGGCGACCGGGAGGACATAACGCGCGATTTCGATGGCGCGTTTTTCGGCGGAGCGCTCGATTCTTTGAAGGCGCTTGGGATGAGACATCGGACTGATATGCCAAATGTCGTTCAAAATGGTGCGCGCGTCGGCAACCAGAATCGTGGAAAGCTCGCGATAGTAGCCCCATGCGCGCGCAATGGCGGCTTCGTAGATCTGGCGGGAGCCTTCATCGAAGAAGAGTGAGACCGCGGGAATGTAGGCCTGGGCGCGATCCAGTCGGACGTATCGCTGGCTTTGCTGTTCCGAATTATAGAAGGGGTGGGCGTGGAGGAAGGACCAGACGAATTGGCGGCTGACGTTTTCCAAGCCGAATTCGAAGTGAGCGTGCTGGTAGACGGTGTGGTGGCCGCTATAGAAAGTGGCTGCGCCAATGTTGAGCCGCTGCTTGTCGGTGATCTCCTCGGGCGTGATGAGGCGGGAAGAGTAGCAGGTACGGGCGGCGGCAATGGCGGAATCGAAGGGATGAGAGAAGGCGTTGCGGAGGGTGACGCGAGGGGGTGCTGTCTCCACGAAGTCGGAGGCAGGAACACCATCGAACATGCGGGATTGTGTGGCCACGCTGAGGATTGATTTTACACGGAGTGAGAACGGCGGGTTGGAGAAAAATGGCCGGCGCGGTCTACGGGAGAGTGAGTAGAAAAGGCAGCGGACCGGCCGATGACCGGTCTGCTACCTGCAACGAGTATTAGGCCTGTGCGGGTTGTTTTTTGGCGGCGGCGTTGGCTGCAGCGTTGGCGTACTTTTTCTGGAAGCGCTCGACGCGGCCGGCTGTGTCCACGAGTTTCTGCTTGCCGGTGAAGAAGGGGTGGCAACTGGAACAGATTTCGACGCGCAGCATATTGCCCTTGACGGTCGAGCGCGTCTGGAAGGTATGCCCGCAAGCGCAGTGGACGGTAACGGCGTGGTAATCGGGGTGGATCCCGGGTTTCATGAAATCTCCAATTCATCGTGGCCGGTCTGCGCGGGAACCCGGAAGTGCGGGGTTACAGCCGCGTCGCTAGGTCACGAGACAATCTACAATTATACGGCAATTTCACCGGAACGCAAAATTGCAGGGATCAGGAAATGAAGTGGCAGCCGAAGCGGAACGCGCCTCCCGCCGCACGACGCGACCACACCGGCCTCAGATAGACGCGCACGGGCGGGAGAATGGGGACGTGAAGAATGGCGATGATATTGTCCGGCAGATCCTCCTGCTGTTCAAATTCGAGGGCCACGCCACCGAAGCCGAGGTCCAGCACACGAGCCCGGCGGGCGCCTTGCTCGCCGATGATGGCGTAGGCATTCGTGCCAACCATAGAAACGCGCTCGGCCTTACGCTGAATCGCATACGACGCCGGCGTTACAGGCGCAAGAGGAGTTTGCTCCACCAAGGAGCGAGCGGCAGCGGAAGAAGCGTCGGCGAAGTCGGAGGAAGGTTTTTCGGGTGGACGACCAGCGGAGATGGAGACGGGCGGGGGCGCCACAGGAGGTGGCGCGACCGCAGCCGGAGCCACGGGACGTGCCGAGCCATCGGCGGTGTGCGCGTGATTGACGTGCTTCAGACGATAGAGGCGTTCGTCGGCGACGCGCACCAGTTGATCGGACTGTTCGCCGTCTTGCGGGAAGTTGGCCACGCCGTGATCCATGGTCACGGGGAAAGCGAGCTGCAAAGGGTGCAGGGTTTCCGCAAAAACAGTCCCGACACGACGGCTGAGGGCGAGGGCTTGAGCGGCATCGGTTTGCGGCAAAAGGAGAGCGAACTCATCGCCGCCAATGCGAAAGGCAGAGTCTGAGGTGCGCAGCGCTTTCCTGAGCGTGGTGGCGGCGGCACGGAGGACCTCGTCCCCGCGAGGATGGCCGTACTTATCGTTCACTTCCTTAAAACGGTGCAAGTCCAGAATGACGATGCCGAGCGGAAGACCGTAACGGCGCGCGCGATTCAGTTCTTTTTCGAACGACTCGGCAAACAAACGGCGATTGTATAGGCCGGTGAGCGGGTCCGTAATCGCATTGACCTGAAGTTTCTTGTAATCCTCATATTCGAGCAGAATCGGAACGCGAATCAAACCGGTGGAAGAGAGGACATCCATCAGAACGGTTTTGAGAGATATGGGACGTCCGAGCTGATCCGTGAGTTCGCGTCGGCGTGTGAGCATTTCCTCCCAGAGGTGAAGGCACTGCGACTCGCGCAGATCGAGATGCGTGGTGGTGCGAAAATAGCGCTGCAGAAAATGACTGCGCGCGGGAATGTCCATGACGTCGAGCGTGTCCGCGAGGAGCTCGAGGTAGGCATCTTCCATGGGCAAACGCGGGGCCGCCGGGGCTCCGGGACTGGGCATGGCCGGGTTTCCCTACAATCTGCCTCTCCCCGCGGGGGCTGGGGCAAGCACATTTGAATGACTGACCCTAAAAGGAAGCAAATCAAGCGCCAATTAGGGCCGAGCGTGCAACCTGTATCCACGCAAAGGAGATGCAATGGGGACGCCGGTATCCTATTACAAAACGAAGAGATAAGCGAGTTCCCGGAAGCATCTTTTTAAGCCAAACATCAGCCCGAGACAAACGACACAACCCGATGAGGATGAAGCATTCCCCAGGGACAGGAAATTACTCAAGAGGGTGCAGGAATTCCAACCCAAACAGACGAATCTCACCCAAAAAGTCCAATCGGCGTACTTTGGCCACAATGGGGGGAGTTTCGCTGGGGATGAGGCTGGAGGCAGCAGGAGAGGGGGCGGGGATGGTGAGATGGACCGTCTGATCGGGGCGCAGGACGTGGACTGAGGTGATACAAGCGCCGGTGGCGCTAATATTGAGCGTCTTCGTGAGCTCTATGAACTCCGCACCTGAAGTGTCCGAGCCCCGGAGAAAGACGGGAACTTGGATACGGATGCGAGCTGAGCGGCGCGATCCGGAGGAATCCACGCGGGGCCCCTCCTTTGCTTGATCAAGGCGAAGAACCATATTGATAGTACTCTGGAACTAGTACAGGGCAAGCAAGTTGCGTGCCAGGTTCCCGGCTAGAATCTCAAAGTAGAGTCCTTATAATTCAGTAAGTTAGAAGCTACACGAACGTAGGAGTTGGGCTTTAGGAGTAAGAGTGGGACTGGATTGGCTAGGGATTTCCCAAATTGTGCAATTGGAACGCATTTACCATTGACACGCTGCTGAGGGTCTGCAAGGATGGGCACCACGCCACAGGAAAAACTTTTCCACTATACTGAGAGGTGGCAGAGGTATGGATGTTTGGGCCACAACGGATGCGGGAAGAGTACCTACGTCGAGCCCAAATCTGACAGTTGAACATGTCCGAGCGCTTCTGGACACGGTCGACAAAGGCGTAGTGGTGGCAACCCTCGATGGACGCGTGCTGATGGTGAACGCGCGAGGACGGAAATGCCTGGAAGCCCATGGCAAAGACGAGACTACGCCCCTCAACATATTTTCAGACGTGCTGAATATCGATCCAAAGACAATCTCGCAGAGAATTGAAAATGGCGAAAACCAACTGGAATTGGAAGGGCGCACGAGCATCAATGCCTATCGTGTGCGCGTGCGGTGGATTCCGGAATCGGATTGGCTGGCGATCCAGTTTGAGAGTGATGAGGAGAAAGAAGACAGCGCAGAGAGCGCTGCCCAACTCACGGTACAGGAACTGCTGCAGGAACGCGAAATTACGTACCGGAATTTGCTCGCAGCCTACCTGAAGCTGCAGGAAGTAAACCGGCAGAAGACCGTATTCCTGGCGTCAGCCGCGCACGAATTGAAGACGCCGCTGGCGGTGATCAAGGGCTACTACGACTTGCTGCTGGCGGGATCACTGGGAAGACTGAGCGAAAAACAAAAAGACATTCTGGAGGAGTCGAAAGAGAGCTGCGAAAGGCTGGTGCGGCTGGTGTCGATGTTCCTCAACTATTCCGCCTTGGAGAGCGGGAAGTTGGTGCTGCAGTTGAGAGAGAACGACTTGCGAGATTGTCTCGAAGAGACGGCCAATCGATGGTCGGAAGCGTTTCAGCGAAAAGGGGTGAAGCTGGAGACGCTGCTGGATCCGTCGATCCCGACTTTCCGTTTCGATTACCAAAAAGTGCAACAGGCTGCGGCAAATCTCCTGGATAACGCGTTGAAACACACACCGTCCGAGGGAACTGTGACCTTGCGGGCACGGCCGCATTTTTGGGAGCGCCGCGTGGCCAAAATTGCCCCGGTCGAAGAACGCAGGAGATTCCGGTTGCCCCGGCCGAACAGTGTGGAAGTCAGCGTGGCGGACTCCGGAGCGGGGATTGCACCGGAGCATCATCAGGAAATCTTTGAGGACTTTGTGCGCGTGGACCGGAATACCTCGGGAATGGGCCTGGGACTTGCCATCGCCAAGAGATTGATTCAGGCGCACCGGGGGAAAATCTGGGTGGAAAGCGAACAGAACCGGGGTAGCACGTTTGCGTTTTTGCTGCCCATGGACCAGAGCTAAGCATTGAATTGCGGCAAGGAGCAAGAAAAATGGCTGTGAAAGAAGTGAAAGAGAAAATCCTGGTCGTTGATGATGAGCCCAGCATTCGAAAATATCTGCAAACCCTGCTGGAGGTGGATGGGTTTGATGTGGAGGCAGTGAGCAGCGGCAGGGAAGCAGTGACGCGTGTGAGCGGCGGCGAACGGCCGGACTTCATCATTCTGGATGTGCTGATGCCCGAAATGAACGGGCTCGATACGCTGCAGGAACTGATGCGTCTGGACCGCAGCCTGAACGTCATCATGCTGTCATGCTCGAACGAGGTAGGCACCGTGGTAGAGGCCATCCGGCTCGGAGCTCACGACTACCTGACCAAGCCATTTGAAAAGACGGAACTCGACGCGGCAATGCTCAAATCGCGGCAAAAGAAACAGCTGACCCAGGAAAACCAGGCATTGCGGGAGTATTGCGAGCAAATCACCGAGGATCTGAGTTTCCTGGCAGCGAGTCCCCAGATGGTGCGCATCCGGCAGCAGATTCTGCAAATCGCACCGGTAGACGTCCCGGTGTTCGTCTGCGGGGAGAGCGGCGTGGGCAAGGAAGTGGTGGCCCGGATGATCCATCTGCGTTCGAAACGCAGAAATCAAGCGTTCGTCAAGGTGAATTGCGCGGCGCTCCCGGGGGAGTTGCTCGAGTCGGAACTCTTCGGATATGAACAAGGAGCGTTTACGGGTGCGGTGCGGGCGAAACCCGGCAAATTCGAGTTGGCCAACAAGGGCACGATTTTCCTGGATGAAATCGCGGAAATGAGCACGCATTTGCAGGCCAAGTTACTTCACGTGCTGCAGGATCACCAATACTCGCGGCTCGGGGGCCGGCACCTGGTGGAAACCGATGTGCGTGTGCTTGCGGCGACAAACGTCGATGTTCAAGAAGCTATGAAGACCGGGAAATTTCGTGAAGATCTGTATTATCGGTTGAACGTGTTGTCGATCAACGTGCCTCCGCTCCGGGAAAGGACGACAGAAATCCCCTTGCTATTCCGGCATTTCCTGGAGAAGTACAGCGAGAAGTTCGGCAAGTCGCCGCAAGCACCGTCGAAATACCTGATGGATGCGGCCATGAATTATCCATGGCCTGGGAATTTGCGCGAACTGGAAAACTTCGTCAAGCGGTACGTAATTCTCGAAGATGACGAAGGCAGCCTGCGGGAGTTAGTGGAGATGTCCGCGACACGGCAGAGGATTGCTCCGCGGGAAGTCACGAACGTTCCGAAAGAGCAGGGTTTGAAGGCGCTGGTGCGCGGGTTAAAGGACGAAGCGGAGATGGAGGCGATCGCTGACGCGCTGGAAAAGACGCGCTGGTGCCGCAAGGACGCCGCCAAGATGCTCGGGATCAGCTACAAGGCGATGCTCTATAAGATGAGGCAATTCAATCTGGACACCCCGAGGACACGCCGGACCGCGGCGGCGAAAACTGAGGAGACGGCACCGACGGCGGTGGGGGCCAAGGCAGAGTAACAGTGTAGGTCTAGTACGACATGGTTCGTCCTGAGCACGCTGCGGAAAAAGAGAACTTGCAGGGAAAGCTTATGCAGGGTATGTTCCGCAGCGAAAAGCAACACAGTGCCGGACACGAGCGCAGCAAACCTCCCGATGAGTGAAAGTTAGGGCAAGAGCTCAGGGAACGGGGCAGGAGGCTGCGCGCAGGGATTTCCCGCGGGAGCGAAAACCTGCGGGGATTCCGTAGGCCGAGCGATTGAGAGAATGCTCACTTCTTTTCGGGATCCGAATCACGCTGATGCGGAGGGACCCGGAGGGGCATTGCGGATTGCCAGCGGAATCTAGTCAGAGTTGGCTGAGATCTTCGTTCTCACCCGTGAAGGCAAGCAAAGTCCGGCAAATATCTTTTGGCAAAAAAAAGCAACAATTGAGGCAGTGGCTTACGCTCTGGAGCCACGGACGGAGTCGAGGATGTCAGCAATGGAAGAACGCCGCACGACGCGACGCTATGACTTGACGTTGCCAATCAGCATCCGGTTTGCAGTGGAGAGACTCGTCGGCCGGCAAGAGGGGAAGACGAGAGATATTTCGACCCGAGGATTGTATTTCGTGATCGGCCAGGACGTAGATGCGGGATCCGAGTTGGACATTACGTTGACGCTGCCCGCAGAGATCACGCACGGTACGGATGTTTTTGTTCGCGCGCAGGGAAAAGTGGTCCGCGTGGAACGCCGCGTGGAAGATGGAGAGCCACGGATGGGAGTAGCGGCGGTGATCGAGCGCTATGACATTATTCGTGGAGAACACGCGCGAGCCTGACGAATACCGTGGATTCCAGGGCCATGCAATTGGAGCGGATTTTCACCTGAGAGCGGGGCGCAGATCAGCATTGCCCCTCCACTTCTGCTCTCGCTTCCGCGAGGTGTCCTGCGGGGGCAGTCTGCTCTCCCAGCCATTCCAGAAGAACAATCCTTCCCCGAAGTGGCTTGAAGTTTTCCCATTATTACAAGCGCAATAGATGTCGAAGAACGGGCGAGTACTAGAACTTGATGAGGGGCCTAGTCTGTATTGTGCTGAAAAAATTGGTCTTAATAACCGAGGAGGGTTCCTGAAACATGCCAGACAGGTAGGGTCTTTGGTCGGCGATGTGCAACTGACAGGCGCGAGAGTGCATGGCCAAAGAGCGTCCAACCCGGAGTGCCAGTTGGGAAAGACTGGACCAAGTGCCGCCAGACCCTGTTTTGTTCGGGCGAACCGCAGTGATGGCCGGGATGCGTCTGAGAGCGGAGAAGATCTGCCGAACGAACGTACCGGTTTTACTTTGCGGTGAGGGCGGCACGGGCAAGGAAGCGCTGGCGCGATGGATTCATGCGAATTCGGCGTACGCCTCTGGAGAGTTTGTCAAGGTCAGTTGTGCCGCCATTCCCGGGACGCTGCTGGAAAGCGAGTTGTTCGGATACGAGCAGGGAGCCTTTACCGGGGCCATCGTTGCCAAGCCCGGACGAGTGGAAATGGCGCATCGCGGCACGTTGTTCCTGGATGAGATTGCGGATCTGGATCTGAATCTTCAGAGCAAACTATTGCAGTTCTTGCAAGACGGCACATTCTCGCGGATCGGGGATAACGCCGAACGGCAGATTGATGCGCGTGTCATCTGCGCGACCCACAAGGATCTGGACCAGGAAACGGAAGCGGGAAGATTCCGGCAGGACTTGTTTTACCGCATCCATGGGTTCCGCTTCAAAGTGCCGACGCTACGCGAGAGACGCGAAGACATTCCGGCGCTGGCCGAGTTCTTCAGAGTCCATTTTGAAAAGCAGTTTGGGACAAAGAGGGACGCGTTCCCTCCGGAATTGCTCGAATATTTCCAGAATCTGAATTGGCCGGGGAACCTGCGAGAACTTTCCAATGGGGTCGCGCGGTACGTTCTGATTGGACCCGAGGCTGCGATTTATCAGGAGCACGCTCCGAAAAAAATCAGGGCGGTGCGGTCTGCCGAAGGCAATGGAACACCCGTGACCTTGAAGCGCTTGGCGAAAGACGCCATTCGAGAAATGGAGCGCAACGTCATTCTGGAAGCGCTCCGCGCGAATCAGTGGAATCGCCGAAAGACGGCGCAGGCGCTGAAGATCAGCTACCGCACGCTGATCTACAAGATCCACGAAGCGGGCTTGATGACCAGAAAGGCCGCGCAGCGCGGTGAGCGCCTGACGAATCTGCCGAGGGAATCGCTAGGGAAATACGCGACAGATTAGCCGGGCGACAACGAACGGCCTGCGCTTAAGGGTATTGGCCCCGCTGAACGCGGAACTTCATACAACACAAGCTGGTTGTGCGCTGAAGGGTCTCCACAGCAGAATTACGAAATCGACAACCGTGGGACATGCCAGTGCTGCGCGGAGTTAAGCAAGTGCCAGAAACGTTTCTGCCGACCTTTGAATAAGCTCATTAGGCAGATCCGCCCGCCACTGACAATAACCGTTTTCCTGTCAGTAACTTGCATCTGCTTCAGAGCGCTGCCGTAACTTGTCCCTCAAAAACACGGGATAGGAGATCTGGAGCAGTGCAAGGTCCGGTCCAGATATAAGTATGCCCCTTCGTACAGTACTTCCGACTGTCCCGAAATTGGTCCTCTCACCAGTAGGCTGCCGAGTACCATTACCTATACCTTCGTAGCTGGGTACAGCTACGGAGGGGTGGGCTATGGCGAGAAAACGGGTAGCGGGGGCCGGGCCTCGGGTCGAAAGACGGTGCGTCACACTCAAGAATTGGAAACGAGAAACCTCCCTCCTGCTTGTCATTGCCATTCTTCCTTTGGTGTTCCTAAACGGATGCGCGGGCATAGTGAATGCTTCCAAGACAGTGACGACACCTACGGCGTCCTTTCAGGTCAGCTCGACTAGTATTAGTTTTGGAAATGTGTCTGTAGGGAAAGCGACTTTGCAGAGTCTCTCGGTTACCAATAATGGAACTGTCGCCGTCAACATCACGCAGGCGACCTTCTCCAATTCTCAGTTCAGTCTGTCCGGAACGACCCTGCCCATGGCACTTGCAACAGGACAGGCCGGGACTCTTCCTGTTTCTGTTGATCCAACGGCAACGGGGAGTGTCACGGGGACTTTAACTTTACAGGGTGACGGGGGAAGTTCGCCGGCAGTGGTGAATCTTTCGGCGACGGCAGAGACATCGACGTATTCCATTTCGGGGACGATCAGTGGGACCGGTGGCAACGGAGCCACGGTAACGCTGAGCGGAGCGTCGAGTGCGACCACAACCGCGAATTCTTCCGGTGCGTACAGCTTCACTGGACTGGCGAACGGCAGCTATACGGTTACTCCCGGCCACAGCGGTTATACGTTCAGCCCAGCCAGCCAGAGCGCTACGGTTAACGGCGCCAACGTGACCGTGCCAGCCTTCACGACCACGGCGGTGACAACGACGTATTCCATATCGGGGACGATCAGTGGGACCGGTGGCAACGGAGCCACGGTAACGCTGAGCGGAGCGTCGAGTGCGACCACAACCGCGAATT
>Ga0074045_10006419_pt1 | contig 10101 bp, 7 predicted proteins | sample BogForMeECP23OM2_FD_94442 | JGI IMG/M metagenome (GOLD analysis project Ga0074045, IMG submission 94442) | Bog forest soil microbial communities from Calvert Island, British Columbia, Canada - Bog Forest MetaG ECP23OM2 | ecosystem: Environmental > Terrestrial > Soil > Wetlands ... | reverse complement strand
TGGCGATCGGCCAGTCTGGGGAAGCTGATGGGCTTTTGCCTGGAGGGCAACTCGCTTACGGAGCGAATCACGCAGAACGGCGAGCCAGGAATCCAGGATCGGCATCATCGCCAAGAAGCCTAGTCCCGCGCTAAGTGCAATTACTACACCGAGAATCGAGTTTTTGGTAGGGACAGAGCAGAGCGACGCTTGCGGTATGTCTGAAGCCGTGCCCTGATACAGAATGCCCTCGGTTGCCGTGCTGGCACTAAACCAAATCCCGGTAGTGAATGTTTATCCCGAGGAAGCGCCTGGCAACCTTGTCCCGCGGATCGAGGCGTCCAGTAGTTCCATGTAGTGCATCACCGGCAAAGGATGGCCCTTTTCATTCAACATCGCATTGATTTGCAGTTGGCAGCCAGCATTACCGGTTGCGACCACCTGCGCGGGCGTTGAGACAATGTTGTCAACTTTGCGCTGACCCAATTGATGGCCCGTTTCCGGCTGAAGCAGGTTGTAGACGCCAGCCGAGCCGCAGCAGAGGGCAGACTCGGGCAATTCCAACAGTTCCATGCCCGGGATGGTACGCAGCAGGGCACGAGGAGGTTCGGTCAGCCGCTGTGCATGCTGCAGGTGACAGGGATCATGGAAGCCGACGCGCAACGGCATCGGATGGCGAGGCGCACGCGCCGGCAATTCTGCCAACACCTCGGATGGGTCTTTGCATTTCGCGGAAAAGGCAAGAGCACGCTCGCGGTACGCCGGATCATCGCGCAGCAAGTACCCATAATCCTTCAGCACGGCCCCACAACCGGCGGCGTTCACGATGATCGCATCGACCTGCAACTTCTCAAAGAGGTCGATCAACTTGCGAGCCATCTCCAGAGCTACACTTTCCTGTCCCAGATCAAGCAGCAAGGCACCGCAACAGCCCTGATCCGGCGGCACCAGCACCTCACAGCCCTCGGCCGCCAGAACGCGGGCGGTAGCTGTGTTTACATGCGCGGTGAACACACTCTGCACACATCCGGTCACCATGGCGACAGTGCGGCGCTTCTCACCCTGCGCAGGGATACGCCGTGGGAGAACTGCTGAGGATCCATCCCGCGACAGATCTGGCAATAACTGCTCCATCGCACGCAGGCTGTCGGGCAGCACAGAGGTCAAATGCAGAACATGACAGAAGCGCTGCAATCCGAGCCGCTGATAAGCACGAAGCGCAACCGCCAGCTTACGTAATCGCCCAGGACGACTAAAGGTCGCTGCAATCATCCGCCGCAGTAGCCGCTCCCGCAGGGGCCGGCGATATAGGCGCTCGACCTGTGCGCGCACCGCTTCGATCAGCTTGCCGTACTTAATTCCGGATGGACAGGACGTCACGCATGCCTGGCATCCCAGGCAGTGGTCGAAGTGCGACACATACAGGTCGGTTAATTCCACCTCGCCGTCGATGGCCATATTGATGAGGTGAATACGGCCACGTGGAGAATCCATCTCCTTGCCCCAGAGGGTGTAGGTGGGACAAGTCTGAAGACAAAAACCGCAGTGGACGCAGACGTTCAACAAGTCCGCGGACGGCGGATGATGCTCATCGAAAACTCTTGTCTTGCCGTCTACTGGGGTTGCGACCGCATCTTGGATCATATGGCCCCCACGAAACGGCCCGGATTCAAAGTCCGGGCTGGGTCAAATTTCCCTTTGATTTGCTGCATCAACGGAAGTGCGTCCTTTGACGTGCCCCACACATCCAGCGCTTCCTTGATGGATACCGGGCACTGTTGCACAACCAGCGTCCCATCCAAGCGGTTCAGTTCACTACGAACACCGTTCAGTACTTCCAGGAGTGACGGAACGCGAACCGCATCCAGGCGCACCTCGGCCACACCGGTACCCTGTGCCACCAGCGTGGTGGTCACCTCTGGCGGCTGCGCCTGCCGGAATATCGCATCGCAAAGCAATCCAATCTGCGCCGGCAGCACACTGCATTTGCAGATCGCGGAGTTGTCCGTTTTGGCGAACAGTTCTCGCCGCGCCTTCCAAACATCGCCAGAAGATTCAGCGAACGTGTAACTCCCGGCTACCTTGCTCAGCTTGCCGTACGCGTCCTGCAACGACTCGGGGATGCCCTCAAACCGTACGTCAACTACGATGTGGTCGGTTCGGTCTGCCCGAACTTGCAATCCGGTGTAAATCAGCTGCGAGTTCAAAATGGCAAGTACGAGTTTGGTTGCTTCCGTCGTGCGGGAGAGTGATGTGCTGTACGTGGCCGTGGCGACCGGGATGGGATGCAGGCGGAACACCGCCCGGGTAATCACGCCCAGCGTTCCCAGCGAACCAATGACGAGCCTGGTGAGGTCGTAGCCAGCGACATTCTTGACGACTTTGCCGCCAGCCTTAATTAGGTTGCCATCGGGCAAAGCCACTTCCACGCCAAGGACCAGGTCCCGAACGGCGCCATAGCGAATCCGGAGCGTTCCGGTGTCGGCCGTTGCCAGCAGACCTCCGACCGTGGCCTTTTCCGGCCATAGCGGGTCTGCCGCCAAACGCTGACCGTGCTTCTCCAGTGTGTGCTGAAGTTTGTCGATTGTACAGCCCGCTTCGACCGTCGCAGTCATGTCGCCCCAGGCGTGTTCAATCACCACGTTGAGGCGCTCGGTCGAAAGGACAAGCTCCACTTTCTGCGGTCGATTGCCTAACCCGAGCTTGGTGCCTCCGCCCCGCGGGGTGATAGCCACACCAGCGGAGCTGCAATACTGCAGCACCTGTGCAACTTCCTGGGCAGTACCCGGCGCAATCACGCCCCCAGGTAGCATCTCGTCGATCACATCGCCCAGAGTCGCCGGCCAAATGTACTCGCGACCCACAATCGCCTCCAGGTCAGTCCACGCACTTTCTATCGGGTGTTGACGTTCATTCATGGTCTGCTCCCCTGGACTTAGTTACCCGCCACTTACAGGCGAGCCTACGGCTGTTTCCCGCGCTAGTATCTCTGTGCCAGCCCCGCTTTCTCGATTGGGTGTGGCTCATAAGCGATTGGCCTCTGCAACTTGGCATCGGTGCCGGGGAACATCTTGGTCGGATTGCAAAGGTCGTATGGATCGAAGGCCTCACGCAGCCGTTGCATGGCATCGAGGTCCGCAGGGGAGAACATGACGGGCATGAAGTGCTTCTTCTCCTCGCCGATACCGTGCTCGCCGGTAATCGATCCTCCAGCCTCGACGCACAGACGCAAGATATCTTCGGCCAGGGTCATCGCCTGCTGCTCCTGGCCCGCAATACGACGGTCATAGAGGACTAGCGGATGGAGATTTCCATCGCCGGCATGAAATACATTGGCCACGCGCAGCCCAGCTTCCGCGCTGAGGCGATCGATCTCTCCCAAAATCCGCGGCAATGCCGTCCGCGGAATTACGCCGTCCTGTACCAGGTAATTCGGCGAGATACGGCCCACGGCGGCAAAGGCTGCCTTGCGTCCTTTCCAAACTGCGATGCGTTCCGCTTCAGACTTCGCCAACCGCAGCTCCCATGCTCCGCATGAGGTGCAGATCGGCCCTACTTTTTCCATCAGCAGCTCAACTTCCCGCGCCGAACCGTCAAGTTCCACCAGCAGCAGTGCCGGGCAGTTCGGATAGTTGGGATGAACCGCAGCCTCCGCTGCTTGCAGCGCAAGCCGGTCCATAATCTCCATGGCCGCCGGAAACATTCCGGTGGCGATAATGTTGCTCACGGCAGCTCCGGCCTCGCTGCTGGAATTGAATGCCGCCATTAGCGTCTGCGTGCATTCCGGTTTCTTGATAATGCGCAGCGTGATCTTGGTGACGATGCCGAAGGTACCCTCCGAGCCTACGAAGGCGCCGACAAGGTCGTAGCCTGGAGAATCCATGGTCTTACCGCCCAGACGGACGAGGGAACCATCGGAAAGGATGACCTCAAGCCCTAATATGTAGGTCGTTGTTACCCCGTACTTAAAGCAGTGCGCGCCTCCCGAATTCTCCGCTACATTACCTGCTATGGTGCAGACCACCTGCGACGAGGGATCGGGCGCATAGAAGTAACCGTGCGCCGAAACCGCCGCTGTGATCGCCGAGTTCGTCACCCCAGGCTCAACTACCACGCGCGCGTTTGGCACATCGACCTCCAGAATGTGGTTCATCCTGGAGACGCCGATCACCACACCGCCTTTAACCGGCAACGCCCCGCCACTCAGTCCCGTGCCGGATCCGCGCGCCACGAACGGGATTCGCTCCCGATGGCATATCTTCACGATTGCCTGCATTTCTTCCGCTGATGACGGCAGAAGAACCAGTTCGGGAACCACTCGGAACAGGGTGAGGCCATCGCACTCGTAAGTTCGCAGTTCTTCCCGTGCAGTGACCAAGCCCACATCTCCAACGATGGAATGAAATTCACTCACCAGTTGGGAGTCCATTTGGCAACCTCTTATTTTTGCCGTACACGCCGTGGGTGTCCGACAGAAGAACACCCGACATGCCGCAGTGCTAGTGCTCAGCACAATATTCCTAGCGAAAGCAATTAGCAGTGATAAGACTCACCACTGCACGTGACCGGCGTGCGACCGGTGGTTGGCTCCGCCAACCAGCATAAAAAAGCTGGCGAACGAACTGATCCTGATCGTCCGAATCGAGCTTTTCGCCAGGTCATACATTCTGAGGGGGTACGACGTTTTGGCGAGACACAGGGTGGGGGATGACACCGAAAACCGATGGAACACTCCATGAGAAGCGGCGCGGAATGCTGAGAAATGGCAACCCCTCGGGCGACTTCTCAAAGGCAGCCCGCTGTGGCGCGAAAAACAGGCGTGGCACGCCATGTCAGTGTCCCGCGATGGCAAACGGACGTTGCCGCCTGCATGGTGGGCTGAGTACTGGGGCGATTACGACAGAAGAAATTGAGCGCATCCGGCGGGCCGTGACAAAGCATGGGCGATACTCGAAGGGAGCGAGAGCGGAACGGGGGCACTACCGACGACTCATGCAGCATTGTCGAGAGACGCTGGCAGCGATTTAACGACAAACAGCAACGAGAGATATTGTCGGGGCGACCTGCGAACTGAACCGACCGCCGGCCCTTTGACACTTCCTGCTGGGACAAGTTCGCCTGCAATTGGCTAACCGTGCTCCGCTGCGGTTCGCGGAATCGAAGGGGTAAGACGCGCGGCTTGAGCCTTTTTCTTCCCTCGCATCTCCGAGGTCTTCTTCAGTGATTGCAACATCCGGAAAAGATCCGCGTCGAAGTTTGCCTATTATGGCTCCTTCTCAATTAAGCAAGCTGTAGACGTCCACCTCATTACGCGCTCCGACAAAGACCATGCCATCGGCAACCGTTGGGACCGCAAACTTCACTGCTCCTCCCGCCTGATCGCGAGCCTGGTTCTGGTTCGAGTTGTAGAATTCGGTTGCCAGATTGTTGGCATCGTAGGCCCGGAGGACCGCATTACCACCCTGATAGGCGTCGCTCTGGATAATCCAGACGATTGCGTTGCCGGTGCCGTTGGCAGAGACAGATGGAGTAGGTCCAGGGAAGCCGAAGAACTCCGGGCTTGCCGAAGTATAGTTCGGCTGGATCTGCTGGGCCACAGGATCGTAATAGAACGCCTTCATTTGAGCGGCGATGCCATATTCAGTGGAGCCCCCAAAATAGAGGTTGTCATTCCACATCGCCGGGCCACCCCAAACTCCGCCGATGACGTCAATCAGGGTTTGCACGATCTGGGTGTCGCCACCAGCGTGGAACTTACCCATGTTGTCGCGATTCACGAGGTCTATGGTGCCTTCTTTGCCGGCCTGGACCAGCAGATGGGGATATTGCGCCCCAGGTTGATCGGGCAAAAGCAGAATGCCACCGGAGCCAACATCCGTGTCGTAGGAATTCAGCATTGCCTCGTCCCAGGGCGTGAAATAGTCGGCGACGCCAGGGAACACTCCGGCCCAGGAAAGGCGAAGGATGCTATCGCCGTAATCGATCCCTCCCGTATTCACGTCGAAATACCCGTTACCCGTAGGCACATAGATATTATTGGCGGAATCCACCGCCGGGCCCCAACCACCGCCCCAGACGCCACCCTCGTATGCGTTGGGAGTGGTGACAAACACACCGCTGGGACGCAGTGAATGCTTATTAAACGCCATGACATAACCGTGATAGTTTCCTAGATCGCAGTGTGAGCCCCATGACACGAAAACCAAGCCATTGGAGAGCGTGAGCGCCGAACGCTGGTGCTCCACTCTGGGGTCAAACGTGAGGTATCCACCAGAGGACCCCGTACCTGTCCCAGGTGTTTTCGCCGTAATCGGTGCGCCGAAGTACGGGTCCAACAGATTTTCTACCCCTGTTCGGATGTCCAGCACATGCATTCTTTGATAAAAAGTGGTGACGTTATTGACGATCTCCTTGGTCTTGGCCACCACGTAGATTTGGTTGCTTCCGAGGTCAATCACAGGTGTGCTGGTGATGCCAATCTCCGGCACGAGGTCCGAGCAACCAACATCGCTACTTGAAACAGTCTCGATTTGCCGATTGCCAAAGGTGCCGATGAAGCTCTTCTGCCAAAGCTGCTGGCCGGTGTTGGCGTCGAATGCATAAACCTGATCGTGCTCCGTGACCACATACACCACGTTGTGCTGAGCGCCGTTGATCTGTACGTCCGGGACATAGAGAGGTTGCGCATAGACGTATCCGGTGACGGGCAATGTGAGGCGTTTCCCAAACTGCACCTCGTTGACGTTGGATGGCGTCAGAATGGTCTCATTTGCGTTGAGGCCGCTGCGATAGTTATCGTTGTGATACGTGGTAACGGCCACCTGCCCTACTGCTAAGAGGGGTGACAACAGCAGTAAGAGCGCAGGCACACTAAGAGAGGAGCAGACAAACCAGCTCTTCACAATAGACTCTCCGGTTTAATAGACTGAAACTACGAGTGGACGAAGAGCGCTGCGCGAGATTATCCCGCAAAATCCAGTTACTTCGCAACCCCAAGGGAAACCGGCCTTGCACGCGGGGAAATGAAACACTGCGGCGAAACCCTATAGCCATTGCAGCCGGTTCCGCCATCTACCAAGACGAAGCACGGGCAGTACTCGAGCGCCACAAGAGCTGCGATTCAGCAAGGTTACAGCTCCAAGACGCGGCTGTGTTCCAAGGGTCGCGCTGACGAGCATGGGCGATATTCAAAGCGGGCGAGAGTGCGGACGGCCCGGCCCGGGAGGCCTCATGTTAGACTCTCGCCTCTTATCGAACACAACATTCCGGTTGTCGGGCGTGCCCCGGCACAGTTTCCAGTTGACTGCGAAATCGGAGGAGTATGAAGAAGCCAACGAAGCGCAAGGTCTTCAGATTTCGAGGGGCAACTGAGAAGTCGCGACCAGACTGTCCTCGCGGCCATCACCAGCACTGCTCGAACGCCTACTTGTGTGCCCTGCCATGTGCCAGAATCAGGTCGGGGGCTGTCTTGAAATTCCAGCGGTCTAGATACGAAAGAACTATAATCCCTAGCACACCGAAAGCAGTGCTTATTCAGACGTTCCTTAGGGCTTTTCACGGAACGAGTAGAGGTCAACGACTTAAACCTTGCCAGGAGATTGAGAAAGCTCGCAAGCGCGTGATCGAGGTGAGAGATAACCAAAGAAAAGGCTCCTCATCTGAACCTCCGCGCCCCAAGCTGAATAAATTCGCCAAAGGAGGGCGCTGAGTCATGAAACTGCGTATCGTTTCCGCCACGCTAGGTTGTCTGCTGCTGGCTCTGCCGGCCATGGGGCAGGGGCAGGCATTCTATGACAACGGCCCAATTAACGGCAATACCGATGCCTGGACCATCAACTTCGGCTTCTCGGTAACCGATAGCTTTACCGTGCCGTCAGGTGAGCTCCAACTTACAGGCATAACTTTCGGGGCATGGCTTTTCCCCGGCGACTCAACACCTTCCCTCTCCGTGCAGGTTGGCACTGGCCCGTTCGGCACCAATGAAATGTCGCTGGACGGTGTTCCAACGCTCCAGATAGGGGACTGCGCAACTAACAACTTTGGATTTGACGTGTGTACCCTGAGCGCAAGCTTGCCTGGCCTATTCTTGGGGGGCGGGACCTACTGGATCACGCTGGATAATGCATCCGTGGCCAGCGGCGATCCTGTGTACTGGGATGAAAATAGTGGCGTAGGCTGCGGTGGTGCAGGCTGCCCGTCCTCGGCCCAGGAAAACACCGTCGGCACGATTCCCTCGGAAGCGTTCACTTTGTACGCCCCTTGCATTGCCGGGAACAACAACTCACCCGACTGCTTTCCGACTCCTGAGCCTAGCAGCATTATGCTGTTTGGCTCCGGAATCCTCAGCATCGCTGGCGTGCTGCGCCGCAAGCTGTTCTAAAACGAAACTTCTCACCTCAATGCTTGACTGGGAGATCACGCCATAACTGAAACTTTGCGGGACTAACATCCTCGGTTTGGGTGTCGGCCTTTTCTACTTTTGCCGTGATCACTTGATCACTCGCCCATGAGTCAGGATCGCTTGACACCCGTGCAGGCGTGACATTTTGCCGGGTGTCTGAGAAGAAGATTCCCCCGCCTTTTTCCCACCCACTCCCATAAGAATCAGCAGGGAGAGAAACAAGACCATCGACCTTTCCTCTCCCGGGACTGTGACACATGGTGTAAAGTGCGTGCCCTGGGGTTCCCAATAGACCTTGTCCGTTCTGCGGCCAGATTGACGGCTGTGCTGAGGAGGCAAGCCTTCACGGTGACCGATCGGTGACGAACGATGCGGAATAGGGCTACATCGTTGTCTAGGTCGGTGCGGGTTCGACCCACGGATTCTGGTATGCTCGTCACGTTCTAGGTCATTTCTGTCATTAGGTCGTTGCGGGACTTTCACGGCGGTAACATGGGTTCAAATCTCGTCGGGGACGCCAGCGCACTTTCTCAGTTGTCAGTCCCCGCTCTCCGCTTTTGCGTTCCCGTTGTTCTCGATTTCGCGTTGATTCGCAACGGATCTGTCGCTTGATGCTGAAGTTCCGTGGAGAGGACTTTTACTAGCTTGGCAAGTACCTTTGTTCTAGCCCAGTACTTGTCGTTCCCCTCGACCAGCGTCCACGGCGCCGTGCTGGTGCTGGTTTTCACCAGCATCTGTTCGACCGCCTCTTCGTATGCTTCCCATTTCGTTCGGTTCCGCCAGTCTTCATCCGTCAGCTTCCAGGATTTGTACCCGATGGCCTGGCGCTCCTCGAAACGCCGAAGCTGTTCTTCGCGAGAGATGTGGATCCAGAACTTCGCCACGATCATGCCAAAGTCGCGCAGCTGCCGTTCGAACGAGTTGATCTCCTTGTAAGCGCGCTTCCATTCCGCTTCGCTGGCGAATCCCTCCACTCGCTCCACCAGCACGCGGCCATACCAGGAGCGATCGAAGATAGCGATCTGGCCACGCTCCGGCAGCCTTCTCCAGAAGCGGTAAAGGTAATGCCGCGTCCTGTCTTCGCCATGCGGTGAGCTGATCGGATAAACGACGTATCCGCGCGGGTCAAGCTTCTCGGTGATTCTCTTAATCGCGCCGCCTTTGCCCGCCGCGTCCCAACCTTCAAAAACGATGACCACCGGCCGCTTCTGGAGATAGACCTGATATCCAAGCTCGCGCAGTTGAATCTGCCGGCGCGTCACCTCGCGGACATACGCTTTACGATCAAGCTTGCGGGTTAGGTCCACGGTCTCGAGCATTAGAGGCCGCCTCCACTCAATGACTCCATGGCGGCACGCAGTTCTGCATCTTTGGAGGCGTCGGCTGAGATGTTGGTGCGGCTGGGCGCCTTGTCCCCCAGCCGCTTCTCGATGGCGCTGATGATCGTCCCGAACACCTTCTGGCGTGTGTGCCACTTCGAGGTCGCCTCGACGATGGTCCACGGCGCGTATTCCGACTCGGATAGCTCCAGCATTTCTTCCGCCGCCGTAAGGTACTGTCCGTATTTCTTGTGGCGCGACCAGTCGGACTTGGTTACCCGCCACGCTTCCAGCGGATCCGCTTCGATCATCTCGAACCGCTTCCGTTGCTCCTTCTTGCTGATGTGAAGAAAAAACTTCAGGATCACGGTGCCATCGTCGGCCAGCATGCGTTCAAATTCA